>Ga0181537_10000017_pt1 | contig 161562 bp, 145 predicted proteins | sample PEATcosm2014_Bin_39_FD_119765 | JGI IMG/M metagenome (GOLD analysis project Ga0181537, IMG submission 119765) | Peatland microbial communities from MTU Mesocosm Facility, Houghton, MI, USA - PEATcosm2014_Bin23_10_metaG | ecosystem: Environmental > Terrestrial > Soil > Wetlands > Peat | place... | reverse complement strand
GAGCGGGTCCGTGGCCCGGACATCGCCGGCCCTCCTTGATCGAGTGCGGCAAACGTCGGTGGATTTCGTGAATTCAAGATTTTGTCTCCTACTTGCGCGATGGCCCTTTGGCCAGCGGCAGCATCCGGGTCAACACGTCGTCCTTCAAGAGAAAGTGGTGCTGCAAGGCGGCGCCGGCGTGCAGCGCGACCAGCGCGGCCAGCGTATAGGCGAGAACCGCGTGCACGTCGACCAGGACGTCGGCCAGGCCTTTGTCTACCGGCACGAAGTCCGGCAGGGGAATGTGCCCGAACCACACGACGGGAAACCCGGCCGCCGACGAATAGGCCCAGCCGGCCAGCGGCACGAGAAAGAACAGGAGGTAGAGCAAGCCGTGCGTCGCCGCGGCCACGTTCTTCTGCCATGCCGGCATGCTGGCGGGCTCCGCAGGCGGACGATGTGCGAGGCGCCAGCCGAGTCGAAACGCCGACAGCACGAGGATCGAGATGCCCGCCCACTTGTGCCAGCTGAAGAGACGGATGCGCGTCGGCGAGAGTTTCAGGTCGGACATGTACAGGCCGACGCAAAAGGAAGCGACCAGCGCAATTGCCAGCAGCCAGTGCAATGCGATCGCGATATCGGTGTACCGGCTCGTAGCCTCATTGCGGACCATCGTGGCATTCTCCTGGCTCATCGTAACTCCATCGGTTCAGGGAATCTGCGCGTAGCCTTCATAGCGTTCGATGCTTTGCGCGCGCTGGTCCAGGTAGGGCACATCGCGGTGCCGGTCGAAAAACCGCGGGTTGGGCAACATCGCGGCCATGCGCGCCGCCTGCTCCGCATCCAGCGCGGCGGCGGCAACGCCGAAATAATGTCGTGCACCCGCTTCTGCTCCGTAAATGCCGTCGCCCCATTCGACGACATTCAGGTATACCTCGAGGATGCGCTTTTTATTCCAGCAAGCTTCGATCATGAAGGTGATCAGCAGTTCCTGCGCCTTGCGCCAGTAGCTGCGCTTGGGCGTCAGGAACAGGTTCTTCGCAAGTTGCTGCGTGATCGTCGACCCGCCGTGGGAAGCATGGCCGCGGTGCAGGTTCAGCTCGTAGGCGCGCCCCATCGCATCCCAGTCGACGCCATCGTGCGTGATAAAGCGCGCATCCTCGGAAGTGATGACGGCGCGCTTGAGGTTCGAGGAGATGTGCGCGTAATCGACCCAGACATGCTGTTGGGGTCGCGCGGTCTTGCCCGGTGCGAGCTTTTCCACGCGGGCACGATCTTCCTGCATGAATGCCGTCATGCCCGGGTTTTGCCATTTCCAATAAACGACGCACCCCAGGAACCACAGCTGCGTGGCGAGAAAGGCGAGACCGATGGCGATCGCGGCGCGCTTGAGCCAGACGCGCAGGCGCCCGGGCGCGGTCATTGCTGGAACGGGTTGCGACGGGCGCCGCGTGCGCCCGCATTCGGGATCACGCCGGCGCGACTCCCATGTCGAGCAGGCGACGCATTTCCCGATACACGCTGTCGGTTTGCGGTCGAACGCCGCGCCACACCGCGAACGACTCGGCGGCTTGCTCGATCAACATCCCCAGTCCGTCGCTGACGCGGCGCGCGCCGCCCTGCTTCGCCAGGCAAAGGAAGGGCGTCTCACCTGGTGCATAGACGAGGTCGTATGCGAGCAGGCAGTCGTCGAAGGTGTCGGGGTCGATCGGTGGCGCGTCCTGATTCAAGCTGCTCGAGGTGCCGTTGATGATCAGATCGAAGTGCTCGGCAGGAACCTCGTCGAAGCGGATTGCCTCGACACCGAACTCGTCGGCAAGCTCCTGCGCGCGTCCATGGGTGCGGTTGGCGACCGCGATCCATTTGGGCCGCTCCTCCAGCAGGGACGCGACCAATCCCCGCACGCCACCGCCCGCGCCCAGGACGAGGATGGCGGAACCGGCGATCTTGAAGTCCAAGCGCTCGCGCAGGTCGCGCACGAAGCCGATGCCGTCGGTGTTGTCACCCAGGATGTCGTCGCCATCGAACTTGAGCGTGTTCACCGCGCCCGCGAGGCGCGCACGCGGACTCAAATCGTCCGCGAGCTTGGCCGCATCGATCTTGAAGGGAATCGTGACGTTCAGACCCAGGTAGCCGCCATCGCGCAGGCCCAGCGCGAAATCCTCGAATCCGTCGAGCGGGGCTTCCAGTTTTTCATAGCTCACGCCGTGTCCGGTCGTGCGCGCGAACAAGCGGTGGATCTCGGGCGAGCGACTGTGCGCGACCGGATTACCGACGACGGCGTAGCGGTCCGGCGGCTTCATGCGTCAATGCGCCGGCTCCGCGGCGTCGGCACGTGTTGCAAACTGGTCATTGGTGAAGATCCAGCTGCGGGTGATTTCGATGCGATCCGTGTCGCGCGCCATGTCCGGAGGAAAAGGTGGGTACGGGGCCGATAGCTTAACAATACGCAGTGCCGCACTGTCAAGCACGGGTGAACCTGAGGACTGCTCGATGTAGGAATCGAGCAAACTACCGTCCCGGTCGATAACCACAGTCATTCGCAGGGTTCCATAGATCTTGCCGCGCGCCGCTTCCGGATAATGGTCGTTTCCGACCTTCTCCACGCGCGCTCGCCAGTCCTCGAAGTATCGCGCGAAGCGGTACTCGGACGCACTGGGCATGAAATGGTGCACGCGGGGGCGTTTTTGGTAATCCGAAATTTCCTTGGCAATTTCCGCCTGCATCCGCGCAAGCTGCTGCTGTGGGCGGCGCGCGTCTTCGGGCGTCGAATGCGCGGGATTGGGGCGCACCTCCGGCGTCGTCATCAGTCTATTGGCGCGATATTGCGCCAAAAGCGCGCGTTGCTCCTCTTCCAGGCGCTCGACGGTCTTGCGCGCGGTCTCCAGCGCGTCGCCGTCGAGATCGACGGTGCTGCTGGGCAGCGGTGACGTGCGTACCCCTTGTTCGTTGTTGCCGCCACCTTCCAGGTTGACCTGGGCCTGTACCTGCGGCGCAACCGGTTTGTGGTCGCTGCGCGCATTGACCAGGACGACTTCGAGTGGCGGTGCGGTTGCCACCTGGTGAAACAGCTCCGGGTCCACGAAGCGGATCGTCAGGATGACCAAATGCAGGCCGATCGATACGACCAGCGCGGACACCAACACGCGGTTTTGCAGGAATCGGCTCCTGGATCGCATGCGTGCTTTCGCCTAGCTGACCGGTTCGACGTCGCCGGCCTCGGCCGCGGCAAGGTCGGGGGCCCATTCACGCAGCACGCGCGCGTTGGTGCTCAGATCCACCAAGTCGATGCCATTCAGTTCCAATTCGAGGCGCTGGCCGCGCGCCCAGTTGCCGGCTCCGGGCAGGCGCGTCACCATGGGCAAGCCCTGCAGGCGCACGACCTCGCCTCGCAGCACGACGGCCTCGATGCGCCGGACGCCTTCCTGGATGAGCCAGCGCAGGCTCCAGTAGCGTTCCATCGTTTCCTGGAATTCAGCGTACAAAGTGTAGGCGGAGTCGAAGCCGGACACGATCGCGAACAGGTCAGCGTCGCCGCGCTGGTGCGCCGGGGCACCGCCGCGGATCGCCGCGAGGATCTGGCGCTGGTTGAGCAGGTCGACATAGCGCCGCAGTGGAGAGGTGCACCACGCGTAATGCGACACGCCGAGGCCCTCGTGCGGCGCGGCGACCGTCGCCATGCGCACTCGCCCCTGGGTCTGGGAGCGGTACACGCCCGTCAGGCCGATCTGCTCCAGCCAGGCGCCCCAATGCGCATTGGCGCGAATCATCAGTTCAGCGACGATCCGGTCCAGGGGCGCGTCGCGCCGGCGTGTTTGCACCGTGACCCGCGCCTCTTCCTCTTCCCCCTCGAGAACCAGAGAATATTCTTCACGGCCCTTGGGTTCCGACCTGCCGCGCGCCTGCTCGCGCGCCGCGCGCAGTGCATTGGCGAATCGCCATAACTGGCTCAATTCCCCGGCGAACGGCACCGTGAGCGTGCCCGTCTCGAGCCCTTCCGCGGTGATCTCCCGGTCGATCAGGTCGTAGCGAAGATTCGCCGCAACCCGGATCCGTTCGCAAACGCTGCGACTCGAACGGATCTCCTGGCTTGCCGGATCGACATCGAAATAGAGCGACACGACCGGAACCGTCCTGCCTTCGACGAGGGAGAACGCATCGATCCAGGCGTCGGGCAGCATCGTGACCTTCATGCCAGGCGCGTACACGGTCGACATGCGCTCGCGCGCGATGCGGTCGAGCGCTTCATCGCGCGCAATTGCGCACGCCGGAGCCGCGATGTGGATACCGATCGTCACGAGGTCGCGGCCCGGAGTTACCGAGAATGCGTCATCGATTTCGGTGGTAGCGCTGTCATCGATCGAGAATGCCTGTGCCGGCGATTGCGGCCAGTCGCGCCACGCTCCTTGCGCCTGTTTCGGATCCGCGATGCCCTCCGGAAAGCGGGTTCCCTCGGGAAATGCCCGCGCGAGAAAGGATTCCAGGTGCCAACGATAAGGCGATCGAATCGCGCCACGCGCAAGCAGCAGGCGCAGCGGGCTGAGTTGCGCGGCGTGCGCCGCCTGCTCGAGCCCCTTGTAGGCGATCGATGCGCGATCGGGCTTGATCAGGAGCTGGATGCCGGCGTCCCGGATTTCCTGCGGCAATTGGCCCGCGACCAATTCCTGCGCGATCTGGTCGCGTCTTTCCTCCTGTTTGCGCCGGCGCTCGACGCCGGCCAGCGCCGCCTGCAAGGTCTCGGGCGCGGCCGGACGGAAGCGCCCCCTGCCTTTGCGCTGGAAATGAATCGGCGAGGAAAGCAATCGCACGAGGATTGCCGTCGACTCGATCGCGGACGGGGCGTGGCCGCAGTATTCGGCGGCGAGCTGCTCGAAGCCGAATTCCTCCTGGGGCGCGCACTGCCAGAGGAAATCGATCTCCATCGCATCGGCCTGCGCGCGCGCCTGCGGCAGCAGTGCCTCGGCTTCGGGTTGCTCGAAGCGCAGCAAGACGGAGGACGACTTCACCTTCACGCGCTTGCCGCTGGTGGAGTCGACCTGCAGGGAAGATTCAGTGGCGGATCGGACGGTGCCGGATTTCAGGTCGCCGTCGTCCTCGTACAGGACATGCATGGTGCGGACAATAGCGCGATGCGCGGATGCGGATGCAAAAAAGGGACGCCACCCGGCCGTGCTAAGGCTGCTCGGCAGCAATCCCGCAAAACGCCAGGACTTCAGGAAGGTAGCGCTCGAAATCCGAGAGCGCGTGGTCGGATCCCTCGATCAGGCGCGTGCGGCAGTCGCGGTATTTGTCCAGCATTTCGCGATAGTCGATCAGTTCGTCGCCGGTCGCGGCCACGAGGAAATAGCGCTGCGCCTCGCCCGGAGCGCCCGTCTCGAGTGCGCGCAATTCGTCGAGGAATTCGGGGCGCACCTCGACGCGCTGGCCTGCGTAGTCCGTGTGCCAGCCGACACGCGAACTGAGGTGTTCATAAGGGCGGATCGCGGGATTGAGCAGGACGGCCCGGCAACGCAAGCGCTCGGCGACCCAGGTTGCGTAATAGCCGCCAAGCGAACTGCCGATCACTGCCAGGTGCTCGGGATCCTCCAGCGCGGCCGTGGCCAGCACGACTTCGGCGGCAGCGCGCGCAGACACGGGCAATTGCGGACACAGGAAATCGCCCGCGCGCCCGGCGCGCGCAAGCGCTGCCTCGATCTGCGCCGCCTTCGTCGACTTGGGCGAGGAGAGGAAGCCGTGCAGATACAGGATCACGATGCCTTGTCCCCGCCTGCCCCGGCACGCAGTGCCTGGAGGAGTTTCTCGTGCACCCCGCCAAAGCTGCCGTTGCTCATCGCCAGCACGCAGTCGCCGGCGCGCGCCTGCGCCGCAACCGCATCGACCAGTTCCTCGATCGTCGCGAATACTTGCAGGCGATCGCCCAAGGCACGCATCGCGATGCGCGGATCCCAGTTCAGGGCGTGCGGACCACTGCGCGGGCCATAGCAGAACACCAGGTCCGCCGCCTGCAGGCTCGGTGCCAGCTGCTCCTGCATCACACCCATGCGCATCGTGTTCGAGCGCGGATCGAGCAGGGCGAGAATGCGCCGGTCGCCGACACGGCGCCGCAGTCCCGCAACGGTCGTCGCGATCGCGGTCGGATGGTGCGCAAAATCGTCGATCACGCTGACCCCGCGGACGGTGCCGCGCGTTTCCATGCGCCGGCGCACGCCCGCGAACGCGGCAAGCGCATCGATTGCCCGGGATGGTTCGACGCCCACGTGCGCGGCAGCCGCGATCGCCGCGACGGCATTGCTGCGGTTGTGGTCGCCGGAAAGCCCCATTGCCAGGCTCCCCAGGCGTTCGGCGCCGCGCCAGACTTCGAAGCGCTCGTTTGCATCGTCGGCCGCGCGCCAGTGCCAATCCTCCTCACTGTCGAAGCCTTGCACCTCGCACCACGCGCCGCGCGCGAGGACGCGCTCGAGCGCCTCATCGCGTCGATTGACGAGGACGCGGCCCGCTTGCGGCACGCAACGCATGAGATGGTGGAACTGGATTTCGATCGCCGTCAGGTCGGCGAAGATGTCGGCGTGATCGAATTCGAGATTGTTCAGCACCAGCGTGCGAGGGAAGTAATGCACGAACTTGCTGCGCTTGTCGAATAGCGCGCTGTCGTATTCGTCGGCCTCGATGACGAAATGCGGCCCGCCGCCGAGGCGCGCGGACACGCCGAAATCGACCGGGACGCCGCCGATGAGGAAACCCGGGTCGAGGCCCGCCCGATCCAGGATCCACGCCACCATCGAAGTGGTCGTCGTCTTGCCATGCGTGCCGGCGATCGCAATGACATGCCGTTCGCGCAGCAGGACATCGCGCACCCAGGCGGGCCCCGACGTGAACGGGGCGTCGCTCGCGAGGATCGCCTCGAAGAGAGGATTGCCACGCACGACGACGTTGCCCACGACGTACAGGTCCGGCCGGAGCGACATCTGCTCGGCGCCGTAGCCTTCAATGAGCTCGATGCCGGCGGCGCGCAGCAGATCGCTCATCGGCGGATAAACCGCCTTGTCGCAACCGGTGACACGGTGCCCGGCGGCGCGCGCGAGCTGCGCCACGCCCCCCATGAAGGTTCCGCAGATCCCGATGATATGAAGATGCACGCCTTTTCTCTCCGTCTCCTGCCTTGCGTCTCTTGCCTACCGCGCCTGCCGCCGCTCGGATCGCGGCAACGCGGCACCCGGATTTTACGGATGCCGCTGGTCGGCCCCAATGCGGCCATGCTGGATTGTGAGATAGGTTCTAGACTTGTTGGCCATCATGACAGGTGAAAACCGGGAACGCTTGCAAAGGGAAATCGCGGCGCTTGCGGCGCGCCGCATGGCCGAATTCGGCGATGAATGTGCGCAAGCGAAGCGCAAGGCGGCCGCCGATTACCTGGGCGACGCGCGGGGGGCCCAGCGGGCGCTGCCCGACGACGAGCAGGTGGCCGACGCGCTGCGCGAACATCTGCGCACATTCGAAGCCGACGAGCATCCCGCGAGAATCGAAGCCTTGCGCCGCCGCGCCCTTGCCTGGATGGAACGCCTTGCGCAATTCGAGCCCCACCTCGTCGGCGCCGTCCTGAACGGCAGCGCCACCCGCTATAGCGCCCTGCAATTGCAGCTTTTCGCGGAAAGCGCGAAGGACGTGGAAATGCAGTTGCTGACGCAGGACGTATCCTTTCGCGTCGAAGCACCCGAAGATCCGCGAAGTCATGCACTTGAGGTCATCGGGTTCCACGATCTGCCGCTGGTGCAAGCCCGCACGGATCGTGCCCTTGGCGGCGCGGGTGGACGCGGTACTCTTCCGCTGCGGGTGGTGCTGACGGTATTCGACCCCCGTGGACTGCGTGTCGCACCGAAAGGCAAATTGCGCTCTCGCGACCAGCGGTTGCACCCGATCGAGCGTTCGGGCCGCGCGAGCCTGGGGATGGTCCGCGAGTTGCTCGCCGGACCCATGCGATCGAACGACGAGCCGGACGAGGGTGTGAATTGATGGATGCAAAGTCGAGGCGAATGGTTGCGGTACTGGCCGGTTGTGCGGCCCTGGGTGCCGTTGCCATCGGCGCGTACTACTGGACGCGCAGTCATTCGCCGGCGCAGGCGAATGCGGAACAGTCGGAGGTCTATGAACTCGCCATGGACGACGCCGACGGCCACCGGCAGTCGTTCTCGCAGTGGAAAGGCAAGGTGCTGGTGGTCAATTTCTGGGCGACCTGGTGCGCCCCCTGTGTCGCCGAGATGCCGGCGCTCGACCACATGCAACAGGAACTCTCCGCCAAGAATGTCTCGATCATCGGGATCGGGATCGAGGATCAGGCGCACGTTCGTCAATTCCGGGATCGACTCGGCCTTCACCTGCCCCTGCTTGCGGGCGGCTACGAGTCACTGGCTTTGGCGCGATCGTTCGGCGACTACCAGGGCGTTCTCCCCTATACTGCGCTGCTCTCGGCCGACGGCCGGGTGATCCAGTCGCAGACGGGCGCTTTGGAGCCCGGTCAACTGCAAGAGTGGCTCAAAGGCACTCTATAGATAGAGCGGGCAAGGCCCGCCAAATTGGGGTCGCTGGACAGGGACACCAATTCTGCCCACAATAGCCACTTTCTTTCGCTAACTTCGCCCTTTCGCGCATAAGCAGCGTGATCAGCGAAGTTGAAAAAGTGGCCAAAGTCATCCTCCTACTGAACGGTCCCAACCTGAATTTACTGGGATCGCGCGAGCCCGAAGTCTACGGAAGCGAGACGCTGGCCGATATAGAGAGGAATTTGACAGACTTCGCAACCAAGAGCGGGGTCCAGCTCCACTGCTTTCAAAGCAATCATGAGGGCGCCTTGATCGATCGCATCCAGACAGCGGCGAAAGACGGTGTCGATTTCATTGTCGTGAATGCGGGTTCGCTGACGCACACAAGTATCGGGATTCGCGACGCTCTCGCCGGCGTGTCGATCCCGTTCGTCGAGGTGCATATCTCCAATATTCATGCGCGCGAAGACTTTCGCCATCGTTCGCTGCTGGCAGATCGCGCGGTAGGAACAATCGTTGGGTTGGGCACGGCCGGATATCGGCTGGCATTGCAATACGCGGTTTCTCACAACAAATAAAAGAGAAGCACCGCGCGCCGGCATGCAGGAGCCCTGGGTTTCTGCAGCAAGGCGATGGAAACGGGAGGTGGGGGTTCAATGGATTTACGAAAACTCAAGACGTTGATCGATCTTGTCGCCGAATCGGGGATCGCGGAAATCGAGGTCACCGAAGGCGAGGACAAGGTACGGATCGTCAAGCATCCGATCGCACCGGCGGTCCCGGTCGCGGCACCGGTCTATGCGGTGGCACCGATGGCGGCGGCACCCGGCGCCGGCGCCGTTGGTGCGCAGGGGTCCGCAGGCGGCACCTTGCCCGCCGCAGCGGAAGTCGACAGCGGCAATGTCGTCAAGTCGCCGATGGTCGGAACCTTCTATCGCGCGCCCGGCCCCGATGCAAAGGCGTTCATCGAAGTCGGCCAGGTGGTCAAGCCGGGCGACACGCTTTGCATCATCGAGGCCATGAAACTGCTCAACGAGATCGAGGCGGAGACATCCGGCACGGTCCGCGAGATCCTTGTCGAGAACGGCCAGGCGGTCGAGTACGGCCAGGCGCTCTTCGTGATCGCCTAGACGGCGCTCCCCGACCCACGAAACCGCCGGCCCCAGCCGGACGCGTGCACCCCGCGATCGAGACCACCCGCTCATGTTCGGAAAGATTCTCATAGCCAATCGAGGGGAAATCGCCCTTCGTATCCAGCGCGCCTGCCGCGAGCTGGGAATCCGCACGGTCGTCGTCCACTCGGAGGTCGATGCCGACGCGAAATACGTGAAGCTCGCGGATGAATCCGTGTGCATCGGACCCGCGCCGTCCAAGGACAGCTATCTGAATGTCCCCGCGATCATCAGCGCTGCGGAAGTGACGGATGCGGAGGCGATACACCCGGGATACGGCTTCCTTTCGGAAAACGCCGACTTCGCCGAACGGGTCGAGCGCAGCGGCTTCGTCTTCATCGGACCACGCCCCGAATCGATCCGTTTGATGGGCGACAAGGTATCCGCGAAACGTGCCATGGTGGAGGCGGGCGTTCCGACCGTGCCGGGTTCCGAAGGCGCGCTCAGCGACGATCCGCGCGAAATCATTCGCGCCGCGCGCGCCGTCGGCTACCCGGTGATCGTCAAGGCCGCCGGCGGCGGCGGCGGCCGCGGCATGCGTGTCGTGCACACGGAAGCCGCGCTCATCAGCGCGGTCACGATGACGCGCCAGGAGGCGCAGGCGGCATTCGGCAATCCCATGGTGTACATGGAGAAGTTCCTGGAGAACCCCCGCCATATCGAAATCCAGGTGCTCGCCGACCAGCATCGCAACGCGGTGTGGCTGGGCGAGCGCGACTGTTCCATGCAGAGGCGCCACCAGAAGATCCTGGAGGAGGCGCCCGCGCCAGGCATCCCGCGCAAAGCCATCGAGCGCATTGGCGATCGCTGCGCCGATGCGTGCCGCAAGATCGACTACCGGGGCGCAGGCACCTTCGAGTTCCTGTATGAAAACGGCGAGTTCTTCTTCATCGAGATGAATACACGGGTGCAGGTGGAACATCCGGTGACCGAGATGGTGACGGGAATCGACATCGTGCAGACGCAGATCCGCATCGCGGCGGGCGAGCGCCTGACGCTGCGCCAGCGCGACATCGTCACGCGCGGGCACGCGATCGAGTGCCGGATCAACGCCGAGGATCCATACAAATTCACGCCCAGTCCCGGGCGGATCACGGCCTGGCATCCACCGGGCGGTCCCGGCGTGCGGGTCGATTCGCATGCCTACACGGGATACTTCGTGCCGCCGAACTACGACTCCATGATCGGCAAGCTCATCTGCTATGGGGAGACGCGGGAGCAGGCGATCGCGCGCATGCGGACGGCGCTGTCGGAAATCGTCGTCGAGGGGATCAGTACCAACATCCCCTTGCACCGGGAGTTGATGATGGACGACAAATTCGTGCAGGGTGGGACGTCGATCCACTATCTCGAAAAGCGGCTGGCGGAGAAGAAGGCCAATCAGGGCTGAGACTCTGTAAAAGACTTCTGCATCGGGGCGAGGCTGTCCGGGCCACGGACCCGCGCGCGCGCGCCTTTTCGCCAGTACGAGGGCTCAGGCGCGAAGCGCGCTCTCCGCGGCCCGGACACCCTCGCCCAGCCAGCAGCTTTTCCAACACAGCGCGATGTGCCTTGCTGCCACCGCCACTCCGCTCACCGCACGGTTCGACGTCCCTGCGCGGAGAGGCCGGCGTGTCCGGGCTCACGAGAGCGCGCTTCGCGCCTGAGCCGCCGTGTTGGCGAAAAGGCGCGCGCGCGCGGGTCGGGAGCCCGGACACGCCGGCCCGCTCCGCGGAGACGACGGAAGCATGCCGGGAGTCCGCCGAGAGACAATGTGGGCTGAACGTCGCGAGATCTGATTGGATTTCCCGTAATGCCGCTGACGGAATTACTGTTACTGCTGCCCGCGGAGTTTCTGGACGCGTGGAGCGATGCCATGCTCGAGGCAGGAGCGGTTTCGGTCTCGATTGAAGACGCGGATTCGGGTACGGCGGGGGAGTCGCCGCGGTATGGCGAGCCCGGATTTACGCCCGTCGACATCTCATGGAACAGCAATCGGGTGAGCGTCCTCGTCGACAGTGCCATCGATGCGCAAGAGTTGGTCGCGGCGGCTGCGCAGGCGGTTTCCTGTCCGGCTCCGCGCATCTTGTCGACGCGACTTGTCGAGGAACAGGATTGGGTGGAGCTCACCCAGGCGCAATTCGCGCCCGTGCAGGTGGGCCGCATCTGGGTCGTGCCGACCTGGCATGAGCCGCCCGACCCGAAGGCCTGCGTGCTGCGCCTGGATCCGGGTGCGGCGTTCGGTACGGGCACGCATCCGACGACTCGCCTGTGCATGGCATGGATCGACGCGAACCTGCGGCCGGGCCAGAGCGTCCTCGACTATGGCTGCGGCTCGGGCATCCTATCCATCTGCGCGGCGCTGCTGGGGGCGGGCAATGTGGTCGGCGTGGATATCGACGAGCAGGCCGTTACGACCGCGCGCAGCAACGCGCAGCGCAATGGCGCACGCGCCGATTACACTACGCCCGACCTGCTGGCGGCAGACGTGACGCGTCAATTTGACCTGGTCGTGGCCAATATCCTTGCCAATCCGATCGCCTTGCTTGCCCCCGCGCTCGTTCGTCGAGTCGGGCGCGGCGGCTCGATCGTGCTCTCGGGAATTCTCGATCGCCAGGCAGATGAGGTGATCGAGGCCTACCGCGTGGCGGACCCGAACCTGCACTTGCGCGTGCACGGGCGCGAGGATTCCTGGGTCGCCATCGCGGGCGGCCGGGCGAACTGACGATGGCGCTCGCGACGCGTTGCCCCAACTGCCGCGCGCTTTTTCGCGTGGCGGCGGAACAGCTCAAGACGCACGGTGGCATGGTCCGATGCGGCTCGTGCCGCCACGTATTCAACGCCATCGAATGCCTGGATTACCTTGATCCACAGCATCCAGCGGCAGCCGATCCGCCACCGCGCCACGACGAGCGTCCCACTGCGGCGTACGCTGGCACGGGAAAGTCGCAGGTGGCGGACGCCGCGTCGGCGCGCGCGTCCCTGCATGCGACACGCTCTCACGCCCCGGAGGTACGTCTGCCCGCGGCAGGTCAAGGCGCGCATTCGGTCCCGCCCCAACGCGCAGGCGCTGCCGCATTCTCCGCGAGGCCGTCCGCAACTGCCGGCACGACAGACGCCGGGGTGCGGCCGCAAGCGCTGGCAGCAGCGCCTCGTCCATCCCAGGAAGCGCACGCGCGCGTTGCGCGAATGCCCACGCGCGCGATCCACGATCTCGCGTCGGTGGAAGAAACCCCGGGTGTCGCTCCGCTCACGGTCATGGGGCCGATTACCGAGGGGCCGCAAGGCAATTCGGCACCGTCATTCGACCACCTGTTTCCCCTGCAGGCGCCCACGGCGAGTGAGCCGCCGCGGCGGCGCGCTGCCCCCGTCGGTGCCACCTTCGAGGCGCCCCCCAGGGAAATCGATGGGAACGAGTCCGCGTCCTCGCGGGGTGCCGCGCGCGGCCCGGGCGACGAAGCCGATTCCGTGGCGGAACCGGATTTCCTGCGGCCGCGCCATGTCGAACCGATGAGTCGCGGCAGCCGAATCGCGATCGGCATTGCGTCGGGGCTGCTCTCGCTCACGCTCGCCGCGGAGGTGCTGCTGTTCTTCCGCACCAGCTTCATCGTGCATTTCCCGGAGACGCGACCCGTCATGAACGCGCTTTGCGTGCCGCTGGGATGTACCGCGCAATGGCCGATGCGTCCCGAGTTCCTCGCGGTCGTCAGCAGTGAACTGCAAGCGGTGCCCGGCACGGATGGCATGGAGCTCGACGCCCTGATTCGCAATCGCGCCGCCTTTCCCATGGCCTTGCCGGCGATCGAGCTCACCATCACCGACAGCCGCAATCAACCGGTGGCGCGCAAGGTATTCCTGCCGGCCGACTATCAGAAGACGCGTCCCGACGCCACGACGCCGGTCGACGACAGCATCCCGGCCGAGAGTGACCTGCCGGTGCGAATCCTTTTCGAACTGCCCGGCGCGGGTGCGTCGGGTTTCATCGCCTACCCGTTCTACCCCTGACCGCGCACTTGCGCTGCAATCCATGAAGACCTTGCTTTGCGCCTCCATCGCCTACGACTCGATCATGGTGTTCCAGGGTCGGTTCCAGGAACACATCCTCCCGGACCAGGTGCACATGCTCAATGTCTCCTTCCTGGTGCCGAGCCTGCGCCAGGAATTCGGAGGGGTGGCCGGCAATATCGCCTACAACCTTGCCTTGCTGGAAGGCGACCCGCTTCCGCTGGGGACGATCGGCGACGATCGCAGCGCATACCTGGAACGCTTCGATTCCCTCGGCATCGATCGCAGTTGCGTGATGCACATCGATGGGACGCGCACGGCCCAAGCCTTCATCACGACGGACCTGGACGACAACCAGATCACGGCCTTTCATCCCGGCGCGATGAATTTCTCGCATCGCAATCCCGTGCCCACCGAAGCCGGCGTCGGACTTGCCCTGGTTGGTCCCGATGGCCGCGACGGCATGCTCGCGCATGCGCAGGCGCTGTCGGAAGCGGGAACGCCGTTCCTGTTCGACCCCGGCCAGGCGATGCCCCTGTTCAGTGGCGAGGACCTGCTCTGGTTCGTGGAGCGCGCAAGCTACCTGGCGGTCAACGACTACGAGGGCAAGCTGTTCGAGTCCAAGTCCGGAAAATCGCTCGAATCGCTTCTGGCCTCGCTCGAGGCGGTGATCGTGACGCGCGGCGCGCAGGGATCCGAAATCCTGACGAGCAAGGGTTCCTATTCGATTCCTGCGGCGCCAGCCGCGAAGCTGGTGGATCCAACCGGGTGCGGGGATGCCTACCGCGGCGGCCTGCTCTACGGGCTGGCGCAGGGGCTGGATTGGGAGACCTCAGGGCGCCTGGGATCCTTGCTGGGCGCGATCAAGATCGAGCACAGCGGCGCACAACGCCACGAGCCGACGCGCGCACAGATCGCGGACCGCTTCCATTCAGCCTTCGGCTATCGCCCGTGGTGATCCCGGGCGATTGAAAAGCGTCGCGAGGGGAGCCGGATTTCGTCCGAGGACCGGATCCGTACGAGTTGTACGGCGAGGACCGGAGGACGAAAAGCGGCCCGCGCAGCGGCTTTGCAAAAGTCCGACTAAAGAAGTGCGCCGACCTGGTCCAGGACAATCGCGCAGATCTGCAGGAGCAGGATTGCGACGAGAGGCGATAGGTCGAAGCCGCCGAGCGGCGGGATGATCCTGCGCAACGGCCCGAGCAAAGGCCGCGTGAGCACGTCGAAGGTCGGCGCCAGCGGGGCGTGGGGATTGACGAAACTCAGGATCACATTCACCAGGATCAGGAAAGTCAGCAGGTACAGGACCCAGCGGATCAGTACCACGAGGATGGTGGGAACGAAGAGGTTCCACATCCAAAAGCTGCCGGTCGCGACCAGCACCAGCAGGAATACGTAGGCGCCGGCCACGATCAGGGTGGCAACGAACGAGGGCGTATCGAAGCGGCCACGCGAAGGCAGCAGGCGCCGCAGCGGCCCGACGAGCCAGTCCGTCAGGGCAAGGCAAAAAATCGACAAGGGATTGCTCCGCGAAACGCGCAACCAGACCAGGTACATGCGCAGCAGCAAGACGCTGCCGAACAGGCCGGCGATCGCGGTCAGGACAAGGTGAAGGATTTCCTGCAGCATGCGGCTCCCCTAATGCGCGTGCGATTGTAAAGGGACCTTCGCCCGGGCCCGCATCCGATGGATGCATGAGACGCGCCAACCGAGCGGGCAATAAAAAAGGCGCCCTGCTCGGGGCGCCCCAAGGTTCCGGAGCCCAGATATTCCTACGGACGGCTGCCCGTCGGGAATGGCCAGGCGGTAGTCGGATTCAAGGCGGTCCGCGCTCCGACAGCCGGCGCTGCAGGCGCCGGAGCTGCTGCTGGAGCAGCGGCCGGCGCAGCCGCAGCCGGCTTGGCCGCGGCTTTCTTGGGCGCCGATTTCTTCTTTGCGGACTTCTTTTTAGCCGCTTTCTTAGCCGCCTTCTTGGCCGGCTTCTTGGCCGCCTTTTTAGCTACTTTTTTTTTAGCAGACTTCTTGCCCGCCTTTTTCTTGGCGGCCTTCTTTGCAGACTTCTTCTTGGCTGCCTTCTTTGCAGTCTTCTTCGCAGCCTTCTTCACGGACTTCTTTGCCGTCTTCTTGGCGGCCTTCTTCGCGGTTTTCTTAGCAGCTTTCTTCGTTGCCATGTCGATCTCCTAGATTACGTCGATGAATGTACAAAGGTTGGAAAGGAAACCCGGTCGCCGCAAGCGGCACACCGGGCTATTCATCGGCGCATGCGGAGGCACGGTCGCCGCGGCAACCCCAGAAATGCGTTTTGATTGGCGCATATCCGAGAGGAGCGCGGAACGGACAGAGCACTGGCCGTTGACGCTGATGAATCCGGGACGACGCGCGCGCGCCAGGACCGCAGGGGCCGGCGCGTGCACGTTGCGCGCCAGGCTGGTGCCGGCGCGCGAATTCGGGAATGCAGGAGAAGAGGGACGACCCATGCGAGCCACGGAACCGCCGAAGGGGGCGAGGCTTTCGGGAGAGGGACCGAGAGCCCAAGACCCGCGGGTCTCGTTGTCTATCTGTCCGTGTCGAAGTACTGCTTCAGGTCGACTATGACTGTCGTTGTTCAATTCAGAGATCGATCGCGAGACCGAACTACCAAAAATCACGGCGCATTTTTACTCCCAATCGCCATCGACTGCAAGAGAAATTTGCATCGCGCGCATCATTTCACGATTCATGTGCACACGATGTTCCGATTTCGCGGCGAACTTCCCGTGCAATTCACGCTCTAACGCACCCGATGTCGAGCGCGCATGCGCACGCGAAGGCTCGCATCCACACGCGCGACTCAATCCCAACTAAGCGCCCCCCCGCTCTGATACTCAATGACTCTCGTCTCGAAGAAGTTGCGCTCTTTCTTCAGATCGATCATCTCGCTCATCCAGGGAAACGGGTTCTCCTGGTCGGCGTAAAGCTGCTCCAGACCGATCTGCTGGGCGCGCCGGTTCGCGATGTAGCGCAGGTAGCCCTTGAACATCGACGCATTCAGGCCCAGGACGCCACGCGGCATCGTATCTTCGGCATAGCGGTATTCGAGTTCGACCGCCTGGGTGAAGAGCTCGCGCATGTCGGCGCGGAACTCGGGCGTCCAGAGCGACGGGTTCTCGAGCTTGATCTGGTTGACCATGTCGATGCCGAAGCTGCAATGCATCGACTCGTCGCGCAGGATGTATTGGTACTGCTCGGCCGCGCCCGTCATCTTGTTCTGCCGGCCCAGCGAGAGGATCTGGGTGAATCCGACGTAGAAGAAAAGCCCTTCCATCAGGCAGGCAAAGACGATGAGCGAGCGCAGCAGGTCCTGGTCGGCCTTGGGCGTGCCCGTGCGGAAGGCCGGATCGGTGAGCACCTCGATGAACGGCAGCAGGAATTCGTCCTTGGCGCGGATCGAGGGGATTTCGCGGTAGGCATTGAAGATCTCGCCCTGGTCGAGTCCCAGCGATTCGACGATGTACTGGTAGGCGTGGGTGTGGATCGCCTCCTCGAATGCCTGCCGCAGCAGGAACTGGCGGCATTCGGGTGCCGTGATCTGGCGATACGTCCCCAGGACGATGTTGTTCGCCGCCAGCGAATCGGCGGTGACGAAGAAGCCCAGGTTGCGACGGACGATGCGGCGTTCGTCTTCGCTCAAGCCATTGGGATCCTTCCAAAGCGCCACATCGCGCGCCATGTTCACTTCCTGCGGCATCCAGTGGTTCGCGCACGCCGACAGGTACTTGTCCCAGGCCCATTTGTATTTGAATGGAACCAGCTGGTTGACGTCCGCCCGGCCGTTGATGATCCGCTTGTCTTCGACGCGCACCCGACCGCCGACGAGCGCCTCCGGAGCGGCCATCGGCGCGACGCTCGTTTGTCCGCCCGGCCGCAATGCCGGCGCCACGGCCGCCGCAAGACCGGGCGCTACGCCCCGCTCCAACGCCAATTCGCTTCCTGCCCGCATTCCCTTTGCTCCCCCCGATTCCGTACCGATCACTGGCAGACCTCGCATTCGCTGAACCCGGCGTCGCCGGGCCGCAGCATGCACACCTTGCCGCCGGGTTCCTCGTTGCCCTGCTCCACCGGTACGGCATTCAAGTCGCTTCCGCGTCCGGTCGATTTTTCGGCATGCGTCGCACCGATCGTGCGCAGGTAGTAGGTTGTCTTGAGTCCCCGCAGCCAGGCGAGCCGGTAGGTCTCGTCGAGCTTGCGGCCCGATGCGCCTGCCATGTAGATATTCAGGGACTGCGCCTGGTCGATCCATTTCTGGCGGCGTGCCGCGCATTCGATCAGCCAAACCGCGTCGATCTCGAAGGCCGTCGCGTAGCGGCGGCGGACATCGGCCGGAATGCGGTCGATCTTGGCCAGGCTGCCATCGAAGTACTTGATGTCGGCGACCATGACCTCATCCCAGAGGTCCAGGGACTTGAGCTCGCGCACCAGGTGCTGGTTGACGATCGTGAATTCACCCGAAAGGTTGGATTTCACGAACAGGTTCTGGAAAGTCGGCTCGATGCTTGCCGAGACCCCGACGATGTTGGAGATCGTCGCCGTCGGGGCAATGGCCACGCAGTTCGAATTGCGCATGCCGAATTCGGCGATGCGCGAGCGCAGCGCGTCCCAGTCCATCGAAGCGCTGAGGTCGACCTCGACGTGGCCGCCGCGTTCGCCGGCCAGCAGGCCGAGCGTGTCCTGCGGAAGGATGCCGCGATCCCACAGCGACCCCCGGAACGAGGAATAGGCACCGCGCTCGGCGGCCAGTTCCGTCGACGCCCAATACGCGAAGTAGCAGACCGCCTCCTGGCTGCGGTCCGCGAAATCGACCGCCTCATCGGACGCGTAGGCAATGCCCATCTGGTGCAGGCAGTCCTGGAAACCCATGATGCCCAGGCCGACCGGACGATGGCGCAGGTTGGAATTGCGCGCCTTGGCGACCGCGTAGTAATTGATATCGACGACGTTGTCGAGCATGCGCATCGCGATCGCGATCGTCCGGCGCAACTTCTCCAGGTCCAGGCGCCAGCCGCCATCGGTGGCCCGAGCGAGGTGGGCAAGCAGGTTCACGGAACCCAGGTTGCAGACGGCGATCTCTTCCTGCGAGGTGTTCAGGGTGATCTCCGTGCACAGGTTCGAGCTGTGGACGGTACCGACGTGCTGCTGGGGTGAGCGGATGTTGGCCGCGTCCTTGAACGCGATCCAGGGATGCCCCGTTTCAAAGAGCATCGTGAGCATCTTGCGCCACAGTTGCGCGGCCGGAATCTTCTTGAAAAGGCGCAACTCCCCGCTCGCGGCCTTGGCCTCGTATGCCGTGTACGCGCGTTCAAAGGCCCGGCCCGTCAGGTCGTGCAGGTCGGGAACGTCGCTGGGCGAGAACAGCGTCCATTCCTCGCCTGCGATGACGCGCTTCATGAACAGGTCGGGAATCCAGTTGGCCGTGTTCATGTCGTGCGTGCGCCGGCGGTCGTCCCCCGTGTTCTTGCGCAGGTCGAGGAATTCCTCGACGTCCAGGTGCCAGGTCTCGAGATAGCAGCAGACCGCGCCCTTGCGCTTGCCGCCCTGGTTGACGGCGACCGCCGTGTCGTTCACGACCTTCAGGAACGGCACGACGCCCTGCGACTTGCCGTTCGTACCCTTGATGTGGGCCCCAAGAGCCCGCACCGGCGTCCAGTCGTTGCCCAGGCCACCGGCGAATTTGGCCAGCAAGGCGTTGTCCTTGATCGCCTCGTAGATTCCGTCGAGTGCATCCGGCACCGTGCTCAGGTAGCACGAAGAGAGCTGGGAATGGGTCGTGCCGGAGTTGAAGAGGGTCGGCGTCGAACTCATGAAATCGAAGCTCGACAGCAGGTCGTAGAACTCGATCGCACGCGCCTCGCGATCGATTTCGTTGAGCGCCAGGCCCATTGCGACGCGCAGGAAGAAGGTCTGCGGCAGCTCGAAGCGCCGCCCGCCGGTGTGGAGGAAGTAGCGGTCGTACAGCGTCTGCAGCCCCAGGTAGGAGAACTGCAAATCCCGCTCCGGCCGCAAGGCGGCTGCAAGTCGATCCAGGTCGAATTGCAGCAAGCGCTCGTCGAGGAGTCCGGCATCGACTCCCGTGCGCAGGCAGCGCGGCAGATATTCGCGGTATCTGGCTGCCATTTCGCCTTGCGCAACCTCTTCCCCCAACACCTCCTTGCGAATGACGTGCAACAGCAGGCGTGCGCTGACCTCGCTGTAGGCGGGATCGGTTTCGATCAGTGAGCGCGCCGCAAGGATCGCGGACTTGTGGACTTCCTCGAGCGCGACGCCTTCGTACAGGTTCTTGAGCGTGGCACCCATCACGTCGTCGACCGCGACGTATTCCTGCAGGCCCTCGCAGGCCGCTTCGATGGTGGCGCGCAGGCGGGCTTCATCCAGGGGTACGAGTTGCCCGTTGACGTTGACCGACAGCGCCGCCGGCGCCGGCGCCGGCGGCGCGCTGCGCGCACGTTCCTGGCTGCGCCGTTCGCGGTACAGCACGTACGCGCGCGCCACGTCGTGTGCGCCATCGCGCATGAGCGACAGTTCGACCTGGTCCTGCACGTCCTCGATATGGAACGTGCCGCCGGCAGGCTGACGGCGCAGAAGGGCCGAGACCGCCGCGGCCGTGAGCCGCTCGACCTGTTCACGAATCGCGGCCGAAGCCGCGCCCTGGCCGCCACGCACCGCGAGGAACGCCTTCGTCATCGCGACGGCAATCTTGGCCGGTTCGAATACGACGACGGCGCCGTTGCGCCGGATGATCTTGAAGTCCGCCAAGGACGATGCCAAGGGTCTTGCCACGGACGCTTCCGGCGCCGTCCGCGCGAATGCACCGATTGCCGCGCCGCCTTCCGACGCGGCCGGTGTCTCTGTCTGCCGGTATTGCATGATGAATCCCCCAATCCCTTGATGTAGTGCGTAAGCAAACCGCAGGGTTTGGCACCACAATATGTAGTGTGATCGAGCCAGCGATCAACAAGCACTAGTGGTAGGCATCGTAGGAGAACTTTGGATGCGGAGCAAGCGAAAAATTTTTTCGCTGCACCGATCAGCGCTTGCGACTGTCGCGTTCGATCCGTGACCAGTCAAAAAGCGGTCCGGGGTCGGTCTTGCGGCCGGGCGCAATCTCGCTGTGCGCGCGCGTCGCCCGAATGGGAAACGCGGCAAGCAGCGATGCGTGCAGGGGAATCAAGGATTCGTACTGCGCATGCGTGAACACATCGAACTCGCTGCCTTCGAGTTCGATTCCGATCGAAAAGTCATTGCAGCCGCTGCGGCCTTCCCACTCGGATTTGCCCGCGTGCCACGCGCGGTCCGACGCGCAAACGAACTGCGTCAAGGTTCCATCACGGGCGATCAGGAAGTGGGCGGACACGCGCACGCCGCGCAGGGCACGAAAACCCTCATGCGCATCGCAGTCGAGCCGATTGCAGAAAAAATCCTCGATCGCGCTGCCGCCGTAGATGCCTGGCGGCAGGCTGACGCAGTGCAAGACGAGCAAATCGACGGCCGTCCCGGGGGGGCGTGCATCGAAATTCGGCGAATCGACGCGGCGCGCCGCGCGCAGCCAACCCGGCTCCTCCCATCCGCTCACGCCGGTTCCATGCACGAAGTATTCAGCACGGACTCATTTGAGGCCAAGCCGCTGCATCCGGTAGCGCATCTGGCGAAACGAAATCCCCAATAATTGCGCCGCCGCCGTGCGATTGTGTCGCGTCTGCACGAGTGCCGCGCGAATTGCGGCTCCTTCCATTTCGTCCAGATAGGCGACGAGGTCGCTGGGGACGCCTTCGACCACCCGATACGCCGCAGCGTCGTGCGCGATCTCCTCCGCTTGCGCCGCGGATCCTGCCGGTTCTGGACGCAGGATATCCGCAGGCGCTGCCTCGCCTTTCGACGGCGCCGCCACTGCACCCGCCTCCGAAGCGCCCGCCGGCACGTCGGCCTCCTCGAAGCCCCGCGAAGCCTCGAGCACGAGGTCGGTCTCGCCGAGTTCTCCACCGCCGTTGAGTACAACAGCGCGCTCGAGCACGTTCTCGAGTTCGCGCACGTTGCCCGGGAACGCATGGCGCTGGAGCGCAGCCTCCGCATCCGGCGTCAGCCACGCCGCCGCAACGCCGGCTCGCTCGGTGATCCTTTGCAACAAGGCATTGGCGATCAGGGCGATGTCCTGGCCCCGTTCGCGCAGGCTCGGCACACGCAGTTCGATCACGTTGAGGCGGTAATAAAGATCCTGGCGGAAGCGGCCCGACTCGACCATGCGCGCCAGGTCGCGGTGCGTTGCGCTGAGGATGCGCACATCGACCACTTCCTCGGCGGTCGAACCGACCTTGTGAATGCGACGTTCCTGGATGGCGCGCAACAGTTTGACCTGCATGGGCAAGGGCAACTCGGCCACTTCGTCGAGCAGCAGGGTTCCACCCGCCGCGGCCTGGAAGAATCCATCGCGGTCCCGGTCCGCCCCCGTGAACGCGCCGCGCCGGTAGCCGAAGAATTCGGATTCCATCAAGGATTCCGGGATCGCGCCGCAGTTGACGGCCACGAAGGGCATCGCACGACGCGCCGAGACGCCGTGGATCGCGCGCGCGACCAGCTCCTTGCCGCTGCCCGATTCGCCAATGATGGCGACCGGCGCCATGCTCTGCCCGAGGCGCGCGATCAGCGAACGCAGCTTCGCCATTTCGGGGGAATTGCCAACGAGTGCCGCCGTCGCGTCGCCCGGCGTCGTTCGCGCACCCGCAGCGCCCGCAGCGCCTGGCGCTTCGCCCAGCGCGGAGCGGATCAACAGGCGCAATTGATCCAGGTCGACCGGCTTGGCGAGGTAATCAAAGGCTCCAGCCTTGAGCGCCGCGACCGCATTGTCCGCGCTGCCGAATGCGGTGATGACCGCGATCTTGGGCTCGCCCCGGGTACCGAGTTCGCGCACGAGATCCAGGCCCGAGCCGTCGGTCAGGCGCATGTCGGTCAGGCACAGGCGATACTGGCGCGACTGCAGGAACGCGCGTGCCTGGGCGAGGGATTCCGCCGTGTCGACTTCGAGGCCCAGGCGTGTGATCGTCAGTCCGAGCAGTTCACGCAGATCCGCCTCGTCGTCGACGACCAGGACCGCAGGCACGCGGCCGCGCGTCCCCGTCTCGGCGTCGGCCGCCGTCGAATTCATCGTCGGATCCCGCTCACGCCGGGGTTTCTCTCATGACAGTTCACGCCGCAGGTCCACAGCAACCGGCATCGTATCCAGGCTTGGACCGGCCGCATCGCCTTCGCCTTCGCCACGCGCGAACCGGATCACGAAGGCATCGTGATCGGCGGCGCCTTTGCGCCGCAACAGCTCGTAGGCGAGGTCCGCGTGGTTCGCCATGCAAAATTCGCGCGCCAGATACAAGCCCAAGCCGGTTCCCCGCGCATGCGTGGTGAAGAACGGCTCGAACATCGCGGCCCGGTCAGCCGGCGCTACCCCCGCGCCGTCGTCGACGATCCAGAGTTTCACCCGTCCCTCCTGGTCACGGGGCGATTCTAAATAGATCTCCACGCTGGCAGGGCCGCGCGAGCAATAGCGCAAGGCATTGTCGACCAGGTTGAACAGCACCTGGCGCAGGTGGCTTTGCTCGAATTTCACGAGCTCCGGTCCGTGGAACCCCGTTACGATCAGCGTGCCTTCCGCGATGGTGCGATCGCGTATGAATTCCTCGACCCAGTCGCGAACGAAACCCTGCAGGTCGAAGGCGTCGCTCAGGGGAGTGTCCCGGCGCGCAACGCGCAGGACGTCCTCGACCAGACGGTTCAAGCGCCCCGTGTTCTCGCGCACGATCTCGGCCAGGCGCCTCTGCATCGCATTGTCCGCCTCCTCGGCCAGCAGCTGGCTCGCGTTGCTGATCGCGGCAAGGGGATTGCGGATTTCGTGGGCGATCGACGCGGTGAGCCGGCCCATGGCCGCGAGTTTGAGCTGCTGTGCGCGCTCCTCGAGCGCATTGCGGTCCTCCAGGAAAATCACGAATTCCCCCGACTGCGGGGAAGGCGGCCGCGCAAATCGCGCGCGCAGCGCGCGTGGCGCGTCGCCCGGGCCGGGCGCAGTCGTGGATGCGCCGTCCTCTGCGGAAGTACCGGTGAACATCACGTCCGACCAACCTCCTTCCCGCGCACCCGCATCCATCCAGCGCTGGAATTCCTCGGCGAGGACGCGCAAGGACGTCAATTCGCCGAGTTTGCGACCGGTCAGCTGGCCGCTTCGACCCATGCCTAGCAGAAGACGTGCGGCCAGATTGTTCGCCCGCACGGTCGTCTGCGCATCGACCACGACAACGCCCTGCTCCATCTGCGAAATCACCAGACGATTGATCTCCAGCTGGTTCTGCAGGTCGAGGCCGCGCACGTGGGCGAGCGTCTCCTGGCGATTCAAGCGCACGGAAAGCAGGCGCAGCAGGCCGGTGAGGCCAAACAGCGCAGCGCCATAGAGGCCCGCCTGGAACAGCTGCGTCTCGGCGTGTTCCTCGCGAAATCCGCGCAGGAATGCATCGCTCAGGAGGATCAGCACTGCGACCGACGCCGTGAAGAACGCCGCACTGGTGGGCAGCATGAGCGAAGCGCCGGCGATCGGCAGCAGGTAGAAGATCACGAATTCGCTGCGCATCCCGCCGCCCAGCACGACCAGCACCGTTGCCATGACGAGGTCGATCGCAAGCTGCATCGCCAACTGACCCACGAAGCGCCGCCGGTGGTAAAGCGCCGCCAGCGCCATCGCAACGGCAAAGCCGAAGTACAGGGTGATGGTCGGCAGCAGATCGGCGGAAGGCACGCCGACGCGCCCGGCGAGCGGCGCGACGAACACGAGGGCCGACAACAACACGAACGCGGTGATGAGCACGCGCGCCAGTGCAAGCGCATACAGCGTGCCCCAGCTCGGTTCGACGCGCAGCGCCTCGGGCACCTTATGTTCGATCGGTGCTAGCGCCATGCCCCGTCGCGGCGTGCCCGGGCGAACACGCCCAGCCGCCGTCCACTGGAAAGGCCTCCGACTTGGGTACGTGCAAACCGCAGCGGACGCACCGGACCATTTCCTCCTGCAGATTCCCCGCACCCGGGCGCGAGGCCGGTTCGCTGCGTGCGATCTTGCGCAGGCCGGTGACAACCAGCCAGGCCAACAGGAACCAGATCAGCAGCTTGATCAAACCCACGCCTTGCCCAGGATCACCTCGAACACGAAGCGCGAGCCGATATAGGCCAGCAGCAACATGAGGAACCCCACGACGAGCCAGCGCTGCGCCACTCGCCCGCGCCAACCGAAAGCATAGCGGCCGACCAGCAGCCCGGCGAATACGCACCACGAAATGATGCCGAACAGCGTCATGTGGTTGAAGCGCATCGGGCGTCCGAACAGCTCCTGCGAGAAGGCCATGCCGCTGACCAGCGAGGCAGTGAGGAGCACGAAACCGGCCGCGAGCTGGCGAAACAGCAGCGATTCGAGCGCAAGCAAGGGCGGCATCTGCGCGAGCAGCGCTTCCATCGGCGTCGAGGCGTCCCGCCCCGGTTGATGAAGATGGCGGTCGATCACGGTCATCAAGGCGCTGTGCAGCGCTGCAATCGTGAAGAGGCTGTACGCCAGGACCGAAACGCCCAGATGCAGGCGCAGCGCCAGCGAGCTGCCCTCGCCGGCGAGCGCGACCCCATGAAACGCAAGCGGCAGGAGGACGGCGACAGCGGCCATCGGCGCGATGAGCGCATAAACCGCGCCCAGGGAAATGAAAAAACCCTCCACCCAAAGCATGGCGCCGGCAAGCAGGAAGGTGGCGGATATCGCCTGGGCAAAGCCGAAGCGCAGGCCCCCCAGGCTCGTGGAATCCAGCGTGAGCATTGCCGCGTGCGCGAGCACCGCAAGTGGCAAGACGACCGCGACGAGCCCCATGCGCGGAACCGGTACCGCGCGGCGTATGGCCCGCCAGCAAGCGACCGCGACCACCAGGTAGGCGGCCGCGACGGCGAAATGCGCCCACCCGTAAAATGCATCGGTTTGCATAGCGTTTCTATATACCACGCGCGGAATGGAAATCTGAATGCTGGATCAACTAAGCGAGCGCTTCTCCCGCATCGTCAAGCAGGTGCGCGGCCAGGCCCGGATGACCGAGGCGAACACGCAGGAAATGCTGCGCGAAGTCCGCCTCGCACTGCTCGAGGCCGATGTCGCCTTGCCGGTAGTCCGCGATTTCGTGGCCCGTGTGCGCGAGCGCGCGCTGGGCCAGGAGGTCGTCGGCAGCCTTACGCCGGGGCAGGCGCTCGTCGGCGTCGTGCACGAGGAATTGGTGCGGCTCATGGGAGGAGGCCTCCCGCCCAAACAGCGCGAGCTCGATCTCGCCGTCGCCCCACCGGCGGTGATCCTGCTGGCCGGCCTGCAAGGCGCCGGCAAGACCACCACGACCGGCAAGCTGGGGCGCTGGCTCGTCAACGAACGCAAGAAGAAGGTGCTGGCCGTATCGGCCGACGTCTATCGCCCCGCCGCAATCGCGCAGTTGGAGACCGTCTGCGCCCAGGCGGGCATCGAGTTCTTTCCGACGCCCAAGGATGCGCGCCCCGTGGAGATTGCACAGGCCGCGCTCGCCCACGCGCGCCGCCATCTGCTCGATGTCGTGCTCGTCGACAGCGCGGGACGCACCGCGGTCGATGAGGAAATGATGCAGGAGATCGCGCAGCTGCACGCCGCCCTGGACCCGGTCGAGACCTTGTTCGTCGTCGACGCGATGCTCGGCCAGGATGCCGTCAACACGGCCACGGCATTCGGCGCGCGCCTGCCCCTCACGGGAGTCGTCGTGACGAAGCTCGATGGCGACGCGCGCGGCGGCGTCGCCTTGTCGGTCACGCAGGCCACGGGCAAGCCGATCAAGTTCGCCGGTACGGGCGAGAAGCTGGGCGGCCTGGAGCCCTTCGATGCCGAGCGCATGGCGGGGCGGGTGCTGGGCATGGGCGACATCGTCGCCTTGGTCGAGGAAGTCAAGAACTCGATCGACGTCGACGTCGCGGAAAAATTCGCGCAGCGCATGCGGGCCGGCAACCGCTTCGACTTGAACGATTTTCGCGAGCAGGTCGCGCAGATGCGACGCATGGGCGGCCTGGGCGGGATGATCGACAAGCTGCCAGCACAACTCACGCGCTCGGCCGCGCAGGTCGACCCGCGCGAAGCCGACCGCCAGGTGCGCCGCATGGAAGGCATCCTCAATTCGATGACGCCGGGGGAACGCGCCAAGCCGGAATTGATCAAGGCTTCGCGCAAGCGTCGCATCGCAACGGGCGCCGGCGTACAGGTTCAGGAAGTCAATCGGATGCTGGCGCAGTTCGACCAGATGAGCACGCTCATGAAGCAGATGCGCAAGGGCGGCCTGGCCAAGATGATGCGAGCGATCGGCGGCCTGACGGGGCAAAAGCCGGGGGGCCCGCAGCGCCACTGACGGCGCGCTACCGTTCAGTAGCTGGTGCCCGCGCGGGCATTGCGCCGGGGATATCCCCAATCGCGCTGCCAGGCGGCCAGCACGGCATTCGGGTACTGGGCTTGCCCCAGGCTGCCGTTGTAACGTCCCAGCGCGCGGAACAAGTCGCCTTCCTCGGCGTCGATGTAGTGGCGCAGGATGACGCAGCCATACCGCAGGTTGGTACGGATCTCGAACAGGCGCCGCTCCTTGCCGTCGCCGATCAAGCGCGTCCAGAACGGCATCACCTGCATCAGTCCGCGCGCGCCCGCATCGGAAATCGCGTACTTGCGGAAATTGCTCTCCACCTGGATCAGGCCCAACACCATCTGCCGGTCCAGCCCCGCGCGGACGCATTCGTAATCCAGGGTTTGCAGCAGGTCCGCGCGCGTGCGCTTCTCGGGCAGGCGCGCCTCCAGGCGCGAGGACATTTCGTGCATCCAGGCCTCGTAGGCGTCGCGTTCCGCGTCGGACCCAAGGCGGCGAACCGGCGGCACGGAGTCGGCGATCTGCGAGGCGAGCGCGCCACGCACCGAGTCGGCAAGGTTCTCGTAGAGCTGTGCCCCCGCCCTGCCCGTGCGCGGCAGGAACGCCGCGAGCGCGGCGAACGCCGGCATGAGGACCGGTGACAGCGATGCCAGACGTCGCGTCCGGAATTTCACGGCGCCGCGCGTGCGCCGCCCTCAGCTTGCGCTGGCGGCACCGACCCGTTCGAGCAGGAAAGCGAGCGCTCCCGTCGCGTCGATCGATACGACTTCGAGCGTTGCGCGCGGGACATATTCGAACTGGCCGCCTTTCAAGCCGCGATCGCCGATGTTGACCCGATGCGGGATCCCGATCAATTCGGCGTCGGCAAACATCGCGCCCGGGCGCTCGCCGCGGTCATCGAGAAGCACATCGACCCGGGCGGCCGACAAGCCAGCGTACAAGGCATCCGCCGCGGCCCGCACGGGAGCCGATTGATGATAATTGATCGGGCAGATCACGATCGAGAATGGCGCGACGGCCTGCGGCCAGATGATGCCGCGCTCGTCGTGGTTCTGCTCGATCGCGGCGCCGAGCAGGCGCGTCACGCCGATGCCGTAGCAGCCCATCTCCAGCAGGCGCGACTGCCCCTGCTCGTCGAGATAGCGGGCATTGAGCTTCTCGGAGTATCGGGTTCCGAGGTAGAAGACGTGACCGACCTCGATGCCCCGTTGGAAGGCAAGCTTGCCCTTGCCGTCAGGCGAAGGATCGCCCGGAACCACGTTGCGCAGGTCGGCAACAAGTTCCGGCTCGGGAAGGTCGCGGCCCCAGTTCACTCCGGTCCAGTGGAAGTCCTTTTCGTTCGCGCCGCAAATGAAGTCGCTCATGCGCGCGACGGTGCGGTCCGCGATCACGCGCGGACCGCACCCGCCCGTCCCGGCGTAAATCGGCCCCAGGTATCCCGGCGGCGAGCCGAATGCCGCCAGGATTTCGCCTTCGCTTGCCATGCGCCAGCCACGATCGAAGCCCGGCAGCTTGCCCGCCTTGACCTCGTTGAGTTCGTGATCGCCGCGCAGCAGCAACAGCACGATCTCGGCCGGCGCGTCGTCGCGTTCCAAGGCCACGACAATCGACTTCACCGTCCGGACCAACTCCACGCCGAGGAACTGCGCGACATCCTCGCAGCGTGCCTTGCCCGGGGTCGGCGTCCTGCGCAGCTCCTCGCGCGCGGATTCGCGCCGATCCAGCAAGGCGAGGGCCTCGGCAAGCTCGATGTTCGCGGCATATTCGCCTTCGGGCGCAAAAACGATCGCGTCTTCCCCGCTATCGGCGATCACCTGGAATTCGTGCGAGAGGCTGCCGCCGATCGCACCCGTGTCCGCCGCGACCGCGCGAAAACGCAGGCCCATGCGCGTGAAGATGCGGCCGTAGACGTCGTACATCGTGCGATAGCTCTCCTGCGCCGCGGCCTCGTCCCGATCGAAGGAATAGGCATCCTTCATCGTGAATTCGCGCCCGCGCATGACGCCGAACCGCGGCCTGCGCTCGTCGCGGAATTTCGTCTGGATGTGGTAGAGATTGACGGGCAGTTGCCGGTAGCTGCGGATCTCCTGGCGCGCGATGTCCGTGACGACCTCCTCGGAGGTCGGTTGCAGAACGAAGTCGCGATCGTGCCGATCCTTGATGCGCAGCAATTCGGGTCCGTACTTTTCCCAGCGCCCCGACTCCTGCCAGAGTTCGCCGGGCTGGACCACGGGCATCAACAGCTCGAGCGCGCCGGCGCGATTCATTTCGTCGCGGATGATCGCTTCGATGCGCCGGATCGAGCGCAGCCCCAAGGGCAGATAGCTGTAGATGCCTGCCGCAAGCTTGCGGATCATGCCCGATCGCAGCATCAGCTTCTGGCTGATGATCTCGGCGTCGGCCGGCGCTTCCTTTTGCGTGGTTAAGAGGAATTGCGAGGCACGCATGGCCCATTCCATCCTTGTTCGGACCGCCGCTGCGGGCCATATAATCGGCCGCAAATGATATAGGTTCAGGTGATGAAATGCTGGACAAGGACGGGTATCGCCCGAACGTCGGCATCATCCTGCTCAACGATCGAGGCGAGGTTTTCTGGGGCAAGCGCGTCAAGCAGCACTCGTGGCAGTTTCCGCAAGGGGGCATCAAGTTCGGCGAATCACCCGAGCAGGCGATGTACCGCGAGCTGTATGAAGAGATCGGCCTGCTGTCGGAACACGTGAAAATCGTCGCGCGCACGCGCGACTGGTTGCGCTATGAAGTACCCGAGCAGTGGATCCGCCGCGAGATGCGCGGGAACTACCGCGGGCAAAAGCAGATCTGGTACCTCTTGCGCCTGGTCGGACGCGAGACCGATGTGTGCCTGCGCCGCAGCGAAAAGCCGGAATTCGACGCCTGGCGCTGGCACGACTACTGGATTCCACTCGATTCGGTGATCGAGTTCAAGCGCGAGGTCTACGAGCGCGCCCTGCAGGAACTGGCGCGCTTCGCGTTTCCCGGCGCGCGGCGGCCGGCCGCGAAACCCTAGGGCCGGGAAGATTCGCGCAACGGTCGCGAGCCTTCCTACAGAAGGACGAGATTGTCGCGATGGATCAGTTCGGGTTCTTCCATGAACCCGAGGATCTGCGCGATCTCGGCACTCGGCCGGCGCGCGATCAGGCGCGCTTCGCTGCTGCCATAGTTGACGAGGCCGCGTGCGACCTCACGACCGCCGATGTCGACGCAGGACACGACGTCGCCGCGCGCAAAAGTGCCATTCACATCCTGGACCCCAATGGACAGCAGGCTCTTGCCCTGCTCGCACAACGCGCGCACGGCGCCTTCATCGACGACGAGGCGCCCCTTGGTCTGCAGGTGATCGGCGAGCCATTGCTTGCGCGCCGCGCGCTTGGGCAAGGCCGCTGCCAGGTACGAGCCGATCGACTCGCCGGCTGCAAGGCGCAAGAGGATGTCGGGTTCGCGCCCGGAGGCAATCACGGTCGAGGCACCGCTGCGCGCGGCGCGCTTGGCGGCGAGGACCTTGCTCAGCATGCCTCCGCGACCGATCGCCGTGCCCGCACCGCCCGCGCATGCCTCCAGGCGAGGATCGCCCGCGTCGCCGCGCTCGATCAGGCGGGCGCCGGGAGCCTGACGCGGGTCGGCGTCGAAAAGGCCCGCCTGGTCCGTGAGGATGACCAGGAGATCCGCCTCCACGAGGTTCGTCACCAGCGCGCCGAGCGTGTCGTTGTCGCCGAACTTGATTTCATCCGTGACGACCGTGTCGTTCTCGTTGATCACCGGAACGACGCCCAGTTGCAGCAAGGTAAGCAATGTCGAGCGCGCATTCAGGTAGCGCGCGCGATCGGCCATGTCGGCGTGCGTGAGCAGGATCTGCGCGGTGCGCACGCCCGTCGCGCCAAACGCGGTTTCGTAGGCCTGCGCGAGGCCCATCTGGCCGACCGCTGCGGCCGCCTGCAATTCGTGCACTTGCTGCGGCCGCCGCGCCCAACCCAATCGTTGCATGCCCTCGGCGATTGCACCGCTGGAGACGAGCAGTACCTGGCGCCCGCTCGCACGCAAGGCGGCAACCTGCCGTGCCCAGCCGGCGATTGCCGATAGATCCAGGCCCTGTCCATCGTTCGTCACCAGACTGCTGCCGACCTTGACGACGAGGCGCAAGGTGCGCGCGTCGACAGCGCCGCCGCTCATGCCGCCGAATCGGCCGCGGACTCGGCCGCGGATTCGGACGCGGATTCGGACGCGGATCCCACGGCGGACCGCTGGCCGGGACCGGCTTCGGGAGCACCCCCCGGATCCGATTCGTCCGGCGCGTGCTCATCGAGGAATTTCTGCACGGCCCACATCAGGTCGCGACAGCCTTCGCCGGTCGCCGCCGAGACGGCGAATACCGGCGCCTTGGTGCGCAGTCGCCTGCGCAGCGTCGCGAGCAGCTCCGCGCGCTCCTGCACCGGCACGGCATCGATCTTGTTGAGCACGTACCAGCGCGAACGGCGCGCGAGCTTCGCATCGAACTTGCGCAATTCGGACGCGATCATGCGGGCCTGCGCCACCGGATCGATTTGCGAATCGAAGGGTGCGGCGTCGATCACATGCAGCAGCAGGCGGGTCCGGCTCACGTGGCGCAAGAAGCGGTGCCCGATGCCCGCGCCTTCGGATGCGCCCTCGATCAGGCCCGGGAGATCCGCGAGCACGAAGCCGCGCCCCGCCTCCATGCGCACGACGCCCAGGTGCGGGTGCAAGGTCGTGAAGGGATAGTCCGCGATCTTCGGGCGCGCGTTGGAAACGCTCGCGAGCAGGGTCGACTTGCCCGCGTTGGGTGCGCCGAGCAAGCCCACGTCGGCCAGGATCTTGAGCTCGAGTCGCAAGCGCCGCGACTGCCCGGTTTCCCCAGGTGTGCATTGGCGCGGCGCGCGATTGGTGCTGGACTTGAAATGCAGGTTACCCAGACCCCCGGCGCCACCTGCCGCGAGCAGGGCGCGCTGGCCATGATGAACCAGGTCGGCGATCACGTCGCCGGAGTCGTCATCGAAGACAACCGTGCCTACGGGCATCGCGAGGACGATGTCGTCGCCGCCCGCGCCGAAGCAATCGGCGCCGCGGCCATGCTCGCCGTTGCGGGCGGCATGCTTGCGCTGATACCGGTACTCGATCAGCGTGTTGAGGTTTCGATCGGCCAAGGCCCAGACGCTGCCGCCGCGACCACCATCGCCGCCGTCCGGCCCGCCCTTGGGAATGAATTTCTCACGGCGAAACGAAGCACAGCCGTTGCCACCACGGCCGCCCGAAACGTCTATCCGTGCTTCATCGACGAAATTCATGGGGCGGCCGCCGCGACGGCACCAGGCCGCCGCTGCCGAACTAGGCCGTCGCGACGGGCAGTACGCGCACCGATCTGCGCTTCTTCGGTCCGCCTACGGAAAATTGGACGGTGCCCTCGACGAGGGCAAACAGGGTGAAGTCGCGTCCCGTGCCGACATTCTCGCCGGCATGGAACTGCGTGCCACGCTGGCGCACGATGATGCCGCCCGCCGGTACTGCCTGGCCGCCATACACCTTGACGCCGAGCATCTTCGGCTGGGAGTCGCGTCCGTTGCGCGAGGAACCGCCTGCTTTCTTATGTGCCATGTTGGAATCCTCGCAATCAGGCGATCGAATCGATGCGGATTTCCGTGAAGTTCTGGCGATGGCCAGCGTGCTTCATGAAATGTTTCCGACGGCGCATCTTGAAGATCTTGATCTTGTCGTGCCGGCCGTGAGCCAGGACGGTTGCGACCACGGCGGCGCCGTCTACCAGAGGCGCGCCGATGCGCACCTGCGCGCCGTCGCCGACCGCAAGAACTTCGGACAGGGTCAATTGCTCCCCGACTGGATGGGGCAGCGTTTCCACCTTGACGCGGTCGCCCGCGTTCACCCGGTATTGCTTGCCGCCTGTCTTGATCACCGCGAACATTTCGCCGTCCTTCCCTTGCCGAATATCCGTCCCGTACACTTGCGCCGACCCTCGGCTCCTGCCCACATCGACGTCCATTGACGCTACAGGGCGAGCCAGGGCAACGCGGTAGGGAAAGCCTTGGATTATCGCAGCTTTGGGCGGATCGAGTCAATTCCGGAAATTTCGCCTTGGCAGCACCTATAATTATTCCTTCCCTCCCCGAATCTCCCGCGGAATCCGCGTCGCCTTGCAAACCACATCGACCCTGTCCGGCCCGGCACTTCGTGCCAGCGACCTCGCCCAACTGCTCGCGCCCGTGGCCGAGGAGATGCGCGCCGTCGACGCGACCGTGCGCGCGCGGCTTTCCTCGGATGTGGTGCTGATCGGGACGATCGGCGAGTACATCATCGGCGCGGGGGGCAAGCGCTTGCGGCCGGCGATCCTGCTGATGATCGCCCGCGCCCTGGGCTACCGGGGTCCGCTGCACGTCCTGCTGGCGACCGTCATCGAATTCATCCACACGGCCACGCTGCTGCATGACGACGTGGTCGACGAATCCGACCTGCGCCGCGGCCGCCCCACCAGCAATGCCGAGTTCGGCAATCCGGCCAGCGTCCTGGTGGGCGATTTCCTCTACTCCCGCGCGTTCCAGATGATGGTCGAGGCCGGCAGCATGCGCGTCATGCAGATCCTGGCCGACGCGACCAACCGGATTGCCGAGGGCGAGGTATTGCAGTTGCTCAATATCCACGATCCCACGGTCGACGAAAAGCGCTACCTGGGCGTGGTCGAGCGCAAGACAGCGACCTTGTTCGAGGCGTCCGCCCGAATCGGCGCGATCCTCGCCGGCGCCGACGAACGTACCGAGGAATGCTGTGCCCGCTACGGCGCGGCGATCGGGACCGCGTTCCAGATCATCGATGATGTGCTCGATTACGACGGCAGCGCGCAGGTGATCGGCAAGAGGGTGGGCGACGATCTGCGCGAGGGCAAGGCGACGCTGCCTGTGATTCATGCGTTGCGCGCCGCGAGGCCCGGCCAGCGTGAGCAGGTGGAGACCGCGATCCGCGACGGTCGTGGCGACTTCGCGCAGATCGCGCAGATCGTGCACGAGCACGGATCGATCGCCTACGCGCGCGATTGCGCCCGGGCGCAATCGCAGAGGGCGGCGGACGCCGCCACGGAACTGCCCGCCTCGGAATTTCGCGACCGTCTGCTAGACTTGACGGTCTTTGCGATGCGTCGCGATCGGTAGTAGCAATGGATCGTGACGACTTGGCAGTGTTGAACTGGCAGTGACGAACTGACAGTGACGAATACGTCGGGGTGTAGCTCAGTCTGGTAGAGTACTGCGTTCGGGACGCAGGAGTCGGAGGTTCGAATCCTCTCACCCCGACCAATCTTTTCCCTCCTGCGCCAACCAATTTCCGGTACCGAATTCCTGGCAATTCGACAGGCAAGCCGACGGGCCAAGCTGACAGGCTAAGCTGACAGCCTAAGCTGACAGGCTAAGCTGACAGCGCTTCCGCACCGGCGGCCTAGCCGTTAGCATCCGCGCAATGCCCAGCGTACCCCTTTGGGCGCACCTGCTTGCGCTCGCGATCCTGCTGTTGCTCTCGGCATTTTTTTCCATTGCCGAAACCGCCATGATGGCGATCAACCGTCTGCGCCTGCGCCATATGGTTCGGGAAGGCAATGTTGCGGCGCGTCGCACGCAGACCCTGCTCGATCGCACCGATCGCCTGCTCAGCGTCCTGCTGATCGGCAACAACCTCGCCAATACGGCCGCAACGGCGCTTGTCGCCGCGCTTTCCATCTACGATCTGGGCGCATACCAGTGGGGACTGGCGATCGCGACCGTTGCGATTGCCTTCCTGATCCTCGTCTTCTCCGAGATCACGCCGAAGGTCATCGGGGCCACGTATCCGGAACCGATCGCACTGGGCGCCAGCCTGGTCCTGCGCCCCATGCTGTGGCTGGCAACGCCGCTGGTGTGGTTCGTGAACCTGTTCGTGCGCGGCATCCTGAGCATCCTGCACATCGGCAGGCTGCAGGCGGGCGCGGAATTGCAGCGCGTGACGCCCGAGGAATTGCGCACGCTCGTCCTCGAGGGATCGAGCTTCATTCCTGTCAAGCACCGCAGCATGCTGTTGAACGTCTTCGACCTCGAAGCGCTTTCCGTGGACGACGTGATGACGCCGCGCGCGAGCATCGAAGGCATCGACCTGGACCAGTCGGTCGCGAACGTCCTCGAGCAGCTCACCACCTGCTATCACAACAAGCTGCCGGTCTACGAGGGCGATATCAGCCGCGTCGTCGGCATCCTGCATGTGCGCAAGCTGCTGCCCGTGCTGGCGGAAGGTGCGCTGGACATCGAGGACATGCGCGACTCCCTTGTCGACCCGTACTGGATCCCCACCGGCACTTCGCTCCTCCATCAATTGCAGATGTTCCAGGACAACCGCCAGCGCCTGGGTCTCGTGGTCGACGAGTACGGCGACCTGCTCGGGCTGGTGACGGTGGACGACATCGTCGAGGAGATCGTCGGCGAGTTCACGACCCAGGCGCCGGGTGTCGGCGCGGGCTCCCTGCGCTGGGGCGCGGACGGCCAGGTCGTCGTGGATGGGGCGGCTTCGCTGCGCCAGCTCAATCGGCGCCTTGCGCTTTCCTTGCCGCTGGACGGTCCTAAGACCTTGAATGGATTACTGCTCGAGCGACTGGAGCAGATTCCGGATGGTCCATGCTGCCTGCGCATGCCCGGCTGCGTGGTCGAAGTCGTCCAGATTCACGACCAGGCAGTGCGCAGCGTACGGCTGATCCGCTTTCCGGCGATGGCGCTCGCAAATGGGGGATAATAGCTTTACAAATCCGGGGCTTATTCCGGCCATCTCTTGGCTTTTCCCGGACCGTTCAACGCTATAAATCGCCTTTGAAACCCACAAGGCAAAAATGTCCGCAGCGACACAAGCTTCTGCATCGGCATCCGGCGCCCTGACGGGACTGGCGCGCGCGCTGGTCCAGCAGGGCAAGCTGCGTCCCGATCGCGCGGAAACGCTTGCACGCAAAGCGGCGCAAAGCAATACGCTGTTCATCGACGAACTCGTTTCGGTCGGCGAGGCCATCGGCCTGACCGCTTCGTCGATCGCACGCTTTGCCGCGGAGACCTTCGGCCACCCGCTGCTGGATCTTTCCTCGATCGATACCGATCAACTCGCGAAGGACACGATCGATCGCAAGCTGGTGACGTCGCTGCGCGTCCTGGCCCTGCGCAAGCGCGGCAATCGTCTTGCCGTCGCGGTCTCCGACCCGACCAACGCGCAGGCGCTTGACCAGGTCAAGTTCCAGACCCAGCTCGTGCTGGACGTCGTCGTGGTGGAGCACGACAAGCTGCTGGGTTTGATCGACTCTTCGCAACAGTCCGCGACCAAGGCCCTCGAGAAGCTCATCGACGACGATGTGAGTTTCGAGGACCTGATGGCGGAAAATCCCGAGGAGGAGGTCGATGACACCGCCTCGGTCGAAGTCGACGATGCGCCGGTCGTGCGTTTCCTGCAGAAGCTGCTGCTCGACGCGATCGGCGAAGGCGCATCGGACCTGCATTTCGAACCCTATGAAAAGTTCTACCGCGTACGCTTTCGCGTCGACGGCGTGCTGCGTGAAGTGGCGCAGCCGCCACTGGCGATCCGCGAACGCCTGATCTCGCGCATCAAGGTCGTCTCGCGCCTCGACATCTCCGAGCGGCGCGTACCGCAGGACGGCCGCATGAAGCTCGCGCTGACCGGCCAGCGCGCGATCGACTTCCGGGTCAGCACCTTGCCGACGCTGTACGGCGAGAAGATCGTCATGCGTATCCTCGACGCCTCGCAGGCCAAGCTCGGCATCGATGCGCTGGGTTACGACGCCGACCAGAAGGAATTGCTGCTCAACGCGATCCAGCGTCCGTACGGCATGGTCCTGGTCACCGGCCCGACGGGTAGCGGCAAGACCGTGTCGCTCTACACCTGCCTGAACATCCTCAACCAACCCGGGGTGAACATCTCCACCGCCGAAGACCCGGCGGAAATCCAGCTTGCCGGCATCAACCAGGTGAATGTCAACGAGAAGGCAGGCCTGACCTTCGCCAACGCGATGCGCGCTTTCCTGCGGCAGGATCCGGACGTGATCATGGTGGGTGAGATTCGCGACCTCGAGACGGCGGATATCGCCATCAAGGCCGCGCAAACCGGTCACATGGTGATGTCGACGTTGCACACGAACGACGCACCCTCGACCCTCACGCGCCTGGCGAACATGGGCGTGCCCGGATTCAACATTGCCTCGTCCATCATCCTGATCACGGCCCAGCGCCTGGCGCGCCGGCTATGTACTTGCAAGCAACCCGCGACCCTCGACAAGGACGCGCTCATCCAGGCGGGTTTCCTGGAGCACGATCTCGACGGCTCGTGGACGCCTTATCGCCCGGTCGGATGCGATCGCTGCAAGGGCAGCGGCTACAAGGGGCGGACCGGCATCTACGAAGTGATGCCCATCACCGAATCCCTCCAGCACATCATCCTGAAGAACGGCAGTGCCCTCGAGATTGCCAAGCAGGCACAGTCCGAAGGCGTACGCGACCTGCGCCGCTCCGGCCTCGTGAAGGTGAAACAAGGTCACACGTCGGTGGACGAGGTCCTCGGCTGCACCAACGAATGATGCAATGAGCATGACGCAATGCAATTGAAGGAAAGAGAATAGCGATGGCAACCACCGCACTGGCGCGGCCGCGCGACGCAGTCCGCGAATCGATGTTCCTTTGGGAAGGACGCGACAAGAGCGGACGCACGGTCAAGGGTGAAATGCGCGCGGGAGGCGAGTCCGTCGTCGCGGCATCGCTGCGCCGCCGCGGCATTCTCGCGACCAAGATCAAGAAGCAGACGCTGCCGCGCGGCAAGCGCATCACGGGCAAGGATCTTGCGCTGTTCACCCGCCAGCTTGCCACGATGCTCAAGGCAGGCGTACCCCTGCTGCAGTGCTTCGACATCGTCGGCAAGGGCCACTCGAATCCATCGCTGTCGCGGCTGCTGGGCGACATCCGCGCGGACGTCGAGACAGGCACCAGCCTGAACCAGGCCTTCCGCAAATATCCGACGTACTTCGACGCGCTGTTCTGCAACCTCGTCGGCGCCGGCGAACAGGCCGGTATTCTCGAGACCTTGCTGGACCGCCTCGCGACCTACCAGGAAAAGACGATCGCGATCAAGGGCAAGATCAAGAAGGCCCTGTTCTACCCGACGATGATCATCTTCGTCGCGATCCTGGTGACGTCCATCATCATGTGGTTCGTGATCCCGGCATTCAAGCAGGTGTTCGAAAGCTTTGGCGCGGACCTGCCGGCGCCGACGCTGATGGTCATCGCGATGTCCGATTTCTTCGTGAAATTCTGGTATCTCATCGCGCTTGGAATTCCCGCGGGCTTGTATTTCCTGTACCAGACCTGGAAACGGTCGCCCAAGGTCCAGGTCTTCATGGATCGAGCGCTGCTCAAGATTCCGGTCATCGGCGCGCTGTTGCAGAAAGCAGCCATCGCCCGATGGACGCGTACGTTGTCGACCACCTTTGCCGCGGGCGTGCCGCTGGTCGAGGCACTCGACTCCGTCGGTCCGGCCGCCGGCAATGCGGTGTACCGCGAGGCGACGCGCCAGATCCAGTCGGAAGTGAATATCGGCACGACGCTGGCGCAGTCGATGCAAAACTCCGGTGTCTTCCCGAACATGGCGGTTCAGATGACCTCGATCGGCGAAGAGGCCGGCGCGCTCGATTCGATGTTGAACAAGGTCGCCGATTATTTCGAGCGCGAAGTCGACGAAACGGTCGACGCCTTGTCGAGCATGCTGGAACCGATGATCATGGTCATCCTTGGCGGAATCATCGGTACGATCGTCGTTGCGATCTACATGCCGATCTTCAAGCTGGGCCAGGTCGTCTAGGCGCGCATTTCCTTGGCGGCGGCGGGCGACCGCCGCGCTGCACGAACCCGAGCCATGCCTGTCCCACCGGATACCGCGTTCGCCGTGGCAGCGCTGCTGCTGGGACTGATCGTCGGGTCCTTCCTGAACGTCGTCGTCTACCGCCTGCCGAAGATGATGCAGGCGCAGTGGGCCGTGCAGGCGGCCGAAATCGAAGGCCGCGAGCCCGAGGCGCAAGCACCCTTCAATCTCTGGATGCCACCCTCGCGCTGCCCCTCGTGCGCAGCGCCGGTGCGGGCCTGGCAAAACGTCCCCGTCCTTTCCTGGCTGTGGCTGCGCGGACGCTGCGCGACTTGTGCCGTCCGCATCAGTCCGCGCTACCCGATCGTGGAGGCGCTGACCGGTGCACTTTCGCTGTGGACCGCGCTGCATTTCGGATTTGGCATCGCCGGAGCCGGTGCGCTGGTCCTGCTCTGGTACCTGATCGCGCTGGCCTTCATCGACGCGGACACGACCTTGCTGCCCGATTCGATGACGCTGCCCCTGCTCTGGATCGGCCTGCTCTTGAACCTGGATTCGACGTACGTGCCCTTGCGCGAGGCGGTGATCGGCGCGGCTGCGGGCTACCTCGTACTCTGGATGGTCTACTGGGCCTTCAAGCTCATCACCGGGCGCGAGGGCATGGGCTACGGCGACTTCAAGTTGCTGGGCGCGCTGGGCGCGTGGATGGGTTGGAAAATGCTGCTGCCCATCGTGCTGCTTTCCGCATCCGCGGGCGCGATCATCGGCATCGTGCTGATCCTCCTCGCGCGCCGCGGGCGCAACATTCCGATCCCCTTCGGGCCGTACCTGGCGATCGCCGGCTTTGCCGCGCTGCTGTACGGTCATCCGCTGCTCGAACTGCTGGGACAAGCCTGAGGAGGCCGGCGTGGCGGATCCGCCTTTCATCGGCATCTACGGCGGCATTGGCAGCGGCAAATCGACAGTGGCCGCGCTGTTCGCGCAACTTGGCGCATCGGTCATCGACAGCGACGCCGTCGCGCGCGAACTGACCGCGCCCGGCGGCAATGCGCTGGACGCGATCTGCGCGGCCTTCGGGCCCGGATTCCTCGATGCCAGCGGCGCACTCGATCGCGCGCGCATGCGGGCATTGGTCTTCGCCCACGCGGCCGAGCGACTGCGCCTGGAAGCGATCCTCCATCCCCGGATCGGCGAGCGCAGCCGGGAACTCGCGGTGCGAGCCGCGGTTCACGCTCCCGTCGTGATGTTCGACTTGCCCCTGCTCGTCGAAGCTCCGGAACTGCGCAAACGCCTGCAACTGGACCGGATATTGGTGGTCGATTGCCCGGTCGATCTGCAACGTGCACGGGCGCAAGCGCGGGGCACGATGGCCGGGCATGAGGTCGACGCCGTGATCGCCATCCAGGCAAGCCGCGCCCAGCGCCTTGCCATTGCCGACGACGTGATCGTCAATGCAGACACGCTCGAATCCTTGCGCGCACGTGTGGATTTGCTGTGGCGCGCATACGTCGCTTCGACACCGACCGCCGGCGCGACACCTGCCGCGGACTCGGCGCGCAAGGACATGGGCGACGGCGGCGCAGGACCCGCTGTGTTATCTTGATCGCGTCAATGGATGCATCCGATCCGGAATTGATCCTGTACGAGTACCCGTTCAACGAGCGGGTGCGCACGCTGCTGCGTCTGGAGGACCTCTTCGACAAGCTGCGGTATTTCTGCGGCCAGGACCATCCCTACTGTCACCACACCGCGCTGCTCACGCTGTTCGAGATCGTGGAAGTCACCTCACGTTCCGACCTCAAGGGCGAATTGCTGCAGGAGCTCGAGCGCCACCGCCAGTCCCTTGCCGGGCTGCGCAACAACCCGCAGGTTGCGCAGGATGCGTTGCAGAAGATCCTCGGTGAAATCGAAGGGGTCCAATCCGCGCTCAATGCCAGCACGGGCAAGGTGGGGCAGCACCTGCGCGACAACGAATGGCTGATGAGCGTACGGGGCCGCTCGATCATCCCCGGCGGCACTTGCGAATTCGACCTCCCGTCCTATCACGCGTGGCTTACGCGGGGCAGCAACGCGCGCGCCCAGGACCTGCAATTCTGGGTGCAGCCCCTGGCGCCGTTCCAGGCGGCCCTGGCCATCGTGTTGCGCCTGCTGCGCGAGGGTGCGCACCATTCGCAGCACACCGCGGCGGTGGGATGCTTCCAGCAGATGCTGCAAGGCAAGTCGCATGCGCTGCTGCAGGTGCGTGTCGCGGGCGAACTGCAGGCGATTCCGGAGATCAGCGCGAACAAATACATGTTGTGGATCCGCTTTACGCGCAACGACCGCGACCTCAAGCCCCGCCCACTCGAGCAGGACGTGAATTTCTCGCTGGCACTCTGTGCGTTCTGATCCTCGGGTCCCGGTCCGGCGATGAACAACGCCGGTCTCTACCTGTGCACCGTCCTGATCTGGGGCTCGACCTGGCTCGCGATCAAGTTCCAGCTCGGCACGGTCGCGCCGGAGGTTTCCGTCACGTGGCGATTCGGCGCGGCAGCTCTCATGCTGGCCCTGCTGGCGAAGGGGCGCGGGGTTTCCCTGCGATTCGATGCCAGAACCCACGCCTGGCTTGCACTGCAGGGCTTGCTGCTGTTCGGCGTCAACTACATCCTCGTCTATGTTTCCGAGCAGTCGCTACCCTCCGGGCTGGTCGCCGTCACGTTCACCCTCATCGTCCTGTTCAACATCGTCTTTCTTCGGTTGTTCTTTGCCATACCGATGAAACCCCATACCCTGGGCGGCGCGGCCCTCGGGATCGCCGGGGTGGCCGTACTGTTCTGGCCCGACCTGGCGAACTTCTCCTTTTCCAGCGAGCACGGCACCGGACTCCTGGAATGCATCGCCGCGACCTTGGCGGCGTCGCTGGGCAACATGGCGGCGACGCGCAACCACCGCCACGCGATCCCCGTCATCGCCGGCAACGCGTGGGGCATGTTCTATGGCGCCGCGTTCGTGGCGCTGGTTGCCCTGGTCATGGGCCGGCCCTTTCGCTTCGATACGTCCCTGCCGTACATCGCTTCCCTGCTCTACCTTGCCGTCTTCGGCTCGGTCGTGGCCTTCCTCGCCTACCTGACACTGCTTGGCCGCATCGGCGCGGATCGCGCGGGCTATTCGGCTGTGATCACGCCGTTGATCGCCATGGTGCTTTCGACCGTATTTGAAGGCCTGCAGTGGAATATCTGGATTGCCGCCGGCATCGCGCTGTGCCTGGCGGGGAACCTCCTGGTGCTGCCCGTCGCGCGTGGACGCGACACGATGCAAACGCGGACCAAAGCGTCGGCCTGACCGGCAAGAGCGCTCAGGCTTCGAGCGTTCGCAGCAAGCCGTGCGCGCCGGCATCCAGGGCGCGCGCAAGGTTGATGGGCGTGGGAGGACGCGCCACGTACATCGGTTGTCCGGCGTGGCTGGCTACCGCTGCCAGCTTGGTGAACCAGGGATCGACGTCCGAAGCTTGCTCGCTACGCGGCGTACTTTCGAAGATCGTGAATTCACAAGCCAGCGCTTCGGCCAGCTTCGTATCACGCTGCGTTCGCACACCTGCGGCGAGAACGACCGCCTGCGGCCTGTTGCGGGTAGCCCGCAGCGCCGCCGCACTCAAGTAACAGGGCAGTTCCGCATCGCGCCCCGAGCGGCTGTCGACGATCACGCGTGCGCCGTACGCTTGTGCCAGCGCATGACAGCGCTTGGCGGCTTCGATGCGTCCCTCGGCGCCGATGTGCGGTTCGTGCCAGAGAATCTGGCGCGCGCCGCGTTCCAGGACGCCGCGCAACCACTCGAGCGCCTGCGCGGCGTCGGCCGCCTGCGCGGGCGATTGCACCGTCATGGTGGGCAAGGCAGCCCAACGCAGCGCGGGAACCGCCGCGGGCAGAAGCGGTTCGGGCGCGCGCCCGCCGGGCGCGAGGAACTGCAGGCGCTGGCCCTCGACGGGGTGCGGCACACCCTGCCACTCGAATACGCGCCGAAAGTGCAGGCGCACATACGCGTGCGGATAGTCGTATTCCATCACGGTCCACGCGTACGAGGGTCCGATGACGATACCCAATTCCTCCCGCAATTCGCGGCGCAAAGCCTGGTCGACCGTTTCACCCGGCTCGATCTTGCCACCGGGAAACTCCCAATAACCGGCATACGGCTTGCCCGGCGGACGGTCGGCGAGCAGCACCGCACCGTCGGCACGCACCAGGACGCCAACCGCGACATGCACGACGACGCGTGCTGTCGCGTGCGTGGCGTCGCGCGGCGGATCCTGCGCCCGTGCGGAGCCGGTCAAGGCCGGGCCAGGCCGAGGCGACCGGCGTAGTCGCGTGCGAATTGCGTCGCGACGCGCCCGGAGCGGGAGCCGCGCTGAAGGGCGAATTGGAGCGCCTCTGCCCGCGCTGCGGCGATGTCCTCGGGACCCAGTTGAAAGTGCGCCAGCCAATGCGCGACGATCTCGAGGTAATCGTCCTGTCGAAACGACCGGAACGAAAGCCACATGCCGAAGCGCTCGGAGAGCGAGATCTTCTCCTCCGAGGTCTCGCCCGGGTGCAGGTCGCCTTCGTCGTCGTAGCGCGCCGAGAGGTTCTCCTGCATCGATTCGGGCATCAGGTGACGCCGGTTGGACGTTGCATAGATGATCAGGTTGGAAGCGCCCGCGGCGACGGAGCCGTCCAGCGCGGCCTTGAGCGCCTTGTACGAGGCATCGGAAGGTTCAAACGACAGGTCGTCGCAAAAGACGATGAAGCGTTCCGGACGTTCGCTGATGCGCTCCGCGATGAGCGGCAGATCGACGAGGTCCGCCTTGTCGACTTCGATCAGGCGCAGGCCGCGCTCGCCAAAGCGGGCCAGGCAGGCGCGCACGAGCGAGGACTTGCCCGTGCCGCGCGCGCCTGTCAGCAGCACGTTGTTTGCGGGCAGACCGCGTACGAACTGCTCGGTATTGCGCAGGATGTCCTGCTTCTGGATCTCCACACCCAGCAGGTCCTCCGCCTCGATGCGCGCGATGCGGCGCACGGGAACGAGTTGCGCATGCTCCATGCCGAGGACGCGTGTCTTGCGCCATTGGAAGGCGAGTGCGCTCCAGTCGGGCGCAACCGGAGCGGGGATCCACTGCTCCAGCCACTGCACGAGCCGTTGCAGGTTCGGATCGGGCTTCGCTTCGGTTTTAACTTCTGTAGTCCGCATTGATCGACACGTACTCGTGCGAAAGATCGCAAGTCCATAGCGTAGTCGATGCGCGACCGCGCCCAAGCTCCACGCGCACGGAAATCTCGGCGCCGCGCATCACGCGCTGGCCGTCCTCCTCGCGATACTGCGGATCGCGGCCGCCGTCGCGGGCAACCGCCACTTCGTTGAGGAAGAGGCGGACGCGGTCGCAATCGAGGTCGGCGATGCCCGAGTTGCCGATCGCGGCGAGGATACGTCCCAGGTTGGGATCCGACGCGAAGAATGCGGTCTTGACGAGCGGCGAGCGCGCGATCGCCTCGGCGACGGCGCGCGCTTCGCCTTCCGTTCCCGCGTCCGCAACCTCGATCGCGATGAACTTGGTCGCGCCTTCGCCATCGCGCACGATGGCCTGCGCGAGCTGCACTGCGACGTCCTGCAGCGCCTCGAGCAAGGGCCCATGACGTGGATCGTCCTCGCGTGTCCACGCCGGCGCGGCGCTCTTGCCGCTGGCGATGAGCACGAGGCAATCGTTGGTCGAGGTATCGCCGTCGACGCAGATGCGATGGAACGAACGGTCGCCTACGCGTCGGGTCAGGCGCCCAATGAGCCGCGGATCGACACCCGCATCGGTCGCGATGAAGCCGAGCATCGTGGCCATGTTCGGATGGATCATTCCCGAACCCTTGGCGATTCCCGTCACGGTCACCACCTGGCCGCCGACTTGCACGCGCCGCGACGCGGCCTTGGGGACGGTATCCGTGGTCATGATGGCCTGGGCCGCACCCAGCCATTCGTTCGGCGCGAGGCGCCCGAAGGCCTCGGGCAAGGCCGCACGCAGGCGATCGACCGGCAAGGGTTCCATGATGACGCCGGTCGAGAACGGCAGCACTTGCGTGCCGCGGCAGCCGGCAATTTGCGCCACCGCATCGCAACTCGCGCGTGCATCGTCGATGCCGCGCCGGCCCGTGCCGGCATTGGCGCATCCCGTGTTGATCACCAGCATGCGAATCGACGAGCCTCCGCGCGCGCCCTCGAGGTGTTCCCGTGCGACCAGCACCGGTGCGGCCGGGAAGCGGTTGCGGGTGAAGATGCCGCCCAGCTGTGCGCCCTCGGCACAGCGGATCAACAGCAGGTCCTTGCGGTCCGGTTTGCGGATGCCCGCCTGCGCCCAACCGAGTTCGACCCCGGCGACCGGATGCAAATCCTTCGGATCGGGTGCAGGGAGATTGACGGGCATGCCTGGACTCAGGAGATCCTGCCGTGGCACTGCTTGTATTTCTTGCCGCTCCCGCAAGGGCAGGGATCGTTGCGCCCGACCTTCTCGTTGAATCGCCGGAATGGCTGTGCCGCCGCGACGGCGGGACCGCCGGGCGTCGCCAGCGCGGCGATCGCGGCCTCGGCACCGCCAAGCGAAGAATCCTCGGCGATCGCTTCGCCGGCGACGGCGACCGCCGGTGCGGCCTGCGCGTGCTGGGCCTGTGCCTGCTCCGCGCGGCGCTCGGCTTCGCGCTCGATGCGTTCCTCGGTGCGCTCGATCTCCTCGGACGACTCGATGCGCACGTTCATCAGGATACGCACGACCTCGACGCGCACGCTGTCGATCAGGGCGCCGAATAGTTCGAAGGCTTCGCGCTTGTACTCCTGCTTGGGCTGCTTCTGGGCATAGCCCCGCAGGTGGATACCCTGGCGCAAGTGATCCAGCGCCGCAAGATGTTCGCGCCATTGCTTGTCGAGCGTGCTGAGCATCATCGAGCGTTCGTAGACCGCGAAGGAACTCCGGTCCACCTTGACGAGCTTGGACTCGTAGGCGGCGTCCGCGGCCGCGAGCACGCGTTCGATGACGTCCTGGTCGTCGAGCTTTTCCTCCTGCTCGAGCCATTGCGCGAGCGGCAGCGCGATCTGCCAGTCGCTGGCGAGCGCGCGCTCCAGGCCCGCGACGTCCCATTGCTCCTCCATCGAGTCGGGTGGGATGAAGCTGCGCACGAGGTCGGTGAAGAACCCCCGGCGCAGGTTGGTGACCATGTCGCCGACGTCCCTGGAGTCGAGAATCTCATTGCGCAGGCGGTAGATCTCCTTGCGCTGGTCGTTCGACACGTCGTCGTAGTCGAGCAACTGCTTGCGGATATCGAAATTGCGCGCCTCGACCTTGCGCTGCGCCGTTTCAATCGAGCGCGTCACCATGCCCGCCTCGATGGCCTCGCCCTCCGGCATGTTGAGCTTGTCCATGATCATGCGCATGCGGTCGCCCGCGAAAATGCGCAGCAGCGGGTCTTCCATGGAAAGGTAGAAGCGCGACTCGCCCGGATCGCCCTGCCGCCCGGAACGCCCGCGCAGCTGGTTATCGATGCGGCGAGATTCGTGGCGCTCGGAGCCGATGATCATCAAGCCCCCGGCGGCGACGACCTGGTCGTGCAATTGTTGCCATTCGATCTTGATCTTTTCCTCAAGGTTCGCGCGCATCACGGCATCGGTCAGCGTGTCCTCCTGCCCGGGCGCGCGTGCCGGCTCGACCAGTTTCTCGAGACTGCCCCCGAGCACGATGTCCGTACCGCGTCCCGCCATGTTGGTCGCGATGGTGATCACGCCCGGGCGTCCGGCCTGAGCGATGATCCCCGCCTCATGGGCATGCTGCTTGGCATTGAGGACCTGGTGCGGCAGGTCCTCCTTGCGCAACAGGTTGGAAATGATTTCGGAGTTCTCGATCGACGTCGTTCCGACCAGCACCGGCTGACCACGTCCGTGGCAGTCGCGGATGTCGGCGAGGATGGCGTTGTACTTCTCGCGCACGGTGCGGTAGATCTTGTCCTGGCGATCCAGGCGGACCATCGGCCGGTGCGTGGGAATTACCACCGTCTCGAGGTGGTAGATCTCCTGGAATTCGTAGGCCTCGGTGTCCGCGGTGCCCGTCATGCCGGCAAGCTTGCCGTACATGCGGAAGTAATTCTGGAACGTGATCGAGGCGAGTGTCTGGTTCTCCTGCTGGATCGCGACGTGCTCCTTGGCTTCGATCGCCTGGTGCAGGCCTTCGGACCAGCGCCGTCCGGGCATCAGGCGGCCCGTGAATTCGTCGACGATGATGATCTGGTTATCCTGCACGACATACTGCTGGTCGCGATGGAACAGGTGATGCGCCCGCAGTGCCGCGTTCATGTGGTGCATCAGGACGATGTTGTGGGGGGCGTACAGGCTTTCGCCTTCCGACAGCAGACCGCGCCGCGCGAGGATGTCTTCGATCTTTTCGTGGCCACCCTCGGACACGTGGATCTGGTGCTGCTTCTCATCGACCCAGAAATCGCCCTGCGCATTCTCGTCGGCCTGGCGCTGCAGAAGGGGCGGAATCTCGTTGACGCGCTGGTACAGCTCCGTGTTGTCTTCGGCAGGGCCGGAAATGATGAGCGGTGTACGCGCCTCGTCGATGAGGATCGAGTCGACTTCGTCGACGATCGCATAGTTCAGGCCACGCTGGCGCCGGTCCTCGACGCGATATTCCATGTTGTCGCGCAGGTAATCGAATCCGAACTCGTTGTTCGTACCGTAGGTGATGTCGGCCGCGTACGCACCGTGCTTCTCGGCATTGCTTTGCTGGGTCAGGATCGTGCCCACGCTCAACCCCAGGAAGCGGTAGACGCGCCCCATCCACTCCGAGTCGCGGCTCGCCAGATAGTCGTTGACCGTTACCAGGTGCACGCCCTTGCCGGTGAGCGCATTCAGGTAGACGGGCAAGGTGGCGGTCAGCGTCTTGCCTTCCCCGGTGCGCATTTCGGCGATGCGGCCATCGTGCAGGACCATGCCGCCGATGAGCTGGACGTCGAAGTGGCGCATGCCCAGCGTACGACGCGCTGCCTCGCGCACGGTCGCGAAGGCTTCCGGCAGAAGGCGGTCGAGCGGCTCTCCCGCCTGCACGCGCGCGCGCAGGGCGGGCGTTTGCGCAGCCAGCTGCTCGTCGCTGAGTTTGCGGACGGACGCCTCGAGCGCATTGATTCGCGCAACGGTGTGCTCGTACTGGCGAATCAGGCGCTGGTTACGGCTGCCGAAGATTCGGGTCAGGATAGGTGGAAACATCGAAGGGGACTTCGAGAAGATCGGCGAGAACGTCGCAAAGCACGCCGGGGATTCGGCGCCGGGCAGCCGGAGAGACCGAGCCCGAAATTATAGAGGTCTTTTTGCGGGCGGCCCGGAGGCGGCCGACCGCGGCGGGCCGGAGCCCGTACGGAAAATCGATTACAGCGTGACTACCGGATGATGAAAGACGGGCTACTGCGCCTGCGGTGCGGCGGGCTCGATTGCCGAGCTGACGCCAGCCGAGGGGATCGCAGCGGGCTGCGGCGCGGCTTCCTGTACCGGCGCCGACTTGATGGCGACCGGCAATGGCGCTGCCGCAATGGAAAGTCCACCGGTACCCGGATGCAGGTTCGCGAGGTACTTCGAAGGATTGGTCGGGGCGCCGTTCACGTGAACCTCGAAATGCAGGTGCGGCCCCGTGGACCGGCCCGTTGTTCCGACTTCCGCGATCTTCTGGCCCTTGCGCACGAAATCGCCGTTCTTCACGAGCAAGCGGCTCGCATGGGCATACATCGTCGAAAGGCCCTTGCCATGATCGACTTCCACCATGTTGCCGAAGTCCGGATTGACCTCCGAGCGAACGACGACGCCACCCGCGGCTGCGAAGATCGGAGTGCCTACCGGCGCGGCGAAGTCCACGCCGGAATGCATCGACATCTGGCCCGTGAACGGATCCGTGCGCATGCCGTAACCGGAACCGACGAAGCCCTCACTCACCGGCGTGCCTTTGGGCAGAAGCGCATCGCGCGCCTGGCTCGCCACGAGCTCGGATTCGACGACATTCATGTAATCGGAGCGCTGCTCGACGCTTTGCCCCATGCGGGCGACCTGGTCCTGCAATTCGCGCATCGAAAGCGCGCGCGCATCGCTTGCCAGCGGGCCGCCTCGGCCGGGAACGTCGCGAAAATTGAATTCCTCGGGACGAATGCCGGCCAGCTTGGAGACGCGCTCGCCGAGCGCATCCAGGCGCAGCAGTCGCGCCTGCACATCACCGAGCATCTTCGCCATCGCCGAGATGTTGTTCTGCATGTACTGCTCGTTGCGCTCGGCCTGGTCGCGCATCACGAACGACACCACGCTCTGGACGAAAGGCACATCGGCCTGGGCGGCGAACCGGAACACCATCGCGAACAGGCCGGCAGCGGCGGCAAGGATGACCAGACCCAGGCCGAAGGCCGCCATTGCCATGCGCATCCGCGTCACCGTCATGGTGCGCGCACGGGCGAGATTCCGGTCAACGATGATGATCTGCAACACTGCCTCCAACCACTACAGCCCGAAATTCCGGTCTATCGTACGTTCTATCGACAAAATCGCTCGGGACTGGATCCCGTTTCCGCTTCGTCACAATGGATGAACCCATCGGATGAATCCCACCGCACGACGCGCCGACCAGATCCTGGCGGACGCCCCGCTTGCCGCAAACCTGATGGCCCGGCTTGCGGCGGCCCGCGCAGCGGCACGATGTATAGCACCGGTTTGTGCCGAGATTGCCCCCGACTTTGACCCGCTACAACCCGGATGCTGCGATCTGCGAGACCACGTGCTCCGGATTTGGTTGTCCTCTCCAGCGCACACATCGAAGCTGCGCCAGGCCACTCCGCGCCTTCTAGCGAGGCTGCGCGACCATGGCCTGGAAGTTAGCGAAATCAAGGTCGGCGTACAACTTGGAACACTACGTGAAGCACCGCGCGACGATGGCCGAAAAAGCGCCGACTTCACCCCCAAGGAGGGCGCGTCATCCGTTGCGATGGTCAAGCGGTACTCTGCCGCTCTTGAGTTTTCACGAAAGCTAGCACTCACATTTCCGGAGTCCGGATTGGGCCGGGCAGCGGCCCGAATGGCTCGGGAGGTAGGAGCCGGGCTCGCTCGAATGCGCGAGTCAAATCAGTCGTTTGACGAGCAGAACCGCAAAGAAAAGAACGCCAAGGCCCAAGGCACCTAGCAGAAGCTGCCAGGCCCAGCGCAGCCAGCCACGCTTGCCGGTGACGAAATACGTGCCCACGCACGCGACGATGCCTGCACCCAGCGCAAACAACAGGCCGCGAAACATTGGCGGCGTGTCAGGAATACGCCAGGTTCTGGAATGCCTCGGGCGCGGCTTCGTCCGACTCGAAACTCACCACGTCGAATGCGCTCGGGTCCGCCTGCAAGGTGCGCAGCAAACGATTGTTCATGGCGTGTCCGGAACGATGGGCGCGATAGGACGCGATGAGCGGGTGCCCCAACAGATACAGGTCACCCATCGCGTCCAGGATCTTGTGCTTGGCGAATTCGTCGCCGCTGCGCAGGCCATCGGTGTTCAGGACGCGATATTCGTCCATCACGATGGCATTCTCGAAACTGCCACCCAAGGCAAGGCCCGCGGCACGCAAAGCCTCGACCTCGTTGACGAAGCCGAAGGTACGCGCGCGCGCGACGGCGGCCACGTAGTCGTCGCGGGAGAAGTCGACCTCGACGTCTTGCGTCGTGGAGTCGATGGCAGGATGGTTGAAGTCGATCGAAAAGCGCAACTTGAATCCACGATGCGGTTCCAGGCGCGCCCACTTGGGCATTGCGCCTTCATCCTCGCGCACCTCGACGGGCTTGCGCACGATGACGTACTTGCGCGCCGCCGGCTGCTCGACGATACCTGCCGAGCGGATGAGAAAAACGAAGCTGGCGGCACTGCCATCCATGATGGGGATTTCCGGTGCATCGACATCCACGAAGCAGTTGTCGATTCCAAGGCCTGCGAGCGCCGACATCAGGTGCTCGACCGTTGCGATACGCACGCCGCCCTGGTCGAGCGTGGAGGCCATGCGGGTATCGCCGACTGCATCGGGCGAAGCAGGAATGGCGACGACCGGATGCAGATCCGTCCGGCGGAACACGATTCCGGTATCGATGTCGGCGGGCGAAAGCCGCAATTCGACGCGCGTTCCACTGTGCAGGCCGATTCCGACCGTGCGCGCCGTCGACTTCAGCGTTCGTTGCCTGATCATTGCCGGATTCTATCGTCGCGCCGCACTTGCCGCAGCAGCCAAATGTCAAATTGCCCCAGGAAAGGTATCCAGTTGCAACGGTCGAGGCCCGCTCCGATGGCAGAATATTTCGTGCCCTCCACTCCCGCCCGCCCATGAACGCGCAAACCTGCGGTTTCCCCACCGGCCCCGATTCCAAAGCCCCCGCCAAGCCCTGGTGGGCGGCCTTGCTGTCGCTTTTTCTCGCCGCCTCGCTTCCTTGGGCCGCGGATGCGCGCGCCGGGGGCCTCGACCTCACCACCACGGCAAAACTGCTCGCGGGCATCGATCCCGGCTCGCAGGACCCTGCTGTCATGTCGGTCACTTCGGGGGAATCGTGGCAGCAGCACCGCAAGGCGGCGCGCGCCGGCGACCGCCAGCTCAAGACGCGCCTGGCGAAGATCGACGCATGGCAGGCAAAGGTTCTCGCGCAGGTTCATCGCGCCAACCTGGTCTATCCGTTCAGCGGGCCGGATTTCATCAATGCCTATGCGCTCTTTCCGGACGCGGACACGTATGTTTTTTTCAGCCTCGAGGCGCCCGGGGACGTGCCCAAGCTCGACGCGATGAGCCCCGAACAGCAGGCCGGTCTGTTCCAGGACCTGCGCAGCGCACTGAACGATCTGGTCGCCCTGAATTTCTTCATCACGCCCAACATGAAGGAAAACCTGCAGACCGGGTCCTTGCAAGGCAATGTCCCCGTCCTGCTGGCGATGATGGGTCTGCTCGACCTGCACGTCGACGCCGTTGAAAACTACGATCCATGGCCGGAGCGCACGCGCGTGTACGTGCACGCGACGGAACCTGCGGCCGGTGAATCCCTCGCCAAGTCGGCTCCGCCCGTGCGCCACCCGGACCTGCTCGAGCGCGGGGTCCGCATTTCGTTCACCAATCCACGCAACGGGCACCATCAATCCCTGATCTATCTCGCGGTCGACGTCAGCGACCACGAATTGCATTTTTATCCGGGCTTCGTCGCGTGGCTGCAAACCTTCGATCACCCGGCCGTGCTGCTCAAGTCCGCCTCCTATCTCCTGCATGGCGAGCACTTCCGGGCGCTGCGCAAGGAACTGCTCGAGAAGGCGGATGTGATCGTCGAAGACGACACGGGCCTTCCCTACAAGATGATCAAGGACAAGGGTTTCGAGATCACCTTGTTCGGACAATACGAGCGTCCCGTCAAGCTGTTCGAAGGTCGCTATCAGGGCGATCTGGAAGCGGCATATGCCTTGTCGGGCAATTCGGAGCCCTTGCCCTTCCCTTTCGGCTACAACTGGCGCAAGGACGGCAAATCCGGCCTGCTCCTCGCGCAGCGCGCGACAAGCCAGTGAGGTAGGACGCCATGCAGCGGCGCGGCCTGGTGCGCGGGCTGCTCGGCACGGTCTTGCTGGGCGCCTGCGTGCGCCCCGGCGCGAGCCGCGCGCAAAGCCCGGGCCAAGCATCCGGACTCGAGCCATCGACGGATGCGCTCGACAAATCGTGGACCCTCACGACGAGCGACAAGGTACGTCTGCGCGTGCTCGAGCGCGCGCCGCGGCAAGCCCCGGGAACCGCGCCGACGATCGTACTGGTGCCCGGATGGTGCATGCCTGCGACGATCTGGCGCACCCAGCTCGACGTGTTCGGCGCGCGCTGGCGCACGCTGGCCCTGGACCCGCGCGGCCAGGGCGAGTCGGAGGTGCCGGTGCACGGCTATACGGCGGACCGGCGCGCGGACGACATTCATGACCTGATTCGCGACATGGACCGGATCGTGCTCGTCGGCTGGTCGCTGGGCGTACTCGACGCCCTGCAGTATGTGTCCCGCCATGGGAGCGCGCGTCTGCGGGGACTGGCCTTGGTGGACAATTCGATCGGCGAGCCGCCGGTGCCGAAGGCTTCGCATTTCCTGGACAAGCTGCGCAAGGATCGCAAGAATGTTCTCGCCGGATTCGTGCGGGGCATGTTCACGCATCCGCCGGCACAGGAGCAACTGGACGCGCTGCGCGACGGGATGATGCGGATGTCGCTGGAGGACAGCATCGCATTGCTTTCGTATCCGTTGCCGCGCGAGCACTGGCGGGACGTCGTGCACCGGTTCGAGCTTCCTCTTGCGTATCTGGTTACTCCCCGATTCCGGGAGCAGTCGCAACACCTGCTCGAAGCTCGTCCCGCTTCGAAGGTGGAAATCTTCGAGGACGCTGGACACGCCCTCTTTGTCGATGATGCAGAGCGATTCAATCGAACGATGATCGATTGGATCGAATCGTTCCAGAAAATCGAACCTCAAAACTCGAAAATCATTTCTTAGTAACTAGGCCAGATTGCCCGGTCTGAGCACCCGCGAGCTCGCGCGCGCTACGCCATCAGGGGGCTCGGCGCGCGGACGCTCGCTCTGGCCAGCCCGGGCAATCTGGCCTCGCTGCTAAGTGCCGATTTTCCTGAATTGAGATTCCATTTCATACGGATCCCTTTCTATCCAATAGCCGCCATCCATTGGATTAGTCCGCCTGCTTTCTCAAGAAGGCGGGGATGTCCATCCGGTCCATCGAGGAGTCCTCCATGGCGGCGGAGCGGGTGCCTTCGCGAGAGCGCCAGACGGCCGGTGTGTCGAGGTGGCTGTAGTCGGCGGACGTCGCGGCGGGGGCGGCGGATTGCTGAGCATGAGAGGCAGCCATCATCGGTGCGTTGTCGGTGCCGGTGCGCAGGACGGTGAGCGGCGGCTTCTTGGCGGCGCTGGAGCGGCCCAGGCCCGTCGCCACGACCGTGACCCGCAGGTTGTCGCCGATGGCCTCGTCGCTGACCGTGCCGAAGATCACCGTGGCGTCTTCCGCGGCGAACTCGCGGATCGTCGTCATCACTTCGCGCGTCTCCTTCATCTTCAAGGAGCCGCTGGCGGTGATGTTGACGAGCACGCCGCGCGCACCCGAGAGGTCGATGCCTTCGAGGAGCGGGCTGGCGACGGCCTGTTCGGCCGCGAGGCGGGCGCGGTCGGTGCCTTGCGCGGTGGCCGTCCCCATCATGGCCTTGCCGTGCTCGCTCATGACGGTCTTGACGTCTTCGAAGTCGACGTTGACCAGGCCCGGCGTATTGATGATCTCGGCGATGCCGGCGCAGGCGTTGTGCAGCACGTCGTCGGCCGCGCGAAAGCAGCTTGCCATCTCGGCATCCTCGCCCAGCACCTCTTCGAGCTTGGTATTGAGGATGACGATCAGCGAATGCACGCGCTCCTGCAGCTCGGCGATGCCGGTTTCCGCGAACTTCATGCGCTTGGGCCCTTCGAAATCGAAGGGCTTGGACACGACCGCCACGGTGAGGATGCCCATTTCCTTTGCGATCTCGGCGACGACCGGAGCCGCGCCCGTGCCGGTGCCTCCACCCATGCCCGCCGTGATGAACACCATGTGCGCGCCGCGCAAGGCATCGACGATGCGCTCGCGCCCCTCCTCCGCGGCCTGCTTGCCCGCTTCGGGACGGCTGCCCGCACCCAGGCCGGTCTTGCCCAGCTGGATCACGTTGCGCGCGCTCGAGCGCGCCAGCGCCTGGTGATCCGTGTTGGCGCAGATGAACTCCACGCCCTGGACCCCGCGCTGGATCATGTGCTCGACGGCATTGCCGCCGGCACCCCCGACACCGATGACCTTGATGACCGTTCCTACCGTTTCCGTTTCGAGAATCTCAAATGCCATATCGTTCTCCCCTGCTAGAAATTGCCCACGATCCACTCTTTCATGCGCCGCACGGTTCCCTTCCAGGACCCGCTTTGCGCCACGAGCTTGCGACCGCGCTGATGCTGCGCATGGGCCTCGACGAGCAGGCCCATGACGGTGGCAAAGCGCGGGTTGCGCACGACATCGGACAGCGAACCCGAGTACTGCGGCCAGCCTGTCCGCGCCGGTCGCAAGAAAACGTCTTCCGCCAGCTCGGCGATGCCCGGCAGCAACGACGTCCCTCCCGTCAGGACGATGCCGCCCGCGAGCTTGTCCTCGAGGCCCGACTCGCGGACCACGCGCTGGATCAGCGTGAACAGCTCTTCGACGCGCGGTTCGATCACGGCGGCGAGCGCCTGGCGCGATAGCAGGCGCGGCGGGCGGTCACCGATGCCGGCGATTTCGATGCGGTCGTTGCCGTCGGCCAGGATCTCCTTGGCCATGCCGTGGCCGAGCTTGATTTCCTCGGCCTCGGGAATCGGCGTGCGCAAGGCCATCGCGATGTCGTTCGTGATCTGGTCGCCGGCGATGGGAATGACGGCCGTATGCCGGATCGCGCCACCGGTGAAGACCGTGATGTCGGTCGTGCCACCGCCGATGTCGACGAGTGCCACGCCCAGCTCGCGTTCGTCGGCGGTCAGCACCGAGAGCGCCGACGCGAGGGGCTGCAGGATCAGGTCCTGCACTTCCAGGCCGCAGCGGCGCACGCACTTGACGATGTTCTGGGCCGCGCTCACCGCGCCGGTCACGATATGCACGCGAACCTCGAGGCGAACGCCGCTCATGCCGATCGGCTCGCGGATGTCCTCCTGGCCATCGACCATGAATTCCTGCGTCAGCACGTGGAGCACCTGCTGGTCGTTGGGGATGTGCACCGCACGGGCGGTCTCGAGCACGCGTTCGACGTCCGAGGCGGCCACTTCGCGGTCCTTGATCGCGACCATGCCGCTCGAATTGACGCCGCGGATATGACTGCCGGCGATGCCGATCCAGACGTCGGTGATGCGACAGGCCGCCATGAGTTCGGCCTCCTCCAGGGCGCCGCGAATGGAACGCACGGTCGCCTCGATATTGACGACCACGCCCTTGCGCAGCCCTTCGGAGCGGGACTGGCCGATACCGATGACCTGGAAGCCGCCGTCGGGCAGGATCTCCGCGACGACGGCCACCACCTTCGAGGTGCCGATGTCCAGGCCGACGATCAGTTCCTTGTTTTCGTTCCTCATGGGCTGTATGCGGTTCGGCTGGCGGCAAATCCGTTGTTGTAGCGGGCGTCGATGTACGCGGGGGATCCGTTCAGCCGCGCAAGCACGGCAGGAAAGCTTTCGACGACCGCGTCGAGCCGGCCTTCGACGCTGCCCGGAGGGTCGTCGCGCCCGAGCTCGAGCACGCGCCCCGATGCCGTGTGCACGGTCCAGGAGCTGCGGTCGGAAATCGCGATGCGCGCGACGGATTCATGCAGGTTCGCAAGCGCCGCCGAGAAGGCGCGCAGCTTGGTCACTGCGTCGGCCGCCAGACGCGCAGGACCGGAGAATTCGACCTGCGGTCCGTCGAGGCCCGCTTCCTCCGGATTGGCCGCGAAGAGCACGCCTTCGTCCGAAAGCACGTGCCCGTCGTCCCACACGCCGATCGCGTGGCGCTCGACCATGGTTACCACGAGCACATCGGGCCAGACCCGGCGCACCGATGCCGATGCCACCCAGGGAATGGTCTCGAAGGCTTCCCGCGCATCGGTCAGGCGCATCGTCAGGAAGTTGCCCTGCAGATGACCGGCAATGGCCGCACGGATTTCGGCGCGGCTGACGTGGTGCAGCTCGCCGCGCACGACGATGCGACGCAAATCGAAGCGCGGCCGCTGCGCCGCCCAAAGCACCGCGCCCGCCGCCAGCAGGATCAGCGTCAAGGCGAGCACGGCGCGCGTGAGCGTGCGCAGGAGAAAGGGTCGGTTCAAGCGCCGGTCTCCAAGCGCGCCTCCCCGAGGATGCGCAACACGAGTTCGGGAAACGAAATGCCCGCCGCCTTGGCCGCCATCGGCACCAGCGAGTGCCCGGTCATGCCCGGCGCGGTATTGAGCTCGAGCAGGTAGGGCTGCGCGCGCCCGCCCTCCTCGCGCACCATGACGTCGATACGTCCCCAACCGCGCGCCCCGACCGCCCGGAACGCGCGCACGCACAGCGACGAAATGCGCGATGCGAGCTCGCCCGGCACCGGTGCGGGGCAAAGGTACTGGGTATCGTCGCTGAAGTACTTGTTGTGATAGTCGTAGTTCGCGCCGGGTGCGCGGATTTCGACGAGCGGCAGTGCGCGCGCGCCGGGGCCTTCGCCCAGCAGTGCACAAGTCAGTTCGCGACCGACGATGCGCTCCTCGACCAGGATGCGCGTATCGAACTTGTGCGCCTCGGCGATGGCCGCTTCGAGCGCGCGGCGGTCACCCGGTGCGGGCTTGGACACGCCGAATGTCGAGCCCTCGCGCACAGGCTTGACCACCCGCTCCGGGGCAAGCCGGTCCAATGTCGGTGGCAGCGCCTCGCCTTCAACCAGTTCCTCCCAGGCCGGCGTGGGCAGGCCCTCGGCAACCCACACCTTTTTCGTCGTCGTCTTGTCCATGGCGATCGCCGATGCCTTCACGCCGCTGCCGGTGTAGGGAATGCGCAGGGTCTCGAGCACCCCCTGGATCGAGCCGTCCTCGCCATAGCGACCGTGCAGGATGAGGAAGACCCGATCGAAATGCGCGGCTTCGAGCTGCGCCAGGCTTTGGGTGCCGGGATCAAAGTGATGAGCGTCGACCCCCGCCTCCTGCAAGGCGCCCAGCACGGCCGTGCCGGAGAGGATCGAGATCTCGCGTTCACTCGAGCGTCCGCCGAAAAAGACGCCGACCTTGCCGAACGTGGTATTTGCACTGGCTGCGTTCATGGCTTCCTCAATCGCTCGCGCCGCGTCTGCTCATGACATCTCCTCATGCCGGCGCCAGCTTCTGGGCAACCGTGCCGATCGAGCCGGCACCCATCGTGATCACGACGTCGCCCGGCTGGGCGGTCTCGAGGATCGCGCGCGGCAGGTCCTCGATCGCTTCCACGAAGATGGGCTCGAAGCGGTTGGCGATGCGCAGGGCGCGCGCGAGGCTGCGTCCATCGGCCGCCACGATGGGCGCCTCGCCCGCCGGATACACCTCGGTCAGCAGCAACGCATCCGCGCCGGCCAGCACGGCGACGAAATCCTCGAAGCAATCGCGCGTGCGGGTGTAGCGATGGGGCTGGAACGCCAGCACGATGCGCCGTCCCGGATACGCGCCGCGCGCCGCGGCCAAAGTCGCACGCATTTCGACGGGGTGGTGGCCGTAGTCGTCGATGAGCGTGAAGCTGCCCCCCGGCACGTCGATTTCGCCCATGCGCGCGAAGCGTCGGCCGACCCCCTTGAAGCCCGCCAGCGCCTCCTGCACCGCCGCGTCGCCAATGCCCAGTTCCTGCGCAACGGCGATCGCGGCAAGCGCGTTGCGCACGTTGTGTTCGCCCGGCAGGTTGAGCTGTATCGCCAAAGGGCCGCGCCGCTCGCGCTCGACCGTGAAGCGCATGGTCGTGCCATCGGCGCGCATGTCGACCGCGCGCACCTGCGCATCCGCGCTCAAGCCGTAGGCAAGCACCGGCTTGGAGACGAGCGGCAGGATCTCCCGCACGCGCTGGTCGTCGATACACAACACGGCGCGTCCGTAAAAGGGCAGCCGCGAGATGAATTCGACGAACGCCTTGCTCAGGCGGGCCATGTCGTGGCCGTACGTCTCCATGTGATCGTTGTCGATATTGGTCACGACGGAAATCACCGGCGAGAGATGCAGGAAGCTCGCGTCGGATTCATCGGCCTCGACGACGATGTAGTCGCCCGCGCCCAGGCGCGCGTTGGCGCCCGCGGAGTTCAGGCGCCCGCCGATCACGAAGGTCGGGTCCCGCCCGCCCGCGGCGAGGATGCTCGCCACCAGGCTCGTCGTGGTGGTCTTGCCGTGCGTGCCGGCGATCGCGATGCCCTGCTTGAGGCGCATCAGTTCCGCCAGCATCTCGGCCCGGGGAACGACTGGTATGCGGCGTGCGCGCGCGGCGATGACTTCGGGATTCGCATTGCCAATGGCGGTCGAGACGACCAGCGCGTCGGCCTGCCCGATCTGCGCCGGCGCATGCCCATGGAAAACGCGGGCTCCCAAGGACTGCAGGCGCGCAGTCGCCGCATTCGATCCGGCGTCCGAGCCGGTGACTTCGTAGCCGAGGTTGAGCAGGACCTCGGCGATGCCGCTCATGCCCGCGCCGCCGATCCCGACGAAGTGAATGTGCCGGATCGCGTGCTTCATGCGGCCCTCTCGATTTCCTCGACCACGCGTGCCGTCGCGCCGGGACGGGCCAGCGCACGGGCGTTGCGCGCCATTTGCGCCAGGCGGGGACGCGTGAGATCGCGCAGGGTCTGTGCGAGAACCTGCGGCGTGCAATCGGCCTGCGGCAGGTGAACGGTGGCGTCATGTGCGGCGAGGAATTCCGCATTGGCCTGTTGGTGCGCGGTCGTGCTCGCCACGAGCGGCACCAGGACCGAAGCGACCCCGGCACTGCACAACTCGGTGACGGTGATCGCGCCGGCGCGACACAGGACAAGATCCGCGGCGCCGTAGCGCGCCGCAATGTCGTCGATGAACGGCAACAGTTCCGCCTCGACTCCCAGGCGCGCGTACTCGCCCCGCGCGGCGGCAACGAGCGCTTCGCCGCACTGGTGCACGACCTCGGGGCGCTCGGCCGGCGCGAGCAGCGCAAGGGCGCGCGGCACGGCCTCGTTGAGCGCACGCGCCCCCAGGCTGCCGCCAAGGACCAGCAGACGCAACGGACCCGAACGGTCCGCGTAGCGCCGCGCAGGGTCGGCCAGCGCGGCGATTTCCGGTCGAACCGGCGCGCCACTGACGCAGGCTTTGGGCCCCGCCATGCGCGCGGCCGCCCCGTCGAATCCGCACAGCACGGTGCGAACCCAGTGCAGCAGGATGCGCAAGGACAATTGTGGCGCGGCATCGGCATTGAGGAACAGCAGCGGCTTGCGCAGCCAGGCGGCGGCGAGCCCTGCGGGCACGGCGACGTAACCGCCGGTCGTGAATACGACTTGCGGGGAGGCCCGCCGCAGGATGCCGACGCTGGCGAATATGGCGCGCACCAGGCGCCCGATGCCCGCGACGAACGCCCAGGTCCCCTTGCCGCGCACGCCGGAAAACGCGAGCGCACGAAATTCCAGGCCCGCGCGTTCCACCAGGCCACGCTCCATGCCGCTATTGGTGCCAAGCCAGCTCACATGCCATCCACGCGCGCGCAAGGACTGCGCCACCGCGAGACCCGGCATGACGTGGCCGCCCGTGCCCGCCGCGACAATCAGCAGGTGCATCGCGGGGTGCCCTGGCGGTGCCAGGACGGCCGCGCTCATTTGAGCCTCCCGCCGCGCATGAGGATGCGGTTCTCGCAGTCGATGCGCAGCAGGATCGCAAGCGCAACCAGCGAACTCATCATGGCCGAGCCGCCGTAGCTCATGAGCGGCAACGTCAGTCCCTTGGTCGGCAAGAGGCCTGTCGCCACGCCGATGTTGATGAAAGCCTGCAGGCCCATCCAGGTGCCGATGCCCTGGGCAACCAGCCCGGAGAACGTGCGTTCGAGCACGATCGCCTGGCGGCCGATCTCGAAAGCGCGCCGCACGAGCCAGTAGAACGCGACCACGACGATCATCACGCCGACGAGGCCAAGCTCTTCGCCGATCACCGACATGATGAAATCCGTGTGGGCCTCCGGCAGGTAGTGCAACTTCTCGACGCTGGCGCCCAGGCCCACGCCGAACCATTCGCCGCGGCCGAAGGCGATGAGCGAGTGCGACAGCTGGTAGCCCTTGCCCAGCGCGTTCTCCGCCGACCAGGGATCGAGGTACGCGAAGATGCGCTCGCGGCGCCACGGACTTGCCCAGATCACGGCGAGGAATGCGGCGACGAGCGCCGCGAGGATCGAAGCGAACAGGCGCCCGTTCACGCCACCGAGAAACAGGATGGCCATGCTGATGGACACGACGACGCCGAACGCGCCCAGGTCGGGCTGCAACAGCAGGAGCACGCCGACAACGGCCATGACGCCAGCCATCGGGGCGAATCCCTTGCGAAAGTCGTGCATGTAGTCCTGCTTGCGCACGGTGAAGTCGGCGGCGTACAGCACGCTGGCGAGCTTCATGACCTCCGAGGGCTGCAGGTTCCACCCGCCGTAGCCGATCCAACGGCGCGCGCCCAGCGCGCCTTTGCCGACACCGGGGATCAGCACGACGACGAGCAGGATGCCCGCGAGCGCGAATATCCAGGGGGCAAATCGCTGCCAGGCGGCCGACGGGATCGAGAACGCGACGGCCGCCACCAGCAGGGCCACTGCCATCGAGACGACATGACGCACGAGGAAATAGGTCGGTGTCACCTTGTAGCGCGGGGAATCGCCCAGGGCGATGGACGCGGAAAAAACCATGACCGCGCCGAATATGAGCAGGGCCACGATGAGCAGTACAAGAGCCGAGTCGTAGGAGCGCACGCCTGCGGCCTTGGATCGGCCCGACGCTGCCACCGTGCCCAGGCCGGCCAAGGCGAATACGGCGTTGCCCGCAAAATCACGCAGCGAAGACTCGGCGCCGGCGGTGCCGGGCCTGCGCCGACCGCTCTTCGAATTGTTTCGCGCCAACCAGCCAGGCAATTTCATTGCACGCCACCTTCCTCTGCCTGCTTCGCGCCCGGGGCGCGGCCCGCGGCGGCAAGCTCGCGTACGGCGGCGACGAACACTTCGGCGCGATGCGCGTAGTTGCGGAACGCATCGAAGCTCGCGCAGGCCGGCGAAAGCAGCACGATGTCGCCTGCGTGCGCAAGCTTTGCCGCCGCCTGGACGGCAGCGGGCAGATCTTCCGCGGCATGCAGCGGAACACGGGCGCCTTCCAGGGCCGCGCCGATCGCCGGGCCATCCTTGCCGATCAGCACGGCGGCGCGCGCATGCGCGCGCACCGCATCGGCGAGCGGCGCGAAGGACTGGCCCTTGCCGTCGCCCCCAAGGATGACGACGAGCGAACGCGGCCCTTCGGGACCCTGCGCCAGGCCCTCGATGGCGGCAACGGTCGCGCCGACATTCGTGCCCTTGCTGTCGTCCACGTAGTCGACGCCCGCGATGCTCGCGACCGTCTCGGTGCGATGCGGCTCGCCCACGAAATTGGCCAGGGCGCGCAAGGCCGGAGCCAGGGGAATTCCCACGGCACGCACGAGCGCGAGCGCGGCGAGTGCGTTCATCGCGTTATGCGTCCCGCGCACGGCCAGCGCTTCGATCGGCATCAGGCGCTGCACGTGCAGCGGTTCGGCCTCGACAGGCGGCGGTACCGGCGCATCCGGTGCGACACGCGTGACCCGCCGGCGCTTGCGTGCGGCCGCTTGCGGCTCGATGCAGGCAAGCCAGGACAAGCCGCCATCGCGCACCAGCCCGTATTGACCTGGCGCGGTCGGCGCGCCGGCGCCGAAGCTGATCGTGACCTCCTCAGAGCCACCCATCGCACGAGAGGCGGGATCGTCGCGATTCCAGATGCGCGTGGTGCCGTGTCCGAAAATGCGCTGCTTGCAGTCGCGGTATTCCTCGAAATCCACGTGCCAGTCGAGGTGATCCTGCGTGACATTGAGCACGGCAGCGGCGGCACACGCGAGGCTGCGCGTGCCGGCCAGTTGGAAGCTCGACAATTCCAGCACCCAGTACTCGGGCAGGCTTTGACCATCGAGAGCGTCCCGCAGGGCATCGAGTGCGCTTGGCGAGACATTGCCGGCCACCAGAACGCTGCGGCCGGCCTCTTCGATCATCCGGCCCGCCATGCGCACGGTCGTGGTCTTGCCATTCGTGCCCGTGATGCCGACCAGCTGCGGCGCATAGCCTGCGCTCGCCCGCAGCTTCTCGAGGGCGCGTGCGAACAGTTCGATCTCGCCGACGGTTTCGATGTGGCGACGCGCCGCCTCGGCGAGCAGGGACGCAAGCGGTTGCGCGCGCGGCGGCAGGCCCGGGCTGAGCGCGACGAGTTGCACGCCGTCGAGCAGTTCCACGGGCCACGAGCCGGTGTGCACCGCGGTGTCGGGCAGCGCGGCACGCAAGGCGTCGAGCATGGGTGGTGCCGCGCGCGTGTCCGCGACCACGACGGCATACCCTTCACGATCCAGCCAGCGCGCCATGGCCAGGCCGCTCTCGCCCAGGCCGAGCACCAGCGCGCGCCGCGGACCGCCGGCGGACGTCGCCGCTGCGCCTTCCTGCGGCAGCTCCGGTGGAGGATCGTGCGGATGCATGGTCGTCACCGGATCTTCAAGGTGGAAAGACCGACCAGCACGAACATCATGCTGACGATCCAGAATCGAACGGTCACCTGATTCTCTTTCCAGCCGGACAGTTCGAAGTGATGGTGCAGGGGCGCCATCTTGAAAATGCGCTTGCCGCCGGTCCAGCGGAAGTACGCGACCTGCATCATCACGGAAACGGTCTCGGCGACAAACACGCCGCCCATGATGAAGAGCACGATTTCCTGGCGCAGGATCACGGCCATCGTGCCGAGCGCGCCGCCCAGCGCAAGCGCGCCGACGTCACCCATGAAGACCTGCGCCGGGTAGGCGTTGAACCACAGGAAGGCGAGCCCGGCCCCGGCCATCGCGCCGCAAAAGATCACCAGCTCGCCCGCGCCCGGGATATAGGGAAACAGGAGGTAGCGCGCGAAATCCGCGCGGCCGATCACGTACGCGAAGACACCCAGCGCCGCGCCGATCATCACGGTCGGCATGATGGCGAGCCCATCCAGGCCATCGGTGAGATTCACCGCGTTGCTCGACCCGACGATGACGAAATACGAGAGGAAGGCGAATCCGAGGATGCCCAGCGGGTATGCGACGTTCTTGAAGAATGGCACGATGAGGTCCGAGCGTGCCGGCAGGTCGAGCACGAAGCCGTTTGCGGCCCACTCCTGCACGAGCGGCCAGATCTGGCCGCTGCTCGGCGCCGCGATGGCGAAGGCGAGATAGAAGGCGGCGACGACTCCTACGAGCGATTGCCACAGGTACTTCTCGCGGCTTGCCATGCCCTTGGAGTTCCTGTGCACGACCTTGCGGTAGTCGTCGACCCAGCCGATGGCGCCGAACGACAGCGTCACCGCGAGCACGACCCAGATGAATCGATTGGAGAGGTCCGCCCACAACAAGGTGGTTGCCGAGATCGAGATGAGGATCAGCGCGCCGCCCATGGTCGGCGTGCCCGATTTGCTCAGGTGCGTCTGCGGCCCCGAGGTGCGAACCGACTGGCCGATCTTCATTTGCGCCAGCTTGCGGATGACGTAGGGGCCGCACGCGAGGCCGATCAGCAGCGAGGTTGCCGCCGCCAGCACGGCGCGCAGCGTCAGGTACCCGAAGACGTTGAAGCTGCGGATGTCCTGCGCGAGCCACTGGAAGAGTTCCTTAAGCATGCGAGTGGGACGCTCCATGGGCCGACTGCGGAGCCAGGACGGCGCTCACCCGTTCCATGCGCATCGAGCGCGAGCCCTTGATCAGGATGGTGAGTGGATCGGCCGGCGCAGGCGCCGCCGGGGTGTCCACCAAGGGTGCGATCGCGCGCAGCAGGTCTTCCATCGTCTCGAAATGGCGCGCGCCGCTGCCGAATGCAGCCACCGTCGACTTGGAAAGCGGCCCGAATGCAAAGAGCTGCTCGATCCCGCGCGCACGGGCATGCGCTCCCACCTCCTCGTGGAATTGCGGGCCCCGCACACCGACTTCGGCCATGTCTCCCAGCACGAGCAGGTGACGTCCCTCGTGGCGGGCGAGCAATTCGATCGCGGCACGCACGGAGTCCGGATTCGCGTTGTAGCTGTCATCGATGACGGCGACGCCCCCGGCCACGCGGTAGCGCGTGCCGCGTCCACTGACCGGACGAAAGGCCTTCAGTCCTTGCGCGATCGCCGACGGGGCGATTGCGGCGGCGATGCAAGCGGCGGTTGCGGCCAGTGCATTGCGCACGTTGTGTTCGCCGCCGACGGCCAACTCGGTGTCGAAGTCTCCGGCCGGCGTCTGCAGCGTCAACCGGCTCGATTGCGCCTCGACCACCGCCTGCGCCGTTACCGCAGCGGGCCCACGCAGCGCGAAGTCCACCGTCGCACGCAGGCCGGCATCGGCGCGCCAGATGCCCGCGCACGGGTCGTCCGCGGGAAACACCGCCACGCCATCGACATCCAGGTGGCGGATCGCCGCGCCGTTCTCGCGCGCCGTCGCTTCGACCGAATCGAGGAATTCCTGGTGTTCGCGCTGGGCATTGGTCACGAGCGCAACAGTGGGGCGTGCCCAGCCGGCCAGTACCTCGATCTCGCCCGGATGATTCATGCCGAGCTCCAGGACTGCCCCGCGATGCTCGGCCCGCAGCTCGAGCAGCATGAGCGGAACGCCGATTTCATTGTTGCGGTTGCCGATCGTCGCGAACCACGCGCGCCGCCCTTCGCGCTCGCCGAAGGCCTGCGCGAGGATCGACGCGATCATCTGGGTCGTGGTGGTCTTGCCGTTGCTGCCCGCAACCCCGATCAAGGGGAGCTGGAATCGAGCGCGCCAAGCGGCCGCCACGATGCCCAAGGCACGACGCGTATCCGGCACGACGATCTGCGGCAGGCCCAGGCTCATCGGGCGCTCCAGCAACAGCGCCGCCGCGCCACGCTCCAGCGCCGCATCCGCGAAGGAATGCCCGTCGAAGCGTTCGCCGCGCAAGGCGACGTACAGCGCACCGCGCGCCAGTGTGCGCGAATCGATGGAGATCCCTTCGTACGAGGTTTCGCCTGCGCCGTACAGCTGACAGGGCTCGCCGGCCGCGTGCAGCGCAGCCACCACCTCGCGCAAGGCGGTCACCGGAGCGTTCACGCGCCGCTCCTCGCAAGAAGCGCGCTGCGCGCCACCGCGAAATCGGAGAACGGGTGGCGCCGGCCGCCGATCTCCTGGTACGGCTCGTGACCCTTGCCGGCGATGAGCACGACATCGGATGGCGCCGCCTCCCCGATCGCCCGGGCGATCGCATGGCCGCGATCGACCTCGAGGGCAAAGCTCTTGCCGGCAGGGATGCCGCGGGCAATCTGTTCGACGATGGACTGGGGATCCTCGCTGCGCGGGTTGTCGCTCGTCAAGACGACGACATCGGCTGCGGTTGCCGCGGCGGCTCCCATCTCGGGACGCTTGCCGGGGTCACGATCGCCGCCGGCACCGAACACGATCCACAAACGGCCGCCGCGGGCGCGGGCGACCGGACGCAACGCGTGCAAAGCCTTGACGATTGCGTCCGGCGTGTGCGCGTAGTCGACGATGGCGAGGGGACCATCGGAGTCTGCCCTCGACTCCGTCGTCACGCGCTGCAGCCGCCCCGGTGGTGCTTCAAGGCGCGCCAGCGCGGCGGCCGCATCGCGCAGCGGGATCCCGCACGCGATCGCGACGCCAAGCACGCCCAGGAGATTCGAGAGGTTGAAGTCCCCGATCACGGCGGCTTCGATCGGCATCGAATCCGTCGCGCCATCGCGTTCCAGATGAACCTGGAAGCGCATTCCCGATGCCTGGTGCTGCACATCCTGGGCAAGCAGGCGCCAGGCCAAGCCCAGGTCCTTGCCGGCCTGGACGTTGGTGGCAAAGCCGATCACCGCCTGCCCTCGCTCGGTGAGAGCCCGCGCGCGCTCCAGGCCGAATTCATCGTCGAGATTCAGGACCGCGTGCGCAAGGCCCGGCCAATCGAACAGGCGGCGCTTCGCGGCGGCATAGGAACCCATGTCGCTGTGATAGTCCAGATGGTCGCGCGTGAGGTTCGTGAACAGTGCGATGGCGAAGGAAACGCCATCGACCCGGCCCTGGTCGAGGCCGATGGAGGAAACCTCCATCGCCAATGCACGCGCCCCGGCGTCGAGCGCGCGTCGCGCCAGTCTTTGCACGGAGGCGGCGTCCGGGGTCGTCAACTGGGTCTCGTCGGCATCGATCGCGCCCGGAAAACCGAAGCCCAGCGTGCCGATGGTCGCGCACGGCACGCCGAATGTCTCGAGCAATTGCGCCACCCAAAGGCAAGTCGACGTCTTGCCGTTGGTTCCGGTCACTCCGACCGTGCGCAACCGTGCGGTGGGATCGCCGTAGAACTCGGACGCGATCCAGCCCAGGTCGCGCGACAGGCGCGCGACCCGCCGCAGGGCGTAATCCGGCGCCTGCGGATTCTTCGCGAAATCGCAAGCCTCGTCGGCGAGGATCGCGCTGGCGCCGCGGGCTTTTGCCGACGCCGCGTATTGCATGCCATCACGGTGCCGGCCTGGCAGCGCGACGTACACGTCGCCCGGCTGTACCGCGCGGCTGTCGACGCGCAGATTGGCGCCCATTGGCGCGTGCTCGTGCAGCCACGCGGCAGCGCCCTGGACCGATTCCTGCGTGCTGCGCATGCCCGCCTCAGCCTCCGGACCCCGCCACCTGCGCAACCTGCATCGGCGCCGCATCGGGCGTGACCTGCATGGCGCGCAAGGTGCCGGCCGCGATCGCACCGAAGGCGGGCGCCGCGACATCGCCACCGTAGAACTTGCCTGCGCTCGGCTCGTCGATCATGACCGCAACCACGATGCGCGGATCCGAGGCCGGCGCAAACCCGACGAAGGAACCCACGTAGGTATTCGTGTAGCGGCCGTCGCGCAATTTGCGCGCGGTGCCCGTCTTGCCCGCGACCCGATAGCCGGCGATGCGCGCTGCCGGGGCCGTGCCCTCGGTGCTCGTTGCCATCTCCAGCATGTGCCGCATCTTCATCGCCGTCGCCGGGCTGATCACGCGCACCGAGGCCGGAGGCGTTTCCGTGCGCAGCACCGACACGGGAACGATATCCCCGTCGCGGGCAAAAATCAGGTACGCGTGGGCAAGCTGCAGCAGCGAAACCGAGATGCCGTAGCCGTACGCGATCGTCGCGTGTTCGATGGGTTTCCAGGAACTTGCCGGCCGCAGGCGCCCGGTCACCGCGCCCGACAAGCCCGCGTGGGGCACCTGGCCGAAGCCCACCGAGGTCAGCGTTTCCCACAGCGCCTGCGAGGGCATCTTCAATGCGATCTTCGCGGTGCCGATGTTGCTCGATTTCGCGACGATCTCCTCGACGGTCAGGGAGTCGTGCGGATGGTCATCGCTGATGCGCCGGTCGGCGATGGTCCACTTGCCGCCTTCCGTGTCGATCACCGTTTCGGGGCGGACGACGCCCGCCTCGATTGCCGTGGCAATCGAGAATGGCTTGAGAGTCGATCCCGGCTCGAAGGTGTCGGTGACGGCGCGGTCGCGGAACTGGTCCGCTTCGACCTTGCCGCGTCGCGAGGGATCGAATCCCGGCCAATTCACCAATGCAAGCAGCTCGCCCGTATGCGCATCGAGCACAACTGCTGCCGCGGCATGCGCTTGATTCTGCTCGGCGGCCTGCTTGATCGCCATGTGCGCGATGTACTGGATGCGATCGTCGATCGCGAGCGCGATGTCCTGGCCCTGCACCGGCTCGTGCAGCCAGTCGTCCTCGATGGTGTGGCCGAGCCGGTCCTCGATCATGTGGTGAAGACCGGGCGAACCACCAAGGGTTCCTTCGTATTCCCGTTCCACCCCTTCGAGTCCATGTTCCGAAACGTTCGTGAAGCCCAGCAGATGGGCCGTTACGGGACCTTCCGTGTATTGGCGGCGGAATTCCTTTGCCTCATGCACGCCGGCGATGCGCAATGCCTCGACCTTTTGCGCGACGTCGGGATCGAGCTGCCGGCGCAGGTAAACGAAACTGCGATCCTCGTTGGCGACACGGGTGCGCAATTCGTCCGGGCTCAGGCCCAGCAGGTGCGCGAGCTGCGCGCGCTGCTGGCCATTGGCCTCGAATTCGTCCGGGTTGACCCAGATCGCCCGCGCGGGTACGGAGGACGCGAGCACGACGCCGTTGCGGTCGAAGATCGCGCCGCGCGTAGGTTCCTCGGACAAGGTGCGCGCGTAGCGTGCCTCGCCTTGCTTCTTCAGGAAGCCCGTGTTCCAGCCGCCTTGCAGGTACACGACACGCACGCCCAAGGCAGCGAATGCGCAAAACAGCGTGAAGAGCAGCAGCTTCGAGCGCCACGCGGGCAGGCGCACGTCGAGCAGTTCGGCACGCCGCGCGCGCTCCCCGCTGCGCTGCTTCGCAGCTACGGCGGGCAGGCCTTGCGTGCGGCGCTCCCTTCTTCGCTGCTGCGCAGCTTCGAAGGGCACGCCGTGCGCCCGCATGCCGGCATGGGTGCGCGCAATCACGGTTGCGCCTTTGCGGCTTCGATATCGGGACCCGTGGCCAGGTGCACCGCCTGCGGCCCCGATGGCGGCAGCAGGACGATGCGCTGTGGTTCGATCGGGTGCAGTCCCAGGCGATGCGCCAGCGCTTCCACGGTCGCCGGTTGCGCAGCGCGGCCCAGGTCGGCGCGCAGGCGTGCTCCCTCGGCGTCGAGCGACTTGCTCTCCTGCTGGGCGACTTCGAGCTCGGCAAAGAGCACGCGCGAACGGTATTGGGAAACGACGAGCGCGAGCGCGCAGGCGACCAGCAGCGCGGCAAGCGCGAACGACAGGGCCTTGTTCATCCGCGGGTCAACCTCGCGCGCCGCGCGCGAGCGGCACTTGCGTGCGCTCGGCTACGCGCAAGCGCGCCGAACGTGCGCGCGGATTCGCGCGCGTCTCCGCTTCGTCGGCCAGCACGCGGGCGATGGGACGCAGGCGCGGTTGAGGCAACTCGGCGGCGCGCAGCGGCAGGCGGCCGAACGCGCGCTCGGGGTGCGCATGCTCATCGATGAAGCGCTTGACGATGCGATCTTCGAGAGAGTGGAAGCTGATCACGGCGAGGCGGCCGTGGGGCGCAAGTGCTGCCAGTGCGCCCTCCAGCATCAGGGCCACCTCCGCAAGCTCTTGATTGAGGAAAATCCGTATAGCCTGAAAGGTGCGCGTGGCCGGATGCTGAAGCGGGTCCTTGCGGCTCGTGCCGGGTACGGCGTGCGCCACGAGCGCGGCAAGCTCGCCGGTGCGTTGAAGCGGCTGCCCATGTGTGCGGCGAGCCACAATCGCCTTTGCAATCGGTGCAGCAAACCGCTCGTCACCATAGTCGCGCAGTACCCGCTTGAGTTCGTCGAGCCCGACCTGCGCGAGCCATTGCGCGGCCGTCGGCCCCTGTTCGTTGTTCATGCGCATGTCCAGGGGACCGTCCAGGCGCAGGGAAAATCCACGCTCGGCCGTATCGAACTGCGGCGAGGAGACACCCAGGTCCGCGAGCACTCCGTCGATTTGACCGATCGAGCGCGCTACGAGGAGCGCCGGCAGCGTGGAGAAGGCGCCGTGCGCGAATTCGAACCGTGGATCCGTCCACTCTGCTGCGGCCTGGCGCGCAGCAGGATCGCGGTCGATCGCCAACAAGCGCCCGCGTGCATCCAGGCGCTCGAGGATCAGGCGCGAATGTCCCCCGCGTCCGAACGTCGCATCGACATAGATTCCGTCGGGTCGCGTCAGCAGATAATCCACGGCCGGCGCGGCAAGCACGGGCGCGTGCCGGTTCGATGCGAAGTCCGGCGCATCTTCCGGTGCGTGGTCCGGCGCGTCGTCCGTATCCTGCGCGATCGATCCTGCCGTCATCCCGCACCACGGCGATCAAAACGAAAAACCCGAAGCGGCATCGGGCAAGCCGTTCGCGAGGTCGCGCTCTTCGCGCTCCTGCAACAACGCCGGATCCCACAACTCGAAGTGCGCTCCCAGTCCGACCAAGGTGGCTTCGCGCGTCAGGTGCGCGTGCTCGCGCAAGCCAACGGGAATCAACAAGCGTCCTGCACCATCGAGATCGATATCGATCGCGTGCCCCAGCAACAGTCTTTGCAAGGAGCGCGCCGGATACTGCATCATGGCAAGCTCGGCGCGCTTGGCGAGCCATTGCGGGCGTGGATAGACAAGAAGGCAACCGTCGGGGTGGCGCGTCACGGTGACCTGCCCCTCGCACTGGGCAAGCAGCTGCTCCCGATGCCGCGTTGGCACGGAAATTCGACCCTTGGGATCGACGTTGAGTTTTGCGGCCCCTTGAAACACCTTCCCTGATCTGCAGGATCGCGTAAGCCATTGAAATGTATTGATTTACATACATTCACCCAAGCTTATCGACCCCACAATCTCCCACTTTTCGACACCGAGGAGCGAATGTAGTGCAGCTTGCCGCGGGGGTCAAGGTGAGAAAAGAGGCATTTTTCCAATGCAGACAAGCACTTAGCGCACTTTTTGCGCGTAAATTCTTGGCGGAAACTTGCATGGAATGAACGACATAGATCACGTACTGCATGTGAACTATGAAGAAATTTCGCTCGCGCGAGGCAGCGAAACTATTCGTCGGACGGAATTGCGAAGATTGCCTTCACGGTCCAGCGATGGGTGACCTCCGAGAGCTCACCATCGAGTCCCGCAAAGAATCGTCCGTCATCGCTTTCAGCGGCCGATCGTGCCGCCCGTGTGTTTGCTTACCTGCACGTGCGACAACTCCTCGACATCGAGCTCGCCGTTCTTGTCCGAATCGAGGCGATCGAATTCCGCTTCCATGAACGTCATGAATTCCTTTTTCGACACCTTGCCGTTCTTGTCCTTGTCCATCAGCCTGAGCAATTCCTTCGTCTCCACGTAGCCCGCCTGCAGCGCCTTCTCGTTGCGCGCCTGGGCATTTGCCTCCGCCTGCGGCTGTGCGTTGCTCTGGGCCGTCGCACTCGCGCATGCCGCCGCAAACACGCAGGCAACGACCATCCTTGCCATTCGATTGCCGACTGCTCGCATCGCGTTACCTCCTGGAAATGCGGTGACCAGCATGATCCTACCGTGGGGGCCGGCCGTAAGCTGCCAGAAATCACAGCGGGACAGGTTCCCTTGCGGGCGAGCTCGCGGTACATTTTCCCCGAAACCGAACCTGGGACGATCCATGAAGCTGATCGTGGCCGTGATCAAGCCGTTCAAGCTGGAGGAAGTGCGCGAAGCCCTGGCGCAAATCGGCGTGCAGGGGCTGACCGTCACGGAATCCAAAGGCTTTGGGCGACAAAAGGGCCACGCGCACCTGTACCGGAGCAGCGGCTACGAATTGAATTTCCTGCCCAAGGTCAAGGTAGAAGTGGCGGTCGCCCCGGAGGATGTCCCGCGCGCGATCGAAGCGATCCAGGCAGCCGGCCGCACCGGCAAGGTCGGCGACGGCAAGATCTTCCTGTACGACATCGAACAGATCGTGCGGATCCGGACAGGGGAAACGGGCAAGGACGCGCTGTAGGATCCGGAGTGTCGGAACCTTCGGCAGAATCAAGCCATGTCGGACCAAGTCGCACTCCTGCTCGAGACGATCCGTTTTGCGGCAGAGAAGCATCGCAACCAGCGGCGCAAGGATCGCGAGGCGAGTCCGTACATCAATCACCCGATCGCACTGGCTACGCTGCTCGCGAATGAAGCCGGCGTGCACGATATCGCCACTCTCCAGGCGGCGATCCTGCACGATACGGTGGAAGACACGGATACCAGCTTCGACGAACTGCGCTCGCGCTTCGGCGAGCACATCGCCGGCATCGTCATGGAGGTGACCGACGACAAAAGCCTGCCCAAGGTCGACCGCAAGCGACTGCAGATCGAGCATGCCCCGCACAATTCCACCGAGGCGACGCTCGTGAAGTTCGCCGACAAGATCTGCAACCTGCGCGACGTCGCGGCCTCACCGCCGTTCGAATGGAGTCTCGAGCGCCGGCGCGAGTATTTCGACTGGGCAAAGAAGGTCGTGGACGGCCTGCCGCGAATCAACGATCGCCTGTTGCAGCTTTTCCAGGAAGCGCACGCGCGCAAACCCTGAAGCACAAAAGCAAAGCCCGCCTGTACGCCGGATTCTGTGCGACGCGTTGCCGCGCCGTGGCAATCATTCCTCTAGGCCGGCGCTTGCGCGCCGGCTCAAGCCATCTACCCGCAGCCTCGCCGAGCCGGGTCATCGGCTGCCTATTTGATGTTGCTCCGCGTAGAGATTGCCCGTTTCACCTCCTGCATGGCGCGAAGCGCGACGCAGGAACTCGTCTCTGTTGCTCTGATCCTCACCTCACGGTGGACAGGTGTTACCTGCTACGCCGCTCTGCGGAGTCCGGACGTTCCTCCCGCCCTTCGAAGCCCGCCAACGGCGGGCGAAGCAGGGCCGGCGATTGCCCGGCGGACTTTGCAGGATGGAATGTACCGCGCGCTGCGCGAATGCGCTCGAGAAGCGCGCTTAGGACGCGCTGGCGCTGATGATGCGCGTGACGCCCGTGACGTCGGGATCGAACTCGAAGTCCGCGTAGGCGGCAACGTCCTGCCCGCCCTTGCGGCCGGGAAGGAAACTGACGCGCTCGATGGCGGCGCGCAGCGCCTGCGCGAATTCCGGATCGTTCGGCGCGCCGATGATTTCGACGCGGTCCGGACGGCCGAATGACGAAACATAGACGCGCAGGACTACCTTGCCGGCGAACACGGGCCGGGAGAGCGCGGACGAGAAGTCCGGCGCTCCGGCGGGCAAGGGTCCGATATCGAGAGTGCTGGCCGAGCGGTACAGGCTTGCCATGGGTGGCAGTGCCGTGGTGGCGAGCGGATCCGGCATGTGCAGGGCCTCGCCCGAGCGCGCTGCAAGGGAAGCGCCATGCGGCCGCGTTTCCGCGATCAGGCTGACGGTGAAAGGAGACGGCGCGTAAGCCGATTCCGGAAGAATCGTGCGATCGCGATGCAAGGCGTGTGCCGCAAACGTGACAAACAGGAATTGCAGGCACAAAGCTGCCACCAGGGCCGGCAGGCGGCCGCTCTCGACGAATCCCATCGAGGGGGCCGCTTGCGGCGATCCGATGCTGCTGGCCAGGTTCATGTGCCGGGAAATCGGGGCGCCTAGTTGTAGGTGCCCTTGATCTCGTGCCAATTGAGCTTGGTCGGGTTGTTGCTGTTCTGCCAGTTGCCGCTGGCATTGCAGGTCGTGCCGGCGGTCGTGCTGTTGCACGTGGGCGCGCCGTTCGCGCCGTTTGCCGAGGCCGAGCCGTTGATGATCGACCCGCCCGTCGACGTTCCCTGGCCATTGTTCGCCGAGATGAAGTTGCCGGTGGTACCCACGCCGGCACCGATCGTCAGGTGCACGGCAAAGCCGTTCTCGTTCACGAACGCGAGATCCGTCACGCGCGTGGAGAGCTGGATTCCCGTCACGGCGTAGCCGTTCGCATCGGTGAGGGATGTGACGCCGGTGCCGACGTCGAAGGAGATGACGCGCCCTGTTCCGGACGGGCTGCAGGCGCTGCCGTTGCTCAGGTTGATGCCGAACGCGGCGTAGCCGTTGTTGGCAACCGGGTTGATGTCCACCTGCTCGGCGACGTACGGCGACGTCGTCGAAATGCCCAGATCCATGTACCAGCCCATCGCCGCCAGCGGGTTGGCGCCCACGCCCGTGTACAGGTTCGTGACAACCTGCATTTCGCTGCGGGTTACCGGATACGTCGTGCCGCTTGGCAAGCCCGATGACGTGCTCGTGAAGAATCCACCGCTGGTTCCCGTGCCGTCATACACGGAATAAATCGTGTTGGTCTGCGTGTCGTAGAGGTCGGTCTGCGCCAGGGTCCGGCCCGTGCCGAACAGGACGTAGCGTTTGGACGTCGTCGGCGAGACTTCCACGATCGGCAGTGTCGTGATCGGCTGATAGGCGCCGGTCGCGTCCTGCGCGCTGGCCAGGTGCATTGGGGCCGCGTAGTTGCCGCTGCTGGGCGTAAGGTCGACCCGCCACAGATCGCCCAGGATGTCGCCGGCGTACAGCGCGTCGGACGTGCCGTCGGCGTAATTGGGGACGAAGGTTGTCGCGAAGGTCAAGCCGCTGGGCGTCGTGGCCGAGCCCGTCGAGGTGCTCAAAGGGGGCTCGAGCAATGCGCCGGTTTGCGGATTGAGGAAGAAGACGTAGCCGACGCCATCGCTGTTGTCATATCCGGAAAGCAGAATGACGACCCAGCCGTACTTCTTCGTTTTCGTGATGATCGGCGGGCCGAACGAGTAGCCGATCGTCGCGGAGTATCCCGCGGCCGTGATCGTCTTCTGGCTGAACTCCCAGAGCACCTTGCCCGCCACCGCGCTTTCGGACGACATCGCGGACGGGTTGGTCACGTCGATCGCGTAATAGGACATGCCGCCCTTGCCCAGGCCGGCAACCAGGATCGAATGCCAGTTGCTCGCGGTCGAATTGAAGGAGCCGCCGGCATTGTCGAAATCGACGTCGGCCACCACGGGGGTCGCGTCGACGAAGTTGTAGTGCGTGAAGGTCTTGTAGGTCCGGGAGACGATGCCGTTGACATACGGCGTCGCGGTCGGGCCGGCATAAACAGCGCCGGGCACATAAGCCCACAGTTCTTTCCCTTGTGTGCTGTCGGTGAGCGAGCCGTCGAATGCGTGCAGCATGCCGTCGTTGCCGCCCGCGTACACGACGGTGTTGCGGGTCGCGTAGGTCGATTGGAACGCACCGTAGCCCAGGTTGTATTCGTTCGTCAGCAGGGCGTTGGGAGCGCCGACCGCGACCACCTTGGAATCGACGATGTCGCCCAGCAGGTACGTGCGTGTACGGAAAAGCGTCCCGGTGGCCGTGCCCTCATACGTGCGATCGCCGCGCAGATAATTGACGACTTGTGCCGCCGTCGCGCTGCTCGTGCTCGGCGTAAGGTCACTCTGTTCGGTTGTGCTGAGGTTCGCTGCTTCGAATCCTTGGGCGCTGCCGGTTGCCGTATCACCCACCGTCGAGGTCCACGTCACGATAATGCGGCCGTTCGCATAGCCATTCGTTGCAACCTGGCTTTCCAGGTTGGAGCGGGCATTCCACACCGGTGTTTCCGTCGGATTGCCCGAGCTGTCATAGGTCAGGGTCGAGCCGATTACCTGCCCCGTCCAGTTGCTCGCGTCATAGGACGCGGCATAGGTCGCATTGTTGTTCGATGTGACCTGCGGCGTGCTCAAGGACAGCGCCGTTGTCGTCGCCGAGATCGCGGCGGAAATCTGCGCAAAAGCGTTGGACAGGCCGCTCACCATCGCTGCGGAATCGCGGCCGCTGTAATAGTTGTCGGGCACCGTGTAAGCGGTGGAGCCGTTGTACACGACTCGATTTAGCGAGGCCCACATCGATGTCGGCCATGCCGTCGTGGCATTGCAGGCGGAGCCGCTGACGGGCGAGCAGTACTCGGTGTATCCGGTCGGGACCTGGAATCCACCGTACTTGGCTGCCATCCAGTACTGATTCTGGTTGTAGAAGGTGCCGTACTCGAGCACATCGACAAAGTACGAAGTCAAGGTCTGGGTCTGCGACTTGACGCCGTTCGTCTGGAAATCGTTGGGCAGCATGTCGTGGACGTGCGCGTCGTATGCCAGGCCCGCGATGTAGTACGTGGCGCCGCCGCAGCAGTTCGTGAACGTCGGCACTGTGTTCTCGCCTAAAGGATAGGTCGTCGTGCTTTTGCTGTTGACCGTGCCTTCCTGGTAGCCGATCCAATCGGTCGCCTTGGTCGTGTCAACCGTCGTATCGCTGCAAGGGGTCGTGCTGGGCGAAGTGCAAGCAGTGCCGCCGGTGCTGGAAACCAATGTTTCAAGCGTTGGCTCGAAAGTGGAGTCCTTGCCGGGATTCGAGAGTTCGGCACCACCACTCGCGTAGATACCCGGCAGATTGCCGTCCTGGTGTGTATTGGCATCTCCGATGCCGACAACGAAGTTTTTCTGACAGGCGTACTGGATGGGAAAGTCGTAGCCCCGAGGCGCGCTGGTGTCCGAGGGGTACCAGTTCGTGATGACGGGAAAGCCGTCGACGCACTGATCGACGCTCGCCGTCACGCAATCGCTGGAATTCAGATCGGTGTTGATGGCGGTCAGTGCCGTGTACTCCGGCACGTTGCCCAGTTCCTTGTAGTAGCGCAGTGCCGTGTAATAGAGCTCGCTGACGTTGTCGAGACCCTTGTAGGCGGACGTATGCCCCAAGCTGCGCGCGTGCTCGCCGAACATGTTCAGGTAGTTGATCACGCCGCTGTTGGGGATCGTGCAATGGCCGCCCGAACAACCGGTCAAGGCCAGCGTATTCGTGGTGTCGGTCGTGTCCGGATTGGCGATGAAAACGCCTGTACTCGAATTCCATTCCGCATTGGGATTCGTGATCGACGCGGACCCGGGAACCGGTTCCGTCGGCCCCACGAACTCCATTCGAGCTCGCATGACACCGCCGTCGCGCACACCCACGCTGCTGCTCGAAGCGCTATCGAGCAGGTAGCCGAAGTCCGCAAAGCGCATTTGCTGCGAATACTTTTGTATTAGGCCTTGAGGTTTGTAATTTCCGTTCGGAAATTGATAGCAATTCGACTCGACACCCGTCGTAGCGGTAGGATCGCAGACCTTGACGCGGATTTCCGTGCAATAGACTTGGCTTGCAGTGACCGAGGCGCCAGAGCTGTATTCGGTAGCGTTGTTGAGAGTGCCACTCCAATTGGTTGAACTCGTCGAGTAGGACGCTGCGCCAGTTACCTTATCTGGATTGCTGCTGGATGTGCCGGCAACATACGTGCCCCCGAGCGTTCCACCTTCCGTTCCCAGCCACGATCCAGTTCTCGGCGTCGTCCATGTACCAGAAGTCGTCACTCCGCCGTCAACCAAGGCTGTGCTGGAGAAGCACATGTACTGACCCATGTTGTGGATGTTCGTCCAGATGTTGGTCCAGGTCGTCGACGAAAACGGCGTGAGGTTTGAATACGTCGATTGATTCGTTTCCTGGGGCGGCGTCTCGTTGTAACCCGCCTGGCTGCCGGACCATGATTTTTCCAGAATGGTCAGCGTTGAGGTGTCAACAGAACGATACCCACCCGTTAGCGCCCAACGAAACGGGTCGATCGTTGAGAACGCAGCCCAATTCAGGAAATTGCCACTCCATAAGTTATTCGTAGTAGCGCCCGTGCAGCTGTGATCCGAATTTGCTAACTCGTAAGGAGAGAAGTAAGACCCGTACGATGGAGAGGACGTCTTCGTCGTTACCTGGTTGTAGTAGTAGCAGGTGCCTGGGTCGAAGTAGCCGTAATAGGTCGTCGACGATGAGTACGCGACGATACCGTTGCCGATACTGGTCGCCGTCGGGTATTCCACCGACAGCATGAGAGCGACGTTGCCGGGTACCTGCACCGTCGTGATGAACGGCTGGTCGGCCAGCGCGGTCGTTGCCGCGCGCGCGCCTCCTGCCAGGAACAGCATGAGCAGCGCGGCCAGGCATGCCGTCATGACCGTATGGAAGATCGTGTCGACGCGGCCGGGTTGCATTTCGCTGCGTTCCGGGAAATTCGGGGACAGGGACGACTGAGCCATCATGCACCTACCGTGGTCTGGAGGAATGTCATCGAATTCTTGGGTCCGGTAACGCGCACCGTGATGCGATACACCGAGGTGTAGCCGTTGCCGGCGCCACCGCCGTTCAGGTTGCCGCCGGTTTGCTGCGTGCCCTTGTAGGCGGAGCAATTGGCGATCGAGGGGGTGGTCGTGCCCGAGACGCAGATGCGGTCGATGATGTAGCGCACGAACACGCCCGACTCGGGCGTGATGTCGTTGCTGGTCGATCCGTACGTCGCGAAGGTGGAGTCGCTGAGCAGCGCCGTCGGAATGCCGTTGTTGTCGGTCGCCAGCGTCGTCGCGGAGTAGTTCGAGCTCACCAGGGACGTCGTACGCGACGTCGCCGTCGCGAGCGCGCCGGTGCCGGAGAAAGTCGCGATCGCGGCGCTCACGCCTTGTTCGCCCTCGTTGATCATGTCGCGGCGCAGGGCATAGTTGCCGCTGATGAACATCGAAGTGTTCATGCCCCGCAACAGCGCAAGGCCGGAGACCAGGATGATGACCATTCCGACGAGCGAGTAGATCAGGACGACGCCGCGCTGGCGCGAAGCGGCGCGGAGCGGGCGAAAGCTGCGAAGAGATGCGTTCATGCTGTGCTCAGTAGATCAGCGGGTTGCGAAGGGGGATCGTGAGTTCGACGGCGCGGTAGCGGTAATTGGCCTCGCAGTTGACCTGCGAGCCGCTGCCTGGGCACGTCGATCCGGTCGAGGTGATGGTGCGCGTATAGGTCATCGCGGCCCCACTGGCATCGACGAGGTCGCTGAACATGGTCAGCGTCGGCGACGCCACCTGCGTCTTCTCCAACAAGGGGCTTTTCAGGATGAGGCCGACGCGAATCGCCTTGATGGTGTTGATGGTGGTCGAAGCCGCCAGAGTTCCCGCCAGGAGCGTGCTCGGCGTATAGCCCGGGCTGACGGTCTTGCTCGGGTCCACCCCGATGAAGCCGCTGGCGCTGGTGCTCGAGCTGATCAGGTAAAGGGCATGCATTTCCATCACTTCGTCGGCGAGGGTCACCGGAGTGCTGCCGGTCAGGTTGAGCAAGTCGTAGCTCGTGAGCTGGTTGTTCGCGCCTACGCCGATCAACTGGAAATTCGGGTAGTTGTAAGCCGTCGGGTTGCCGATGGTGACCGCCGCACCCTGCAGCGTAAATGTCGAAGGCGACAGGGCCGCGGTCGAGTAGTACGTGCCGCCCAGGGTCAGGTCGGTTACGCCTGCGCCCGTGACAAATCCGGTCGCAACCTGCTCGACCAGGCAGTTCGCCGGGCCGGCCGCGCCCGTCGCATCCATGATGAGGACCACGTCGTTGGGTGCGAAAGAGGCCGTGTTCTGCAGGTAGAGGTCGGTCGCCGAGGGTGCCGCGCTGAACTGGGTTTGCAGGTTTGCCCCGGAACCGGAGCCACCCATCACCATGATCACGTCGGACGATGAGGTCGAATCCCAAAGCTGGCTGGAATCCGTGTTCGCGGGCAGGATGACGACCGGCGCCACGCGAATGTTGCCGCCCAGCGCCGAAAGCACATTGGAAAACGGTTCCGCCAAGGTCGGAGCTGGCAAGGAACCGGTGTTCGAATACAGCTTGCAGCCGTACGTCTGGCTGTAGGCTTGCGTGAAGCCGGCGCCGGCGGAGCGCAGGATGCCGTCCAATTGGCCGACCGCATAGGCGCTCGCGCTATCCAGGTCGGTTCCGCTGGTGGCCGTGCGGCGCTGGCTCTCGAAGGCGCCTTGCACCGTGACCACGGAGAGGATGACAACGGCGCCGACCAGCAGTGCAATCATCAGCTCGATCAGGGTGAACCCGAGCGAGCGACGCGGGCTCGTTCGCGTCGTCATGGCAGTACCACCTGGGTCGTATACGTATTCGAGGCTTCTTCGCCACCGTAGCTCGTGAAGTTGTTCGTGTTCGACGTGATGTTCTTTTGCGGCGATTTCCACTGGATCGTGATCGTCGCCACATTGCCGCTCTTGACCGAGGTGGGCGTCGTGATCGTGGCCACTCCACCGGCGGCCGGCGAGCTGACCTTGGTCTGCCAGGCGCCGTACACCGTGGCGAGATTGCCCGTCGTCACATCGTTCGAATTGTTCAGCCACATCGCCGTGACCAGTTCATTGGCCAGCAAGGCGACGCGGTTGCGGTCCTGCGACGCCACGTTGTTCTTCTGGACGGTCGCGAGCAGGCCGAGCAGGCCGACCATCGCGATGGAGACCAGCACGACGCTGACCATGACTTCGATCAGGGTCATGCCGTGCTGTCGGCAGGCGGCTCTCGAGGGGGGCCGGGCAATCCGGCGTGCTTGGAAATTCATGGTTCAACAACCATCGGGCGTGGGAAGGGATTTGGCGGGATTGCACATGCGGATCTGGCCACCGGGCGAAACCGTCACGCGCAGTGCTTGCGAACCGGTCACCGCAGTCGTCGGCGCGACCGCATAGCTCACGGTTGCCCCGGCCGCGCCGCAGGTGACCACGCCCGTGGGGTCGACATACGTAGAGGTCAACCGGCCAAATGGGGAAAAGCACACGGTCGGAACGGTGGTCTGGACGCTCACCTGGCTCGCGTCGGAACTCGTGATCCCCATCGCAACGAGATTCATCGTGTTGCTCGACGTCGTAATGGTGCCGATCGTCGAATTCCCGGACGTGAGCGCGGCACTCGTCCAGGGAACCGTCGCCGCGTACCAGTAGCTTGCCGAGGTGCTGGCCGCAACGGGCGCGGGGAAGGTCGTCGAGGATGGCTGCGACGTCGTCAGGATGAACGCAACGGTGCGGTTTTCCTTGACCGCTTCCGCTTGCGCTTGCCGCAGGCCGTCCTGGATGTACTCGGCCGTGGTACGCACGCGTGAGCTTTGCATCCACGCCGAAAGATTGGGAACGGCCAGCATGGCCAGCAGGGCCAGCACGGTCATCGTTACCGCGAGCTCGATCAGCGTGAAGCCGGAATTCCTGCTGCGCATGATCAACAAACCCCTGGCTTCATCACCCAGGACGTCGGGCACGACAGACTGCTCCACACGCTGCCTGCGATCGACTTTTGATTGCCCTGGTTGTCGAGCGAGTACAGAAACCCGTTCGCATTGCCGAAGCCCTGCGCGATCAGCACGTAGGCCGTGGCCGAATTCGCCGCGCTGGCGCCGATCGAACCTGGCGATGCGCCGGTCACCGGAACGCAGGAGATTCCAAAATACGAGGGGGCCGTCGCATTCGGGACGTATACCGTCGTCGCGCAGGGCGGGTTCGTCGTCGTTCCGGCGCCGTTGGTAAAGGACGCGTAGGTCCGGTTGTCCTGGAAGTACTGTTCCATCTGCGCGGCGGCGGAACTCAGGCCGTTGGTTCCGTTCGAGATGTAGCCGCGCAGGATGTAGTTCTGATAGGCGGGAATGGCAATGGCTGCGAGAATCGCGAGCACCACAACCGTTACCATCAATTCGATCAAGGTAAAGCCGGAGGTAGGCGCCCCTGCAACGCGAACCCGCGCGCGCGCCAGACTGGATGGGAAAGTAGGTGTGGTCATGATCGAGCTCGTTCTCCGGTTTGCGGTGCATTGCGCGCGGGCCCGTGGTCCCTCGCGCTTCGGAAACATTCCTGCAGGTAATTTATTGAATCGTGGAAATTTCCAATTCCGTAGCTGTCAGAAAAATCGATTGCAATTCATCCGACCGCGCGATCGGGCGTATCGCGATTTCCCCTGCCACCCGCCGATGCCCGCCGCATGGAACGTCGCACCGGGATCCCCGCCTTCTTCGTCCGGTAAATCGGCGGTCCCCGTGGGATCTGGATAGCCAGGGAGATCGGTGGGGGTTTTCGCCGGACAGGCGGCGCGGCCGGTCCCGCCAGAGGTCAAAACGGCCGGGAAATCCGGCCGTTTTCGGGGAGAAATCGAGGCGGGCTAGACCCGATGGGCTACCCCGACATGCACCAGTTCCTGGACCAGCCGATCCGCAATCTCCGTCACGGGCAGCACCTCGTTGACGGCGCCGACGTGGATGGCTTCCTTGGGCATCCCGAATACCACGCAGGTCTCTTCGTTTTGCGCCAGGTTGAAACTGCCCGCATCGCGCATTTCGCGCATGGCGGTCGCGCCATCCTTGCCCATGCCCGTGAGCATGACGCCCAATGCGTTCCCGCCCGCAATGGCGGCCACGGACTTGAACAGCACTTCGACGGACGGGCGATGCCGGTTGACGGGCTCGCCATCGTCGAGTGCGATGACGTAGTTCGAGCCGCTCTTGGCTAGGCGCAGATGCCGGTCCCCCGGCGCAATGTAGGCGTGCCCGGGCAGGACGCGCTCGCCGTCGACGGCCTCGCTGACGGAGATCCGGCAAATGGAATTCATGCGCGCGGCAAAGCTGCGCGTGAACCCCGGCGGCATGTGCTGGGTGATCAGGACGCCCGGGCAATCCGGCGGCAGGCGCGTCAGCACTTCCCGGATGGCTTCCGTTCCACCCGTCGAGGCACCGATGGCGATGATTTTCTCGGTCGAGTTGCGCGAGAACTGCGCCGGGACCGCTTTGTCGCCGGTCAAGGCGATTGCGACCGGCCGCGAATTCGCGTGGCGGTGCAGTCGCGCCTTGGAAGCGACGCGGATCTTGTCGCAGATTTCAGCACCAAGCTGCTGCATGCCGCTGGCGATGCCCAGCTTGGGTTTGGCGACGAAATCGATGGCGCCGAGTTCCAGCGCGCGGATGGTCACGTCCGCGCCGCGCTCGGTCAGCGTCGATACCATGACGACCGGCATCGGGCGCAAGCGCATCAGCTTCTCCAGGAAGTCCAGTCCGTCCATCCGCGGCATCTCGACGTCCAGGGTCAGCACGTCGGGATTCGTGGCACGGATCATTTCGCGTGCGACCAGCGGGTCCGGCGCGGCGCCGATCACCTCGAGGTCGCCCTGCGCGCCGATGATTTCCGTCAAGAGGCTGCGTATGAGCGCGGAGTCGTCGATGATCAGAACGCGGGTCTTGGCCATGCTGGTCCCCTTCGATTGCGTCTAGAACAGTTCGATATCGCCCGCGACTTCGGTCGTGCTGATCTTCGCGTTGTACTGCTGTTCCGCGGTGACCACCGAAGAGTCCGTCGTCGTGAGTTTCTTGCACAGCGCGCGTCCCGAAGCCGGGAAGAAGGCCACGCGCCGCGGATAGATGTCCATCAGGTCCTGCGAAATGACCCGGATGCCTTCGCGCTTGAGGAAATCCAGCACGAACGCCGCATTGCGCTCGCCGACATTCAGCACCGACATGTTGCGCAGCACGGCCCCGCCGCCGAAAACCTTGGCTTCGAGATTCGACTTGCGCGCGCCCGCCTTGATCAATTCGTTGATCAGCTGTTCCATCGCGAACACGCCGTAGCGGCCGGATGCCGCCGTCAGGTCGCCGCCGCTGGCGTTGGCGCTGTCGCCGCCCGGCAGCATGAAGTGATTCATCCCGCCGACGTTCGTCGTTCGATCCCAGATGCAGGCTGCCACGCAGGAGCCCAGCACGGTGGAAATGACGACGTCTTCCTTCGCGACGAAGAATTCGCCCGGCATCACCTTGACCGCGTTGCGGTTGAAAGGCCTTTCGTAATAGAAAGTGTGCGCCTCGCCCGGCGTGCCGTGATGCACGGGATGGGCGAGGTCCTGCGGGGTTGCGGCTAGCACGTCATTTCCTTACGTAAACGGTCTTGCCACGCAAGCTCAAGGACTCGTGGCAGTCGGTGAAGTTCTCGGAATGCCCGACAAACAGCAGACCCCCTGGCCGCAGGACCTGCACGATGCGATGCAGGATCTCCTTTTGGGTCTTACGATCGAAATAGATCATCACATTGCGGCAGAAGACCGCGTCGATCTGCGACGAGAAGCCGCGGACCAGCGGCCAGTCTTCCGCCAGCAGATTCAGTTGCTCGAAGCGGATCATGCCGGTCAGCTCCGGGCGCGCACGGACCATGCCATCGTTCTCGCCCTTGCCGCGCAGGAAGAAGCGCTTCAGCCGCGCATCGCCGCAGGCCTGCGCGGATTCCAGGCGGTACATGCCCCGGCTTGCGATGGACAGCACGTTCGTGTCGATGTCGGTCGCCAGCAGGCTGCCGCCCGACTTGCCGCCCGCCGCTTCCAGCATCGTCATCGCGATGGAGTACGGCTCCTCGCCCGTCGATGCCGCGGAACACCAGACCTTCGGCGAAGCGCCGGGGCCCATGCCGCGCAGGAATTCCTCGAGGATCGGGAAGTGGTGCGCCTCGCGATAGAACGAGGTGAGATTGGTGGTGAGCGCGTTGACGAATTCCTGGTCCTCTTCGGCGCCGAAGGTGGCGTCCGATTCGAAGCGGTTCAGATACTCGCCGAATGTATTGATCCCCAGGGCGCGCAGCCGCCGCGACAGGCGGCTGTACACCATGTTCTGCTTGTGATCGCTCAGGTTGATGCCGGCGCGCTTGTAGATGAGAGCGCGCACGCGCTGGAAGTCCTTGGGCAGGAATTCGTATTCGCGTGCCTCGCTGCCGGCCTTGGCCGGAAGCGTGTCGAGGGCTAGAGGGTCGCGCGCTCCCATGAGTTTCGCTGCGAACTGGAAACCCGACGAGCGCTGCTCGATGCGGGAATCGGGTTCAGGCTGCGGCCAGCGACTCCTCTTCCGCGACGATCGCCATCTCGGAGCTGGTCATCAGTTTCTCGATGTCCAGCAGGATGAGCATGCGCGAGCGCTCTTCATTGCCCACGGTGCCCAGGCCCGTGATGAAGTTCGCGTCCAGCAGGGAGTTGAATTCGGGTGCCACGCGGATCTGTTCCGGCGAGAGCTCGAGCACGTCGCTGACGGAGTCGACCACGGCACCGACGATGCGGTTGGCCACGTTGAGAATGATCACGACCGTGAACTCGTCGTACTTGATATCGCCCAGCTGGAACTTCAACCGCAGGTCGACGATCGGCACGATCACGCCGCGCAGGTTGATGACGCCCTTGAGGAATTCCGGCGCGCCGGCGATGCGCGTGACGGCGTCATAGCCGCGGATTTCCTGCACCTTGAGGATGTCGATGCCGTATTCCTCGTGGCCGAGGCGAAAGGTCAGGTATTCCTTCGGAACCACCGCCTCTTCCGCGAACTTTTCCATCATGCCCATGAACCAACTCCATTCTTCGGGACTATGTCCCACAATCCTGTTCCCCTCTCCCGCGCTCCGCGGGGGGCGGAGGTGGGAATTCGCGAAGCTAGCTTCGCGCCACCGGAGCGACCGCGCCCTACGAGGCGCGGGCTATCCGACGGAAGGGGTGAGGGTGTTTCAATGCCTCGCGCGTTTCACGAGACTCGATACGTCAATAATGAGTGCAACGTGACCATCGCCCAGGATGGTCGCGCCGGAGATATCGCGCACGCGCCGGTAGTTCGATTCCAGATTCTTGACGACGATCTGGTGCTGGCCCAGCAGTTCATCGACGATCGCCGCCAGGCGCTTGCCATCGGCCTCGACGATCACGAGGATGCCCGGCGCAAGCTTGCCGTTTTCCTCGGTCAGGCGGGGAACGCCGAACTCGTCGGCCAGTGCCACCACCGGCATGTATTCGTCGCGCACCTTGACCACCCGGCCATTCGAACCGACCGTCTGGATCATGCCGGGCTCGATCTGGAACGATTCGATGACCGAAGCCAGCGGCAGGATGTAGGTTTCATCGCCCACGCCGATCGACATGCCGTCCATGATCGCGAGGGTGAGCGGCAGGCGCACGCATACGCGCGTGCCTTTGCCTTCCGTCGAGTCGAGTTCGACCGTGCCGCCGAGGGCGGCAATGTTCCGGCGCACGACGTCCATGCCGACTCCGCGACCCGAGACGTCGCTCACCTGGTCGGCGGTCGAGAAGCCCGCTTCCCAGATCAAGGCCCAGACTTCGGGATCGGTCATGTCGTCGCGCACGGCGAGGCCGCGTTCGCGCGCCTTCGACAGGATCTTGTCGCGGCGCAGTCCGGCGCCGTCGTCCTTGACCTCGATGAGGATCGAGCCGCCTTGATGCGAGGCGGACAGCGTCACCGTTCCGGTCTCGGACTTGCCCGCCGCAAGACGCTTCTCCGGGCTTTCCAGTCCATGGTCCGCGCTGTTGCGCACGAGGTGCGTAAGCGGATCGATGATCTTCTCGATCAGACCCTTGTCGAGCTCGGTCGCTTCGCCGACCATCTTGAGCTCGATCTTCTTGTCGAGCTTGGCCGCCAGGTCGCGGATCAGGCGCGGGAAGCGGTTGAACACGAAGGACATCGGAATCATGCGGATCGACATGACCGCTTCCTGGAGGTGGCGCGTATTGCGCTCCAGGTCCGTCACGCCTGCGAGCAGGCCGCGGAACTGCGCGGGGTCCAGATCCTTGACCTGTTGCGTCAGCATGGCCTGCGTGATCACGAGTTCGCCGACCAGATTGATCAACTGATCGACACGCTCGACCGAAACGCGCAGGGTATTGGAATCGAGATTTGCCGCCTTTTCGCCACGTGCGGCGGCGCCCTTGGCCGAAGCGGCATTGCCTGCGCCGGCGTTTGCGGCACCGGCGTTGCCGCCGTTCTGGGGCATTCCGGGGGCATTGCGTGCCGGGGGCAGCGAAGCGGGATCGACGAAAAAGCCGAAGCTGTCATCGGACTCGGCGGCGGCGGCCGGCGCCGCGGCGGCCGGGGCGGGGGGCGCTGCGACAGCCGCCTCGATGTGGATCTGTTCGCGCGAGACGTGGAAGGAAAAGAGCTCGACCAGCTCGGAGTCCGGCGATGCGGTCGTCACCAGGAACTTGCGTTTGCTTTCCGCGTCCAGCTTGCCGTCGTCCGCCGCTTCGATCGTGCCGAGGGTCGGAATGTCGCGGAACAATCCGGTGAGGTCGTCCGCGACGCTCGCGTCCGTGAGCGGGCCTACGCGCACGTACAGGCGGCGCATGCCGTCAGGCAATGGCGGGGCAACAGGGACGGCGGCAGCAGGTGCCGCAGCAGCCGCGGGCGCCGGATTTGGCGCGGCGGCGGGTACGGCGGCGGCGCCCTGGATCTGCTGGCCCGCGGCCAGAACCTTGATGCGATGGATCAGGTCCGTCGTGTCGGGCACCGCGTCGGTGGTGCCCTGGTGGCGCGCCAGTTGTGCTCGCAGGACGTCGCCGGCTTCCAGCAGCACGTCGACCATGACGCTCGTCAGGTTCAGTTCGTGCTTGCGCACGCGGTCGAGCAGCGTTTCCAGCTCGTGCGTAAGCGTCGTGACGTCGGAAAAGCCGAAGGTGGCCGCACCGCCCTTGATGGAGTGCGCCACGCGAAAGACGGCGTTGAGTTCCTCGTCGCCGGGTTGCGCGACATCGATGTCGAGCAGCAACGACTCCATGTTGGCGAGGTTTTCGCCCGCCTCTTCGAAAAAGACCGCATAGAACTGCGTGAGGTCAAAGCCGCCTCCTTGCAGTCCCTGGTTCGATACTTCACCCATGATCTCCGCCCGCCCGGTAAGGTTGTTGAACTAGCGAATGACTTTGCGCACCACGTCCAACAGCTTGCTGGGATCGAACGGCTTGACCAGCCATCCGGTTGCGCCGGCCGCGCGGCCCTTCTGCTTCATCTCGTCGCTCGACTCGGTCGTCAGGATCAGGATCGGCGTGGACGCGTAGGTCGCCAGCCCGCGCAGGTTCTGCACGAGCGTGATGCCGTCCATGCGCGGCATGTTCTGGTCCGTCAGCACGAGGTCGACGGTCTCGCCGCGGGCCTTGTCCAGTGCTTCCTGACCGTCCGCGGCCTCAATGACGTTGTAACCGGCGCCTTTGAGCGTGAACGCGACCATTTGTCGCATCGACGCCGAGTCATCCACCGCAAGTATCGAATGCATTGCCAACTCCCTTGCCTTTCAGGCTTTCCGGGTGATTACCTAAAACAAATCCACTGAACCCGCGCTCATTTCCGCTTGGCGCACGGGCGTGTGATGGTCCAGGAGGCCGTTTCCAACGGCCTCGCCGTACAAAGAACGCAGGCTCGTTTCCAGCGCAGCCAGGCGCCGCTGCGCGTGACCCGTCAGTTGCGTGGCCATGTCCTGGAACTGCAGCGCTGTCACCGCGACACCAATCGCCGATTCGATACGCCTGCGCTCGTCGGAGTTGCGGCTCGCCTGTTGCTCGAGGCTGGCGAACTCATTGAAGCTGCCGAGCAAGCGTCCTGCCGCATCATTGACGAGCGTCTTGAGCCTTTCCAGGTCGCGTTCGATCGCCGCGCATTCCTGCGCAGCGGTACGACCGACTTCCGGATGAGGGTCCTGATTCGTGTTGTTCGTCGTCATATCCATCTGGTCCCAAATATTTGGGAATCCTGCGACAGGTAGTTTCCGGGACGCCCCCCGGCGCCGATAGGGGAAAAAGGGCCGGTTAATCTGCGCACTTCCCTGGGGCCCGCCAAAGGCGAAAATGGGCCAGAATGGGGCCGCAAATGCCTGCCAATTTGGACAATCCGCCGATCCAGCTCCTGGTTGTCGAGGACTCGGAACTCGATTACGACCTGTTGCTGGCGCTCCTGGCTCGCGGTGGCCGGCCGGTACGGGCCCGGCGGGTCGAGGACGAGGCCGGAATGAGAACCGTTTTCCGCGACGGCCCCATCGATGTCGTTGTAACCGACCACAACCTGCCCCATTTCGACTCAATGGCCGCCCTTGCGGTGGCCAAATCCTTCGATCCGGACCTCCCCGTCATCGTGGTTTCGGGCGAAATGTCCGAGGAGCTTGCGGTGCAGGTCTTGCATGCGGGTGCGGACGATTTCATCCTGAAATCCCGCCTGTTCCGGGTGGGACCCGCGGTGACGCGCAGCCTGCAATCGGCGCGCGAGCGGCGCGCAGGCCGCGCCGCCGCCGTCGCGCTCGAGGAAAGCGAATCGCGCCTGCGCGCCCTGACGCGCCACCTGGAAACGGTCAAGGAGGAAGAGCGCCATCGCATCGCGCGCGAAATCCACGACGACATCGGCGCGACCCTCACCGCCATGCGCTTCGAACTCGTCGGCATGGCCCGGCAGGCGCCGGCCGGTGGCGATCAGGCGCCGCGCCTTGCCGCGATGTTGAGCCTGCTCGAACAGGCTATCGCGGCGAGCCACCGCATCCAGCACAACCTGCGCCCGCCCGTGCTCGACGCCGGCCTCATCGCCGCCTTGCAGTGGCTGGTGCGCAGCTTCGCCGCGCGCGCGTCGCTGCATGCAAATTTCGAGACCAATCGCGAGGATCTGCCCCTGCCTGCCGAATGCGCGGCGGCCATGTATCGCGTCACACAGGAGTCGCTTTCCAACATTTCCAAATATGCGCAGGCCCAGAACGTCTCCGTGCAACTGTTCGCGTCCAGCAATGAAGTCACGCTCGAAATCAGCGACGACGGCATCGGCTTCGAACTGGGCATGCTCCAGGCGACGCCGGGCTTTGGCTTGCGCGGTCTGATCGAACGTGCACGCGGCTTTGGCGGCTGGGCGGAGGTCAGCTCCGCGCCCGGACGGGGCACCACCGTGATGTTCTCCGTGCCGATGGCGCGACCGGCGGACCCGACTGCGCCTGCGGGCGAGCAAGACCAGGTTTGCGGCCCGCAAGCGCGCGGCGCGCCGGCGGAGGAAAAGAATTCGCAGCAGGAATCGCACCCGACGCACTGACCCGACATGCCCCTGAAGACCATCGTAGTCGACGACCACGCCATCGTCCGGCGCGGCATCGTGCAAATCCTCTCGGAGCACGCCGGCATCGAACTTGTCGGCGAGGCCGGCGATTACGGCCAGTTGCGCACGGCCCTGCGGCGCAACGGGGAGATCGACCTGCTCGTCATCGACGTGAACCTCCCGGGCAAGGATGGGATCGACATCCTCAAGACGCTGCTCGCCGAGATGCCCAAGCTCAAGGTGCTCGTGGTCAGCATGTATCCCGAGGAGCAATACGCGGTGCGCGCGTTCCGCGCGGGCGCCGCCGGCTACCTGAACAAGGCCGGCGCACCGGAAAAACTGCTCGAAGCCGTCGAGCAGATCATCTCAGGCAAGAAATACGTCACGCCCGAGATCGCACAGGCCTTGATCGAGAACCTCAACGCGCCCGAGCAGGGCCTGCCGCACGAGAAGCTGTCGGACCGGGAATTCCAGACCTTGAAGCTCATTGCGACCGGGCATCGCCTGTCCGATATCGCGGAGGCGCTGGCCTTGAGCCCGAAAACCGTGAGCGTGTATCGGGCGCGGATACTCGAGAAGATGTCCATGGGGAATAACGCGGAACTCACGCATTACGCGATCAAGCACAGCCTGGTCGAGTAGCGACCGCTACCCTATATTCATCATTGTCAGCCCGTGCGTGGAGCAGGCCGGAATGCCCGGGCAACCGACCCGCTCGCTCTCGGTTGCCCGGGCATTCCGGCCACTACACGGACGGCAAACTCTGTTGAGATTGGGAAGCACTGGTGCTGCTCGACCGACTGGCTTAGATAGAGAGTGGCGTGCCGTTCCGCTTTGGAGAGAGGGGACCGTTGCATGCGGCGGTCCCCTCTCTTGAAAAGCTGACCGGCGCGGCGTCTTTCGCAAAGCGCAGGGGCGAACGGGGCCATGCACATCCCTCTGCCGCAAACAGCTGCTGTCTGGGCGAGTGCGTCCGGCTGCGGAGAGCGCGCGTCGCGCCTGAGCCGTCGCATTGGCGAAAAGGCGCGAGCGCGCGGGTCCGTAGCCGGACGCACTCCGCCCTGATGCAGTTGCTGTTTACCGAGACGGGTATCGCGCCGGGTCGTCGCGGCTTCGAGGAAGAAGCCGTCGACGCCGGTCAAGCAGCTACGGCGACTTGGTTCTTACCCTGATGCTTCGCGTTGTACATCGCCGCGTCGGCGCGCTCGAGCAAATCCGACAAGGCCTCCCCTTCCCGCCACTCGGCGGCGCCGCCGGAGAAGGTGACGACGCGCTGGTGCGATTCGTGCGCGAATGCGCTGCGCGCGAGTTCGTTCTGCAGCCGCCGGATGGCTTCGACAGAGGCGCGGATTCCCGTTGCCGGAAAGATGACGACGAATTCCTCGCCGCCCGTGCGCGCAATCAGTTCGGTGGAACGCAAGGCCGCCTGCGCGGTGGTGACGAAATGGATCAGGGCACGGTCGCCCGCGGCGTGACCGAAGCTGTCGTTGATCGACTTGAAGTCGTCCAGGTCGATCATGACCACGGTGAGCGGCACGCGGTAGCGCAGCGAGCGCGATGCTTCGATGCGGAATACTTCGTCGAGGCCGCGCCGGTTCAGCGCGTGGGTGAGCGGGTCGTTCTGCACCATGCGCGAGGTCTGCGCGAGCTCGTGCTCCAGGCTGCGCACGCGCAGCTCGTAGGACTCGACCTTGCGCCGCGCTTCGGCGAGGGCCTTCTGCGATTCCTCGATTTCCTTCGCAACGGTGTCGGTTTCGCAGAGCATGCCGGCCGCGATGCGCGCCAGTGCCGCGGGGTCGGGATTGCCAGCGAGCTCGCTTTGGAAAACACTGACCCGCTCATGGAAGCGCGAGGTACTCGCGCCGATCGTGCCCAGGCGGCCGATGACCATCGACAACATGGACTTGAGCGACGAACGCGCGTCGTGCAGGTTGCGTTGCTTTTGGACTTCCTGGTCGACCAACGCGCCAATGCGGGTCTCGATTTCCTTCAAGCGCTCGCTCGTGAGGCGCGCTCCCAGCAGCGCGCGGATCGGCGCGAGTCGCTCGACGAAACCCTCGTCGTCGCCGGACAGGCGCGGCAGCGCCTCGCACAAATGCAGCACGATGCGAACGAGAGTTCCTACCGCGGCGGAGTCGTCCGCGGCAAGGTTGGCTGCGGCCGCAATGCCTGGCCCCGGGACGGGCGTGGCTGCGGGCGCAAGCGCCTGCGGATTCGCGGGCAGGGCCTGTGGATCGCCGACCTGGGGCAGCACGGCGGGCGAAGGCGCGGGAGTGCCGCGCACTGCGACGCCTGCCTTGGATTCGGGAGCCGCTTCGGCGCTGCGCGCCAGGCCCAGGTCGATATAGGTTCGCAGCGTCGTCCAGTCGTGGTCGCGCAGCGCTCCTTCTATGCGCCCGGCTTCGTCGGGAAGGATGCGGTTCTGGCGCACGAGGTCGCGCGCGAGCTCGCGGATGACAGCGGCAGGTCCGTTCGCCCCTCCGGGAGGTCCCAACCCGGTCGGTGTCGGCGCGGCGGCTTTGCGGATGGTCACGGTGATATCTCAGTTGCGCGGGCGCGTGGGAACCACGGCCAGACGGCGCTTGTTGTTCGGATTGTTCGCATTCGACACGCCCGCGCCGGTGTCCGCGGTCGCCAGGCCCTGCCCGCGCGGCGGGGCTTCGCCATTGGTCGCGGCCGCGGCGGTCTCCGACGAGATCGGAGGAAGCGGCAGGATCTTCACCTTGCCTGCCAGCATGTCGACAAAATCTCTTTCCGCGACCGGCCGCGAAAACAGGAAGCCTTGCATCAGCTTGCAGCCGTGGTCGCTCAAGGCCTGCATCTGGCCGCGCGTCTCGACGCCTTCGGCGATCGTGCGCAGCTTGAGCGCATGGGCCATCGCGATGATGGCGGCGACGATCGTCTCGCTGTCGGGATTGATCTCCAGGTCGGCAACAAAGGAACGGTCGATCTTGATGGTGTCGATCGGCAAGCGGCGCAGGTAGGCAAGCGAGGAGTAGCCGGTTCCGAAATCGTCGATGGAGATCGAGATGCCCAGGCGCTTGAGCTGCTCGAGCAGGGGCAAGGCGACGTCCAGGTCGCGCATCAGCACGGTTTCCGTGAGCTCGACCTCGAGCAACTGCGCGGGTACGTCGTGGCGTTCGAGCGCCTCGCGCACCGGCGCGGCGAGATTGCCGCGCTGGAAGTGCACGCTGGAGATGTTCAGCGCGATCGGCACGGGATCCAGGCCCTGCCTGCGCCATTCGCCGATCTGGCGCCCGAGGTGGGCGATCGCCCATTCCGTGAGCGGGACGATCAGGCCGGTCTCTTCCGCAGTCGGGATGAATTCCGCGGGCATGATGATCTCGCCATTGCGCGACCAGCGCATGAGCGCCTCGGCGCCGACGATGCGGCCGGTGGAGATGTCGACCTTCGGCTGGTAATGCAGGACGAGTTCGTCGCGTTCCAGCGCGTGATGCAGGCCGGCCTCGAGCTGCCAGCGCGCGGCAACCGCGACATTCATCGACTCGGAATACGTGCGCCAGCCGTTGCCGCCCTTGGCCTTTGCCGCGTACATCGCCAGGTCCGCCTTGCGCAGCAGGCTGTCGACGTCGTCGCCGTCGCGCGGAAAGATCGCGACGCCCAGGGACGCCGTGACATGAACCTCGTGGCCGAAACAATCGATCGGCACGCGGATGGCATCGTTGAGGCGCTGCAGGATGTGCTCGACGTCTTCCTGGCCGGCGACATTGGTGAGGAGGATCGTGAATTCATCGCCGCCCAGGCGCGCGACGCGGCTGTCGCCCTTCGCGGCGCTCTCGGGCTCGCCCGGGCGTCCGCCTGGCTTGCGCGCGTTGCCCTGCGCCACGCGCGCGACGGTATCGGTCTCGCGCACGGTCGCATGCAGGCGCCACGACACTTCGCGCAGCACCTGGTCGCCGACCTCATGACCGAGCGTGTCGTTGATCTGCTTGAAGCGGTCGATGTCGACGAAGAGCAGCGCGAGGATGCCGTCGCCGCCACGCGCGCGCTCGAGGGTCGCGCCGAATTCCTCGCGCAGGAAACGCCGGTTGGGCAGCCCGGTAAGGCTGTCGTAGTTTGCCAGGCGCCGGATCTGATCCTCGGCCTGGCGGCGTTCGGTGACGTCCTGGATGACGCCATGCATCGCGACCGCGGTGCCGTGTTCATCGCGCTCGAACTCCGCCTCCACCCGCGCGATGCGCGCGCGGCCATCGGGGTGGATGACGCCGCATTCGAAGGTGAGCGTCGACGCCGCATCCAGGCCCTCGTGGAACAAACGCTCGATGCGCGCGCGGTCCTCCGGCGCGACGCGCGCCCACGCCTGGCGTTCGGACACGTCGATATCGGCGGCGGACAGGCCGACGACGACGCGGCACTCGTCGGACACGCGGATCCGGTGCGTGCGGAAATCCCACTCCCAGCTGCCCAGACGCGCAATGCGCTGCGCCTTGTTCAGCTTGGCCTGGCTCGTCACCAGTTCCTCGCGCGTGTTGGCCGCGCGCAGGATGTAGCGCAGGCGCTCCGACAGCAAGGTCCATTGGCCGTTGGTCTTGACGAAGAAGTCCGTGGCGCCGACTTCGTAGGCGCGGGCGATCGATTGTTCGTCGTCCAGACCCGTAAGCATGAGGATGGGCACGTGCTCGCCGCCGGGCAGCTTGCGCAGGCGCTCGCAGGTCTCGAAGCCGTCGGGTGCCGGCATCATCGCGTCGAGCACGATGACCTGGGGACGCTCGCGCGTGAACAATTCAAGTGCCTGCGCGCCGCCGTCGGCCTCGACGACGCGCCAGCCCCGTTCCGTCAGTGCCGCGACGGTCAGGATGCGCACGACGGGATCATCGTCGATCAACAGCACGCAATCGCCATCGCGAACCGAGCGCGTGACGGCGCGGTGCGGAAGGTTCGCGGAATCGGACATGATGCTCATCGGGCCGCCGCCGCAGTCGGCGCGATGGCGGCGGATGGTCCAGCGTTGGCGCGCTCCGCGCGCAGGGCCTGCAATGCCTCGAGAACCGCGCGATGGTTGCCGCGCAAGGTCTGCCAGCGCTCCTGCGCGGTCGCCAGCTGCTGCTGGCGCGCGAGCGCTTCCAGTTCGGCGCACGCGCGCGAGAACACGATGGCGCCCATGTTCGCGCTCGAGGATTTCAAGGTGTGCAGCGCCTGCGTTACTGCGGCGGCGTCCTGCGCGGCGAAACCGCGGTCGGCCGCCTGCACCAGGTCCTCGGAGGATTTTTCATACGTCGCAATCAGGCGCTTGAGCAGGTCCTTGGCGCCGTTGCGTTCCATCGTTGCGATCTCGTCGAGAACCTGCGTCTCGAGCACCTTGGCGACGGGCAGCGTCACCTCGCTTGGCAGCGCCGGCGCGACGAGCGGCACACCCGCCTCGGGGCCGGTCCAGCGCACCAGGATTTCGGCGAGGGAGCGCTGGCGGAACGGCTTGGCCAGATAGTCCGAGAAGCCGGCCGTGCGGCAGCGCTCGGCATCCCCGGCCAGAGCGTTCGCGGTGAGCGCGATGACCGGCGTTCGCCGCGCACGCACCAGGTCGTGCTGGCGGTACTCCGGGTCGCGCAGGCGCCGCATCGCTTCAAAGCCGTCCATGTTCGGCATCTGGCAATCCATCAGTACCACGTCGAAGCGCTCGCGCTCGAGAAGATTCAGCGCCACCAGGCCGTCACCGGCCAGGCGCGATTCGCAACCGAAGCCGGCAAGCATCGCACCGACGACTTCCTGGTTCACCGGATTGTCCTCGACAACCAGGACGCGCTTGCCGACCAGGCCCGCAATGCGCCCTTCGCCCGCCTGGGATGGTCCCTCCGATGACGGTGGCTCCACGACTTCGGCCAGGCTCGCGATCAGATCCTGCTGGCGCACCGGCTTGGACAGGTACGCATCGACCCCGAGCGCGTGTGCGCGACGCGCATCCTCGCGACCCGAGATCGAGGTAAGCATCACCAGGCGCAGGCGCTTGAGCGCGGGGTCGGAGCGGATTTTTTCGGCCAAGGCCATGCCGTCCATGATCGGCATTTTCATGTCGATGACGGCGATGTCGAACGGACTAGCCGAGTGGGCCGCGATGCGCAGCATTTGCAGCGCCTGGCGGCCGTTTTCCGCGATTGCGCATTCCATCGCGAGCGCCCCCAGTTGTTCGCTAAGTATGCGCCGATTGGTGGGGTTGTCCTCCGCGATCAGGACGCGCTTGCCCGCGAGCGAGGCGGCGCCGGCGGGCTTGACGTGGATCACGGCGCTCGGGTCGCCATGTTGCAGCGGCAGCTCGACCTCGAACACCGAGCCTTCGCCGATGTGACTGGTCGCGCAGATGCTGCCACGCATGAGTTCCGTGAGCTGGCGGCAGATTGCCAGGCCCAGGCCCGTCCCGCCGTAGCGGCGCGACGACGACTGGTCCGCCTGCATGAACACGGAGAACAGACGCTCCACGGCCTCGGGACGCATGCCGATTCCGGTATCGCGCACGGCGAATCGCACGCGCGTCGAGGTCACGCCCGACGGGTCCACCGCCTGCAGGGCGGGTGTGGCACCACCCAGGCCGTCCACCGCAAGCGCGTCGACGGTCAGAACGACCTCGCCACGCTCGGTGAACTTGATCGCATTGCCGATGATGTTGACCAGCACCTGGCGCAGTCGCGTGGGATCGCCGCGCACGGTCGCGGGCAGGTCGGGCGAGAGCTTGTAGGCGAGCTCGATGCGCTTCTGGTGGGCGCGCGGCGCCAGCAGTTCAATCAGGTCCTCGATCAGTGCCCGCAGGTCGAAATCGATGGATTCCAGCTCGAGCTTGCCCGCCTCGATCTTCGAGAAATCGAGGATGTCGTTGATGATCTCCAGCAGGGACTCGCCCGAGCGATAGAGCGATTCGATGAAGCGCCGCTGGCGCTCGTCGAGATCCGTATCGAGCAGCAGTTCGGCCATGCCCAGCACGCCGTTCATGGGCGTACGGATCTCGTGGCTCATGTTCGCCAGGAATTGCGACTTGGACTGGCTCGCGAGCTTGGCGAACTCCAGCGCGTCCGAGAGGGCCATCTGCGTATCGCGTTCACGGGTGATATCGCGCACGATGACGAAGGAGCCGACGGTGCCGTTGCCGCGGTCGGGCATCGGCTGGATCTCGAGCTCGAACCAGCGCAGGTTGGTTTCGCTCATGTGCGCGGGCAGTACAAGTCCGGTGACGCGCTCGCCTGCCTGCAGGCTGCGCCGGCACTGGGCCGCCGATTCGGGGTCGCGCGGAAACAGCAAGCCGGGAATTTCCTTGCCGATCGCTTGCGCCGAGGTCAGTCCCACCAGTGCGGTCAATCCGGCGTTGACCCACTCGATGCGGCCGTCGGCACCCGTGACGGAAATGGCGTCGGCCATGCATTCGGCGATCGACGCCAGCCGCCGTGCGCGCGCGCCGTTGGCGCGCAGCGAGGCCTCGGCCTGGTAGCGATTGGCGGTGTGCCACAGCTCGACGCTGATCGCTTCGACCAGCTCGAGCATCTCCGCACTCGCTTCGATGAGGTGATCGGAGTAGAACTCGAGATAGGCCCCGGTATCGCTGCCCGAGGCGATCGGGATCACGAAACCGGTGCGCAGGCCGCAAGCCTGGGCGGACATGCGTGGCGGCCAATGTTCCATCCGCCCGAGTTCGGAGATCCAGTGACTCAGGTTGCTCTCCTGGGCGCGCGCGATCAGGCCGGCGCCGTCGCCCCAGCGCGCGCCTTCCGATACTTCGATGAAGCTCGCGAAACGCGCGCGGTCGGGCGCATACCAATGATTGCGCACCTCCTCGGATTCGCCCGGGCGCCGGCGCACCAGCACCAGACGGCCCAGGGGCCAGTCGAGATAATCGCCGATCTCGCGCAGCGAATTCTGCAAGGCGCGCTCCAGGGGTTCGCCCTGGTTGGCCGCCGACGCCAGGTTGCGCAGCATCTGCATCAAGGCGAACTGGCGTTGCAGGTCGAGTCCGTTTTGCGTCTCGATCTCGGCGCGCTCGCGATTGCGCTCGGCCTGCAGTCGTTCGGCAGCCTCGAGGGCATCGAAGGCACGGGCCAGCGAGACGGTTTCGCAACGACCTTCTGCGGGCGCATTGCCGGTAATTGACCGCGCGCGCTCCGCGCAGCGGGCCGCAACTCGCCGCAGGACGAGTGCAACGTCATTGGCCTGGTGCCACGCAACCCCGGCGGTTATTGCCACGAGTGCCAGTGCGCTTGCGCCGATTGCGAGTGCACCCGCCTCGCGGCTGGCGAGTGCGAACGCGGTGCCGGCCGCAACCACGCTGGGCACGCCGGCCACGATGAACATCCGAGTGGCGAGGGACAACCCGCGATCCGACACCGTATGGGCGAGCGGGACCGGATCCGTGCGGGTCGAGGCTGAACGGGCGGGGTAGCTGCCGCCTGCGCCCCGTGTGTGCGATGCGGCATCCGGATGTGAAGTGGCCGCATCGATGGACGGGTGGCCGAGGGAGTGTCCAGCCGGACGCGCCGGCGATGCAGGCACTGCCGCCACCGGTCCCCCCACGCTACGCTCGCTGCCCAGCTTAGCCATATGTGCTGCTTTTTTGACCCGAGTAGATACCCGGCGAACTGCCGCCCCTCAAGATTTCGACTTTGTAGCGCCGAACTTGACTCGGGAAATGGCAGGAAAGGGGGTGCAAAACGCCGCTTTGGTCCCCGGCTGGCACAATGCCGCCTGCGCGCGGAAACGGCCTCGGATCAAGGGTTACCCCTAGGCCTGACAAGAACCCCGCCGGAGACAGGTAATGCCGGGCGTCGCATCCTCCGAAACCGAGATGTTCCTGGCAATTTGTGCCGGTTTTCTGGCGACCCTCGTCGGACTTTTGTTCTACCTGGTTCGGCGAAAACGACGCGAAACGGCCGTCGTGGCGCGCGCGTTGCAGTCCTGTGTCCTGTGGGCCTGGGAAAGCGACGGCGGCGCCCGGGTCACCTGGGCACAAGCAGGCCGGCGCGGACCGGCCTGGTTTGACGCGGACGCACTCATCGGACTTCCCCCCTGGCAGCTTCCTTCGGGCACCCAGGCCACGCCACCCCGCATGGTCGAGGAAGCCCTCGCCGCCAAGGTGCCGTTCTTCGACGTGCCCGTCAGTGCACAGATTCCCGGGTCGGGCCGGGTCACGGTCTGGCTCAGCGGCATTCCCGTCTTTCGCCTCGGGCACTATTGCGGGCACACCGGTACCGCCTCCTTGCCGACCGGCCCGACGCCCGCGACAACGGAAGCGGTGAACAAGCGCATTGCCGAACTCGAGCAGTTGCGAGTCCAGGATCGGATCGAACAGGCGCGCCAGTTCGAGCTGGTAGCCAAGGAACTCGAAAGCTTCTCCTACTCCGTCTCCCACGACCTGCGCTCGCCGCTGCGCGTGGTCGACGGCTTCGCCAATATCCTGCTCGAGGATTACGGTGCGCGGCTCGACGAGTTGGGACGCGACCACCTGAACCGGATCAGCGCCGCGGCGAACCGCATGAACGCGATGATCGACGCCCTGCTCGCCATGTCGCGTCGCACCGGCCGCGAACTCGAAATCGAATCGGTCGACTTGTCGCGCGCGGCGCGCGAACTCGCCGATGAGCTGATGGCGGGTGACGTCGCGCGTGGCGTCGATTTCCAGATCGAACCCGACATCATGGTCAAGGGTGATCCGGTGCTGCTGCGCCTGGTCCTGCAAAACCTCCTGGGCAACGCCTTCAAGTTCACGACCCACGCGCCCCAGGCGCAGGTGCATTTCGGACACTGCAGGATCGACGGCGTCGAGACCTATTTCGTGCGCGACAACGGCGCCGGCTTCGACATGCGCTTTGCCGAACGTCTGTTCGGGTTGTTCCAGCGGCTGCATTCGCAAAACGAGTTCCCCGGCACCGGCGTCGGCCTCGCGACCGTGCAACGGATCGTGCGCAAGCACGGCGGCCGGGTCTGGGCCGAATCCGAACCCGGCAAAGGCGCCTGCTTCTACTTCACGCTCAGCGCGGCCAAGAGCACTGGGTAGCGCAAGCCGATTCAGAACGAATAAGGAACCCGGACCGTGATTTGCGTGTTGGGCGCCGCATCGGTCGCGCCGATCGCCAGCGATACATTCACGGTCGTGCGCGCACTAAGCCGATAACTGTAGCCAAGCAAGAGGCGCCCGACTTGCAGGCCCGTCGTGCTGGGGAGGGGCACTCCGGCCTCGGTGGTCTTGGACAGCCAATCCTGTTCGTACCCGAAGCTCAGTGACGCAAACTCGTTGAGGGAAAGCCCGGATCCGAAATTCAAGCCGATGGAATTTCCGGGCCGCACATAACCGACATCCGCCTCATTGCGTCCGATATTCCACAGGTAATTGATGCTGCCGAAGAACACGGCCGGATCCGATGGGTAGATCGCCGTCGCGGCTGCGAAGGCGCCCCAGAATCCGGAGCCTGTCGGCATGGCCTCCGGCAGGCCGGTCGCGGAATTGACCGGCACGCTGAAGGGTCCTCTCCCGCTCGGCGCCCGGACACGCGCTTCGCCGATCAAGTAGGGCATCGATGCGTTGCCACTGTCGAACTGATGGCGGGTGGCGATCTCGATGTCGCCTATGCCGCTGCCGTGCGCGCCTGTGACGACATCGCTGCTCCCCGTCGCGCCGAAAGGTCGGCCGACGGTGTCCTGGTCCGCGTAGACGTACGGAACCCGCAGCTCGATTTCGCTGCGTGGGGCAATGCCATAGCGCGCCGTCAGTGCGGCAATGTCCTCTGTCTGGCTGACCCGCTCGACGTCGATCAGGCCCACCGTGATGGCAGGCAGGATCGAAACGCCGAGGATCGAAACCTGATCCTTCGACGAATACTGGTACTGCAGCGACGGCTCCAGCGACCAATGCCCGGAGGGTGTCAGCACGCTTGCCTGCTCCGAGATCGACGAGACCGCGGCGTTGGAGGGCGCCTCGTCCTTGGTCAGATCCTTCCCGACCTCGGTGGAAGCCGGCGCACCGCCAGGGGAGGAGGTCTGTTGCGCGACCTTGCGCGGCGGCGCATCCGCTTGCACCCTGGCGCCCGCAAGGCGTTCGACCTGGGCTTGCAACGCCGCCAGCGACTGCTTGAGATCCTCCAGCTCCCGCGCCTGTTGCACCAGCAAGGCGTTTTGCTGCTCGATGCGCAAGCGTTGGCTCCGGAACTGCTCGTCGACGCCGGCAGGCGCAGCCTGTGACTCGGCACATGCCTTGCCGCAGACGATGGTCGCCGCCAACGCGATCGCGAACGCCAGGCAGGCACGCTTACCGATCGACGCGCCGCGTGCATGTCGCGTCAAGGACGCGATGCGCTGGTTTGCCATGATGCAAGCAGATATTGCGTCTGCAGCGCACGCACCGCGGTCAGTTCGGTCAAGCGGATGTTCAGTACCGTGCGCAACTGGAGGGTTTGATGATCTGCGCTGTTCTGGAGGGCGAGCGTCATCGCCTTGGAAGCCGATGAGAGCGACGCCGCCAGGGATTGCGGCGTGCCGGTTGAAAGCGCGAACGGGTTGGCGGACAGCGACCTCTCCATTACGGAATCGCCGTTCACCAGTCCCTCGACTTCGATCGCAAACGCGATCGAGACCCCATCGAAACCCTGGAACCGGCCTGTCAGTCCGGCCAGGGCCGCATCCTCGACCGGCCGCCACTCCTTGTTTGCTTCCGCCGCCTTGGCCGGGTGCGATTGCGCGCCCGTAAGCAACGCAAAGGCAATGGCAATTCCGGGCGGCACCAGCCGTTTGAACATCGCGTGGTTCATCGCGCCCCCGTAACAACACGCGATTCCAGGGCGAATCGCTCGACAGTCTGGTCGAGCGCGTTCCTTCCGCTACCGCTCCACTCCTGCCGCTCATTGAAGTGCTTGCTGCCGATATCGGCGCGATCGCGGATCACCAGGAAAATCCCGCTCTGGCTCTCCTCGAACCGGCTGCGTGAAATGGATCGGGTACCGCGCGACGGGTCCCCGATGAGGACGCGATCGGGGGAAATTCCCTTGACGACGACGAAGTGCCGATAGCCGTCACGCGTGAGGAGCGCTATGGCCGGGATGCGCGCATCGGCCAATTGCGAGAGATCAACCTGGTATCCGTCCGCGGAGAAGCCCAGCCTCGCGAGGTAGCGCTTCATGTCCAGCATCGAGAAGCCTTCGCGTCGGATCTTCTCCTGGTCGCCACTGGCGAACATCTGGCCGAGGACCGATGCCTCGTCGACGCCATGCTCGTAGTGATAGGTCAACAAGGTCGCCAGCGCGGCCGAGCCGCAACTGAAATCGTACTGTTGCTTCACGGTCGTGCGAAACCGCAGCTCCTGCATGCTGCGAACGGGCACCGAATACGGGGTGCCGTTCGCCGGCAGGAAGTCGAAGTCGGCGGCGACGGCCGATGCTGTGAACTGCCAGAACAGATAAAAAATGGCAAGGGCGCACCGCACGGCTGCACCTACTTCACGCTCAGGTTGATCGTCACGTTGTTCTGGATGACCACCTGGTTGCCGGAGTTCTGAATCATCGTCGCAATGCCGCTGGCGCCTCCAAATGCGGAATTGCCGGCAAGGTTGTCACCCGTCGATGCGCTGCTGAGGCTGTTGCTGGATATCGACGCGCTCAGTGACGATTGGCTGACCTGCGAAGACAAGGGAGTGATCGTGCCTTCCCTTCCTCGCACGCCGTCCAAGGCGCGTTCGGCGATCGGTTGTCCGAGGCCTGCGCCTGGATTCGTGGGTGGCAACTCACCCGCAGCGCGCACCGAAAACGGCAGACCGCCCAGGAGCAACAGCGCCGTCCACACGATTTGATTCGGGTTCATGGTGTCTCCCCTCCGAAGGAATGCGCTGGGCGTTTCGCCCGGCACATTCCCTCGCATTTGCGCCGGTTGTCGATTTCCGGCGGTAGATTTCCTATTGCGCGCGCAGCGTGCCCGCCCCGGTCACGTTCGAAAGCGCCGGCATGTTCGCTTGCATCGTGACGTTCTGCTGGACGCTGCCGGTAGCAACCGACTGCGCGACCTGCGTGATGCCAGCCGCCCCGCTAAAGGCACTGGCACCCATCGCATTGGTCACGGCGGGCGGCCCCGAGCTCGCGAGGCCGGAAGAGCCACCCAGGTTGAACGTCGTACCGGTCACATTCGCCGCCAGCACCGTGCTGGCCACTGCGGTTCCCGACGCGAGTCCGACCACCGTACCCGGTTGCGTGTTGTTCAGCGAAACCGAATGGTCGGTCGACGCGGCGAAATCGTGGACGTTGTTGAAGGCCTGCGAATCCGTGCCGTTCGATGCGCCGAAATTGTTGGCGTTCTCGAAGCCCTGCGCGCCCGTACCGTTGACCGCGGCGAGGTTGTTCGCCTGTTGAAAGGCCTGTCCACCCGAACCCGAGACCGCATTGTTTTGCAGGTTGTTCATCGCGTTCGCGCCCGCGCCGTTGGCCCCGGCGCTGTTGTCATGCAGCGCTTGCGAATTGCTGCCCGTCACGGCAAGGCTGTTGTCGTGCTGGGCGACGCCCTGCGCGCCCGTGTTGACACTGTTGTCGTGGTTCATGCAGCACGGCGAGTTATCGCCGTTATTGCCCTGGATGTTCTGATCCGCGCTAGCCATCATCGGGACGAGTGCGAGGCCCGCCATGGCGAGACACGCGCCGAATCCCAGTTGGCCAATTTTTCCTGAATTCATTTCAATCTCCTTAAGCGTGTGTGTTGCGTTGAATTGAGAACAAGTTCCCTCTGCAACAACGGCCACCCTTGCGAATTGCGAGCGTCGCGCTGCACGCGCGTCTTGCCCCGTTCAAGCGGCGGTCGGAACTTGGCGAGGGCCTCATGCACGTAAACACGCAAAGGCGCGATAAAAGCGGACGCGCTCATTAGCGGCGCGACATGTGACGAAAGACACAGCTTGGATTCGACTCGGCTCCGGTCGCGCAGCAATTCGAACTCACGGAACCATTCGCTCCCGGGTCCGGGCTTGACGCCGCGCGTTATCCGCGTTGCAAAGGCGCTTTTCCGTAGCTACAACAATTTTGCCCATCGGCGACCAATTCAGATATCTCGAACTTCGAACGATCGCCTTGGTGCCGAGGGCGTGAAGCGCAATGCCGAAAGCAACGAAGTGGCCAAAAGTTCGGATGCCCACCTTGGCCGAGGACCGCGCAATCACTGCGGCGGCTGAAAAATGCGACAGGACGATCTAGCCGACGAAGAGACCATCGAGATTTGGCAGTCGAGGGTCGCACGATTCGACAAAATCGAACAGCGCGCCAACTGGATTTCTATTGCAGTTATCGCCGGTACCGGCATACTTTTCTCTTTTGCGTTTGCGCAGCATGGTTTTGATCGATTTTTGATCGAGGCATTCGTGTTCGAGGCATGGCTCTTTTTCCTGCCTGCATTGCAGTTGTATTTGCTTTATATGGTCAAAATCCTAAGGTGCCCGCGCTGCGGTGAGCGGCCAAATCGCGGCGGTTTCTTTCAGTCGAAGCGTGCAAGGCATTGCGTCGACACGTGTGCGGGTTGTTTCGCGCCTCTTAGCAAGAGTTCGCTCATGCGGAAAGCGAATCAAAGACGCCTCGTATACAAGGCACTCCAGAGGCAGACGCAATCCGGTTGAATGTGCAAGCTGCCGCGCACTCAGGCACGGCCCCCTCTCCGAGCGAACCCCAGAAAATGCGAAAGCGCACGAAAAAGCGGACAGGCGGCTTTTCGCGCAATTGCGGCCGGACAAGTCGATGAGCGGCGGCGCCATCCCTGGCGCGCCATCTAGCGTGCTTATCTCAAACGCAATGCCGTACGCTTTTTGATCGGCAACTCAGCGGCGCCGGCAACGGCCGCCGGCACTTGTCCGCTATCCGGCGGTGAGCTAAGGTCGCGTATCGGCCAGGAGCGGCGCTTGTGGGCTGGGAAATGAATTGTCAGAAACCGACAATTTCGGTGACCGGCATCGGTAGTGCTAAGCCCTCGAGGTGGTCGTAGAATTTGGCTTTGGGAGCCTGGATTGCGCCATGGGAAAAATCGAGCAAATTGAGAACGCGATCAAGGCGCTGTCAGCGACCGAGCTTGAGCAACTGCGGGCCTGGTTCGCAGAGTTTGATGCTGCGAACTGGGATCGGCGGCTGGATGCCGATATCGCGAATGGTCGGCTCGACAAGCTGGCCGAACGCGCCCTTGCCGAGCACACGTCAGGAAGCGCTACGCGCATTTGAACCATTACGCGTCAAGCGATTTCTGGGCGGCCTATCGCTCATTGCCCGTCGAGATTCGGGAGCTTGCAGACAGGAATTTCGATTTATTGAAATCCGACCCGCAACATCCGTCTCTTCATTTCAAGACTCTGGGTGCCTATCGATCCGTTCGTATCGGACTGCGTTATCGCGCTCTGGGCGTGGAAGTGCCGGATGGTGTGAGCTGGTTCTGGATCGGCACCCACGCCGAATACGATCAGCTCGTCGGATAGGTCTCCACGACTGCTGCTACCGCATATCCCCGCGTGGCCTGATATGAGTCTGACATGAGTGCACAAACCTTGCTTCATTCGCTTTTCAAGTACAAGGCCTGGGCCAACGAAGAACTATTCGCAAAAATCGCAACGATCGATCCGGACACGCTCCAATCGGAGCGATGCGCGGCGATCCGGCTGCTTAATCATGTTTACGTCGTCGATCAAATTTTCTCGGCGCACCTTTCTGGAGTAAGGCACGAGTACAGCGGAACAAACACACCTGAGACGCCGTCGTTCGCAGAGCTCAAATCCGCGGTGGCAAAATCGGATAGTTGGTACATCGAGTACGTCGGGAAGACGTCACCAGAAATCTTGAAGGAAGAAATCCGGTTCACATTCGTCGATGGCGCCTTGGGATGCATGTCGCGCGAGGAGATACTCGCCCACGTGGCGACGCACGGCGACTACCATCGCGGTGCCGTTGGGCGGATCCTCCCGACGGCCTCTGTGGAGCCTTTCACGGTTTATCTGCACAAGGAAAGCCCCCGTCGCCTAGCGCGCCTTTCCGACAGTGCCGGGAAACCCAAGTGACTTTCTGCGCTGCGGAGCGCAAGAGGAAGGAAGGGTTGCCCTGGCGCAGGATGCGCCAGGGTCGTGTCGCGCAACGAATCGCGCTCGCGAAGTGAAGCGGCCTACCTCGGTATCGAGTTAAGGCGGTTCGCGGCTTCCACCATCGTGCTCGCCAACGCCTCCACGCTCGTCCCCTCGATCCTCGCCTGGCTCTTCAGCGCATCCGAAGCACGGTCGTAGTCCATGCGCAGCCGCTCCATGAGGATGCCGATGGCAACCTGCTCGTCGCGCGCACCGCGTCCCACGGAGATCACTGGCGGCGTGATGCCGGCCGTCTCCGTGGTTTGCGCAAGCGCCGCGCGCACGGCAGGCACGATCTGCTTCACGTCGAGCGGCTTGACCAGGTAACCCAGTGCTCCGAGCCGATTGGCTTCCTCGATCGTTTCGGAATCGTTGAACGCGGACAGGAAGAGGAATCCCGTGCGCGTGTTCGCGGCAAGGTAGCGCGCGACGTCCATCCCCGACTTGCCCTGCATGCGCATGTCCAGAATGGCGAGCTGGGGCTTGTGCCGGCGCGCGAGCAGGATCGCCTCGTCGCCATTGTCGGCCTCGATGACTTCGATGCCTGCCTGGCGCAGACCGGCGCACAGCGTTGCCAGCACGAGACGGTCGTCGTCGACGACCATCACCAAGGGAACCGGATCGCTCATCGACCGCCGGCGGTGCAGATCTTGCACCTCGCGCTTGCGCTGCGAATCATTCGAGTTCCTCGCGAATCGCCGGCACTCCAAGCTCCAGCGTCGTGCGCACCAGCGAGCCGAGCTGGTCCAGCCGCAGGCGCGCACCACGCCGCGGCAGCAATGCCTTGATGAGCGAAAGTCCCGATACGCCCGCCGCAACGCGCGTGAGGTCGAAATTCGGCGGCAGGCGCCCGGCATTGTCGATCTGCAGTGCGATTCCATCCGAGCGACTCTCGATGCGAACCTCGATCGCCAGATCGCGGCTTGACCGGTACTTGATCGCATTGGTGCCGAGCTCGTTGATGACGAGCGCAAGCGGCACCGCTTCATTCTCCGGCAGGCCCCAGCGCCAGAGCGCAGGCGCATCGGACTCGAAGCGCACTTCGGCGCCGAACATCGCGCCCAGGTTGGAGAAAATTCCCTGCGCAACGCCCAGGACCGGCAGCGTGCCGCCGGCGCCGATCTGCAAGCCGTGCACCTGCGCAATCGCCTGGATCTGGCCTGCGACCTCGTTCAAGGTGGCTGCCACTTCGGGTTTGGCGCTCGCAACCTGCTGCAGCAGTCCCGCGACGCCCTGCAGGTTGTTCTTGATGCGGTGGTGCACTTCGCGCACGAGCACGTCGCGCTGCATGACGGCTTCCTCGAGACGCTGCTGCTCGGCCGCCTTGCGCTCCGTGACGTCGTCCGCGATGCCGAAGACCCGGATCGAGCCGTCGTGGATGCGCGCGGGGTTCAGGCGCACATTGAGCAGCCGCGTGCCGCGCGCGCCGTGATTGACATGCACCGAGAATTCCGTGCGCCGCAGTCGGCGCAGGTTCGCGATCAGGCGCGGCCATTGCCGCGCCAGCGCCGGGACATCCTCGGGGACCAGGTGCTCGCGCGCCGACTCGACACTCGCGAGCAGTTCCGAGGGCGGCGCGCCCACGAGCTGGGCGTAGCGATCGTTGACGTAGAAAACCTGCGACAGGTCGGCATTGGCGATGAACACCATCTGATCGATGTTCTCGGCGAACTGGCGGAACCGCGTCTCGGTTTCTCGCAACGCCGTCTCGGCAAGTACCTCTCCGGTGAGGTCGTCGATGATCGACATCACGTAGTGCGCCTCGCCACGCGGCGCGCCCTCGACCTTGTCGTCGAACATCGGCACCACGCGTTGGTTGACGGTCATCGTGCGGCCGTCGGCACGCAGCATGACATCGCGCGGACGCTCGATGCGGTGGCCATCGGCGACGGCCTTGCGGTCCATCTGCGCGTAAAGGTCGGCGAATTGGCGCCCGTAGATTTCGTGCCACGTGCGCCCGATGACCTGCTGGCGCGACAGTCCCGTCATGGCCTCGCCGGCGCGGTTCATGCTGACGAAGCGGCCGGTCTCGGCCTCGCGCACGGAAACGAGCACCGGCAGGCTTTCGATCACGAGGTCCAGGTGGTTGCGCACCTTTTGCAATTCATCCTCGGAGCGCCGCCGCAAGTCGACGTCGGTCAGGGCGACGATCATGCCGCGCTCGGGCGCGCCCGGCTCGATCGGGCGAACGTTGCCGGCGCACCAGAAGGTACTGCCATCGGCGCGCCGCATCGGCAGCTCGAAGGTGGCGCCGACGCTGGTGCGCGCCTCGCCCCGCTGTTCGTCTGCCGCGGCCGTGCCGCTGCACTCGGCCTGCACGCGCGGCCAGGCGGCCGGATCGACGAAGAGCGAGCCAAACTGCACTTCGCTCAGGTCTGCGGCACCGAATCCGAAGAGGCGTTCGCCCGCCGCGTTCGCCTTGATCACCAGGTCGTTGGCGACATAGACGATCGCCACCAGCGCGTTGTCGAAGATCAACTGCAACTCGTTGAGCGTCGCGCGCAATTCGCGGTCGGCACGCTTGCGCTGATCGATGTTGACGAAGGCGAAGATGTAGCCCAGCTCCGGGCGCTCCGGGTGCACGGCGCGCCCTTGCACCGCGACCCAGATGGGATCGCCGCGCCGGCGATACATGTACATCTCGAATTCGCAGGCGCCGTTGGCGCGGATGTCCGCGAAGCGTTCGCTCAGGCCGGACAGCAGCAGGCGGTCGGACGGGTGTGCGAACAGCTGGATCTGCTCGACGAGCGTGCCCGGCTCGCAGCCCAGCAATTCCTCCATCGCCGCGTTCACGCGCAGCACGCCGCCGTCGCGCACGAAGAGCAGCCCCACCAGCGCGGTGTCGAAGATGAGGCGACTCTCGGCGAGCAGGCGCTGCAGGCGCTCCTCGTAGCGCTTGCGGTCGGTGAAATTCTCGAGCACCAGCAGGTATTCGCGGCCGCCGTCGGCGGTACCCAGCGCACGCCAGACGAGATTCACCCAGACCGTGCTGCCATCGGCAAGAACGAGGCGCCGGTCCTCTTCCGTGACCGCGCCGCCGGCCGTCGCCAGGCGGCTGCGCGACTGCATGCTCGATTCGAGATCGTCGGCATGCAACAGGCGGGCCGGGTCCAGGCCGGTGAGCTGGGGCTCGCGCTGGCGCAGCAGAGCGCACGCCGCGCGGTTGACGTGACGGATGTGAAAGCTCGCGTCGAGCAGCAGGATGCCGACGGGGCTCTCGTTGAATATCGTCGACAGCCGTTCGCCGTGCTCGGCCAGGGAAATCTCGATGCGCTTGCGATCGGAGATGTCGCGCACCAGGAGGAAGATGAATTCGCGCTCGCCGTGCTCGACCCGCTGCAGCACCACGTCGACGGGAAACTCCGAACCCGTGCGTGTGCGGTAGCGCGTCTCGCCCTGGAACGCGCCATTGGCCATCAGCGCGTCGAGGATTCCCCCGAAGCGCTCTTCGCTCAATTGCGTGTCGATCGAACCCAGATCCAGGCCGGTGAGCTGTTCGCGACTGTAGCCAAGCCAGGCCAGCGCCGTTTCGTTGGCATCGACGATGCCTCCGTCGCGGCGGATTTCCAGCACCATCTCGCCGGCCCGTTCCAGCGCCTGACGCAGCGCGGCAAGCGAGGTTTCGGCGAATCGCTCGCGATCCAGGCGCTCGCAGGTGATGAAAACTCCGTTGAATTCGCCCTTGGCGTTGAGCAGCGGGGTGCGCCGCTCGCGAATCCATGCGAACTCGCCGCCGCAGAATTGGTATTCGACCTGATGCGAGCTGCGGATTTCGCCATCGCGCATCCGGAACAGCGAACGCATCACGTCGGGTTGCGCGCTCAGGTCGAACGCCTCATCCAGGCGCTGGCCGAGCAACTGGCGCGTCTCGACTCCCAGCAGCTGGACCAGATAGGAATTGCAACGCGAATAGCGCAGATCGCGATCGAGCACGGCCATCCCGGTGCGCGCGCTCGACATGAGAGTCGATACCAGTGCGTCGGCCGCCCGCGTCGCCCGCAGCGCGCTGCGCGGTACCGTGATGTCGCGCGCGATTGCCGTGACGTGCGTCGCTTCGGCACCGCCGTGGTCCGCCGAATGCTCGGCGAACAAACGCACTTCGAAGGACTTTGCGCCGGTCGGAAACGGATACGTGAACTTGAAGGAGCGGCCCTGCAGGGACTCGACGACCGCTTGCAGCTTGGCTTCCCAAAGCGGCGCGAATTCCTGGAATGCGGCAACGTCACGCAGGCGGCGTCCGACGAAATCCTGCCACGGTACGGCGGTGGCCTGGACCATGGCCGGATTCGCGTACACGATGACCAGGTCGCGGTCGAAGCGCCAGACACCGTCGGGCAGCTCGTCAAAAAGCGAGGACGGTGGGGGCTCGGGAACGGCGCGCGGCGGCGTCACGTCAGGCACCGGTGCAATGGGCGTGTCATACCGCGCAACGTCTGCGGACGGTGCCGTTTCCGACCCGACATCGAAAGTCATCGAACCTGCCAAGCTGGCCCCGTTTCCCGCGTCCGGAGCGCGCCGGTTGCAGGCAAGGATTACAGCCGAAGAATACCGGAAGGTGGGGATTGCGAGCTAGGTAGGTATGACCCTGCCGCGCAGGACTGGCCCTCGCGGTCAGACCTGCCCGTCAGCCCTGGATGTAATTGAACAGCGACAGCTTGGAAATCGACGCATAGCTTTGCAAGGCAGCCTGGTACTGCGTCTCCTGTTCTGAGAGCGCCGAGGCTGCCTGGGCGTAATTCAGGTCCACGATCGAGGACATTGTCGTCTGATCCTGGGTGGAATCGGTGGTGTTTTCCGATCCGTAGTTCGACAGCTCCTGCAATTGCGCGCCCATCGAGGCCTGCGTGGTCGATAGGCTGCTGATGGCCTGCTGCGTCCCGGCCAGCGCCGTTGTGACGGCGGAGCTGATCTGCCCGAGCGCCGTGGACGAACCGGAGGTAGACGTCTGCAAGGCACTGATCACGTTGGAGAGCGTGGTGAAGATCGATTGATTCGTCGAGGGAGCGACGGTAAACGTATCGCCGGCGGATGGCGTGCCGGAAATCGACATCTGCATACCGGCGAAATTGAGTGTCGTGGGATTGCTGAGCGCGGCGTTCGTGACGACCGCCGTGTTCGTTGTCGTGTCCTCGACCGAATACGTGCTGCCGCCCGCGCCGATCGTGATGGTGTAATTGTCGCCCGTGAGCTGGCTCGGGTTCGTGACACTGCCCGAACTGATCGAGCCGCTGCCCGTATTGCCGCTGCCGGCCGACGTCGCGAATGTTCCGTTGCCCGTCGGAATGCTCATGAAGACGGAAGAGCCGGGGTATTTGACCTGCTCGGTGCGCGTCTGCGAAATCTGCACGCTGGGCGCAAGACTGTCGCCGACATAGCTCACCGTGTTGCCGTTTTGAACGAACGGTGGCGTGGAATTTTGGGAGCCGCCGAACAGGAAACCGCCATTGCCGTCGCCCGTGTTCGCGAGGCCCACGAGCTGATTCAGGCTGCCCTGCAGTTGTGCCGCGATCGCGCTGCGCTGGGCATCGGTCAAACCCGTGTTCCCGGCTTCGACCAGGGCCGAATTCACGCTCTGCATGACGTTGGTCGCCTGCGTGATCGTCGAGGATGCGGCGTCCAGCATGTTGGTCGCCTGCGACTGGTTGCTGCTGTACTGGCTGAGCTGGGTGATGCCGCTTTGCAACAGGGTCGCCTCCGCGGCGCCGACCGGGTTGTCCGCGGGCGAGTTGATCTGCTTGCCGCTCGCAAGTTCGGCCGTCGTCGTCATCTCGGCCGTCTGGTCGGCGTTGATATTGGCGGCGCTGGAGAGATAGAGGTTTGCGGTCGAGACGCGGATCATGGGATTCCTGTCGTGCTTAGCCCGTTGCGTTGATATCGGTGATCAGCGCATTGAAGATCGTATTCGAGGCGTTGATGAGCTGGGCAGCCGCCTGGTATTGCTGCTGGTACTGCATCAGGTTGGTCGCTTCCTCGTCGAGATTGACGCCGGAAACGGAACTCTCGTTGCTCGTGGCGCTCGACAGGATGGCGTCCTTGGACGTCTGGTCGGTGTTGGCCGTCGACGCAATGGCGCCGACGCTTCCCACGACCGCCGAATAGGCGCTGTCCAGCGTCTGGCCGCCGACAATTCCCTGGTTCTGGAGCTGCGTCATGAGCTGGACGTTGCGGTTGTCGCCCGTGCCGCTGCCCGTGGCCGCGACCGTGACGGAATCTCCGCTGGCGGGCGTGCCGCTCAGCGTGAGCGACCACCCGTTGACGTTGATCGCCTGGCCTGCCGTATAGGTCTGCGCAGCGGAAGTCACTCCGCCCGTCGTGTACGTGTAGGAGGTCGGGCTGGTGAAATTGAGCACGACCGTGTTGTTCAGGTTCGCGTTCGGGTTGTTGGGCAGCGCCTGCAGGGCAAGATTGCCGACCGTGAGCGAACCCGTATTGGACGAGCCGGTCGTCGCCTCGAGCGCACTGCCGGCTGCGATCTGCGAGCCCTGCGTCAGATTCACGCTCATGGTGGATGCGGCATCCTGGACCGGCGACACGTTGAAGATGTCGCCGTTGGCCGGCGTCCCGCCGGAAAAATTAAGTGTCATGCCGTCGATGGTCGCGGGCATCGAGGTAAAGGTCGTCTGGGTGCCGTCGGACAGGCGCGTAACGACATAGTTGCCGCCCTCGACCTTCACCTGATAGTTCGACGCCTGCACCTGGCTCGTGTTGCTGAAGCTCGCCGTCAGCGAGACGGTCCCCGCGTCCGTATTCGTCGAGGCGGCAGTCGTGGCGATCGTCGGCGTCGAGAACATGGCCTGGCCTGCCGCACCGCTCTGGTCGGTGCCGGCCTCCTGGATCGAGTTGAACTGCGACGCCAGCGATACCGCCAACTGGCCGATCTGGTTCTCCACGCTCGGAATCGTGTCCGACTGGAATTGCAGCAACGCTCCGATCGAGCCGCCGCCACTGTTGTTCGGATCGATCGGAACGATGCTGCCGCCGCTGCTCGTGCCCACGATCGTGTTTTGCGAATTGGTCGGATCCGTGCCCATCGTCAGCGCAAACGTCTGCGAACCGACCAGCAAGGGCTGGCCGTTTGCGAGGTAGACGTTCACCTCGCCGTCGCTTTGGCTGTTGGTCGTCACCCCGATCGATTGATTGAGGGTAAGGATTGCCTGGTCGCGCTCATCGAGCAAGGTGTTGGGCGTATTGCCACTCGCCTGCTGGACGGCGATCTGGCTGTTCAAGCTCGCGATCTGCGAGACGGTCTGGTTGACCGTCTGGATCTGTTCGGAGAGCTGCTGCGTCGCGCTCTGGCTCATGGTTTCGAGCTGCGCCTGCGCGTCATTGAACTGGCTCGTCATCTCCTTCGCCGCGGACAGGGTCGTCGTACGCGCCGCCGAGCTGTTGGGCGCCTGCGACAGGGTCTGGAGCTGGGTGAAGAAATTGTCGATCGACGTGCCGATTCCCGACGTCGTGCTGGAGAACAAGCTGTTGATCTGCTGGGTCAGCGTCGCGGTCGTGTCTGCCTGGCTGGCCTGGGCCTGCGCGAGGTTGGTCTGCTGCCCGAGGAAGTCGCTGTAGACGCGGGAAATGGCAGTTACATCGACACCCGTGCCGATGTACATGCCGCCGCCCGCCGGCGTCTGCACGGTTGGCTCGAATGTGGTGATTTCGCGCGAGTAACCCGCCGTGCTCGCGTTCGCGATGTTATTGCCGGTCGTGCGCAATGCCGTATAGGCAGCGTTGAGCGCCGACGATCCGATTCCTAGCAAGCCTGTTGACATGGTCCTTTTACTCCGCCGTTACAGGGAAACGGCACGGCGTCCCGATTCTTTAGCCGGATTCCCTGCTGCAGGCGCAAATGCGCGATTTCCATCATGAATCCGCCTATTTCTGCGAACGCACGTCGGCCGCCGCGCGGATGCTCTGCAGCACCGTCGCGGGCGACGAGGCGCGCCGCGCGCTCGCAGTTCCTTGTGCGGAAACGGCGCTGGACTTGGCAGCGACTCCAGCGGCAGCGACCGAGGCCGCATTGGCGGTAGCCATCGCGCCCGGTGCATTGGCCGCGACCGCGGACGCTGGATTCGTTCCCGTGCTTGCCGCCGATCCAATGGCGGCGGCGGATTTGGGCAGGTTCTGGCTCAATTGCCGCTCGATCACCGCGGCAAGACCTGTTCCGCCCTGCGCGATTTTCTGCGCGATCTGTTCGTCGAGCATGCTGGTGTACGTATCCTGCTCGTTCGAATTGAACAGGCCCGATTTGGGCGAGGCCTCGCGCATGCTCTTGAGAACCTGCTGCATGAACAGCGCTTCGAACTGCTTCGAGACTTCCTTGACCGCCTTGGAAGGGTCCTGATTCGCAACCTGCCGCAACTTGTCGAGCGAATGCGAATCGGCGGCCAGGCCGCCCATCGTCGTGCCGGCATTCGCGTCCATGATGGGGCCGGCCACGACGGACTTCCTAGATCACTTCGAGCTCGGCGCGCAAAGCGCCGGAAGCCTTGAGCGCCTGGAGAATGGCGACGAGATCTCCAGGGTTCGCGCCGAGCGCATTGAGCGCCTTGACGAGGTCGGCCAGATTCGCGGCGGCCGGCAGCTTCTGCAGGCTGCCGCCATCCTGGTGCACCGCGATGTCGGTCTTCTCGGTCACGACGGTCTGCCCACCCGACATCGGGCCGGGCTGCGATACCACCGGGGTCGAGGTGATGGTCACGGAGAGATTGCCGTGCGCCACCGCGGCCGGCTGGAGCGTGACCGTACGATTGATGACGATCGAACCCGTGCGTGCGTTGATCACGACCAGCGCCGGTGGCTCGGCACCGGTTACGTCGATGTTTTCGAGCTCGGCCATGAATTTGACACGTTCATTGGGCGTAGCGGGAACCTTGACCTCGATCACGCGCCCGTCGCGCGCCATCGCGGTGCCGTCGCCCACCTTCGCGTTGATCGCGTCGGTCATGGCGCCGGCCATCGAGAAGTCGCTCGTGTTGAGTTCCAGGTGGATGCGGTCGCCCTGCAGGAAGGGGCTGGGCACGCCGCGTTCGACCGTGCCGCCGTCGGGAATCCGGCCCGCCGCGAGCTGGTTGATCTGCACCTTCGATCCCCCCTTGGACGCACCCGCGCCGCCGACCAGCACATTGCCCTGCGCGACCGCGTAGGTCATGCCGTCGGCACCCTTGAGCGGCGTCATCAACAGCGTGCCGCCGCGCAGGCTCTTGGCGTTACCCATCGAGGAAACGGTGACGTCGATCGCCTGGCCCGGTTGGGAAAACGGCGGCAGTGTTGCCGTGACCATCACCGCGGCGACATTGCTCAACATGAGGTTCGTGCCGGCCGGCAAGGTGATGCCCAGTTGCTGCAGCATCGTCTGCAGGCTCTGCACCGTGAATGGGGTTTGCGTCGTCTGGTCACCGCTGCTGTCCAGGCCCACGACCAGGCCGTAGCCGATCAACGGGTTGCTGCGCACGCCTTGCACGACTGCGAGATCCTTCACGGCTTCGGCGCCTGCCGGCAGCGGGGCAAGCGCGGCGACCAGGCTTAGCGCTGACACCGCAAGGAATCCGACCAGTCCATGTGAATCCGGTTTCATGCGCATCCCACTCAAAATGGCGACCAGGAATTGAAGAAGCGTCCCAGCCACCCCTGGATCTGCGCCTCTTCGATATTGCCCCCGCCCCGGTAGTCGAGGCGTACATCGGCAACCTGCGTGGAGCTGATGAGATTGCCCGGCTGGATGAAGGTGGGATCGACGACACCGGTCAGTCGCAGCGTCGACGAGTTCTCGGCGATGCCGATCTGCTTTTCGCCGGAGATCACGAGGTTGCCATTGGGCAGGACCTCGACGATCGTGCACGTGACCGTGCCGGTGAACACGCCTTGCGAGGCGGTCGCGCCGGTGCCGCTGAACGCGTTGTCGCCCGAGGCGCTCAGGTTCAGGCCGTTCACGCCGGCTCCGAGGATCCCCGTGACTTTGGGCAGCGTCGCCGTGATGCTCGACTTCTTCTCGGTATTGGAATTGGCCGTCTGGCTGGCGTTGAGGTTTTCGTTGATCTGGATCGTCAGCAAGTCGCCCACGATGCGCGGCTTGCGATCCTCGAACAGGAACATGGTGCCGTTGGCGTGGTAGATCGAACCTGTCGGCGTTGTCGATGCCGGGTCGACCGCATACGCGCGCGCCGTCGACGGCGTGTTCATCGCGACCGGCTGGCGCGGCGCCGCGCACGCGCCGAGCAGCAGCACCGCAAGGACCATGAATGCGACGGGCGCGGGCAAGACCGGCGCGCTTGCGCGCCGGTGGTTTTGCATCTGTTTCACGTACCGGTTCCTGCCTTGTTTCTTAGAGGTCGCTCAATTTCGACAGCATCTGGTCGGCCGTCTGGATCGACTTCGAATTCATCTCGTAGGCGCGCTGCGTCTGGATCATGTTGACCAGCTCGGAGACGACATTCACGTTGCTGGTCTCGATGTAGCCCTGCTGCAGCGTCCCCAGGCCGTTCGTCCCCGGCACGTTCGGTTGCGGCGTGCCCGACGAAGCCGTTTCCTGGAACAGGTTCTGGCCGTTGGCCTGCAGGCCCGGCGGATTGACGAAGTTCGCCAGCTGCAAGGTGCCGATCGTGGTCGGCGTGGCCTTGCCCGCCAGCGTGACTGTGACCGTTCCGTCCTGGCCGATCGTCACCGTCTGCGCGCCGGTGGGCACCGTGATCGCCGGCGTGACCGGGAAGCCGCTCGCCGTCACCAACTGACCCGTGCTGCTGATCTGGAACGAGCCGTCGCGCGTGTACTGGGTCGTACCGTCGGGCATCTGCACCTGGAAGAAGCCCTGGCCGTTGATCGCGAGGTCGAACTGGTTGCCCGTCTGCTGCAGGTTGCCCTGCGTGAAGTTCATTTCCGTGGCGACCGGCATGACGCCCGTGCCGATCTGCAGGCCCGTCGGCAGTTGCGTCTGCTGGGAAGAATTCGCGCCCGACTGGCGAAGGTTCTGGTAGAGCAGATCCTCGAAGGCGACGCGCGAGCTCTTGAAGCCCGTCGTGCCGACGTTTGCCAGGTTGTTCGAAATGGTGTCCAGCTGCGTCTGCTGGGCGTCCATGCCGGTCTTCGCAATCCAAAGGCTACGAATCATCTTAGGTTCCTAACACCGTTCCGGCCTTCTGTTCGTTCTGCTCGGCCGTGTTGAGCATCTTCATCTGCATTTCGAACTGGCGAGCCGCGCCGATCATGCCGACCATCGACTCGACCACGTTCACATTGCTGCCCTCGAGCATGCCGCTGGCGACCTGCACGTTCGGGTCCGGATCTGCGTCCTCGCCGCTCTTCTGGCGGAACAAGCCATCCAGACCCTTGGTCATGTCCGAGGCCGGCGGGTTGACCAGCTTGAGCTGGCCCGCGACGATCGGCAGCGTCGAGCTCGCCGTCTTCACGGAAACCGTGCCGTCCGCGGCAACCGTCACGGACTGCGTGCCCGCGGGAATCACGATGGGACCGTTCTTGCCCTGGATCTGCGCGCCGCTCGACAACTGCAAGGTTCCGTCCGCGCCGGTCTGGATGCTGCCGTTGCGCGTATAGGCTTCGGTGCCGTCCGAACTTTGCACGGCAAGCCAGCCCGATCCCTTGACAGCCACGTCGAGATTGCGGCCGGTGGATTCCATCGGTCCTTGCGACAGGTCCGAGCCGGTCGTCGTTTCGACCGTGAACACACGGGTGCCGAACTGCTGGCCGTTGGCCGGCACTGCGCGCAGGCCGACCGTATCGGCGCGAAAGCCCGTCGTGCTCGCATTCGCCAGGTTGTGCGCGAGCGTCGCCTGACGCTCGAGCAGGTACTTGGCGCCCGTCATTGCCGTATAGATCAGTCGATCCACGCGCGCGCTCCCGTTTGCGGTCCGTCAGTCGCTGCCAAATGCATCAACGCAGGTTCATCAGGGTCTGTTCGACCTGGTCTTCCGTCTTCACGGTCTCGGCGTTCGCCTGGTACACGCGCTGCGCGGTGATCATGTTCACGAGTTCCGTCGTGATATCGACCGTGGAGCTTTCCAGGGCGCCCGACTGCACGCCGCCCAGCGAACCCGTCCCGGGTGCGCCGACGATCGGCGCGCCGGAGGCTTCGCTCTGCTGGAACTGGTTGTTGCCCTGCGCGATCAGGCCTTGCGGATTCGTGAAATTCGCCAGCGCGATCTGCGCCAGGTTCAAGGTCTGGCCGTTCGTGTACTCGCCCGAAATGACGCCGTCGGCGCTGATCTGGAATCCCGAAAGCTGTCCCGTCGCATAGCCGTTCTGCGTGTTCGCGCTCACCGCCGAGGCGCTGCCATATTGCGTCGTGCCCGACGCCGGGAAACTCAGCGCGACGGCCATCGGCGTAGCCGCGCCCGTTGTCACGGGGATCGACAGGTTCATCGTGGTCGTCGCGGCCAGCGCACCCGTGTTGCTGAACGTGAGCGTGCCGACTGCCGCGCCGCCGTTCAGGGCCGTGCCGTCAGCCGTCGCATACACGCTCCAGTTGTTGGCGGACGTCTTCGCGAAGTAGTACTCGATCGTGTGCGAGTTGCCCTGCGAGTCGTATACGGTTTGCGCCGTCGACGTGTTGTAGGTCGTCGAATCGGTGGTGCTGAAGGGCGTCACCGCGGCCGTGTCGTTCGAGTCCAGGTTCAGGGAAACGCTCGCCGTCGTGGTCGCGCTGGGCGGTACCGGCGCTTCCGACAGCGTGATGGGCTGCGGCGGCGAATTGGAAATCACGCCATTGACGGACGGATATCCCAGCACTTCCCCGCCGGTAGGGCTGACCACCGTCCCATTCGAGCTCAGCGAGAACTCGCCGTCGCGCGAATAGGTCGTGATGCCGTTGTTGAGCTCCTGGAAGAAGCCATTGCCGTTGATGGCGATGTCGAGCGGATTGCCGGTCGTCGTGATATTGCCCTGGGTGAATTCGGGCGTCACGGCGGAGACGTCCACGCCGATGCCGATCTGGTTCTGGCTCGACCCCCACACGGAGGACGCGTAGACATCGGCGAATTCGGTGCGCACGTCCTTGTAGCCGACCGTCGACGCGTTCGCGATGTTGTTGCCGATCGTATCGAGCTGCTGCGACGCTGCCGTCAAACCCGACAAAGCCTGTTGGAAACTCATTTGGTTCTCCTGTTGCTGCCTTGTTGTTGCCGAATTGCGATCAAATAATCTGTGCGATGGCGCTGTACGGCACCTGCTGCCCGTTGCCCAGCATGAGTTGCGTGGTGCCGTTGGACTGCGGAACCGATCCGACCACCGTCTGGAGGTTGTATGCAGTCGAGGAAACGCTGGTGCCGGCGCTCGAGGTCGCCGAGACGGTGTAGGTGTACGAGCCCGCTGCCGCAGCCGAGCCACCGTCGACGGAACTCGTATCCGTCGAGCCGTCCCAGCTGAAATCCTGCAGGCCCGCGCTCTGGGCGCCAAGCGAGAGTGTCTTGACGACGTTGCCGTTCGAATCCGAGATGCTGACCGTGACGTTGGAGGCCGCGCTCGACAGGTTGTACGCGCCGACCGCGCTCTCGGTCGTGGTTCCGCTCGAGCTGGTCGTCGACGTGAGGTTCAGGCCGTTGCCCGCCACCATCACGCCGTGGCCCGTCAACTGCGCCGACTGGATCGTCGCGCTCTGCTGCAGTTGCGTGAGCAGGCTCGTGACGCTCGAATTCAGGTTGTTGATGCCGGTCACCGTGCTGATCTGCGCCATCTGCTCGGTCAGCTGCGAGTTGTCGACCGGGTTGAGCGGGTCCTGGTTGTTCATCTGCGCAACCAGCAGCGTGAGAAACGTCTGGGCCAGGTCCTGGCTGGCACTGCTGCCCGATGAGCTCGAGCTGCTGACCGAGCTCGCGCTGGTGCTGCTCGAGACCGTGCTGTTGGAGAGAATCGTGTTCCAGTAATTGGAACTCGTCGAACTCGTGCTGCTGGTGGTCATGGATTTCTTCCTTAGCTGCCCAGCTGCAGGACTTTCTGCAGCAAGGTCTTGGCCGTATTCATTACGTCGACGTTGGTCTGATAGCCGCGCGAAGCGGAGATCATGTTGACCATCTCCTCGACAGGATTGACGTTGGGCAGCGTGACGTAACCGTCCGAGTCGGCGGCCGGATTCTGCGGATCGTGGATCTTGCGTGGCGCCGAATTGTCCTCGGTGACCTGGGATACCGCGACGCCGGCAGAGGCCGGGTCCGAGCCGAACATCTGCGTCTGGAACACGACCTGGCGCGCCTTGTAGGGCTGCCCGTCCGGTCCCGCCACCGATTCGGCGTTGGCCAGATTGCTGGCAACGACGTTCAAGCGCTGGCTTTGCGCGGAGATCGCCGATCCCGATACGTCGAACACCTTGAAGAGGGACATGAGCTGCCTTTCCCGTTACCGATCGCTGTTATGGACCACTGTCATTGGCCGCTGTCATTGACCGCTGTTATTGACCATTGATTGCGGTCGTCATCTGCTTGATCTGGCCATTGAGGAACCGCAGCGTCGCTTCGTAGCGCACCGAGTTCTCCGCGAAGTTCGCACGCTCGACGTCAAGGTCCACCGTATTGCCGTCGACCGAGTTCTGCAGTGGCGTGCGGTACAGCAGCGGCGGCGTGCTTGTGCTGCCACCGCCATTGCTCATGTGCGCAGGGTTGGTCGTTGTCTGCGCGAGGCTCGTACCTGCACTCGCCTGGCCCTGCGTCGCCTGCGCCAGCGCGGCCTGGAAGTTGAAATCGCGCGCCTTATAGTTAGGGGTGTCGGCGTTGGCGATGTTGGAAGCGAGAACGCGGCCGCGCTCGGCTTGCAGCTCGAGGGCCTTGGACTGGAAGTCGATCGATCCGATAAGGCTGTTGGCCATGTTCCGCCCCGGGGGAAGAAATTTCCCCTAAAGTTTTTCTCTGTCGTACCGATTATTCGTACGGGTACCAATATCGATCGGGCGATAACGTCCGACGCGATATACCTAATTCATGGATCGCTGGCGTCCCCCTGCCCTACGCTTGCCAGCATGAATTCCCGTATGTTGCTGTTCCTGCTCCTCGCGGCGGGCGTCGTGTGCTTTGGCGCGCGCGCTCATGCGCAAGGTGCTGACGCACAAGCGCTTTTGAGCAAAAACCCGTCGACGGATCCGGTGCGCGCATTCGTCGCCGAAGAACTGGCGCGCAGCCAACCGAACCTGCGTTCGGAGTTCACGGTAGGCGAGGTTGATTCCCATTTGCATCTCGCGGCGTGCGAAAAGACCGAGGCGTTCCTGCGGCCCGGTTCCCGGCTATGGGGTCACGGCTTCGTCGGGTTCCGCTGCACGACCAAGCCGAACTGGTCCATTTCCATTCCCGTGGAGGTCCGTCTATATGGTCCGGGATTCGTCACGGCGCACAATCTCCCGGTCAATTCGACGATCACACCATCGGATTTGCGCAGCGCGGAGATCGAACTGACCAGCGAACAAAGCGGCGTCGTGGTCGACATGGCGCAGGCCGAGGATCGCGTGACAACGCGCGCGCTCGACGCCGGCCAGGTGGTTCCCCTGAACGCATTGCGCCTGGTGCCGGTGGTGGGCCAGGGCGACCCGGTGAAACTCGTCGGCGTCGGCAGCGGCTTTTCCATCAGCACGGACGGCGTGGCGCTGACCAATGCCGCCGATGGCGAGACCGTCCGGGTTCGCACCGATTCGGGCCGTACCCTGACGGGAATTGCACGCAAGAACCGTGTGGTTGAAGTGAATTTTTGACGGTGGAAAGCCGGCCTCACTGCAATTTGACCTAGCATGCTTGTGGTGTACATTGGCTCGTCGGCCTAAAGTTTCGGGAATTGGGGCCGATTTGATGTCCAATTGCACTTGCAGCAGCGGTCCAGGAGATTGGCACCATGAAGATCACCAACAGTTCGCCGGCACCCACGTCGGCATCGTCCGGAACGACGCGCAGCAGCGCACGGCAGTCGACTGTCAGTGGATCGAACTCGGGCGCGGTTTCCACGGACTCGGTCAACAGCGGAAGCCAGGTCGAATCGCTGTCCTCGCAATCGGATTTCAATGCCGCCAAGGTCAGCGAAGTCAGCGCCGCAATCTCGTCGGGAAGCTACAAGGTCGACGCGGGCGCAATTGCAGACAAGTTGATCGAAAGCACCGCCGCGCTGGCGCCCAAGTCCGGCAGCTAAGCCCTTGCCAGCCGGTCTTTGCGACCCGGCGGCTGCAACAACAATCGACGGGTCCCCATGAAATCCACCGATAACGCCGCCTCGGCATCTGCGCAGGGCGGCCTGGAAGCATTGGTTGCGTGCCTGGAGGACGAATATCGCGCCTTGCTCGCGGAAGATCACGAGCAGCTGGATGCGGTTCTCGTGCGCAAGCAGCAACTGCTTTCGCAACTGGCATCGCAGCCCGGCTTCGGCCAACCGCAAGGGGATCCGGCGCGTGCCCGGTCCGGCTTGCAGGCCCTGAAGCGCGTGCGCCAACTCACCCATCGCAATGCCATCACGCTGGCGCCGCGACTGCTCGCCAACGGCGCGCGCCTGCGCTTCCTGCAGGCGGCAATGGGTCAGGCATCGGTCTATACGGCCGATGGCTCCGTCAGCGGCGCCCGCAGTGCGGGCGGTGCCTACCGCATGCAGCCGCGCGGAGCATAAACGCAGGGTTTGACCCGGATCGCCGGCGGCCCGCGCCGCAAGCTACGGAACAAAAAAAATCGGCCTCGCGGCCGATTTTTGTTTTTGCCGGGAAGCCTCAGGCTAGAACTCTTCCCAGTCGTCTGATTTGGCGGCCGGCGCGGGCGGCAATTGCGGACGCAGGAGCTTCGTGCGTGCGGCCGGCTCCAAGGCGGGCTCGCTCGCGGCGGGCTTGGCGGGCGTCGCGGCCGGGGCGGCAGCCGCCGCGGGAACCGCGGCACGGGCTGCGGCCTGCGCGGCGGCAATCGCCTTGCGCGATTCGTTCTGGCCGAGCTTGAAGATCGAAACCGCTTGCGCGAGCTGGTTGGCCTGGTCCTTCAGGCTCGCTGCCGCGGCCGCGCTTTCTTCGACAAGAGCGGCGTTCTGCTGGGTCATCTGGTCGAGCTTCGTGACGGCGTTGTTCACGGAGCCGATGCCCTGGTTCTGTTCGAGTGTCGCCGATGCGATTTCGCCCAGCAGATCGGTCACGCGACGCACCTGCACGACCAGGTCCTTCATGGTCTTGCCCGCTTCCGTGACCTGGCGCGAACCGCTCTCCACCTTGTCGACCGAATCCGCGATCAGGCCCTTGATCTCACGTGCCGCCTGCGCGCTGCGCTGGGCAAGGTTGCGCACTTCGCCGGCAACAACCGCAAATCCGCGGCCTTGCTCGCCCGCGCGTGCCGCTTCGACCGCTGCGTTCAAGGCGAGGATGTTGGTCTGGAAGGCGATGCCGTCGATGACGCCGATGATCTCGGCGATCTTGCGGCTGCTGGCCTGGATCTGGCCCATCGTGTCGACGACCTGGCCCACGGCCTGGCCACCGCGCCCTGCCACCTCGGACGCGGCTGCGGCAAGCTGGTTGGCCTGGCGCGCCGATTCCGTGTTCTGCTTGACGGTGCTGGAGAGCTGTTCCATCGAGGCGGCGGTCTGTTCCAGGTTGCTCGCCTGTTCTTCCGTGCGGTTGGACAGATCCTGGTTGCCCGAGGCGATTTCGCCCGAGGACACCGCGACCGAGTCGACGCCCACGCGCACGGTCGTCACGACCTTGCGCAGGCTCATGACCATGTCCTGCAATGCCTGCTGCAGGCGGGTCACTTCATCGCGGCCTTCCGGGTGCACATCGGCGGTCAAGTCGCCGCCGGCCACCTGGTTTGCCACGTCGATGGAGCGTTCCAGCGGGCGCGCGATCGAACGCGCAATCACGAAGCCCATCAGGATGGCCCAGACCATGCCGGCTGCCGTCAGCGCGACGACGATGGTCGTGCTCGACTGGAAAACGACGGAGGTGTCGTCGGCGTTTTCCTTGGAATTCGAAACTTTCCATTCGACCATCGCGTGGATCGCGGTGCCGACGGGACCGAGCGAATCGGCGAACGCGCCGTTCAGGACAGCGGCCGAATGCGTGTGGTCACCGATCTTCTCGTGCTCGACGATGTTCGCGAGATCCGTGAATGCGGCGGTGTACTGGTCGAACATCGCCGACGCCAGCGAAGACAGGCCGCGTCCCTGCTCGTTGTCGAACAGGGGCATCGCCTTGTCGAGATTGTCCTTGGCTTCCTCGTGGTAGCGGCGCGCGTCGGCCAGCAAATCGGCACGCGACTTTTCGTCGGGTGCCAGGATCGCCCCTTCGAGCGCGCGGCCGGAGTACACGACATCGGCTTCCGCGCGGGCGGTGTATTTCAGGCCCGTCAGGTCCTGGTCATAGGTCAGCTGCGCGCGCGTGTTCATGCGCGACGTGCTGATCACCCCCACCGTACCGATCGCGGCGCCGATGAGTGCGGCGGTGGTGAACGCAGCCAGCAAGCGCTTGTAGATCGTGATCTTGTTCAGCATAAATGCCTTTCGGTTCCGTCCGGCCGTGCCGTGCACGCCCGAAGACGCCAATTAGGAGGCCACCTTGTTGATGAGGGCGATGTCTTCGCTCGACATCAGTTTTTCGATGTCCACCAAGATCAGCATGCGTGCATCCTCGCCGGTGCCGATGCTGCCCAGACCGGTGAGGTACTTCGTATCCATCGACGTGCCGAACTCCGGCACGTCCTTGATCTGCGCGGGATCGAGTTCGAGCACGTCGCTGACGGAATCGACGACGGCGCCGACCACGCGGCCCGCGAGATTCAGGATGATCGCGACTGCGAAGGTTTCCGTATGGATCGCGTTGAGGTTGAACTTCATGCGCAGATCGACGATCGGAACGATCACGCCGCGCAGATTGATGACGCCACGAATGAACGCAGGCGCGCCGGCGATCTTCGTCACGGCTTCATAGCCGCGGATCTCCTGCACCTTGAGGATATCGATGCCGTATTCCTCGGTATCCAAACGGAAAGTCAGGTATTCGCGCGCCGTCGCCTTTTGCGTCACGTCGAGCCGTTCCATTACGCCCATTGCAAAGCTCCGTTCTTTCGGAACCGCCGTGCGCACCGCACGATGCATGTGCCCACCCCGCCGATTCCCAGCGGTCTACTTCGGCTATTTTTCACCGAAGGCTAAGATCCTTATTCTTTGAAATTCGCCCCTTTTCCACTCAATTACGGTATCTGGCGGAAAGAGGCGGAAAAACTCACCAACTCTTGAGTTTGGCGCGCAGGCGCGAGACCGCCTGGCTGTGCAACTGGCAGACGCGCGATTCGGTCACGCCCATGACGGTGCCGATTTCGCGCAGGTTCATGTCCTGCTCGTAGTACATGCTCATGAGCAAGCGCTCGCGTTCAGGCAGGTCCTCGATCGCGGCAACCAGCGCGGTGCGAAAGCGCTTGTCGCGCAGGATTTCCAGGGGTTCGCCGCCGTTTTGCGCGACGTGGCGTTCGAGATAGTCCTCGCTGTCGGTGCTGCCCCCCAGGTCCTCGAAATACACGAGTTGGGCGCCGCGCGCGTCGCCCAGAAGTTCCTGGTATTCGGCCACCGAAAGCTTGAGCTCGCCGGCGATTTCGCTTTCGTGCGGCGTGCGATGCAGGCGCTGCTCGAGGCGGTGTATGGCGTTTTCGATGTCGCGCTGGCTCTTGCGCGCCGAGCGCGGCAGCCAGTCGCCGGCGCGCAATTCGTCGAGCATCGAACCACGGATGCGACTGGCGGCGTAGACCTCGAATTGCGTACCTTGCGATTCCTCGAAGCGGTTGACCGCGTCCATCAGGCCGATCATCCCCGCCTGGATCATGTCGTCGAGTTCGACGTTCGCCGGCAGCTTCGCAATCATCTGATGTGCGATGCGCCGCACCAAAGGCGCGTACTGCTTGGCGTAATCCTTCTGGCGCTCGACAGTGCCGCGCGCGTTGTACACGAAGGCGTCGTTCTTCAAGACACACTCTCCACGGATCCATTGCCGTCGGCTGCGCGCCGCGACGCCGGTTTTGCATCCAGACTTTGAGGGGCGGCAAGCAAGGTCGCGCCAAAGTGACGCTTGGCGATCGCTGCCATCCCGGATAAAAGCCTACCTGCCGCGGCACCACTCATACCCAGGAAAAGAAGGTGAAAAGTATCGATCCCGGCTTCGCTTGCGGCCAGACGGATCGCAGTCAGTACCGCCGAACCGTATTCGGATCCGTGACTTACCGGAATCAGCGCCTGGCGTACGCGCATTTCCTCCGGAAGAAAGCGCAAGCAACCGACGCGCGCCGCGGGAACGATCAGCATGCCGTTGCGCATGCCGGTGGACATCGCGCCCAGCGTGCTGCCCAGGCGAATCCCGTATTGCTCGTCATCGGCCGCGGTATCCCAGGCACGAGCCGCCGGCAGCACCCAAAGCGAATCGCCGCCGGCCACGCAGACCTCGCCGATATCGCAATCGCCTGCCATCGCATGCGCAACGTCGAAACGCAGGCGCAATCCCATCGCCGCCGCGACTTGCGTGCGCGCGGCATCGATCAGCAAGGTTGAACCGCTCTGCGCGGCCATCGTGCGCGCGCGCCGCGCCAGCCGGTCCGGCACCTGGTCGCTGCGAACGGATGGTTGGAGCACCAGGGTCCATTGCGTCTGCGCGTCGCGAAACAGTGCGCGCAGCCCGCTCGCCTGGTCCTGGACGAGTCCGGCTGGATCGCCGGTGGGTCCGTTATCCGGCAATTTGCACTCCCGTCTTGCTCATTGTCAGCACTTCACTGCTGTCGAGCGCGAAGGCGGAACCGAACGGCTTGAGCGCGATGTGTGCGAGCAAGGGCGCATTGCCCGGATGCCAATCCTCGGGAACCCGCTGGCCGTTGGTCAGGCCGAGCAGCGCGAGGCGATAACGCATCATCGCGTCGAGTGCGCCGCCGATGCGCGCGGCCTCGTCGATCTTCGTCAGCACGGCGCCGTGGACGGTTTCCACCTGCCAGGCACGCACGACTTCGTCGAGGGTCTCGGCATGCGAGGCGGCGTTGACGAGCAGGACGCGATGCACGGGCTGTTCGGCAAAACGCGCCTGCGCGAGCATCGAAAGCATCTCCGCCAGGCGCGGATCGCGCTGCGACATGCCGCAGGTATCGATCAGCACCTTGCGTTTGCCGTGCATCGTGCGCAGAAGTTCACCCAGGCTTGCTGCGTCATGCGCGTTCTGGACGGGCACGCCCAGGATGCGGCCGTAGCTGCGCAACTGTTCATGCGCGCCGATGCGGTAGGAGTCGATGGTGATCATCCCGAGCGCCGATGCGCCGTGCCGGACGACGAAGCGCGCCGCCAGCTTGGCGACGGTCGTCGTCTTGCCGACGCCGGTCGGACCGACGAGGGCAACGGCCCCGGGCGTGTGCAGGGGATTTTCCGTATCGACCGGGCAGCGAAGCTGCTGGCTGATCAATTGCTGCAACCAGGCATCGGCCTCGCGCGGCGCAAGCGTGGCGGGCGCGAGTTCTCCGGCGCGACGCGCAAGTTCCGGCGAGAAACCCGACATGAGGAGACGCGTCATGACGGCTCGTTTCGCGGCCAGCGGCGCGGCGCCGTCGGTACCGTTGGCGGCGGGACGGCCGTTCGAGGCGATCGGCGCGATCTGCGCCTCGAGATTCTTGATGCGATCCGACAACATCGAGCGCAAGGTTGCCAGTTCGGCCATGACGCGCGAATCGGACATGGGTGCCGGCGCGGCCGGCGTTACCGGCGCAGCGGGCGGAACGACTTTGGCGACCGCAGCCTCCATCATCGATGCGACGGCTTGCAATTGCATCGGCGTAAGCGCCATTTGCGCTGGAATTGTCTGTTCGGCAGGCACGGGCGCACTTGCCACGGGCGCGACGATGGGGGCGATCATTTGCGGCGGAGCCTGCATGGCCGGTTGCGCCACGATCGGCATCGCTTGCTGGGCAGGCTGCGGCATTTGCGCCGGCATCGACGTGGGCATTTGCAGGGCGACCTGCGGTGCCATCTGCGGTGCCATCTGCGGTGCCATCTGCGGTGCCATCTGCGATGCCATTTGCGCCGGCATGACCGGCTGCATCATTGCCGGCATCGGTTGCGCAACAGGAGCGGGGCTTGCAACCGTTGCCACTGGAGCAGCCAGGGCTGGTGCGGGTGCCGCGGGCGCAACTGCGGCCCGCACGGGCGTGGCAGCGGGCGGCGCGCTTGCGGATGCCGGCTGCAGGCGCGAGGGGCGACGGCGAAACACCGCGGGTGGCGACTCTTCGCGCGGTGCGATGGGCGCCGGGCGCGCGGCCGGTGCGTCGTCGACCTCTTCGTCCGACTCGAGTGCCACGGAGTTGTACATCGCGACACCTCCGATCCGCGGCGCGGGCATCGTGGTCTGGCGGCGGATGAATTGCTGGAAGGATTCCGGCGCGACGCGCGCGCTGGCGTTGGCAGCCGCGGGTACGGCGCGAGCACGCTCGGCGACGCCGCCTGCGGAGCCGACCGCCGGCTTCTTCGCGCGCGCTACGGGCGCGGCTTCCTCGGCAGGCTCGAAGTGATCGACCAGCGCACGGACCTCTCCCGGCGCCGCGGCGATGATCTCCACGCGTCCCGGACCCGAACGCTTGTTCGACAGGATGATGGCATCGGGCCCCAGCTCCTTTCGAATCCGCTCCAGGGCTTCGCGTGCCGTCGGTGCGAGATAACGTCTAAATCCCATGTTCCACTCCCTGCTCATGTTTCTGTTTCATTCGCGTTGCCGCCTGCCGATCAATTCGCACCCAATACATTGCTAACGCGGATCGCGCTGGTCTCCGGAATCTCGGCATGTCCCAGCACGCGCAGGCGCGGGGCCGAGCGCTTGAGCAGGCGTGCCAAGGGCACGCGCAGGCGGTCGGGCACCAGCAAGGTCGGCGTCAGGCCCGAATCCTCCTGACGCTTGGCCGCAAGCGCCGCGCCTCGCTGCAGCAGATCGACCAGGCCGGGCTCGAACGCGGCCGCGTCGCCGGGGCCGCCCAGCGACTGCGTCAATACCTTTTCCAATTCCTTGTCGAGCGCGATCACCGGCAGTTCGCGCGTGCCGCCGAACAGCGTTTGCGCGATCGAAGCGCGCAGCGCCGAACGCACCAGGGCCGTGAGGTCGCCCGCGTCCGTCGTGCGCGTTGCACCGTCCGCCAGGGTCTCGATGATCGTGCGCATGTCGCGGATGTGCACGCCTTCTTCCAGCAGATTGGCGAGCACCTTCTGCAGGGTCGCCAACGGGATGAGCTTGGGCACCAGGTCCTCGATGAGCTTGGGCTGCTTGCGGCTGAAGTGGTCGATGAGTGCCTGGGTTTCGCTGCGTCCGAGCAGCGCGCCCGCGTGGCTGAGCAACAGGTGGTTGACGTGCGTCGCGACGACGGTGGCACAGTCGACGACCGTGTAGCCCAGGACCTGCGCCGATTCCTTGTTGCGCGCTTCGATCCACGTGGCGGGCAGGCCGAAAGCCGGATCGCGCGTACTCGTCCCGGGCAAGGCCTGCGAAATGCCGCCGGGGTTGATCGCCAGCCACAGTCCGGTGAAGGCCTCGCCCTCGCCGATCGCCACGCCCTTGAGGAGCACGCGGTACTGGCTGGGCTTGAGCTCGAGGTTGTCGCGAATGTGCACCGACGGCGGCAGGAAGCCGATGTCTTGCGCGAATTTCTTGCGGATGGCGCGGATGCGCTTGAGCAGCTCGCCATCGGCCGCAGCGTCGACGAGCGGAATGAGGCGATAGCCGACTTCCAGGCCGAGCACGTCGACGGGAACGATGTCTTCCCAGCTGGCTTCCTGGTTCACGACGGGCGCAGGCGGGGTGGCGGCGGTCGCCGCGGCCTTCCTCTTGTCCTCCTGTTCGCGCTGGATCAGCATGCGCGCCAGCGCACCGCAGCCCGCAGCCAGGAGCAGGAACACCACGGTGGGCATCCCGGGGATGATGCCCAGGAAGAACAGGATGCCGGCCGTGATGCCGAGGGCCCGTGGCGTGGAGAACATCTGCTTGACGATCTGGTCGCCGACGTCGACTTCGTCCTTGCCGACGCGCGAGACGATCAGGCCGGCGGCGATCGAGATCACCAGCGCGGGAATCTGGGCCACGAGGCCGTCGCCGATCGTCAGCAGGACATAGTTGTCCACCGCGGTGGATACGTCGAGTCCGTGCTGCAGAACCCCGATTGCCAGGCCGCCGATCACGTTGATGAAGAGCACCAGGATGCCGGCAACCGCGTCGCCCCGTACGAACTTGCTCGCACCGTCCATCGCGCCGTAGAAATCCGCTTCCAGTCCGATCTCGATGCGGCGCCGGCGCGCTTCCTTGTCATCGATCAGGCCGGCATTCATGTCGGCATCGATCGCCATCTGCTTGCCGGGCATGGCGTCCAAGGTGAAGCGCGCCGCGACTTCCGCGATGCGGCCCGCGCCCTTGGTGACAACCATGAAGTTGATGACGACCAGGATCGCGAAGACGATCAGGCCGACGGCGAAGTTGCCGCCGATCACGAAGTGGCCGAACGATTCGATCACGCGGCCCGCGGCGCCGGCACCGGTATGGCCTTCCGTCAGCACGATGCGCGTGGAAGCGACGTTCAAGGAGAGGCGCATCAAGGTCGTGAGCAGCAGGACCGTCGGGAACGCCGCGAAATCGAGCGGCTTGCGCGTATATGCCGAGACCATCAACACGATCAGCGCGAGTGCGATGTTGAACGTGAAGAGCAGATCGAGCACGAAGGCCGGCAAGGGCAGGATCATCATCGCCAGGATCAGGAAGACGATGAGCGGAACGGCCAGGGAGCGCCAGGGAACGGCGCGCACCAATGGGTGACTCAGCAATGCGTTCATGCGGTGGCCCTAGGTGCGAGGGGATCCATGCCTTCTGGAACCTCGATGTTCGTCGGTTCCACGGGTCGTGGCGCCAGGCCCTGGGCATGGCGCTTGAGCTGGAAAATGTAGGCGAGCACCTGCGCGACCGCCGTATACAGCGCAGCCGGGATTTCCTGGCCCAGTTCCACGTGTTCATACAGCGCGCGCGCCAGCGGCGGCGCTTCCAGCTGCGGCACGCCCGCTTCGCTCGCGAGTTCGCGGATCCGGGCGGCGACGGCGTCCATGCCCTTGGCGACCACGACCGGCGCACGGTGACGGTCTTCCAGGTATTTCAAGGCGACGGCGAAGTGCGTCGGGTTCGTGACGACGACGTCGGCCTTCGGGACGGCCGCCATCATGCGGCGGCGGGCCATTTCGCGCTGGATCTTGCGCACCTGCGCCTTCAGGCGCGGGTCGCCCTGCATCTGGCGCTCTTCTTCGCGCACTTCCTGCACCGACATCTTGAGCTGGTTGCGGTACTGGATGATCTGATAAGGCACATCGATCGCCGCGATTGCAGCCAGCGTCAGCGTCAGCAGGCCAAAGGCGGTGAGGATGAGCGTGAACAGCTGCGAAAGCGCGGAGGGCAATGCGTTCGACGCAAGCGCGGCGAAATCCTGCACATGGCTGATGATGTAGGCGCCGCCAACGACCGCCAACAGGATCGTGAGCAGCATTGTCTTGCCGAGGCCGACCGCGGCGCGCAAGGAGAGCAGGCGTTGCAGCCCCGTCAAGGGATTGAGACGTTCGAGATTGGGCAAGATGGCGTTGGGCGCGAACAGCCAGCCGCCGATGAGCAAGGGTGCGGCGATCGCGGCGACAACCGTCACGGCGAAGACCGGCGCAAGCGCGATCAGCGCGTCGCCCACCAGTTGGCCGAGGCGCTCTGCCATCTGTCCCGGTTCCGTCGCCGAATGAGCGTCGAAGCGCAAGCCGCGGCTGAGCATGCCGCGGCTGGCACCGGCCACCGAACTGCCGGCGAGTGCCAACGTCACCACCGAAGAACCGATGATGAAGAAATGTGCGAGGTCGCGGGATCGAGGAACGTGACCATCCGCCCGCGCGTCTTCGAGGCGCTTGGCGGTTGGGTCTAAGGTGCGGTCCTGCCCGTTTTCGGATTCAGCCATCTAATTACTAACGGCGCGCAAAGTCCGCGCACGTATTCATGGGATGGCTTCGATTATTCGGCCAGTAACGCCAGCGAAAGGTCCGAATATCGGCAGGACAGGCGCCTACTTTAGGCCTGATCCAACAAAAATTTGCAATTGCTTTGCAGCATGGCGCCAGGGGTATTTTTCCCGGCCCGGTCTTCAGTTGCCTTGCCCTCTGCCGAAACAATCAATCGGAGCCCGCGAATTCCGCGCGCGACTCGAGATGAAGGCTGGGCAATGACGCGATCAACTGTTTTTCGGCAATTGGTACTGGACGCAACGAAACCGGTTGAGGAATTCGCTCCAGCCGCCGGCAATGGCCCCCAGGCTCTCCTGCCCGCCCCCAAACCCGACACCTCGCGCGACCTGTTCGTATGGTTCGAGGACACTTCCGACCGCCAGCGCGGCTTCCAGCGCGGCATCGCCGGCTTGCCCGAGTCCCTCCTGCCGATCGGTCATGGCATGAAGGTCATCGAGCGCCGCTACGCCCTGGGGCATCCGCACCTGCTGACGGCGCTGCGCGTGCGCTGCCGCGACCGCGCCGCCGAGCGCATCGCCGCGATCTACACGGCTGCACTGGCCGTAGGGACCGTCGCATGGATCGGCACTGGCAGCCAATACGAAATGGCGTGGAACGCGCTGTACTCGACCTCGGACGATGAAATCGATTGCGGCGACGGCGCCAGCGGCATCGACGAATTCTGACCGACGCGCCCGGCTTGCGCCGGGTGCCAACTTGCCTTCATCTCGAATTGCGCCGGATTTCCGGCGCAATTCGTTTATTCAGGTCTGGGTCGCGATTATCGTGACTGCGCCTTGCGCTGTTCGGCTTCGACGCGATTGACGTAACGCTGCAGCATCAGGCGTGCCTGCGGCGCGAGATCGACAAACTGGCAGCCGAATGTGCGGCCTGCACTGTCCGCGTCCTCGTCATAGATATTGACCACGCGAAACGCGACGCCGACCGGGCCGATGCCGGGCAGGTCCAGGATGCAATTTCGCACGAGCTGGCCCATCGGCAGATCGAAGCTGTCCGGGTAGCTCATGACGGCCAGGCCGCCCACGCTGATATTGATCAGTGGCAGCGACTCGTATTTGGACGCACCGTCCGCCAGCGGGACGAGGCATTTGGCCTGTCCGGTAACCGGCGTGCGCACGCGGAAGAACTCGCGCCGTTGCAGGCGCAGCATCTGGTCCGGCAAGCCGACGTGAAACGCCGCGCGCTGGTCGAACGTCACCGCCTGCGCGCTGGGCGCACGAAACTGGATCTTGACGTTCTCGAAGAAGACCACGAAAACCAGGTCGCGCGATCCGAGGACGCGCTGCTGGGCCTCCGGGTTCACCGGCATGTCGAATGTGGCGATCTCGCGCTCGGCGTCGACCTGCAGGACCATCGAGACCGCGAACGAACCGTCATTGCCGGTGTACACGGTCACGAGGATGCGCTCCTGCCCGATGCGATTCAGGAGCGCAACGATCTCCGCCCGCGAATACAGCATGTAATGCTCCAACTCGGGAGCGTCGGGTTCGGGGAACGGGTGCAATTGCATCGGCCTAGTTCACCATAGAAAGCGCGCCCGCCAGCAGGAAAACTGCCGCGGGATCCTGCCCCAATTCCGCCTAACGGCAGTTCGGCACGGCAACTACATTCTGCGGAAAGAAACGACACCGGGGCATGAGGAACCGATGCAGACCACGCAGGCAAGATCCGGCGCCGTCCGCGCGCGCGCGGTCGCGCAGTCATTGCGTCGCGATCCACGCGCCGAAGCCGCATACCAGAAAGGCCTGAAGGAGGCCAAGCGCGAGCGCTGGCGCGAGGCAGCCCAAGCCTACGAACGCGCGGTCGCTCTCAATCCGGACGACGCGGTCTTCTGGCTGAACCTGGCGAATTCGCGAGTCAAGCTGGGCGAGTCGGACAAAGCGGTCGAGGCGGCACGGCGCGCCCTCGCGATCGATCCCGCGTCCGAACTGGCCGTGGCGATTGCATCCCAGTGCCTGGCCGCCGCGAACCGCCACCAGGAGACCATCGAGCTGCTGCAGAGCCTGGATCTGGCCAAGGTGGAAAGTCCCAGCCCCTATTTCGCGCTGGGCAACGCGCACATGGCCCTGTTCCGCCACGACGAGGCGATCAAGGCATTCCTGGAAGGACTGCGGCGCAAACCCGATTTCACGCCCGCCCATATCTCGCTGGGCAACGTGTTCGAACGCATGAAGATGCACGAGGAAGCGCGCGAATGCTTCCGGACCGCAATCGAACTCGGCGGCAATCGCGCGGAATTGCTGTCCGCCATGGCACACCAGTCGCAGCATGCCTGCCGCTGGGATCTTCTTGCGCAGGATCTCGCGGAACTGCAGTGCGCCTTCGCACAGGGGCTGACGCAGGCCTCGCCGTTCCAGCTCGTCACGATGCCCTCGACCCGCGCGCAGCAACTCGCCGCTGCGCAAGCCAAATGGAAGAACCACTACGCGTCCGTGAAGCGCATGCCGCGCCCGGGCGCGCGCCGTGGCGGCGACCGCATGCGGATCGGGTACATGTCGAACGACCTGTTTCGTCATGCCACTGCCTACCTCATCGCCGAAATCCTGGAGCGGCATGATCGCGCGCGTTTCGACGTCCGGATCTATTCGTTCGGCATCAACGATGGATCCGAAATCCGCCAACGGATCATCGACGGCGCCGGCGTGAATTTTGCCGAGGTCTCGCAACTGTCCGACCAGGACCTTGCAAACCGCATCCGGTCCGACGACATCGATATCCTGGTCGACCTCAAGGGCTACACGCTCAACGCGCGCTGCGGCGTCTTCTCCTACCACCCGGCCCGGATCCAGGTGAACTATCTCGGTTTTCCAGGAACGATCGGCTCCGACTGCCACGAATACATCATCGGCGACCGCATCGTCACGCCGCTGGAGCATGCGGACAGCTACAGCGAAAAGATCGCGCAGATGCCGCATTGCTACCAGCCCAATGACCGCCGTCGCCGGATCGGGCCGCGGCCCACGCGTGCGCAGTGCGGGCTGCCGGAGACCGGCTTCATCTTCTGCTCGTTCAACAGCGTCTACAAGATAACCGCCGAGGTGTTCGACCGCTGGTGCCGCCTGCTGCACCAGGTCGACGGCAGCGTCTTATGGCTGTACGAAGCAAATACGCAGGGAAGGCGCAACCTGGACGCGGAAGTAAGGCGGCGCGGCATTGACCCCCAACGCATCGTCTGGGCCCCGCACCAGGTGCTCGAGCCCCATCTCGGTCGCCTGCAACTGGCCGACCTGTCGCTCGATACCCTGCCCGTCAATGCCCACACGACCGCCAGCGATGCGCTCTGGGCGGGAGTGCCGATGATCACGACGCCGGGGGAAAGCTTCGTCTCGCGCGTCGCGAGCAGCATCCTCTGCGCGGCAGGACTGGACGATCTGATCGCCCCGGACGGCGACGCCTACGAGCGGCTCGCGCTGGACCTGGCCAGGAATCCGGATCGCCTGTGCGAAATCCGTGCTCGCCTCGCCGCGAACCGGGACGAATGCTCCTTGTTCGACAGCGCGCGCTACACGCGCGACCTCGAAGCCCTCTATGAGCGGATGATCGCCGCGTGGGAGCGCTGCGCCCCGGCCGAACATCTTCCTGCGGCAGCACAATGACGGTCGATGAAGCGGTCGATGCCCGGGACGCGGATGAGCTCTACCGCACGGGCCTCGCGCTGGCCGGCGTGCAGCGCTGGCCCGAAGCGGTGCAACAGTTCGCAGCCGCCGCGCGGGCCAATCCGCACGACGTGGTGTACTGGCTCAATCTGTCGCACGCTTGCCTGAAGACCGGCGACCTTGGCCAAGGCGCGCAGGCAGCCGCGCAAGTGGTCGCGCTCGATCCGCGCTCGGAACTCGGGCTGACGCTCGCGCTGGAGTGCCTGGGCCCCGAAGGACGTCACGGCGAACTCGTCGCGCTGTTCCGCAAGGCGGACCTGGCCAATGTCGCCCAGCCCCGGCTTCACCTGGAACTGGGAATTTCGCTGACCCGACTGGGTCGCCTGCCGGAGGCCGTGCAGGCGTTTTTGGAAGTACTGCGCCGCGACCCGCGCGCGGCGGAGGCATTTGCCCAGCTTGGCAACGTATTCCAGCTCCTGCAGATGCCGGAAGAAGCTCGCGAATGCTTCCGCAACGCCCTGGCCTTGGGTCGCACGCCGGTCGAGATGGCTTCGGCAGTCGTGTTCACGTCGCTCGAGGCATCGAACTGGAATTCGATCAACCAGGACCTCGATGCCCTGCTGCAACTCTCGGGCGAAGGACTCGGGCACCCGGTCCCCTTCTATAGCCTCGCCTTCGGATTCAGTCGTCAACTGCAGCTGGCGGCATCGCGCGCCTACGCGGAGCGCACGTTCCGGGGCATCGAGCCCCTGGCGCCGCGGGCACCCAGGATTGCCGGCGCGCCGATTCGCGTCGGCTACGTATCGAGCGATTTTCGGGAGCACGCAACGGCGTACCTGATTGCCGAACTGTTCGAGCGCCACGATCGCAATCGGTTCGAGATCTTCGCCTATTCCTACGGGGACGACGATGCCTCGCCCATGAGGAGGCGCATCGAGGCTGCATTCGGCGAGCGCTTCTTCGAGGCGCGCCAGGCCGCGACCGCCGAACTCGTCGAACGTGTCCGCGCCGATCGGATCGATGTGCTGGTCGATCTCAAAGGCTTCACGCTGTACGCGCGCAACGAGTTGTTTGCGCATCGCGCTGCCCCGATCCAGGTCAACTTCCTGGGGTACCCGGGCACGCTTGGCAGCCCGCACTACGACTACGTCATCGGCGACCCGATCGTCTCTCCGCTCATACACGCCGACGGTTTCACCGAAAAGATCGCGCAGATGCCCGGTTGCTACCAACCCAACGACCGCAAGCGTCCCCAGGCCCTTGCGGACGATCGTGCACGCTGGCAGCTCCCCGAAAAGGCGTTCGTCCTCGCCAACTTCAACGCCAACTACAAGATCACCGCACCTGTTTTCGATTGCTGGTGCGGCTTGCTGCGCGATGTCGACGACGCGGTGCTCTGGCTGTTCGAGACCAATCCGCAGGCGCGGCGCAACCTCATGGCGCAAGCGCAGGTGCGAGGCGTCGCGCCCGAGCGGATTTTCTGGGCCGGCTCCTTGCCGCTCGCCGAACATCTCGCGCGCATCCAGGCCGCCGACCTGTTCCTCGACACCTTGCCCGTGAATGCCCATACCACGGCAAGTGATGCACTTTGGGCAGGCCTGCCCGTGCTTACGGTGCTCGGCGACAGCTTCGTGGCACGCGCGGCAGCCAGCATGGTGACAGCCGCGGGACTGCCTGAGCTGGTTGCCAGCAACCTCGAGCAGTACACGGGGATCGCACGCAAGTTCGCGCGCGATCGGTCGCGCCTGCGGGATTTGCGTGAGCGTCTTGTCGCCGAGCGCATGCAATGCGACCTCTTCGATTGCGCGCGGTATACCCGCGACTTCGAGGCATTGATCACTCGCATGGTCGAGCGCCTCGACCGCGGCCTCACGCCCGAGCATCTGCCGGTCGCCGGTCGAGCGGCATAGCCGAAAGTGACAGGGTAGGCATTGGCTTATCCGGCGACCCGGAGCGCCCGTCGAGGCTAAAGTCCCGCCAGTTGCTACCGACGGGTATTGCCTTCATGAACGGTTCCACGAAAAGCACCACCGGCGTTCCGGCCGTCCATCTGTGCATCATGCAGCCGGTCGGCTATGTGCACTCGATGGGCCTGCTCGACGCGGCGCTCTATTTCCGCCATCAGCTTGTGCGCCTCGGTGCGCAAGTCAGTATTGCCAAGAACCGCCTGCGCCAGGATTGCGTCAACATGATTTTCGGCGCACACCTGGGCTTCGACGCCGAGCTTGCGCGCAGCTTCTGCTGCGTCTTCGTCAACCTCGAACAACTCGGCGCCGGCGGCAGCCGGATGCCGCCGGCGTACCTGGAATTGTTGCGCGGCTTCCCCGTCATCGACTACGACGCCGCGAATCCGCCCACCTACAAGGCACGCAGCGGGGAAGTGCCGCTGATCTCCTTCGGCCATGCGCCGTACCTCGCGTCGGGGCCGATCCAACCGCTCCCGCTCGACCAACGGCCTTTCGATCTGCTCTTCTTCGGTTCGATGAACCCGCGGCGCCGCGCCATCATCGAGCGCATCGAACGCACCGGTCGAACCGTGGTCACCTTTGATGCTCCCCTCTACGGGCCGGAGCGGGACGTGTTCATCCGGCAGTCGCGTGCCGTCCTCAACTGTCACCATTACGACAGCGCGCTCTTCGAGCAGGTGCGCGCCTTCCACGTACTGTCACTCGGCACGCCGTTCGTCTCCGAGCGCACCGAACGCACCTGCCCGGGCGCGCAATTCGAACCTTGCGTGAACTGGTTCACCGATGCGAACCTGGAGCGCTTCTTTGCCGAGGAATATGCCGCCGCGTCGTTTGCCGAGCGCGCCGCGAAACAGTTGGAGGCTTTCCGCGCGGTCGATCCGGTCGCGGAGTTTGCCAAGGTGGTGGACCACGCCCGCGCGAGCCAGTCGTCCTGGCGCAGCCAGGCCCGCGCGCCGGTCAATCCGCAACGCCTGCTGCAGATCGGCTCCGGCAAGGATTACCGGTCAGGTTGGCTGAATGTCGACATTCTCGAGCGCGCACAGCCGGACATCGTTGTCGACCTCAGCCAGCGTCAGGCCTGGCCCCGCCGGTTCGCGTCGCCCACCTGGGGTACGGTCGAACTGCGCGAAGGCGCAAGCGATCTGATCTATGCGAACAACGTGCTCGAACACGTGCCGGACCTGGCAACCCTCATGGGAAATTGCCTCGCATTGCTGCGCGTGGGCGGCCTCATGGTGATCGAGGTCCCGCACGAATCGTCCACCGGAGCCTGGCAGGATCCGACGCACGTACGCGCGATGAACGAGAATTCCTGGATCTATTACACGGACTGGTTCTGGTACCTGGGCTGGTTCGAGCACCGCTTCCGCCTGCGGCAGTTCCAGTACATCGACGACAAGCGCGCGCCTTGCGACAAATCGCGCGCGGCGTTCATGACCGTCACCCTCGAAAAGATTCCGACGACGGTGGCGGAACGCATGACCGCACGCACGATGAGTCCGGATTTCGCCGGCTTGATCGATTCTCCTTCGCGCCTGTGCGGCGCTTCGGAGGACACGGGTCCTCCTTCGCCTGCCACCTTGGCGATCGCCGCGGCGCCGCGCCTCGTCGCGTGACGCGAGAGGCGGACGAGTTCCAGGCGCACGCCGGCTTCCCATGCAACGCGATCCCCGCATCCTCTTCATCGCCCCTGGCGACGCGCCGGACTACCAGTGCGACACCTTGTTCCACGGCCTGAAGTCGCTGCTCGGCGAGAACCTCGTCGATATCTGCCCGCCCTGGTACATGTACCGCCCCACGGAGCAAAACCGGGCGCGCTTCCCTTCGCTCTACGGCAAGGGATTCACGCTGTACGGCCTGCTCGAGGAATCCCCAGCGACCGATCGCACGGACATCGAGGCGAAGATCCGCGCGCGCCACTTCGACCTGGTCGTCTTCGGATCGATCCATCGCTCGCAGCAATATCTGTTCGAGGTGCTGGATCGTTATTCGATGGAGCGCATCGCGTTCGTCGACGGGGAGGACGAAACCGGTTTGTTCCGCCATGTGCTGGGCCGTGGCCGCTATTTCAAGCGCGAGATTGCCGATCCGTGGATGATCGGCAACGACGCGTCGCACGTCCTGCCGATCGGATTCGGCATTCCCAGGCAGAAGATCGTCGACTCGATTCCTGCCAAGACGCGACTCGTGGCCCACATCGATCCGCGCGACAAAAGCACCTACATCTACGGCAACGAAACCGACTACTACCAGGGTTACCGCGAAAGCTGCTTTGGCATCACGACCAAGAAGGCGGGGTGGGATTGCATGCGCCATTACGAGATCCTCGCCAATGGCTGCTTTCCCGTCTTCCTGGACCTGATGGACTTCCCGCCTTCCGTGATGACCCACTACCCCAAGCACCAGATGCTATGGGCCTTCGAATACCTGCGCGATCGCCGGCGCGACGCGGACGCTGTGCCCAATGCGCAATACCTCGAGCACCTGAACGCGGCCCTGGACGGATTGCGGACCCGATGCACGACCGAGGCGGTCGCACAGCATTTTGTCGCCCGCTGTGCCGGCGCGGCCTGACACGGGCGGCTTCCACACGCCCCGGAGAAACCTCGGCATGCCACTTCCCATCAAGGCGCTGCAAGCCCTCAATGCCCGTGAATTCCTGGCGATCCTCAACGACGACGCCGCGAAGTTCTGCTACGCGCAACTCGGCGAAGACATCGTCGTGCATTACCTTCTGACGGCTCACGTCGGCATGGGGGACAACGGCTTCTACGTCGACGCCGGCGCATTCCACCCCCGGCAGTATTCGAATACGCGATTCCTGCAAATGGTCGGTTGGCGCGGGCTGAACATCGACGCCAGCGCGGAGGCGATCGAGCGCTTCCGGACCGAGCGGCCCAAGGACATCAACGTCTGCTGCGGGGTCGGCCCGAAGGAAGAGGAACTCACGTTCTATCGCTTCGCGGGCGGAGCGGCCAGCACCTGTTCCGCCGAGCAGGCGCGCACCTGGCAGGAAAAGCACGGCTGGCAGTTGCTGGGCACCTCGACCGTTCGTGTGCGACCGCTCAACGCGATCCTCGAAGAGTTCCTGCCCCCAGGCCAGACGATCGACTACCTCAACATCGACCTGGAAGGTTTGGACGGCGAGGTCCTGCGCGGATTCGATTTTGCCCGCTACCGGCCGAAGGTCCTGACGGTCGAATTGCACGGCTGCGACAAGCTCGCGCTGCGCGATGACCCGAACGTCTCATTCCTTGAAAGCATCGGCTATCACCTGGCAGCGGTGAACGTGGTCACCTACGCGTTCGTCGACAGGAAGTACTGGAAATCCTGATCGGCCGGATCAAACCCTAGCCCCATCCCCGAGCCGCGGCGAGGCGCAAGGTCGCCGAAGGAACCGCGAAATCAAGCGGCACGCCGCGCCGCTGTGCGAGGCGTCTGCGCACCGCCAGCGTGTCGAAACACCTGCCTGCGATGGGCGCAATTTCCGGGATCGCCATTGCCGACCCTGGCTCCTGGGCCTGTTCCGCATCCAGCGCAAGCGTGGCCAGGTGCGCGGCCGCGCGGTCATCGTCCGGACGCAGCGCGGCCTGCAACAAAGGAATGGCTCCGGCCTTGTCGCCAGTCGCGATCGACAGTTCGCCCGCCAGCAGCATCAGCTCCGGGCTGCGGCGCAACTCCAGGGGGACGCGCGTCATCAATGCCTGCAGCTGCGCCGCGCCCGCAACGAGGTCGCCGCGCGCCAAGGGAATGCGCAGCGCGTCGCAATCGATCGCCAGGAGCTGGTGCCCAGCCGCGCATGCGCGCGCGCGCGCATTCCAGGACTGGGCTTCGTCATACGCCGCCTCCATGAAGGCAACCCACGCGAGCCAGCGGCACGCCAGCGCGGCGTTGGCGGCAGGATCGGGTAGCAGCAGGGAACCGGGATCTTGCGACGGCGGGTCGAGGTAACGCTGGAGGAATTCGCGGGCGCGCGGCGCATCGCCTGCACGCGCGAAAACGCGGCCCGCGGCGAAATCGCTGCCCGGCCCAAGCTTGGCCGCGAGGTCGCCGGCCACCTCGACGGCTTCTTGCAAACGGCCATCCTCGACCAATTGGTCCAGCAGCAGCGCGAACAGGCGATGCGCGAACGGAAGCGTGCGCAGTCGCAAAGGGTCCATCGCCCGCGCCTGCAGCGCCGCCCGTGCAAGAACAGTCCGGCGCTCGTCGCCCTGCCCGCGCGGCAAGGTATCCGCGAGCTTGTACGCGACAAACAGGTTTTCCGGCTCCTCTTGGATCGACCAGTGCAGCAGCCGCAGGTTGCGCTCGCGCTTGCGCGCCCGCTCTGCCGCGTCGGCGTAGCCGACATCGGCCAGGCGCACGCCCGAATCGGGCCAGGGGCTGCATCCGATCTCGACCAGCGAGCGTGCGATGTCCTCGTGGACACGACCGCGATAGCGGATCCGTGGATCGCGGCGAAACAGGCGCAAGGCCGGGTAGGAGCCGATCGTCATTGCCGGCGCCCCGGGTAGCGCTTGGGGACCGAACATGTCGACAGTGACGATCTGTGCCTGGACGGGTTGCTGGAGCGCGCGGGTCAGCGCTTCCTTGCTCGTCGGGTCCAGTCGCTGGTCTGCATCGATGCTGAGGATCCAGTCCTCCCGCGCGGCGTCCAGCGCGAAGTTGCGGGCCGCGGAAAAGTCGTCGATCCAGTCGAACTGCAGGACCCGGGCGCCGAGGCTTGCGGCCAGGGCCGCGGTGCCATCGCGACTGCCCGTATCCACGATCACCCATTCGCGCGCGATCCCACGCGTGGATTCGATCGCGTCGGCGAGACGTGCCGCCTCGTCGCGCACGATCATGCAGACGGTCAGCGGGAGTGTTGCATCTCCATGCGATAGACCCAAACGAGAACCTCCGCGACCGCCACATAGAGCGCCGGTGGAATGCGCTGGTCCAGATCAAAGTGCATCAGTGCCGCAACGAGTTCGCGTGATTCGTGCACGGGCACCCCCGCCTCGAGCGCACGGGCGATGATCTGCTCCGCAAGAATACCCTGGCCGGTCGCAACCACGCGCGGCGGCTTGTTGCTCGCACGGTCCTTGTCCGTGTACGCGAGTGCCACGGCGTTGCGTGCGGCGGGGTCGGCAGGCATTCGTGCCTCCTGTCCCGTCTTACGCGACCGTCACGGGCGCAGCCACGAGCTGTGCCAGGTGCAAGCCGCGTGCCGCAAGCGCGTCGGCCAGTGGCGCCAAGGCAGCCATCAGCGCCGCCGAGCGCTCGGACTCGATCTGGACTCCCACCGTCGAGTCCATGACCCGGATCCGCGCGTGCATCGTGCCCAGGTGGGGAAGGTGCAGGCTCACGTTCGCCACGAACATGCCGCTTGGTGCACCGGCGTTCGCGGCTTCGCGATTGCGCTCGCGGTCGGCTTCGATTTCGATGCGCACATCCTGTCCCGGCCACGCCTCGCCGCTCAGCGCGAAGGCCTGGCGCTGCAGCGCGTCCAGTTGCAGCGCGCTGCGCCGGTCGACAGCTTCGTCTCCTGGTTCCAGCCCTGCGGTCACGACAGTGCGCGCCTCGTCCAGCACTTGGGCGAGCGACCGCTCGCCGCGCAACCACTGGGCCAGATGAGCCTCCAGGAACAAGCCGCTCGATTCGACTGCGCGTGCGAGTTCATCGCTTGCACCCGTGGACGCCGACGCGCCCACGAGGGGGCGCGCAAGCGCGATGAGGGGCAGATCTTCGCCCGGGTCCTGCACGTTTCGGGGCAACGCGACCTGCGCCGGTACTGCTTGCGGCAAAGAGGCCTGGCGCAGCAAGGCGGCAACACTGGCACTGAGCGCCGCCGCGGAAGCATCGGTGCGCGGTCCGCCCGCCGCCTGCGACGCCGGCCCGCCTTCCGCTGGCAACGAAGATACCCGGCCCAACAGCGTGAGTACCGCATCGCGCGCGGTGCCGGTCAGCGGAAAGCGCCTGCCATCGACAAGGATCTGCACGAGATTGCGATCCGGCGAAAGCAGGACCTCGGCGCTCGCACCCGACCGCGCAGCGCTGCGCAAGCCCTCGAGCAGCGGATCGGGGACACTCTCGCCTTCGATGGCATCGAGCAGTTCGGCCGCATCCGTCGGGAAGCGGTCCGCGACTGCCGTGGTAGTGCCCCATTCGGGCCGCGCCGCTCGATCTGCCTGCAATCTCGGTAGTTCGATGGCCACGGCTGACTCTCTTTCAGTCCGCCACGCCCTGAGGCGGCGCGAGGATTCCTTCCAGGTCGCGCAGCCAGGGTTCGGCGCGCTCGCGGATCTGCGCGTCATTATGGAGGATTGCGCGCAGCAGCGCGACACGCCTGGCCTGGTCGGCTGCATCCAGGCGCACGTCGGCGCGGGCGCGCTTGAGATTCGCGATCAGTTCGCGGCAGTGGGCCTCGGTGCGCTCGACATCCGCCCAATCGCCCCGGCGCGCCGCCTCGAGCATGCGCCGGCTGGCCACGGCGATTTCTTCGTAATACCGGATTACCGCGGACGGATCGTCACGCCTTGGCGCCAGGAAGGGACCACCATCGGGTGCGGTCATCGGCTGGCATCAAGCGCGATAGGCGTGCAGGGCGCGCGCGGCGTAGGTCATGTTCGCGCGTTGCACCACGGGTTCGAGGGCGGCTTGCACTGCGACGGGCTGGACGGCGGCGCCGGCGCCGATCTTGGCCCAGGCGTCACGCAGGCCGCCGAGGAGGCCGGTGACCTCGTCGAGGATCTTGGCGTCATTGCGACTGTTGGCCAGCACGAGCCGGCGCAGCATGTAGCGATACAGCCCGACCAGGCGCGCGGCGAACTGCGGCGCGTGGGAAGGGTCGACGCTGGCGCACAAGCCGCAATCGATGATGCGCATCGCCTGATCGATCGCATCGCACTTTTCGGCGGTTTTCTTTTGTGCCATGAATCCCTTCGCGCGCTGGATGGTGCCGATCGCGCCGTCGAACAGGATCACGATGAGCCGGTGTGGATCGGCGTTGAGCACGTCCATTTCGACGCCGGTCTTGGTATAGGTTTTCGCGCTGAATCCCGCCATGTTTTCCTCCTGCAATTGCTTCGTGGCTGCCTGTAAATATCGGCGCGCGCGCGGGGAGGTTGAGCGGGCGCAACAGCGGAAATGCGCCCGCAAATAATCGAAAATGAGGATTGAAAGCGGGCCGGGGCGCCGCTTAGCCCGGGAGTCCCGAAAGCTCGCTCGTCAGAGCGGATTGTTCCGACGACGCCGTTTCCAGCTCGGAGTTGAGCTGGGTGTACTCCTGCGTCAGCGCGGCCTGCGTTTGCGCGAGCTGGGCCTCCATATTGGAAGCCTGGCTGTTCATATAAGTGATCTGCGACTGCAGGCCCGCCTCGGCGGAACCCAGGGCGCCCTGCGAGCCGATCATCTGCTCGGCGGCATTGCTGATCTGCTGCGCAAAGCCCAGCTGCGAGCCGGTCCCGGTGGTGCTCGTGAACATCGCGGCGACGGCGGTCGGATTGGCCGACAGCGCGGACTGGAACTGGGTCGTGTCGAGCGACAGCGTGCCGTCGGAATTGGTCGAGACTCCGACCTCCGCGAGCCACGAGGTCAAGGATGTCGTGCCGGTGGCCGTCGTCTGGCTGCCGATGATGGACTGCAGGCTGCTGACGACGCTGCTGACGGTGGAATCGCCGGTCAGTGCCGACGCGGTGCCGGTGGACGCGTCGTAGTTGGTGAGCGAGTTGGTTAGCGTGATGACCGAGTTGTAGGCGCTAATGAAGCTTTGCACGCTGTTCGTGATCGTCGTCGGATCGGCCGCAATGCTCACTTGCGATTGCAAGGGAGAGCCTCCCGATGCCGGCGCCTGCGTCAGGTTCAACGTGACGCCATTGATGGCAGTCGTCACGGAGTTGCTGGCGGAGGTCAGGGCAAGCCCGTTGACCGTGAAATTGGCATCCGCGGCGGACTGCGTCATCGTCATGGTGGACGACGTCGAGCTCGGGTTGAACGAGAACTGCGACAGACCCGAGGTTCCGGTCACGGAGAACGCATTGGCCGAACCGGTATTGGCCGAGCTCAGCACCAATTGGCTGGTTCCGTCGGCGTTGGTCACGACCGAGGCGTTCACGTTTCCTCCGGACGCGCTGTTGATCGCGCCGGCGATCCCGCTCAGGGTATCGTCGCTGGAGTCGATGGTGACCGTGATCGGCGACGCCGTGGAACTGTTCGTGAAGGTCCCGCTCGCGCCATTCGTGCCGGCAGCGTACGTTCCCATCTGGATTGTCAGCGTTCCCGTGCCGACCGTCGCCGAGGAACTCGAGACCGAAGAGGAAGCGACGGACTGGGCCTGCGCCAGGCTCGATACCGTGACCGCATAGCTCGCGTCCGCCGGAGTGCCGGTTACCGTGGCAGACACGCCGCTTCCCGTTACGGTCGCGGCTGCCGCCTGGAAGGAGGACGGCAAGGCAAGGGACGACGCCGCCGACTGCAGCGACGAGAGAGCGCTCTGTATTTGCCCATAGTCGCTCAACTTGGACTGCGTATTCGATTCCTGCGACTGCAGTTCGGTCAGGGGCTCCGACTGGACGAGCATCAATTCGGAGACTAGCTGGCTGACATTGAGCTGGCCGGCCGTGATCAGCGGGCTCGTGTATGCGGTCGCCGAGGAGTACGGATTGGAGGAACTGCTCGAAGAAGTCGAAGAAGTCGTCATTGCTTGCTCGTGGTTGCTGTCTGCTAGGCCTTGGTGTTGACATATGCGCCGGGTGCTGGCACCCCGGCTGTCGCAGTCGAAGTACTCGACGACGCCAAGGCTGCCGGCGTCGAGACGCCGGGCGCACCCGGAAGTTCCTGGGGAACCTTCTGGGTTTCGATATCCAGCATCTTGACCGTCATGGCGTGCGCCTGATCGTCGAATACAAGCACCATTTGCGAGCCAATCGCTTCGCCTTCGGATTGGGCGCGCGGCTTCGCTTTGGCAGGGGACCCGCCGTCCGTGCTTTTGGGATCCTGTGCATCGGCGGCCGCCTGCAAGGACGAAACCGTCACGACCGTACTGGCCGGCGCGGGACTGCTCGTCGCATCCGCCCCTTGGGTCGATCCACCCGTGGCCGCAGCATCGCGCGCAGAGCTCGCAGTGCTTGCGCCGGTGCCCGTGCCGGTGCCTGCGCCGGTAGTCACCGTCGCCGTTACGCCAGAGGAAAAACCTACGCTTGCCATGTCGCTCTCCATGCGGTCCTCCGCCGTTCCGGAGAATTCCGCCATACGAAGGGAATAACGGCAGCAAAACCGGCAACTTGAGCGTTTCGCACGGGTGCCACGCAAGAACGGGAGCACATGTCGGGCGCCCGTGCGCAATGGCCTACACGGGAAAAGGAAAAGGCCCGGGGGCTTGCGCCCCCGGGCCCGTTCGTGGGACCGCCGTTGCCGGCGGCTAGCCCGGTATTGCGGAAGTGCTTACGGCAGCTTGCTGAGCAGCGACAGGACGTTCTGCGGAATCGAGTTCGCTTGCGACAACATCGCGGTACCGGCTTGCTGGACGATCTCGGCCTGCGTGAGGTTCGAGGTCGCTTGCGCGTAGTCCGTGTCCATGATCGAGGACTCGGCAGCCGCGGTGTTCTGCGAATTGATCTGCTCCGTCGAAACGACTTGCTGGAAACGGATTTCGTTCGCGCCATTGGTTGCACGCGTGTTGTTGACCAGCGTCAGGGCAGCGTCGACCGCGGAGATCGCCGACGTCGCACTGGTTTCGCTCGTCAAGCTGCCGAGGCTGGCAGCCGACAGGGCAGCCGTCGAGGCGATGTTCATGCCGCCGACCGCGATCTGGTCCGTCGTGTTCGCGCCGACCTGGTACGTGATCGTGCCCGACGAGCTGAAAATCGCCTGGCCGTTGAACTGCGTGTTGGTCAGCGTTTGCGAGATCTGCGAAGCAAGCTGTTGGAACTCGGAGTCCAAATCGCTGTCGCTCGCGCTCGAGTTCGAGCCGTTCGCGGCTTCCACCGCCAGGGTACGCATTTGCTGAAGCATGTTGCTGACCGAACCCAGGGCGCCGTCAGCCGTCTGCGCGTACGAGATCGCGGAGTTGGCGTTGATGACACCTTGGTTCATGCCGTTGACTTGCGACTGCATGCCGGTGGCGATTGCGAGGCCCGCGGGATCGTCTTCGGCGCTGTTGATGCGCATGCCGGACGACAATTGCTCGACCGCCGTGTTCAGCTTTTGCGTGGTGTTCGTGATGTCCGACTGCGTGATCAGCGAGAGGATGTTGGTGTTTACGACCATTGACATGATGATTTCCTTTCTATGTCTCTCAAAGTAACAGCCCGAATTTGAGGCTGGTTCAACCTGTAACCCAGGCGGCTACCAATCTGGAGAGAGGCACCTGCCGGTTTCCTACGCGCTTGACTTGTTCCCCATCGCTTGTTGCCGGTGCGATGTGGAAGTTCGCGTCGCGTTGGATCACTTATCGGTGCGGCTTGCGGACAACTTTAGGTTCGGTCTCTTTTTGCCTGCTGTTTGCAGGCATGTGGATCGATGCATATACGAGATCAAATCACGCCATTTCTTTTTCTTGTTCTGCCGGCGTGCGGGAGAGAGCGGACTTCCCCTCATCCCTCTTTTCGACAGCACGTGCGCCTTCTGTATCGCGCATCCGCGTAGCCCATCCGGTTCGCCATCACCCCGTGCAAAAAAATGAAAAGGAAACGCGACGATTCGTCGCATGCGCCGGGAAGGGTAAAAAAAAGCGCGCCGGTGACGGGGGTCAGCGCGGCGCGCGAGGCGGGGGAGGAAAAAGAATTGCTACCGCCATTTACGGCGCTGGGCAGAGGAACTTTAGGAGAGCCAAGGGTTGACCGGGCGCCGCCTGCGGTAGGAGCGGTGCGGGGCATTTTTGCAGGCCTGCGGCTGTCCCGCGGGTGCCCCGCCGGCGGAGCGCAAAGCCTCGAATTGAGGGCGAAACGGGCGTCTATGTAAGGCAAATTCCTACACGCCGTCGGCCCGCACGCCTACGAGCGATATGGCGCATACCTGCTATCGGTCCGGAAAGGCAATCCTCAAAATGGCACCACTTCGCAACGCAATCCGGGCTTTCGCAGGCCCACCCAACTGGAGGTAGCCATGAGCAACACCAACGTCGTAAACGAACAACTGCTGCAGGAAGTCCGGGAAGTCAACCTTGCCTACCTGGTCCTGGCCCAGCACATGATCCGCGCCGACAAGGCCCAAGCCCGCTACCGCCTGGGTGTTTCCGAGGAAGTCGCGTCGATCGTCGAGCAACTCACCCCGGCCCAACTGATGAAGATCGCCGGCAGCAACCAATTGATCCTGCGCTTCCGCTTCGACGACGACGTCGTGTGGAACCTGCTGACCAGCCATTCGCGCGCCAAGCTCGCGCCGGGTGCCGCGGTCGCCGGCCTGCACGCCAACATCGTCATGGCCGGCCAGTTCGCCGAAGCCAACTAAACCGCCGAAGAAGCCACCAGGGATCGAGGACGACCATGCGCATCAAAAGCATCGTTACGGAAAGCAAGCAGATTCAGCGGGCCATCGCGCTCATCAAGCTCGGCGCACGCCTGCAAGTTCTGGAATCGGAAACGGATCTGTCGTACGAGCGCCTGCTGCGCCTGTACAAGGAAGTCCAGGGCGAATCGCCGGCGCGCGGCATGCTGCCGTTCTCGACCGACTGGTTCATGACCTGGCAGCCGAACATCCATTCCTCGTTGTTCCTGAACATCTACGAGTACCTGAACAAGACGACCGAGCTCGAAGAGATCGACGCGATCATCAAGGCGTACGAGCTGTATATCGAGCAGATCAAGGCCCAGAACCTGGATCCGTTGCTGTCCGTGACGCGGGCGTGGCGCCTGGTGAAATTCGTGGATGCCGGCATGGTCACCCTGACGCCCTGCTGCAAATGCAGCGGCAAGTTCGTCACCCATACGTATGAACTGACGAAGAACTACGTATGCGGCCTGTGCGAGCCCCCGGCGCGCGCCGGCAAGGGGCGCGGCAACGTACGTCCGGAAGAGGAAGTGCTCGTCTGAGCCTGCGCAGGAGCGCCCCTCTTCTTTAAGTTTCCTTTCTATCCTCCGATTGACCCGGCATGTCCGGGTCTTTTTTTGCCCTCACCCCTACCCTGTAGCCCGCGCCTGGTAGGGCGCGGTCGCTCCGGCGGCGCGAAGCGTGCTTCGCGAATTCCCGCCTCCGCCCCACTGCGTGGGAGAGGGAGTAATCGCTCGATATACCCGATGGCAAGGGCGCACTTCCGGCCTTCCCCAGCAAACCCCTTTTTCTGAACGGATTCGCGGTTCAAGTAAGGCGCTGAGGGTGCCGAAACGGGGCTAGCGCGCGGTTTTTCTACGGGTTCCAGGCGGTGGGACCGGAGGCGCGCGACGCAACGCCTAAATCGGGGTAAAGGTCGAGCAGCATGTTTGTCATCGTTGGCTATCTGATCGTGCTCGGCGCGGTTTTTGGAGGTTACGCCCTCGAAGGGGGCAGCTTCCATGTACTGATCCAGCCGATCGAGCTCCTGACGATCGCCGGCGCGGCCGGCGGGGCCTTCATCACCTCCAATTCCACCAAGGTCCTGAGCGCGACGCTCAAGGCCCTGCCGAAGCTCCTCCAAGGCTCCAAGTACACGAAGGTGCGCTACATGGCCCTGATGGCGCTGCTCTTCGACATCCTGAGCAAGATCCGCAAGGAAGGCATGATGGCGATCGAGTCGGACGTCGAAGATCCGCACAAGAGCGCGCTCTTCGCCAAGCATCCGCTGATCTCCGCCGATCACCACTTGATCGAGTTCATCACCGACTACCTGCGGATGATGGTGTCGGGCAACATGAACCCGTTCGAGATCGAGAGCCTGATGGAGCAGGAGATCGAGACGCACCATCACGAGGCCATGGCGCCTTCGCACGCAATGCAAAAGGCTGGCGACGGCCTGCCGGCTTTCGGCATCGTCGCGGCGGTCATGGGCGTTGTGAAGACCATGTCATCCGTCGGCAAGCCGCCGGCCGTCCTGGGCGAGATGATCGCGGCGGCCCTGGTGGGGACCTTCCTCGGCATCCTGCTTTCCTACGGCTTCATCGGTCCGCTCGCGGCACTGCTCGAGCAGAAGGTCGACGAGTCGACCAAGGAACTCAATTGCGTGAAGGCCACCCTGCTGGCCAACCTGCAGGGCTACGCACCGGCGCTGGCCGTCGAATTCGGCCGCAAGATCCTGTACTCGACGGAGCGTCCGACCTTCGTCGAGCTCGAAAAGCACGTCAAGCAAAAGCGCTAGGGCCAGGGACGCCAGCACATGAGCACCGCCAGCGAAAAAGCCAAGTCGACCATCGTCGTCAAGCGCATCAAGAAAGGCGGCCATGGCGGGCACGGCGCGGCCTGGAAGATCGCCTATGCCGACTTCGTCACGGCCATGATGGCTTTCTTCCTGCTCATGTGGCTGCTTGGCTCAACCACGAAAGGCGACTTGAAGGGCATCTCCGAGTATTTCCAGTCCCCGCTGCAGGTATCCATGTCGGGCGGCGATGGCGCGGGAGATTCGACCAGCGTCATTACCGGGGGCGGCCAGGACCTGTCCAGGCCGGCCGGCCAGCTCAAGAAGGGCCAGGTGGAAGAGAAAAAGCGCAAGACCCATGAGATCGCGAAGAAGGAACGCGAGCGCATGGAGGAGCTCCAGCGCCACCTCAACCAGGCGATCCTGAACAGCGAACTGCTCACCCAGTTCAAGAACCAGATTCGCGTGGAAATCACGCCCGACGGCCTGCGCATCCAGATCGTCGACGATTTCAAGCGTCCGATGTTCGATATCGGCAGCGCACGCGTAAAGGATTACATGCGCGACATCCTGCGCGAGTTCGGCAAGGTGCTCAACGATGTCGACAGCAAGATCGTCCTCACGGGGCACACCGATTCGGCGCAGTACGCGGCGGGCGACAAGTCCTATTCGAACTGGGAGCTTTCCGCGGACCGCGCCAACGCCTCGCGCCGCGAACTCGTCGCAGGCGGCATGGACGCCGGAAAGATCGTGCGGGTGGTCGGTCTGGCCGACTCGAGTCCGCTCGACAAGGACGACCTGATGGACCCGCTCAACCGGCGGATCTCGATCATCGTCCTGAACAAGCTCGCCGAGGAGCGCATGAAAATGGCCGGCGGCGAAATCGAGGCCGGCGACAAGGACACGCTCGACAACGCGGTCGGCCACGAGAGCGCGGCGACGCCGGCTGCGCCGGCCGGCCCCAGCGACGCCGGCACGGCGCCTGCCGCCGACCCGGCCGTCACGACTCCGGTGCCGCCGGGCGCGTCGGCCGCCCCCGCTGTGGGCGGCGAAATCGTTGCCAGCGCCGGTCCGGTGGCCAAATGAACCACGATCCGGCGACTTGCGGGGTCTTGGATGGACCGGGATTGATTACCCGGAAGCGGGCTTTTCCTTCGTTTGGAACAGGCCCCGGCACCCGAAAATTTGGCAATCCGAAGGCCCGATCCGTTGGATCAAGGCCGGTTATTGGGCGCCCTGGTGGGAACGCCACGAGCAGGAGTGAGCATGAGTAGCGAGCCGCGATTTTTGATTGTCGACGACTTCTCGACGATGCGTCGCATTGTCCGGAATCTGCTCAAGGAGATCGGATTCAACAACGCCGAGGAGGCCGAAGACGGCGTCGTCGCGTTGAACATGCTCAAGTCGAGCAAGTTCGATTTCGTGGTCTCCGACATCAACATGCCGAACATGGACGGGTTTGCGTTGCTCAAGAACGTGCGGGCGGACGCGAATCTCAAGGGCATCCCTTTCCTGATGGTCACGGCCGAGGCGAAGAAGGAAGACATCGTCAACGCGGCGCAGAACGGCGCCAACGGCTACATCGTCAAGCCCTTTACAAAGGCGACCCTGGAAGAAAAAGTCCAGAAGATCATGCAGAAAATCGCCGCCTGAGGAAGAAGACGACGATCATGGGTCACAGCGACGTATTTTCCCTGCAAGACGCCCTCGGGACGGACGAATCCGCCGTCGAAGCCGGCGCGGGCGCCGTGAACGGCGTACAGGTGTGGGGCGATCCCGCGCAAGCCGTTGCGGCGGTACCCGTTCAGGACGAACCGCTTGCAACGCAATCGACGGAACCCGCCGCCAGCGGCGATACGATCTACAACCGCATCGGCCAGCTCACACGAACGCTGCACGATGCCATGCGGGAGCTGGGTTATCACGAAAGCCTGGCCGACGCCCGCGACAACCTGCCCGACGCGCGCGACCGCCTGGCGTACATCGCCCGCCTCACGGGCGACGCCGCGGAGAAAGTGCTCAATTCCGTCGACCGCGCACGCGAAGTCCAGGACGAGATGGCCGGACACGCAAAAGGCCTGGAAACACGCTGGGCGGCCGTAGCCAAGTACATGGAAGGTGGCGACCGCGCCACCCCGGCCGGTGCCACGCTCGTCGAGGAGACCTGCGCATTCCTGCGCGGCGTCGACCAGCGGGCCGGCGCGACCAATACGATCCTTACCGACATCATGATGGCGCAGGATTTCCATGACCTCACCGGCCAGGTAATCCGCAAGGTGGTGAATCTCGCGCAATCGCTCGAGGAACAACTGCTGCATCTGCTGATCGAGTCGACACCTCCAGAGCGCAAAAAGGCGGAGACGGTCGGACTCGAAGGCCCGATCGTCGACCCGGAAAAGCGCACCGACGTGGTTGCCGACCAGGCAGGCGTCGACGACCTGCTCGCAAGCCTCGGCTTCTAGTCCGCACGAGCCAAATGCAAAACGGGCGCGGAATTCTCCGCGCCCGTTCTGCTTGGGGAAGTTCGTTCGGATCCGGTGATCAGACAGGCATGTTCATGATGGAGTCGTAAGCCTGCACGAGGCGATTGCGAACCTGGACCGCCGCCGAGAAGGTAAGTTGCGATTCATTCATCGCAATCATGGTCTGCTCCAGGCTGACGTTCGGGTTGTCGAGCTGGAACTGCTTCTGCAGTTCCTCCGCGTTCGCCTGGGTCTGGCTCACCGATTTCAACGCCGAATCGAGCGTCGAGGAGAAGTCGAATCCGGTGGAGCCCGCGCCCGAAGTCGCCGCGGACGCAGCACCGGCGACGCCCTTGGCGTTTGCCACGGCGCTTGCGATCTGCGTGTTGATGCTTGAAATATCCATACTCGCCCCGCGCGGGTATTCCGGATCCGTTGCACCGTCGAATTGGCGGTGCCCGCCGGTTTTTCTTTGTGAAAGATTAGGTTGGCGGCGCTTTTTGCAATCCAAGGTTATGCCCCGCTATTGCGCCCCATTTCGTTCACATTTCGCTGTGATTTCGCGGTGCTGCAGTGCTTTATGGCGCTAATTGAAACGGTTGATCTTTCCTTGGCTTATCGATGCATTCGCACCCTAAAGGAACCCAATAATGCGAAAGCTGCGACATGACGCAAATCTGTGATTCGGCAGCCACGACGAAAGAAGATGGACAACCTCCCTGCACCGACCGGACCGATTTCCTTCCCCGGCAACGGAATCTTCGCCCGCCTTGCACCGCGCACCCGCGCGATGCTGATGCTCGGCGCTGCCGGTCTCATTGCCGTCGTGTCGGCGGCATGGCTGTGGAGCGCGAATCCCAGCTACGGCGTTCTGTTCACGAACGTTTCCGACCGCGATGGCGGGGCCATCATCGCGCAACTGTCGCAGATGAACATCCCGTACCGCAATTCGGAAGGCGGCACGATCCTGGTTCCGGTCGACAAGGTGCATGAGGCACGCCTGAAGCTTGCGTCGCAAGGCCTGCCCAAGGGGTCGATCGTCGGTTTCGAGATCCTCGAATCGCAGAAATTCGGCCTCACGCAGTTCCAGGAACAGCTCAACTACCAGCGTGGTCTCGAAGGCGAGCTCGCCCGTTCGATCCAGACGCTTGCGCCGGTCGCGGCGGCACGTGTGCATCTGGCGCTGCCCAAGGCTTCAGGATTCCTGCGCGACAAGGAGCCGCCGACGGCGTCCGTGCTGCTGCAACTGCATCCGGGGCAATCGCTGGATCGTGCGCAGATCGCAGGCATCGTGCACCTGGTCGCCTCATCGGTGCCCGAACTCAACCCCAAGAATGTTTCGGTCGTGGACCAGCACGGCGACCTGCTTGCCAACCAGTCCGACGACTCCGCCGCCGGCCTGAATTCGACGCAGCTCGATTACGTCGCGCAGATCGAGTCGTCGACGATCAAGCGCATCGAAGACATCCTGGAGCCGATTGTCGGACGCGGCAACGCGCGCGCGCAGGTGACGGCCGACGTCGACTTCTCGAACGTCGAAACCGAGGACGAGTCGTACAAGCCCAACCAGGGCGCCGACAAGTCCGCCATACGTTCGCAATCGAGCACGGAAAGCTCCCAGCCCGGCGGTTCGACGCCGCAGGGCATTCCGGGCGCGCTGTCCAATCAGCCACCGGTGCCCGCGACGGCCCCGATCAACGGCCAGAACCCGCCGCTCAATCCGCCCGCGTCGGCCACCGCTTCCAACGGCAGCTCGCACAAAGAGCAGACCACGAACTACGAAGTCGACAAGAACATCCGCCACACGCGCAATGCCAGCGGCCAGGTCAAGCGACTGACCGCTGCGGTCGTCATCAACAACAAGCCCGCGGAGGACGGCAAGGGCGCCGGTACGCCGTGGGACGCGAAGGAAATGGAGAACGTCCAGGCGCTCGTGCGCCAGGCGATGGGCTATAACGAGCAGCGCGGCGATTCGATCAACATCGTCAATGCCGCGTTCAGCCAACCCGAGCTGGCCGCCGTCGAGCCCGTGCCGTTCCTGCAGCGCCCGGACGTCCTTGCCTTGGCCAAGGAAGGCGGCAAGGCCGTGCTGTTCCTGATGCTCACGGCGATCGTCGTGTTCGGCGTCCTGCGCCCCGCATTGAAATCCATCGGGACCGCTCCGCCGCCCGTGGAGATCCAGGCTGCCGCGCCGCCGCCACAGGCGATCAGCGCGCCGGCCGCGCAGCAGGCCTCCCTCGAAACCGTGCGACAGATCGCCAAGAGCGACCCCGCCGCCGTGGCCAATGTGGTCAAGGCCTGGGTGGGCGACGCAAAAGCATAAGCAAAGGCACACGCCGCGACCATGGCCGCACAACTCGACGATTCCGGAGTGGAACGCGCCGCGATCCTGCTGATGACAGTGGGAGAGGAAGGCGCCGCCGAAGTCTTCAAGTACCTCACGCCCAAGGAGGTGCAGAAGGTCGGCGAGACGATGGCCAAGCTCAACACCGTCTCGCGCGAAAAGATCGACGATATCGTCAAGAAGTTCCATGAGACGCGCGAAGGTCATTTCTCGCTGGTGCGCGACACCGACGAATACGTGACCCAGGTGCTGAGGAAGGCGCTTGGCGAGGACAAGGCCAACCTGCTCATCGACCGGATCCTGCAGGGCAGCGACGTTTCCGGCATCGAATCGATGAAGTGGATGGACCCCGGCTCGGTCTCCGAACTGCTCAAGAACGAGCATCCGCAGATCGTCGCTTCGATCCTCGTGCACCTGGAGCGCGACCAGGCCGCCGAGGTGCTGCGTCACTTCACCGAACGCATGCGCAACGACGTGTTCCTGCGGATCGCGACGCTCGACGGCATCCAGCCGCAGGCGCTCGAAGAGCTCAACCAGGTTCTGTCGCGCGTGCTCGCCGGCGGCGAGAAGGTCCGCAAGGCTTCGCTGGGCGGCGCCAAGACGGCCGCGGAAATCCTCAATTTCCTGGGCAGCGCAATCGAGTCGGTCGCCATCGAGTCGATCCGCGAGTCCGACGCGGACCTGGCGCAGAAGGTGCTCGACCAGATGTTCACCTTCGACAACGTCAACGATCTCGACGACAAGGCCATCCAGACCTTGCTGCGCGAGGTGCAGTCCGAATCGCTGATCGTGGCCTTGAAAGGCTGCGACCAACCCCTGCGCGAAAAGATCTTCAAGAACATGTCGACGCGTGCCGCCGAGACGATGCGCGAGGACCTCGAGGCCAAGGGTCCCGTGCGCCTCTCGGAAGTCGAGGCCGAACAGCGCGAGATCCTCAAGATCGTGCGGCGCCTCGCGGACGAAGGCCAGATCCAGCTTGGCGGCGCAGGAGGCGACGATGAATTCGTGTAAGCCGCGGATACTCGCGCGCGGCGAGGCTTAGTCGACGTGGGCGCACCCGAGAAGTTTTCCCGCATGATCCCGAAGGACAAGGTAGGCGAGGCGGCACAGTGGGAACTGCGGCCGCTTGCCGCCGGCAAAAGTCCGTCGGGCGCCCGCCAATTGTCCGCGCGCGGCAATGACGCTGCCCGCCAGCAAAGCGGATACGAAGCCGGCAAGGCACAGGGCTACGCGGACGCGATGAAAGCCGCGCAGCAGGCGCGCGCGGTGGATCTGCAAAGGTTCGAAGCCCTGCTGGGTCAGTTGCGCTCGCGCTTCGATGAGCTTGCCTCGCATACGGCCGATGCCCTGCTCGACCTCGCGCTGGACGTGGCCGCACAAGTCCTGCGTCGTGAAGTCCAGACCCAGCGCGACGTGGTGCTGCCTGTCGTGCGCGAGGCGCTCGGGCATTTTGCCGAAACCCATGCTCATCCGACGGTTCGTGTGTCGCCGACCGACTTCGCGCTGGTGCGCGATAGCCTGCGTGCCGATGGCGTCTTCCAAGGATGCCGCGTCGTTTCCGACGCGGGCGTCCAGCCCGGCGGCTGCAAGGTCGAGACTCCGCAAGGCGAGGTCGACGCGACACTGGGAACGCGCTGGCGACGCGTGGTGCAGTCCCTGGGCTGCGATGTCCCGCTGCCCGAGATCGACGTGCACCCGGTTGCCGACAGCGCCAGCGGCAAGAACGGCGACGACGAACCCGCCGACGGCAAGGCATCATGAACACGCCCCGCCCGGCCCCAACCGCCGCACCAGGCGCCGCAGGCAGCGCCGGTTTTGCTCCGTTTCTGCAGGCTTGCCGTGGCATTGCCGCGAGCTCCGAACCCTTGGAGATGCGCGGACGCCTTACGCGTGCCGCAGGCCTCGTGATGGAGGCCGTGGGCCTGAAGTTGCCCGTCGGCGCCCGGGTTGCTGTCATCCAGGCCGACAACGTGCGGCTGGATGCGGAAGTCGTCGGGTTCGCCGGCGAACGCGTGTTCCTCATGCCGATCAGCGAGCCGCAGGGAATTCGCCCGGGCGCGATGGCGATCGCCTTTGAACCGGCCGCCACCCGGCCGCGCCTGGGCAAGCGCATCCACCCCATGCGACGCGCCGAGGATCGCACAAGGCGCGTGCCGCTCGGACCGGGCCTGCTCGGCCGGGTGCTCGATCCCAATGGCATGCCGCTCGACCACGGCGGCCCGGTCGTTACCGGAGATGCCGGCAACTGCGAATTGCGTCCGCTCGTGCGCCGTGCCATCAACTCGATGGAGCGCGCGCCGGTGCGCAATGCCCTGGACGTCGGCGTACGCGCGATCAACGGCCTGCTCACCGTAGGACGCGGCCAGCGGATCGGCCTGTTCGCCGGATCGGGAGTGGGCAAAAGCGTATTGATGGGCATGATGGCGCGCTTCACCTCGGCCGATGTCATCGTGGTCGGCCTGATCGGCGAGCGCGGCCGCGAAGTCAAGGAATTCATCGACGACATCCTCGGACCCGAGGGACTGCGCCGCGCCGTCGTCGTGGCCGCTCCCGCCGACACGACACCGCTCGTACGCATGCAAGGCGCGGCCTATGCGACCGCGATCGCCGAGGACTTTCGCGACGAGGGCAAGGACGTATTGCTGCTGATGGACTCGCTGACGCGGTATGCCATGGCCGCGCGCGAAATCGCCTTGGCGATCGGCGAGCCGCCGGCGACCAAGGGTTATCCGCCCTCCGTGTTTGCGAAGCTGCCGCAACTCGTCGAGCGCGCCGGCAACGCTGCGGCCGGCGGTGGATCGATCACGGGCTTTTACACCGTGCTGACGGAAGGCGACGACCAGCAGGATCCCATCGCCGACGCGGCACGGGCGATCCTGGACGGCCACATCGTGCTCTCGCGCTCGCTCGCGGAAGCGGGGCATTTTCCGGCGATCGACGTCGAGGCTTCGATCTCGCGGGTCATGCCCGCCGTCGTGAACCCGCAACAACTCGAGTCGGCGCGCCGCTTCAAGGCGATGTTCTCGCGCTATCAACGCAACCGCGACCTGCTCGCGGTGGGCGCCTATGTGCCGGGCGCGGACGCCGCGCTCGACGCTGCGATCGGCGCCTATCCGCGCATGGAGCGCTACCTGCAGCAATCCATGAAGGACCAGGCGAACCTGCAGCGCTCGCAAACCGACCTGAACGAACTCGTGCGTACCGTACCTGGACAGCCATGATTCACGCGACATGAATCCCGCCACCCTCGTCATCCTGATCGAACAGGCCAAAATCAAGACGGAAGCCGCGCAGATGCGCTTCGCCGCCGCGCGCCGCACGGTCGACCAGGCGCGCAAGCACCTGGACGTGCTGCGCCGCTATGCGCAGGAATACGACGATCGCGCCGGCCTACGCACCGGGGACAGCCGCGACCCGAGCGCCGAGCGCAATCAGATGCAATTTCTTGCCCGCCTGTCCGAGGCCGTGCAGACACAGGAACGGGAGGTCGAGGCCTGCGAGTCCGCCGTGCAAGCCGCGGCACAGGATCTCGCCGCGTGCCAAAAGCGGCACAAGAGTCTCGAGACGCTGGCGCAGCGCCAACGCGACGAGGTGCAACGCGCCCAGGCACGGCGTGACCAGAAATCGACCGACGAATTCGCGCAGCGCGCCCATAGCGGTGGCAGCGACCTGCGCGGCAGCTTGCAAGGCACCGCGGCAAATGCAGGGGAAACAGCATGATTCGCAGTAGTGGAGCGACTTCGGGCAACAATTCCGCTTCGGACGTCATCGGCCCATCGCAAAACGCGAACGTCCGCCAAGGCAGCGATCCGCAGGCGAGCCCGTCGGATGCGCCATCGTCCTTCGCGAACGCGATGAACAAGGCCGCGTCGGCTCCGGCTCCCGCGCAGAATGCGCCGGGCAATGCCAATGCGGCCGCACCGGCACCGCAGGCGCCAGCAGCCACGCAAAGCCAGGCCGCCGGCGACGCCACATCCAGCACTGCGAGCAACCTGAAGGCGGACGCAAGCGCTGCTGCGCCTTCTCAAGCCCCGATCCAGTCCTCGAACGGCTCGGGCAAAAGCAAGGTCACTGCGCCCGCGGAATTCCTCGCCAAAGCGATGGCCGGCGCCAGCACGCCAGCCGGCAAGACCACAACCGGAAAGTCGCAAGCGAATCCGGAACCGACGGCGCGCCGAGCGAGTCAAGACGACGGCAAGCCCACGTCATCGGCGCAGAACGCGAGCGCGGCGGCGGATGCTTCGTCCTCGGCTGTCCTCTCACCGGTCGCCGCACCGGCCGTCGCGCCCGGCGAAACGATGAATGGCATCGCCGCGACGGTCGCAGCCCAGGCCGCGCAGTCGGGCGTGCGAACGACGTCGGCCGATGGACAGATTTCCCTGCGCTCGGGCGAAATCGAATCGACGCAGGGTTCAATCCGTTCGACACGTGCATCGGGCGTGCGCAGTGAGTCGGTCGATGATTCCACCGACTCGAGCTCCGTGCGCGATGCAGGTTCCGTCCAGGACGCGGGCAAGGTGCAGACCGATGACGCAGTGCGCACCGCCGACGCGTCGCGCGACAGTTTTGCCGGCATGCTCGGTGCGACGCGTGCCATTTCCCGAAGCGGCGAGGGCCAGGCCTCGACGCCGGGCACGAGCGCGGCCGCAACCGGCATCGGCTCGCTCGCCTCGGGCGGGTCGCTCGCCAGTATCACGAGCACGATGAACGCGCTGGCCACTCCGAATGGCGTCGAATCGGCACGCAGCACGACGAGCGTTTCGATCGAATCGCCGGTTGGCACGCAAGCATTCGGTGAGGAAGTGTCCCGGCAGCTTGTCTACCTCGCAAAATCCGGAACCCAATCAGCGGAACTGTCGCTGCAACCGGCAAACCTGGGCCCCATCAACGTCTCGATCCAGATGGACGGCAATGCCGCCTCGCTGACCATCAGTGCCGCGCACGAAGCGACCCGCTCGGCACTGCAGGAGGCGCTGCCACATCTGGGTTCGCTCTTCCAGCAAAACGGCCTGCAACTTGCCAACGCCCATGTCGGCGACGGTGGCCAAAACGGCGCGCAAAGTGGCGGCAACGCCGACCAAGGCCGGCAGAATTCGCCGGGCCTGCAAGGGGGAAATGGAAATGGCGCCGCAAACGCGTCCGGCAAACCCAACGCTGCCGGCGAGGCAAGCGTCGCCGAGCCCCGCAATTCGGTCGGAATTCGACTGATCGACACCTTCGCCTGATCACACCGGCGTCGCCGAATTGCGCAGGGAATTGCCGCAAGAACAGCAGAGAAATCCTACGCATATTCCCCGGATTGGCCGGCGTTGCGAACCCGAATAATCACTAAAGAATTCCGGGGCGCTGCCGAGGCGGCCCCCGTTTGCAACGGGGAAAGAGGAAATTCATGGCGGATGCAAAGGCAGTGGCGGCAGCGCCGGCAGGCGCGGCGGCTGCGGGCGCGAAGGGCAAGGATGCGGCGGCCGGCGCGAAGCCAGCCGAGGGCGGCGCAAAGAAAAAGAGCAAGCTTCCGGTGTTGATTGCGGCAGCGGCGATCGTGCTGCTCGCCGGCGGCGGTGCGGCCTATTTCCTCATGAAGCCCAGCGACGCCGACGCGCAGGCAGCTGCCTCCGGCAATGCCAAGACCGGCGACAAGGATAAAGACAAGAAGGGCGAGGCGAAGAAGCCCTTCTTCGTCGAGTTCGAGACCTTCACGTCGAACCTGAAGGATCCCGACAAGTTCATCCAGATCAAGCTCACCTTCCAGGTCAAGACCGACGCGGTCGCCGAAAGCCTGAAGGAATTGACTCCCGTGGTGCGCGCTGCCGTGATTCCGGTCCTGGCCTCCCAGGAGCCCGCCGACCTGGCCTCGCCGGAAGGCAAGGAGAAATTCACGGGCGACATCGTGGCCGCGGTCAACAAGTCGCTGGCCGAGCACGGCACCGATGACACGGTCGACGCCGCGCTCATCACGCACATGCTGATCCAGTAAACGCCGG
>Ga0181537_10000016_pt1 | contig 161671 bp, 146 predicted proteins | sample PEATcosm2014_Bin_39_FD_119765 | JGI IMG/M metagenome (GOLD analysis project Ga0181537, IMG submission 119765) | Peatland microbial communities from MTU Mesocosm Facility, Houghton, MI, USA - PEATcosm2014_Bin23_10_metaG | ecosystem: Environmental > Terrestrial > Soil > Wetlands > Peat | place... | reverse complement strand
CCGGCGAGTGCGGCCTCTACCGCCGCGCGCCCCGCCTCGACGGCATCCGGTAGCCGCTTCACGTCACGGCCACCGGCGCGCGCCGCGGTGTCACGACCGCCACCGCCACCACCAACCACGGCCGCCGCGGTCTTGACGACCTCACCGGCTCTGACCCCGCGCGCAACCAGCGCCGGCGCGACCGCCGCAACCAGGTCAACCCTATCGTCGGACGCGGCCCCGAGCACAATCGCGGCGTCGCCGAGCTTGGCCTTGAGCCGGTCCGCAAGGTCGAGCAGGCCCTGCCCGCCGATCCCCTCGACCACAGCCGCAACCACCACGGCCCCATCGATCGTCGCCGCGCCTGCGGCCAGCGCGTCCTCATCCACTGCTGGGGCGCCGCCGCGCTTCAACGCCTGCTCGAGTCCCTTGACGCGACCCCTCATCTGCAGCACCGCCTCCGGCACTCCGACCGGCGTCACTCGCATCGAGTGGGCGGCGTCGCTCAGAGCGCGGTCGTGCTCACGCATGAGCGCGACCGCAACCGGCCCGGTTACGGCCTCGATCCGTCGTACGTTCGCCGCACTCGAGGTCTCACTCGACAGCTTGAAGAGGCCGATCTCCGCGGTTGAACGGACGTGAGTGCCGCCGCACAGCTCACGTGAGAATGAGCCATCCCCCACCTCCACCATGCGGACGATGTCCCCGTACTTCTCACCGAACAGCGCCATCGCGCCGAGCGATCTGGCCTCATCGAGTGTTGTCGTCAGGGCTCGCACCCGGTGCGCTTCGAGGATCCAGGCGTTGATGGCGCTCTCAACATCGTCCAGCTCCTCGGGGGCGAGCGCCGCACCGTGCGTGAAGTCGAAGCGCAGCTTGTCCGGCCCCACGTAGGAGCCGGCCTGGCGCACGTGCGGGCCGAGCCGGGCGCGCAGCGCCGCGTGCAGCAGGTGAGTGGCGGTGTGGTTGCATTGGGTCGCGTGGCGGGTGGCGGGGTCGACCCGCGCCCACACCCGCTCGCCGTCATGAAGCTCGCCGCGCTCGGCCACCACCGCCAGCACCTGGTCGTCGCCCAGGCGCAGCACGTCCTTGACCTGGGCGCGGCAGTCGCCGCGAACGCACTCAATCAAGCCGCCGTCGGCGACCTGGCCGCCGCCGGTGGCATAGAACGGGGATTCGACGAGTTTGAGCAGCACGCGACCGTCCCCACCGGCCTCCCGAGTGAGGGCGCCGACCGTGGTCTCGATCGCGGTGGCCTCGTAGCCCTTGAACTCGGTCTTGAAGCCACTCTCACCGGCGAGCCGCTGCGCCTGCTCACGAACCTCGGCGTTGCTGAGCGTGCGGCCCGCGCCTTCACGTGACTGGGCGCGCTGATTCTCCATCAGCGACTCGAAGCCCTGCTCGTCGACTCCCAGGCCGTGCTCGGCGACGAGCTCGAGCGTGAGGTCGAACGGGAAGCCGTGGGTGTCATGCAGCAGAAACGCGTCGGCGGCGGCGATGCCCTCATCGCCGCTCTGCTTTGCCCGGTCGATCAGGGCGCCGAGCAGCTTGCTGCCCTCATCGAGCGTGCGGCCGAAGCTCTCCTCCTCCGATGCGAGCCACCTGCGGATCGAGTCTCGCTGGGCTACGAGCTGGCCGTACTCGTGGCCCATGATCTCGCTGACGGTGTCCTGGTAGCGCAACAGAAAGCCAGGGTCCAGAGCGAGCGTCTGGCGTCCCTGAAGGATCGCGCGTCGCATGATCCGCCGCAGAACATAGCCTCGGGCCTCGTTGGAGGGCACCACGCCATCGGCGATCAGGAAGGTCATGGAACGTCCGTGATCGGCGAGGATCCGCAGCGCCCGGTCGGTGGCGAAGTCACTGCCGTATTCACGTCCCGAGAGCTCCTCGCCAAGCGCGATCAGGGGGGCGAACTGGTCGGTCTCAAAGACCGTCTCCTTGCTTTGCAGGATCGCCGCCATGCGGTTCAGGCCGAGGCCCGTGTCGATGTTCCTGGCGGGCAGCGGCGTGAGTGTGTTGACCGGGTTCTGGTCGAACTGCATGAAGACGAGGTTCCAGAACTCGAGGAAGCGCTCGTTCTCCCCACCGGGCAGGTCATCAGGTCTGCCGCGCTCAACGCCGAGGTCGAGATAGAGCTCTGAGCAAGGCCCGCACGGGCCGAGCGGACCGGCCTGCCAGAAGTTCTCTGAGCGCGCGCACTCGACTATCCGCTCGCGCGGAAGGCCAACCTCCAACCAGAGGTCTATCGCCTCCTGGTCGGGCCCGATGCCGAGTTCCTCGTCGCCGCCGAACACGGTCACCCAGATGTCGGACTCGTTCAGGGCGAAGCCCTCGCGCGAGAGATCCCACGCGAAGCGGATCGCTTCCCGCTTGAAGTAGTCGCCGAATGAGAAGTTGCCGAGCATCTCAAAGAAGGTGAGGTGCCGGGCGGTCATTCCGATGTTCTCGATGTCGCCTGTCCGGAAGACCGTCTGACAGGTGGTCAGACGTGTGTGCGGAGGCGTCTCATCGCCCGCGAAGTACGACTTGAGTGGATGCATGCCGGCGACCGTGAAGAGCGCCGACGGGTCGAGGGCGACCGGAATCAGTGAGAACGAGGGCAGCCGGCGATGGCCGTTCTGCTCGAAGAACGATGTGTATGTGTCCCTGATCTGATCCGAGGTCATCGCCATGGTCGGTGCAGTGTATGCAGCGACGATGCTGGAGCTCGGGGTCGTCGGCGCCGAGCTCAGCGCGTGATGGTGCCCCAGCCGACGATCAACTCGCCGTCCATCAGGCAGGCCAGCTGACCCGGAGCGGCGCCCGCCACCGGCTCTGCGAGCTCGAGCGTCAGTTCACGATGGCGTCCGGCGTCCGGCGGGTCGGTGATGCGGGCCTGCAGGGGTGCGGAGCGATAGCGCAGCTTCACGCGGTCCACGCGTGCGCCCTCACGGTGCAGGCGCGCTCCCCGGACGCGAACCCGATCGGTCAGCAGCCGCTCCCGCGGTCCCACGACGACGCGGTTCGATACGGCGTCCTTGTCAAGCACGTACAGCGGCTCACCGGCGGGAGTGGTGGCTTGGGGGTGGGTCGTGAGACCCAATCCGCGCCGCTGGCCGACCGTGAAGAGCTCATGGCCAGCATGCGTGCCGACGACGTTGCCGCCGGCGTCGACGATCTCTCCGTGCCGAGGCTCGACGTCGCCGTGACGTTGTAGGAACCGGGCGCGGTCGGTGCCAGCCAGGAAGCAGAGGTCCTGCGAATCGACCTTGCTTGCGACCGGTAGGCCCGCGGCTGCCGCGAGCTCACGGACCTTGGGCTTCTCGTACTCACCGAGCGGGAAGCGCATCCGGCGCAGCGAGTCCGGCGCCAGGGCGGCGAGCATGTATGTCTGATCCTTCGCCGGGTCGGCGGCCAGGCGCAAGAGCGGCAGCGATGGCTCACGGCACTCCTCGACGTGGGCGACACGGGCGTAGTGACCGGTCGCAAGCGTCGCGCAGCCGAGCCGGTCGGCGAACTCCAGCATCCCGTCGAGCCGCACGTGCCCGTTGCAGCCGACGCACGGGTTGGGCGTGTCGCCGCCGGCATAGGAGGCGATGAACGGCTCCACCACGCCGGCACGGAACTCCTCACGGAGGTCCAGCGTGAAGTGCGGCAGCCCAAGCTGGTGAGCCAGCGCACGCGCCTGTGAGACCGCCGAGGAGGAACAGCAGCTCTTCTCCGCGTCGTTCTCGGGGTCGGCCCAGAGCTCGAGGGTTACCGCCACCGCCTCACTCTCCTTAGCGCAGAGCAGGGCGACCACGGAGCTGTCGACGCCGCCGGACATCGCGACGAGGGTGCGCTCGCGCGAGCCGTCCGCCGGGGCGCCTACCGCGCCACCTGCGCGGACTGCCGCACCCAACGCACGAGCCAGCGCATTGGTGGCTACGTCGGCGGCGTGACGCTTGGCGAGGCTCAGTCCACCGAGCTCCAGCGAGATCTCGTCAACGCCGACCCGGGCGGCTTGCAATAACGTCCTTCCGCGGACGAGCGTGACGGCGGCGCTGCCCGCAGCGTGGGAGGCGCCGCAGCCGTCCGCGGTGAAGCCCGCGTCGGTGACGTGAGTGCCGTCGGTCTGGACGTGGAAGGTGACCGTGTCGCAGCACTCGCCGCCGCCGAAGGTGACGGTGAAGGCATCGGCGGGCGTGTGCCCCTCGCCCTGGGGCGAGGTCAGGTGGTGCTCAAAGGCCAGCGCATCCATATCACGAGCATAAACGTCGTTCTTCGCTCCGACGATGCCCGCCGGGCGGTAAGCGCCTGCTAGCGCAGGCGAAGGCCCAGTTCGCGCAGCTGAGCGTCATCGACCGGCGCCGGTGCGCCGGTCAAAGGGTCGGCGCCGCTCACAGCCTTCGGGAAGGCAATCACCTCGCGGATGTTGTCGCGCCCGGCCAGGATCGAGACCAGACGGTCGAGGCCCATCGCGATGCCGCCGTGCGGCGGCGCACCGTACTTGAGCGCGTCGAGCAGGAAGCCGAACCGTTTCTGAGCCTCTTCCGGGTCGAGCCCGATGATCTCGAGGACCCGCTGCTGAACCTCCTGGCGATGTATCCGGATCGAGCCGCCGCCGATCTCGCTTCCGTCCAGAACGAGGTCGTAGGAGCGCGAGAGCAGCTTGCCGGGATCGTCCAGGTCACCGGTCGGCGCCGTGAACGGGTGGTGCTCGGCGGTCCACCCTCCGCTCTCCTCGTCCTGCGCGAACATCGGGAACTCGACCACCCAGTGCAGGTCGTGGCTGCCGGGCTCGATCAGCTCGAAGCGGCGAGCGAGCTCGAGCCGTAGGGCGCCCAGCACCTGGCGAGCGGTGGCCAGCGCATCGGCGACGATGAAGATCAAGTCCCCGACCTGGGCGCCTAGCGCTTCCTTGATCGCGCTGACTTCGGCTTCGCGCAGGAACTTGGCGATCGGCGAGCGCAACGTGCCGTCCTCCTGCACGAACGCCCAGACGAGGCCCTTAGCGCCGTGCTGCTTGGCGATCTCGGTCAAGGCGTCCAGCTCGGAGCGCGGCAGTTCACGGCAACCGGCGTTCACTCCGAGCACGGCGCCCGAACGCTCGCCCGCCAGCCCACCCCCGGCAGCCAGGGCGGCTGAGAAGACCTGGAACTCACTGCTGCTCACAGCGGCGCTGAGATCGTGAAGCTCGATGCCGAACCGCCGGTCCGGGCGGTCCGAGCCCCAGTGGCTCATCGCCTGCGCCCAGGTGATCCGAGGCCATGGTGCGGCGGGCACATCGAAGCTCTCGCGTTCGAAGACGGCGCTGAAGACCGTCTCGAGCAGCTCAATCACGTCATCCTCGGTAACGAACGCCATCTCGATGTCGAGCTGAGTGAACTCGGGCAGGCGGTCGGCGCGCGAGTCCTCGTCGCGGAAGCAGCGGACGATCTGGTAGTAGCGCTCGATACCCCCGACCATCAGCAACTGCTTGAAGAGCTGAGGTGATTGCGGCAGTGCGTAGAACTGACCGGGTTCACGCGCGCCCTGGGTGCGGGTGGGCACCAGGAAGTCACGGGCGCCCTCAGGGGTTGAGCGCGTCAGGAACGGAGTCTCGATCTCAAGGAAGTCGCGCTCATCGAGCACGGTGCGCATCGTCTGCACGACGCGGTGGCGCAGGGCCAGCGCCTCCTGCATCGGCGTGCGCCGGATGTCGAGCGCGCGGTAGCGCAAGCGCAGGTTCTCATCGACCGGGCCGTCGTCGTCAATCTGGAAGGGCGGCGTTTCAGCGTCGGCGAGCACCTCGATCGTGTCGACGTTCAGCTCGATCTCGCCTGTGACGAGGTTCGGGTTGACGTTTTCGGCGTCACGCGCGACCACGGTCCCAAAGACGCTGATGACATCCTCAGAGCGCAGACCGTGGGCTGCGGCGTGAGCGCCGCCGGCGCTCTCAGGGTGGAAGACGAGCTGGACCAGGCCGGAGCGGTCGCGCAGGTCGATGAAGATCAGCCCACCGTGGTCGCGGCGGCGATGGACCCAGCCGGCAACGCGCGCCGGTGTGCCCGTGCGAGACGCGGTGAGTTCGCCGGCCCACGCGTCGCGGAATCCGTTGGGCCTCGGCGAGCGCTTCATACGAGGCGGCTTCCGCGCAGGATCGTCGCGATCACACCCGCCATTTCAAGCTCATGCTGTTGGCCGCTGTCCATCTCTTTGAGGGTCGCGGTCTCCTGATCTTTCACGATTGCAACGTAGCGAGCATGGATGCGATCCGCGTGCTTGAGAGCACTCTTGAGGGAGCGTCCCATGAGCTCCAACTGCGCCGCCAGTCCCGCCTGCCGCGCTTCGCGTGTGAGCTCGAAGCCGACGACCGTGTGGTCGCGATTCTCGCGGTCGGCGACGACCACGAGCAGATCCACCGGGTCGGGCGCGATCGGCTGCTCGGCGCCCGCGAGCAGGATGCGTTCGACCCCGGCGGCAAAGCCGATGCCGGGTGTCGGCTCGCCGCCCAGCTGTTCAATCAGGCGGTCGTAGCGGCCACCGCCGCCTACACCCGACTGGGCGCCCAAGGCGTCGCTGGTGAACTCGAACAGCGTGCGGGTGTAGTAGTCGAGCCCCCGCACAAGGGTCGGATCCAGCTCGTAGCGGATGCCGGCCGCATCGAGCAGCCTCCTCACCTGCTCAAAGTGAAGAGCGTCGTCCGGGCCCAGCCGATCGAGCAGCTTCGGGGCGTCGGCCATAAGCGCCTGCGTCGCTCGGTCTGAGGAATCAAAGGCGCGCATCGGATTCAGATCGATCCGCGCCCGCACCTCCGGCGAGAGCTCGGACTCGTGAGCCCGCAGGTAGGCGGTGAGCTCGTCTCGGTACTCAACGCGGGTCTCCGGCGTGGCGAGGCTCGCAAGGCGCAGACGCGTTCCCTTCACGCCCATCGCGTCGAGCAACTCGGCCAGCAGCACGATGACCTCTGCATCGGTCTCGGGAGCGCCGGCGCCGATCGCTTCGGCGCCGACCTGCCAGAACTGGCGGTATCGACCCTTCTGGGGTTGTTCAGCGCGGAAGAAGCTGCCGAAGTACCAGAACTTGACCGGGAGCGGCAGCTTGTGCATGCCGTGCTCGACGTACGCCCGGCAGATCGGCGCTGTGCCCTCGGGTCGCAGCGTCAGCGAGCGCCCGCCGCCGTCGTCGAAGCTGTACATCTCCTTCTGGACGATGTCGGTTGACGCGCCGACACCGCGGGCGAACAGCTCGGTCGACTCGAAGACCGGCGTCTCGATCCGGCGGTAGCCGGCGCCGCCGAAGATTCGGTTCACCTGTGACTCGAGAATCCCGCGCCGCTCTGCGTCGCGGGGCAGGACGTCGTAGGTCCCCTTGGCTGCTTGGATGATCGCCACGGGCCCTCAGGCCGAGAGCTCGCGCAGGAAGGGGTTGTTGGCCAGCTCGGTGCCGAGCGTTGTGATCCCCATGTGGCCGGGGTAGACCACGGTCGCGGCAGGGAACTCATCCACGAGGGACGCGATCGACGCCCGCAGTGTCGGCCAATCCGCACCGGGCAGATCGACACGGCCGACCGAGTTCTGGAAGAGCACGTCACCGGAGAGCAGAACGTCCTCCCCGCGCACCGAGTAGGTCACGTGGCCGGGGCTGTGGCCGGGCGTGAAGCGTACGTCGATCGTGAGCTCCGCGAGTTCCAGCACGTCGCCGCCGGCGACCGTGTGGTCGGCCTCGCAGCTCTCGAACGGCCCAAACGGCAGTGACGGCGGGATGTGGGCATTGATGTCGGCCAGAACGTCCCGCTCCAGTGCCGGGCAGTACACCGGCGCTCCGGTGGCATCGTGCAACGGCTTCACGGCGCCGATGTGATCGAAGTGCGTGTGCGTGATCAGGATCGCCGCGATCGTCTGGATCCCGAGCGCCTCCTTCGCCGCGAGCAGGCGGTCAACTTCGTCACCCGGGTCGATCACCAACGCCGTTTCGGCGTCGGGAAGACGCACGAAGAAGCAGTTCTCCTGCACCGGACCGACCGTGAACATCCGCACGTCAAGCATCGTGGAGGCTACGACTTCGACTTGGCCATCCGGCGCCGGTACAGGTACTGCTCCATGTAGTAGCCGCCGGGCGTGTACAGAGCCACGGCCAGAATCGCGAAGAGCCCTGCCGCGACCAGGCGGCTGCCGTGCTTGGGATGGTCGGTCACGTAGAGAAACAGGAACATGAAGACTCCCGCCAGGGCGGCCCGCTGCATCGAGCCCTTCCACGTGGGCGCCCGGCGCTGGCGCGCCTCACGCGCCTGCCGCTTGCGCTCCTGGGGGCTCGGCGGGCGTCCGGTGCGCCCGCGCACCTCAACTACGCCGGCCGCGTTGCCGCGATGCTTGGTCTTGCGCTTGCTCTTCATCTGTGCCATCGGTGCGTGGGAGCTTAGACGGTATAGCCCGAACGTCGGTGCTGACGATCTCCTCGATGAATCGGACGTTCGCGACTGGAAGATCCGCGGGGAAGCCGTCGAACGCGGAGCGCGGCGCGAGGCCCACCAGCTCAGCCCTGAGCGGCTGCGCGTAACGGGTGATCGCGGCGACGACCTGAGCCAGCGAGACGGCGGTGTGATCGTCGAGATTCATTGAAACCTGTGCGACATGACCGCGGTGGGGCAGCTCAAGGCCGATCACCCGCAGGCTCGGAAGCCCCTCCGGTTCGCCGTCACGGATCCGCGCCGCGATCCGCTTGGCCGTGCGCAGGTCAGCGGGTGGCGCCAGTTCGACATTGAACGCGACCAGCGGAGGCCGCGCCGCCACGAGGACCGCACCGCCGCGGGGGTGCAGCCGGCGCGGGCCGTAGTCCGGTATCAGCTCCCCGGATTCAAGGCGAGCGCGCAGCGTGCCCTGGCCACCACGGCGAAGCTCTGCTCGCGTGACGCTGCCACCCGTCAGCAGGCCGTAGAGGAAGACCGGCAGCTCAAGCTCGCTGCCGAGACGATCGGCGAGCGTCAACGCCTCCGCGCACGCGGCGCCACGCTCGCGCTGATCGAGGAACACAATCGGCGCCACGTCGATCGCCCCCACCCATGGATGAGCGCCGTCGTGGTGCGTCAGGTCGATGGCTTGGAGGGCGGCCGCCGCCGCGCGCACGACCGCCTCCTGCAGGGCGCCCGGAGCACCGGTCACTGTCAGCACGGTGCGATTGTGGTCTGGATCGCTATGGCGATCGACCAGAGTCGCGCCGGGCGCGGACGCGGCAGCCTCGGCAATCGCCGCGATTCGGTCCTGGTCGCGACCTTCAGAGAAGTTCGGGACGGCCAGCAAGCGTGCGAGTCTATAGACTCGCCACTCGGTCCAGCCGGAGTAGCTCAGTCGGTTAGAGCAGGGGAATCATAATCCCAAGGTCGGGGGTTCGAGTCCCTCCTCCGGCACTGGAATCGTCTCTAGAATCGGCGTCGCCGTCTTCCTCTGAGCAATTCTTGAGCGCCACAACGTCGTCACTAGCCAAGCCTGCGCGCTCCCTTGAGCGCGTGTTTGATCGCACGCCAAATCAGCTCCTCGTGGGCGCCCTGCTCATAGCTGCGGGCCTTTCAGCGCTCTCGCTTTGCTTCAACCACGCGATTGACTACGACCCCGATGGCTGGATCGTCTACGGGCGCGAGTTGCTCAGCTCACAGCCCCTAAACACGACCGGCTTTCCTGCCTGGAAGCCACTGCCGGCGATCGTGATCGCTCCGTTCACGCTGCTCACACGGGGTGAGGGGGACGTCTACTACTGGCTGTTCATCACGCGGGCAGCGTCCGTCTTGACCGTGTTCGGCTCAGCGGCGCTCGGCGCCAGATTCGGCGGCCGTGCCGCGGCGCTGCTGGCCGGCTTCATGGTCGTGATCTCGCCGTGGTGGGCGGTCGATGGCGCGATTGGGCGCGACAGCTCCCTCTCGGCGGTGCTGTTCGTCGGTGCGTTCCTAGCTCACTACCGCGGCTGGTACCGGTGGGCAGTGATCGCGCTTGTCGGGCTGGCTTTGCTGCGGCCCGAGGCCACACCATTCATCCTTGCTTACGGCTTCTTGATGTGGCGCACACGGCGGCTCGCCTGGTGGTTGACGGTCGGTGCGATCGCCATCGTCGCGCTCTTGTGGATGGTCCCGACGATTCTGCACACCGGGCTGAGTCCGGGCGCGATCTCACTGCACAGCGGCGGCCGCAACGCCGCCGTGAACTCCATGTTCCCGTTCAAAACGGTGATTGTGGACGCGGCCAAACAGGCGCGGGAGCTGCCGGCGGTGCTGGTTGCGCTCGCGGTTCTCGCTTCGCTCTACGGCCTCGTGCAGCGCCGTCGCGACCGGGGGTCGGGGTGGTGGGGCTCAGACCGTGGCACAACGCTGTGGGGGCGCAGCGGTGAGGAGCTGTTACTCCTCGGAGCGGCGGTCGTGTGGGTGCTGATCGTCGCTGCTGAGACGCAGGATGGGTACGCCGGCAATCCGCGCTACCTGGTTCCGGCGGTGGCGGTGTTCTTCGCCGTCGGCTCGGTGCTGGCTGTCCGCGCGGCCGGCTCCCGCCTCGCAATTCGTCTGGCCCGCTCCCCGCGTGTCGCCCTTTGGGCCGTCGCGATCGTGTGCGTCGCCGGCACGGCTGCGTTTTCCGTGCCTTCGCTGCATTCAGGGGTCAGGCTGATTCAGATCCGCGACAGCCAGGTTGCCGAGATACGACAGGAGCTGACGCAGGTTGACTGCCCGGCGAACCAGACCATCACTAACAACGCCAACAACGCATATCTGGCGCAGATCACCGGGCGGCCGCTACAGACCACGGTGGACTGGCAGCTTCCGTACCTCTACTTCAGCGACCACAGCTTCTGGTTCCTGTACTGCTCGCCCGTGAAGTGACGAACTACGGCGACTACCAGGTAGAGATCTACTTCCAGGGGCTGTCGGGGGTCCGTAACCACCTGCCGATGACCTATTCGGAGCTTGAGCGACACGCCGCCTCGGCGCTCTCTCCAGAGTTGCTCTCATACGTCGCCGGGGGCGCCGGCAACGAACAGACGCAACGCCTCAATGTTGATGCCTTTGACCGCTGGGGCTTGATGCCACGCATGCTGAGAGGCGCCGCCGAACGCGACCTCTCGGTTGAGCTGCTCGGGCTGAGACTCCCCACCCCGGTGATGATGGCTCCGATCGGGGTGCTCGGGCTCTGCGCGCCGGACGGACACGGTGACCTGGCAGCCGCTCGCGCCGCCGCGAGGACCGGCGTACCGATGATCGCGTCCGTCCTGACGGTCGATCCGCTTGAGGACGTGGCCGCGGAGCTTGGTGACACGCCCGGCCTCTTCCAGCTCTACACGCCCAACGATCATGAGCTGGCCGCCTCCTTCGTGCATCGCGCCGAGGAGGCCGGCTACAAGGGAATTGTGGTCACGCTCGACACCTTCACGCCGGGATGGCGCCCGCGCGATCTGAGCATCGGCAACTTCCCTCAGCTTCGCGGCCACTGCCTCGCCAACTACTTCACCGACCCGCTGTTCCTGGCCAAGCTCGAGAAGCCACCGCACGAGGACATCCGTGCCGCGGCGATCCAATGGGCGCTGACGTTCGGCGATCAGAAGCTGAGCTGGGACGATTTGCCATGGTTGCGGTCGCTCACCAAGCTGCCGCTGATCCTGAAGGGCATCGGTCACCCTGATGACGTCAGGCGGGCGCTGGACGCCGGCGTGGACGGGATCTACTGCTCAACGCACGGAGGCCGCCAGGCGAACGGCGGCCTGGCATCGCTTGAGCTGCTGCCGGGCGTCGTTGACGCGGCTCAGGGTGCACCGGTGATCTTCGACTCCGGCGTGCGTGGCGGTGAGCACATCATCAAGGCGCTGGCCTTGGGGGCCAGCGCTGTTGCGATCGGCAGGCCGTACGCGTACGGCCTCGCGATCGGCGGTGAGGACGGGATCGTGCACGTGCTGCGCTCGCTGCTTGCTGAGGCTGACCTGCTGATGGCGATCGACGGCTACGGCTCGTTGTCGGAGCTGACGGTCGACGTGCTCGTCGACCGCTCGCGCTGACAATACGATCCGCGGATGAACACCACCTCAGACACGCCGCTGCGCGGACGCACGATCCTGATGTCCGGTGGCAGCCGCGGCATCGGGCTGGCAATCGCACTCAGAGCCGCGCGTGACGGTGCCAATGTCGCGATTCTGGCCAAGACCAGTGAGCCGCACCCGAAGCTGGAGGGCACGATCCACACGGCTGCCAAGCAGATCGAAGCGGCCGGTGGCCACGCCCTCGCGATCGCCGGTGACGTGCGTGACGAGGCCTCGATCGTCGACGCTGTGGAGAAGACCGCTGCCGAGTTTGGCGGCATCGACATCGTCGTCAACAACGCATCCGCGATCGACCTCTCCGCCTCCACTGAGCTCGCCGCCAAGAAGTTCGATCTCATGCACCAGATCGAGGTGCGAGGCACGTTCCTGCTCACCCGCTCTGCGGTGCCGCAGCTGCGCGCCTCCGATCACGCGCACGTGTTGACGCTCTCACCGCCGCTCAACCTCAGCAAGCGCTGGCTCGGCGCCAGCGTCGGCTACATGCTTGCCAAGTACGGCATGACGCTTGCCGCACTCGGTTTCGCGGCCGAATACGAGTGCGACGGCATCGCCTCCAACACGTTATGGCCGCGCACGATCATCGCCACAGCAGCCGTCCAGAACCTGCTGGGCGGTGACGAGGCGATGGCGCGATCGCGGACGCCCGAGATCATGGCCGACGCCGCGCACGCGATTCTCGCGCGCCCCCCGCTCGAGCAGACCGGCCAGCAGCTGATCGATGATGAGGTGCTCGCGGTAGCCGGCGTGAGTGACCTATCTCCCTATCAGCACGGGGATGGGTCGGAACTCGTCACAGATATCTTCCTGGATTAGCGCAGCCGCTCCTTCAAGACCGGGAGCACGTCCGCCGCGAACTGCGTCAGGGCGCGCTCCTGGTCGTCTGCGGGGAAGTGAAATATGAGCTCCTTGAAGCCGAGCTCAACGTAGAAGGCAACCTTGTCCGCGACCACCTGAGCGTCGTCAGAGACGATGAAGCGCGTGTGAGCGCGGTCGGCCGCGCCCTCGGCAAGCCGCTCCATCTCAATCGGATCCTCGGTGCCGCCCTTCTCCTCGGCGCTCAGCGCGAGTGCGGCCCACGGCTTGCAGGCTTCCTTGGCGTAGGCCACGTCGTGGTCGTACGACACCTTGATCTCGATGAACTTCGCTATCTCACCGGGGTCGCGACCAACCTCCTGCGCGCCCTGCGCAAGTCCGCCAAGCAGCGTGTGGTAGAGATCCTCGCCCTTGCCGCTGGTGACGATCAAACCGTCCCCGATACGCCCGACCAGGGCAGCGGCCTTGGGGCCGCCCGCGGCGATGTAAATCGGAAGCGGCACATCCGGCCGGTCGTAGATCGTGGCCTTCTGGGTGCGGTAGTACTTGCCCTCGAAGGTCACGCGTTCGTCGGTCCAGAGCTGGCGGATCAGATCCACCGCCTCCGCCAGGCGCTCTGAGCGCTCCTTGAACTTAGGCCATTCGATGCCGATGGAGGGGTTCTCATTCAACGCCTCGCCACTGCCGATCCCGAGCGTCACACGGCCGGGGTTCAGGCAGGCGAGCGTCGCGAACGTGTGGGCGATGACCGCCGGCTGGTAGCGCAGCGTCGGCGTCAGCACGCTGGTGGTCAGCGTCACGCGCTCTGTCCGCTCCCCAAGAGCGGACAGCCACACAATCGAGTTGGGTGCGTGGCCGCCGTGGTGGCGCCACGGTTGGAAGTGATCGGAGACTGCGATTATGTCGAAGCCGAGTTCCTCAGCCTTGATCGCGAACTCCAACAGCTGCCGTGGGGGGAACTGCTCTGCGGAGGCCTTGTAGCCGTACTTCACCGTGTCTGAGCTCATGCCATTGATGTTCGCAGGCGGCCGACCTCGGCCGCCCGGCAGCTCACCACGAGTCGCGGCGAAGTGCGAATCTTCCGCGTGCAATCGTGGCAGAGCGGCATCGGCTGCAGCCTTGCTGATGCGCTGAGCGCCGGTCGCCGGGGCCGGAAACCTCTGTAGGCTCCACCGTCCGTGAAGCTCGGACTGCATATCGGATATTGGGGCCTTTGGATGGACGCCGAGGAGCAGCTGAACGCGGCCAAGGCCGCAGAGACTCTGGGCTACGACTCAATCTGGACCGCTGAGGCGTACGGCTCCGACGCCGCGACGATCCTCGCCTGGATCGCAGGTCATACGTCCCGGATCAAGCTCGGGTCCGACGTGTTCCAGATCCCCGGGCGCACTGCCGCGATGACAGCCATGACCGCGGCGACGATCGATCAGCTCTCAAATGGGCGCATGATCCTCGGGCTCGGCACCTCCGGTCCGCAGGTGGCCGAGGGCTGGCATGGGCAGCGGTTCGGGAAACAACTTCAGCGCACACGTGAGTACTTCGACGTCGTCCGTCTGGCGCTGAGCCGCGAACGTCTCATCTACAAGGGAGAGACGCTCGAGCTGCCGCTGCCGGATGGCCCCGGCAAGGCGCTGAAGTTGACGATCGGACCCAAGCAGGAGCGGATCCCGCTCTACCTGGCCGCGATCGGGCCCAACAACACGAGGCTCGCTGGGGAGATCGCCGACGGCTGGCTGCCGAGCTTCTTCTCACCTGAGCACATCGGGCTGTTCCAACCACTGCTCGAGCAGGGCGCGGCACGCTCAGGAAGGTCGCTCGATGGCTTTCAGATCGCACCGACGGTCAGCGTCCACATCAGCGACGACATTGAGAGCGCGCGGGACTTCATGAGGCCCGCACTGGCCCTTTACATCGGTGGTATGGGCTCACGCGAGCAGAACTTCTACAACACGCTGATTCAGCAGTACGGGTTCGAGCGTGAAGCCTCCGAGATCCAGGATCTCTATCTGGATGGTAAGCGCGAAGCGGCGTGCCGCGCCGTGCCCGACGCGCTGATCGACCTGGTCTCGCTCGTCGGCCCGCGTGAGCGGGTGGCGGAGCGACTCGCAGCTTTTCGCCAGGCCGGCGTCGCCACGCTGATCGCCTCTCCGGTCGCGGTCTCAAAAGAGGCCCAGGTCATGCAGATGCGGGCCTTGGCCGAGTTGGCGGCTTGAAGCTGAGGTTCTTTCTCGGGGCCTTCGGGGCTCCGGGACATGCCCTCCCGATGCTCGCCCTGGGCGAGCGGCTGGTACAGCGCGGCCACCACGTGACCTTCGAGACCTGGCAGCGCTGGCGCCCGCATGCCGTCGCCGCCGGCATGGGTTTCGTCGCCGCCCCCGAGTATCAGGTATTCCCGCCCGGCGCCCGACCTCTGAAGCCCTACGAGGCGGTGGTCCGTGCGACCGGCCGCACACGCGACGCCGTCATCGCCGACGCGCCCGACGTGGTGGTGCATGACATCCTCACGCTCGCGCCAGCGATGGCGGCAGAGCTCGAGGGTGTGCGGCGCGCGACGCTGATCCCGCATCTGTACCCGGTGACCGAGCCAGGCTTTCCGCCCTATGCGGTCGGTGCACGGCTACCACGAACAGCCGCCGGCAGCTGGTTCTGGAAGCGGTTTGAGGGGCCGCTCGAGCGCGGCCTGATCCAGGGCGCCAGTGAGCTCAACGAGACCCGCCGCAGAGTGGGGCTGCCACCGGTGGAGCGGCTGCACGGTGGCCTCAGTCCCGACCTCAGCCTGGTCGCTTCCTTCCCACAGCTCGAATACCCGCGAATCTGGCCCGCGCATGCCCACGTCGTCGGCCCGATGCTGTGGGAGCCGCCAACCGACGCCAAGCCACCGTTGCCGGCGGGCGACGCGCCGCTGATCCTGGTGGCGCCATCGACCTCTCATGACCCCGGCCGGCGTCTGCTGCTGGCGACTATCGAGGGACTGGCCGGGACCGACGCGCGCGTCCTGGCCTCACTCGACGATCGTCCCCTCCCCCGTCCGGTGCGCGCGTCGCGGAACACCAGACTGGTCAACTGGCTCTCATACGGGCAGGCGATGCCTCACGCCGCCGCCGTGGTCTCTCACGCGGGCCACGGGACGGTCGCTCGTGCGCTGGCCAATGGCGTGCCGATCGTGGCGGTACCCCACAGCGGCGACATGGCAGAGAACGCGGCCCGCATCGACTGGACGGGCGTCGGCGTGCGCCTGCCGTGGCGACTTCTCACCCCGTTGGCGGTGCGGCTGGCGGTGGAGCGGGCGCTGTCGGACCGAGGCGGCTACCTGTCGCGCGCCGCCGAGCTGGCCACCTGGGCTGCATCCCACGACGGCCCGACCCGCGCCGCTGAGCTGCTGGAGGAGCTGGCACGCGCATGACCAGCCCACCCGCTCCAACCGCCGGCCCGACCGGATCTGCGGAACGTCGTAGCTGGGGAGGTGGGACTCGAACCCACAACCCTTCGGTTAACAGCCGAATGCTCTGCCGATTGAGCTACTCCCCAGTGGTGCTCTTACTGTATCGGCAGCTCCTCCAAAGCGCCGTCTCACGGCTTCCGCAGCGGGAGGTCAGACGCCTCTCTCCCGGCGTGCGACAACCGCCTTCATGGCACTCTCCACCGCCTGCAGCTCAATCGAGAGCTTGTGCAGTCCCGGCAGGCCGTGAGTCTGCCCGTATTTCTTCTCCCGCTGCAGCCGGTCACGCTCCAGCAGCAGACGCGCGTGCTCAACTTCGCCGGCCCCGACGGAGGGCCCACGGCCGGCACGGTCGACAAGATCGGCGAGCGTGAACAGCAGTTCAGGGTCGTCGCTCGTCAGCTCGGCGGTGGTGTCGGGTAGGTGGAGCGCCAGGTGGCGGGCGGCGCGGCGCATGACGTCGTTTGTGATCAGCTGGTCGATCTCTACCTGCTTGAGGACCAGCGCCCCGACCGTCGGAGCGGCAACACATATGGCCAGGAAATCACGCTCGTGCTGGGGCACACGCGCAAGCGAGGGGCCCCTCGGCGCAGGAAACGGGGGCGCACCGCCGGCGTGTGCGCCGTTCGCCTCGTAGCTCCCGGAGGCGCCGGCCTCACCCAACAGCGTCACCAGTCGCGCCTCCGACAGGTCCATGGTCCCGGCGATCTTGCGAACCAGCTCGTCGCGCAGCACGCTCGCCGGCACCGGCGTGAGCGCCGGGCGCAGCTCCGCAATCGCGCGGTCTTTGCCCTCGGCCGAACTCAGATCTGCGCGCTCAAGGATGCGCCGCACCTCAAATACGACGTACGGAACTGAGGTCGCGATCCGATCCGTGAGCGCCTGCGCTCCGTCACTGCGGATCAGGTCGGCCGGGTCCGCACCGGCTGGCAGCGGCACAACCCGCAACTCAAGGCCGGAGTCGGCGCAGAGCTTCGACGCCCGCACCATCGCCTCCTGGCCGGCGTTGTCGGCGTCTAGACAGAGCTCAAGCACGGTGACAGAGCGGACCAGCTCAGCCACCTGCTCCTTGGTGAGCGATGTGCCCATGATCCCGACCGCGTTCCGCACTCCCGCTTGGTGCAGGGCAATCACGTCCGTATACCCCTCGGCCAGCACCATGCGCCCGGCCTTGGCAGCGACCGGCCGGGCGACTGAGATGCCGTAGAGCACCGAGCGCTTGTGGTAGACGTCGCCCTCGGCGCTGTTGAGGTACTTCGGGCCGCGATCCTCACCGCCCATCGTGCGCGCGCCGAAGCCGATCACCCGCCCGCGTGAATCGCTCGTTGGGAACATGATGCGGGCACGAAAGCGGTCCAGCACCTCACCCGGCCTGTCACGCTTTGGCTGGGCGACACCGGCACCAAGCAGCTCATCGTTGGTGTAGCCGGCCTGGCGTGAGGCGACCACGATGCGATCCCACGCCGCCGGCGCGTAGCCGACGCGAAACTCACGCAGCACCTCCTCTTTGAGCCCGCGTCCCAGCAGATACTCACGCGCCGGTGCGGCCTCGCCGGCCTCCCAGAGGTAGCGCTCGTAATACGTAGTGACCCTGGCGAGCAGCGAGTACAGGCGCTCACGGCGCGCCCTCGTCGCCGCTGCCTCGGGTGACTCCTCCTCACTCTCCAGCTTGACCCCGAAGCGGTCCGCGAGCGACTCCAGGGCGCCCTTGAAGTCAAGGCCTTCGGTCTGCATCACGAAGTCGAACGGGTCCCCGGACTCCGAGCAGCCGAAGCAGTGGTAGTGCTTCTCGTCGGGACGCACGTGAAATGACGGTGTGCGCTCCTCGTGAAACGGGCAACAGCCGAAGTAACTGTCAACCCCCTTACGGCTCAGCTCGACCTTGGCGCCGACCACGGCGAGCATGTCCACCGCGTCGCGCACACGGTCGCGCGAATCACCCGTGTAGCGGGTCACGGCGCGAAGGCGGTCGGGACCGTCAGGGCCTCAAACTGCGCGACGGCGAAGCGATCTGTCATGCCGGCGACGTAGTCGGTCACGCGGCGCGAAAGCTGCCCATCCGGGATCGACTCGGGGATCAGCTCCGGGTGCTCACAGAAGTGGTCAAAGAGCGTCTGGATCGCGCCCTTGATCTTCTCACGCTCGTGCGTGACCTTCGGCCCCAGGTAGACGTGCTCGAACATGAAGCTCCGTAGATCCGCCATCGCACCGCCGATCTCCTCACCCTGCACGATCCGCCCAGCCGGAGCGGAGTGCTCGACCATGTCATGCACCAGCGTGTCGATCCTGCGCGACCCGCTCGGTCCCAGCACCGCGAGCGGCCCGGCGGGCAGGTCAGCGGGCGACAGGACGCCCGCGCGCAGAGCGTCGTCGATGTCGTGGTTGAGATACGCGATGCGATCGACCAGGCGGACGATCCAGCCCTCAAGCGTCGCCGGCTCCGCCGCGCGTCCGGAGTGACCGACGATCCCGTCCCTGACGGGGTCGGTCAGGTTCAGCCCGGCGCCGTCCCGCTCCAGCACCTCTACCACCCGCAGCGACTGCTCGTTGTGCCAGAACCTTTCGCCGAAGCGCTCGGCGAGGCAGTCATCGAGCGCCTCCTCACCGATGTGACCGAACGGCGGGTGCCCGAGGTCATGCCCGACGCCGATCGCCTCCACCAGGTCCTCGTTCAGCGCCAGGGCGCGAGCGACGGTACGCGAGACCTGAGTGACCTCCAGCGTGTGCGTTAGCCGCGTGCGGTAGTGGTCGCCGACCGGCAACACGAAGACCTGCGTCTTATCCTTGAGGCGCCGGAACGACTTGGAATGGACTATCCGATCCCGATCGCGTTGGAACGGTGTGCGCAGCCCGCAATCGGGCTCGGTGTTCGCCCGCTGTGCCGGATACGAGCGGGTGGCCAGCGGTGAGAGGTCAGCCTCTTCACGCGCCATGATTCGTGCGGCGAAGCGCTCCGCGACGATTCCTGTGGGATCTATCGGAGCTGTACTCACACACCGATTCTGACAGTGATGGGGGCGCGGCTGACCGGCCGCTTCATGCGGCCTGCGGCAGCGGGCGCAGACGTACCTGCGCGTGGTGCTCGGCTGTTTCTCGGATCGCGCGCTCAGCGAGCTGCAGCGCCCGCGCGGAGGCATGCGGGGCGGTGGCGAGCGGCTGTCCGATTGCCGCCACCAAGAACTGATAGGCCTCCTCGCCCAGCGCAAACGCCCCCGACTCACAAGCGCTGCAGACAACTCCGCCGGCTGCCGCTGAGAAGCCGGTCAGATGCTCCCGCTCGCCGCAGTTCGCGCACGATCCGAGCTGCGGCACGATGCCCGCAGCGAGTAACAGCTTCAGACGGAAGGCGAGCGCGTTCTGCGGGCTGGCCGCTGCTGGCCCGCAGGCCAGCAGCGTCAACTCGTTGGCCAGTAGCGAATAGACCTCCGGGTGGGGATCGTCGGTCTCAAACAGCCGGGCGACCGCATCACACGCGCGTGCGGCAGCGTCAAGTGACTCAGCGCTCTCTCGCAGTCCGGAGCGGACGTCGACCGTGTCGGCTGCGGTTACGGTATGCAGATCGCCACGGCCCTGGTGCAGCACGAGTTTGATCTGCATGAACGGCTCGAGCCGTGCTCCGAAGCGGCTCTTTGAGCGGCGTGCACCCTTGGCTATCGCGCCAACGCGGCCGTGATCAGGCGTGTAGAGATGCAGGATGCGGTCAGCCTCGCCATAGCGGATAGACCGCAGCACAAGCGCCTCCGTCTTCAGCGAGCCAGCCAAGCTATCCTTTGTGAAGTAATGAAACCGGTCATCCTCTACACCACTGATATGTGCCCCTACTGCCGAAGCGCAAAGGCGCTTTTGGAGAAGCGGGGTGTCTCATACGAGGAGATAAATCTCGCACGCGATCCGGACAGCCGCAACAAACTTGCGGACATGACCGGCATGACGACTTTTCCGCAGATCGTGATCGACGGGCAGTCGATAGGCGGCTTTGACCAGCTGCTCGCCGCTGACCGCGCCGGGCGTTTGCCTGAACTGCTCGCTGCGTAGCCACGTCCGTCCGTGCCGGTAAGGTGCGCGGCGTGGACCGAACAAGCCGCCTGATCAAACTCGTCCTCTCCCTTGGCCTAGCGGTCGCAGCGACGTCGAGCGCGGCAGCGGCGGCCGACACCTCAGGCGCCGTCTTGACGAAGGTCGAATACCAGCAACTGCGCGCGATGCAGGCCGGAACAAAAGCCGCAGCGGGCAACGCTCACGGCTCATTGAGAGCCGCACTCCCGGCTTGCAGGCGCGCGTTGGGCGTGAGTCCTCTGTTGCGAGCCAGCAAGGCCAAATGTGAGGCGCTGCTCTATTACGCGATCGCAGATCTGAACATTGTGTCCGCGGTTCGTCGTTGCGACAAGGTGAAGACCGCAGACGCTGCGCTCAACTGCCTGACGCCGAGTTTCTCAGCGTTCTCAGGCGAGTCCGAGGCGTTGGTGCTCGCAGTCAGGCGAGTCGTCAGGGTAGCCACCGCCAGGAAATTCAAGAGTGACTGCGTGGCAGCCCTCGGGACGTCAAAGGCGGGACTCTCGCTGCTCAGTCGGTTCGCAGACGATGTGCGAGTGCTGGTGGCGTCGATGCGGGCTCACAATCTCGGCCTCTTCGATGTGGCGATCAAGCGTGTGGATGGCCTCGAGGGATCACTCAAATCGATCCGGAAGCCCGGTTCCATCTCAATCTGTCCACACCAGTAGCTTCGCCGCCCGCTCACGTCAGCCGGGTCGCTTGGCGCGCGGAGGCGCCTGGCAGTGCTCGCAGACGTAAGTGCCGCGTCCACCCACCACGAGCTTGCGGATCTCGCGGCCGCAGGTCGGACATGGCTCACCGGCACGGGTGTGCACCAGGAAGAGGTCCTGGAAGCTGCCGCGGGCCCCGTCGATGTGGCGGTAGTCATCGATCGAAGCACCCTTCGCGTCGATGCCGGCAAGCAGCGCCGCCTCGATCGCGTCCTTCAGCGCCTGCCACTGCGCCGGCCTGAGCTCGCCGGTGCGGCGAAGCGGATGGATGCGAGCCCGGTGCAAGGCCTCATCCGCATAGATGTTGCCGACACCGGCTATCCGCCGCTGGTCGAGGATGAACGATTTGATCGGCGCCGAACGTTCGCGCCCCTGCTCACGCAGGTAGGCAGCGGTGAACTGCGGCGTGAACGGCTCCGCTCCCAGCCTGGCTGCGAGATACGAGTCGCGTGCAGCGGTCGAACCCAGCAGGGTGCCGGTGCCGAACCGCCGCGGATCCACGTAGTGGAGCAGTGCGCCGTTATCGAGCTCGAAGCGCACTCGCGCGTGCGCCGGCTCTGCGCCGGGATCGAACAGCAACGCTCCCGTCATGCGCAGGTGCACTAAGAGGTGACGGTCACGGTCGAGCTCCCAGATCATGTACTTCCCCAGACGTCCGACTCGCTGCACCTGTGCGCCCGTGAGCTCCTCGGCGATCAGCTCAGGCGGCGCCGGCAGCGTCCAGCGGTAATCCTTGATCTCCACGCGCTTCAGCGTGCGACCTTCCAGGAAGGGCGCCAGCTGGCGCCTGATGGTCTCCACCTCTGGCAGTTCTGGCATCTGCTGAACGACTATATGAAGGCGGTACCCGCCAGGGCGGCTCAGTCGCCGTGATGCATCTTTGCGCGCGGGTGCGCATCGAAGTAGACCTCGCGCAGGCGCTCGGTCGAAAGATGCGTGTAGATCTGTGTCGTGCCGATGTCGGAGTGGCCGAGCATCTCCTGCAGCGAGCGCAGGTCGCAGCCACCAGCCAGCAGGTGCGTAGCGAAGGTGTGGCGAAGCGTGTGTGGGCTCATGCTCGAGTCAAGCCCGGCCGTACGGGCGTGACGCTGAACGATCTTGTAAAGCCCCTGGCGTGAGAGGGCATGTCCGCGGAGGTTCACAAACACGTGCGCTTCGTCGTTGATTCCCACCAGCTGCGGGCGGCCCTTGTCAAGGTACCCGCGCAGAGCTCCGATCGCCGTTGTGCCGATCGGCACCAGGCGCTCCTTCGAGCCCTTGCCGTGCGCGACCAGAACTCCGGCCTCGAGATCAAGGTCGGAGAGCTTCAAAGTGATCGTCTCGGATGCGCGCAGGCCGCAGGCGTACATGGTCTCCAGCAGGGCGCGGTCACGCAGAGCCGCATGTCCGGTGCCCTTGGGCTGCTCAAGCAGAGTGTTGATCTGGTCACGACTGAGGACGCGTGGTAGCCGGGCGCGAGAGCGAGGCGGCCGCAGATCCTTGGTTGGGTCGCGTTCCAGGATGCCCTCACGGCGAAGGTGACGGTAGAACGAGCGCAGGCAGGCCGTCTTGCGCTGAAGCGTGGCCGGTGCGGCCGGTTTGCGAGCTTCGCAACCCTCTGCCAGCTCACTGACGAAACTCGACAGGAGAGCGCCGCTCACGTCGAGCGGATCGACCCCTACGCGCTGGAGGAACTCACCCAGCTGCTGCAGGTCCGAGCGGTACGCCTCAAGCGTGTTGCGTGAGAGGCCGCGCTCCAGCTCGAGGTACGCCAGAAAATCCAACGTCAGCTCCGTAAGGTTGCGCGCAGGCGCAGGCGCAGACGTGATCGTGGCCATACCAGCAGATTCGCGGAATCTGCTGCCTCTCCTGCGTCACGCGGCCTGGTGGATGACCGACCAGCCACCGTCGGCGACCCCAACCAGGAGCTTCGCCGGAATCTGATCCTTCATCGCCTCGACGTGGCTGATGAGCCCCACGGTGCGTCCGCCCTGGCGCAGCTCGTCGAGCGTGTGCATCGCCAGCTCGAGCGTCTCATCGTCGAGCGCACCGAAGCCTTCGTCGATGAACAGCGTGTCGAGCTGGATCCCTCCGGCACGGTTCGTGACGACCTCGGCCATGCCGAGCGCGAGCGCCAATGAGGCGAGAAACTTCTCACCGCCGGAAAGCGACCGAGGCGACCGCGTCGTGCCGGTGTGGGCGTCATAGACGACGATCTCCAGGCCGGTCCGCTTGCCACCCCGGGTGCGCTCATCGGAGTGCTCGATCGCGTAGCGACCCTGGCTCATGGTCTGCAGCCGCCCATTGGCCGCGTCGACGATCTCCTCGAGCTCCGCGGCAAGCACGAAGCTCTCAAGCGGGATTCCCAGCTGGTTCGGTGTCTCACCGCGCGTGGCTCTGGCCAGAACGTCGATGACCTGAAACTCGTCGTTGAGGTCGGTCGATCGCTCGAGCTCAGCCTCGAGCTTCACTGCCAGCGCCTGCGCGCGCTTCGTCCTGCCCTCAAGCGTTACGCGCCGCTCGGTACGGGCGACGCGGACGGCGTCTGCCGCTCCCGCACGCTCACTGAGTTCGGCGACGCTGGCAACCTGCTCAGGCAGGTTCTGGAGGTCCGGCTGGCCCAGCACCGCCATGGTCTGGGTCATCTCATCTTCATAGGCCCTGATCGCCGGGGCCAGCGCGGCCAACCTCTCTGCATCCAGCATCACCGCCTCGGCCGCGCTTCGATCGGGGAAACCGCACTCTGTGAGCCGCGCGCCGAGCGCGGCGCAAGCCGCGCTGTTTGCGGCCTGCGCGCCATCAGCCGAGCTGATGGCGCCGATCAGTCGCTCAACGGCCTCCTGCTTCTCAGTCAGCGCAGCGAGATGCATGGCTACGCTCTGATGCCCGTCGCGCGAACGGTCAACCAGGGTCTGAGCGTCACCGTGCGCCCTGGCAGCCAGAGCGGCGTCCTGCGCCAGCCGCGTATGGGTGGCGCCCGCTGTCCGCTCCTCTTCCTCCAGCTGCTGCTGGCGCTCTTGTAGCTCCGCCCGTTGCTCGCTGATTCCGTTGAGCGGCTCCTGCGCGGCTTGCGCTGCGCGAAGGCGAGCGTGGGCTGCCTCAAGTTCGACGTCGAGTTGCGCGATGGTGCGCTCGCCTGCGACCCCAAACTGCTTCGCCGCGCGAGCTTCGGCGCTGGTGAGGGCTCTGGACGCACTCTCAGCGGCAGCGGCAGCGCGCTCAAAGGCGTTGCGTGCATCAGTCACCTGAGCGTCGCTCAGCGGCTCGCCGTCGAACGCCGCCGGAGCTGGGTGCTCGAGCGCGCCGCAGACCGTGCAGGGCTCGCCGTCCACCAACGTCTGGGCGAGCAACGCCGCGCGGCCGTGGAGCTGCGCGGCCAGAGCCCGGTCCACCTCGCCGCTTGCGCAGGTCCGGGCCTGGAACGCCTCCAGCTCAGCCTGCTTTAGCTCGGTGATCTCAAGCTCGATCTCAGAGAGCTCGACAGCGGCTGCGCGCGCCCTCCCGGCCGCGAAAATCAGCGTCTGCGCGACCGTCAAATCGCCGGCTGTGGCGATCGCCACGCTTTCCCGTTCGGCCAACTCGCCCAGCTGGAGTTGGATCGACGAGCGCCGCTCGTTGATGCTCGCCGTCGCCGCCTCGTGGGCGATGAGCGCGGCTCGGGCGTGCGCGTCGGCCGCTTTGAGCGTGGCAAGCCTACGCTCGGCGTCAAGCGCCTGCGCCAGCGATCCGATCCGGTGACCTATGACCGTCACGAATTCAGTCAGGTCGGACTCGGGCACGGGGCCGGCTTGGCCGCGCGCTGCAGCTTCGTCAGCGCGCGCGCTTGCCAGCGCCCGCGCGCTCGCGTCGACGGCGTCCAGCTGCGGCTTCGCCGCGGCGGCTCGCGCGGCGGCTTCCAGCTGTCGCTTGGTGCGTCGATATCCGTCCGCCCGCGACTCGAGTTCCGCCAGCCGCCTTGCCGCTTCGTCGTGGCGCTGGTGAAGCGCAGCGAGTTGCCGTGCGGCGGTGAGCTCGTCACTCGCGGCCTGGGCATCCTTCATGGCCTGCGCCTCAGCGGCCTGCGCCGCCTCAAGCGACTCCACCGCAGACGCCACGCGAGCAGCAGCCCATGAGAGCGGGTCGTCGCTCTCCCAGGCAGGCTCGACTCCGAGCTCTGACGCCAGCTCCGTCACGGTCCTCTCCGTATCGCGGGTCAGCTCGCCCAACTCACCGCCAAGTTCCTGGGCACGTACGTGTAGCGCCTCGGCGTACTCCTCAAAGCGCTGCGTGCCGAAGAGCGTTCTGAGCAGGCTCTGGCGCTCCTTGCTGTCCGCCTCCAGGAACTCCTGAAAGCGGTTCTGGGCAAGCAGGATCACCTGTAGAAACTGGCCCCTGTCCAGCTTCACTATCTCAGCGACCCGTGCCGCCACTTCGGGGACCTTCGTCTCGAGTACCTCCCAGCCGCCGTCAGTGAGATTTGCCAGCTCGACGCTCGCGGCCTGTTTGGTGATGCCCGCGCCGCGATTCTTGGGACGGTTGTACTCCGGGCTGCGAACGATGCGGTAGGTCTCATCCTCAACTTCGAAAGTGAGCGTCACGGCCGTCACGTCGTCGATCTCGCAGTGGTCACTGCGCAAGCGCATCACGCCGCTGTAGCCGTCATAGCGCGGCACGCTGCCGTAGAGCGCGAAACAGATGCCGTCGAGAACCGTTGACTTGCCCGCTCCTGTGCGACCGCCGATCAGAAAGATGCCGGAGTCGTCAAACGCACTGAAGTCGACAGACTGGGCGTCCTTGAACGGGCCGAATCCCTCCATCTCAATTGAGAGAATCTTCATCGGCTGGCCGCCTGGGCTCGCTGTTGACAGACGACGTCCTGGAACAGCTGGGCCTCGGCGTCGCTCGCTCCTCCGCCGCCGCGCACGTGCACGAGAAATGCCTCAAGGATCTGCTCGTCGCTCTTCCCTTGAACGCGCTCCGCGTAGCTGCTGGCACCGTCGGCGATGAGCGTCGCCGGCTGGTGCTCTACATGCGCGCACCACTGAAACCGTGTCTGCAGACGTCGCATCGCCTCCAGCGGCCGGGTCGAGTCTGTGAGCACGGCGCTCACCCAATGCTCGCGATAAGGCTCGTAGCCGGGTGCGCTCAGCAGCGTCTCCAGCTCCCCCCGCAGCACGACGAGCGGGCGCGGGACGGGCAGGTCCACCCACTCTGCCGATGACATTCCATCCGGGCCGAGCTCGACAAGCCAGCCGCCGCGGGGCCTTCCCGCCTCGCTGAACGAGTAGTGCAAGCTGGCGCCCGGGTAGCGGATGTGGTCGGTGAGGCGAGCGCGCCCGTGAATATGTCCCAGCGCCACGTAGTCGATCCCGTCGAATGTGCTCAGCGGAACCACGTCCACAGATCCAACGCTCGCGATCGGACGCTCGGAGTCGGCCGACTCAGCCTCCCCGCCCGCGGCGAATGTGTGGGCCACGACAACGGTGCGTGCCCGTTCCCCGGCTCGCGTGCTCATCGTCGCACGGATCCGCGTCATCGCGAAGTGCAGCGCGTCGGCTTGGTTGCGAAGCGGCACGCCCGGCCAGCGGGACCGGATCAGAGCCGGTTCGAGGAACGGCACGCAGTAAACGTCGACGGCTCCATGGCGGTCCTGCAGCGTGAGGGGCGTGCCGATGGCGCTGGGGTCGGTGGCGATGTGAACGCCGGCGAGCTTCGCGAACGGTGCAGCGAACCCGAGCCGCGCCGCCGAGTCATGGTTGCCGCTGATCAGGACGACCTGCGCACCCGCGTCACGGATCCCCGTCAGTGTGTCCTGGAGTAACGTGAAGGCTTCCCCCGAAGGCGCTGCGGAGTCGAAGATGTCGCCTGCCGCGACGACAACATCGACCTTCTGGTCGCGCACAATCTCAGGGAGGGCGCCAAGTACCTGTCGCAGCGCCCCCAGCGCCGGATGGCCGTGAAAGGTACGCCCTATGTGCCAGTCCGCAGTGTGAAGGATGCGCATCGGTCAGAGTCTCGAGCCGCTGCCGGACGTAACCGCGCATATTCACTGTCGCGCCAGCCACAGCAGCGCTATCAGCGTCTTGGCATCCTGCACTTGGGAGATCGCCCGATCGAGGTCGGTGAGCGGCCACGGCACGATCTCAATGTGCTCATCGTCTTCAGGTGCTGCGCCGCCCGCTGCGTCACTCAGACCTTCTGCGACGAAGATCCACACCCGCTCATCACAGAAGCCGGGTGTCGGGTAGAAGCTGAGCAGCTCCCGCCAGTCGGTTGCCTGCTTTCCGACCTCCTCAACCAACTCCCGCTTCGCGAGCGTGAGCAGCGGCTCACCGGGGCGGTCACGTCGGCCGGCGGGAATCTCCAGGGAGCCGTGCCGCCGGCTGGCCTCGCGTGGTTGACGCACGAGCCACAGATGCGTCCGGTCAAACGCGACGATCGCGACAGCGCCCGGATGCCAGACCTTGTCGAAGGTGTTCTCGCGTCCGTCGGGGTAACGGTAGGTCTCGGTGCCGGCCTTGAGCATGCGCCCTTGCCAGCGCACGTCCTCACTGACGACGTCAAACTCGCTCACGCCGCAGCCTCCTCAAGCAACGCGAACAGCAGAGCCAGACCGGTCTCGAGGGCGGCGTTGCTCACCCGCTCGGTCCGCTCATGCGCACGCTCGGTGCCGTTGGCGAGGTTCGTGCACTCAAATCCGTTCACGCGAAACGCGTTCGCGTCGGCGCCGCCGCCGGTCGCGACGAAGCGCGGCTCATACCCGATTTTACGCAGCGCGCGATCTGCGATCCCCACCGATGGCTCCGAGGCGTCCAGCACGTAGCCGGTGAACGCCTGCCGTAGCCCGATGTCCAGATCGCAGCCGGCGCTGTCCGCGGCATCCTGCAGCGCGTCAACGGCCATCGTGACGAAGCTGTCGACCCGTTCCTGAACGACGCTGCGGACTTCCGCCTCAATCACACAGCGATCCGCGACGACGTTGGTGGCGGTGCCGCCGAAGATGGTGCCGATGTTCGCTGTTGTGTGCTCGTCCAGGCGTCCCTGGGGCATCGCGGTGATGGCCGTGGCGGCCGCAACGATGGCGTTGACGCCGAGTTCAGGCTGGAGGCCGGCATGAGCCGCTTTGCCACGGATCTCAGCCTTGATCAGCATGTGGGTGGGCGACGAGACGATCACCTCGCCCCACGGCGACGCGTGGTCAAACACGTAGCCGAACTCGCTGCCGAGCTTGCTCACGTCAAACTCCTTGGCGCCGTTCAGGCCGGTCTCCTCGGCGACGGTGAAGAGCAGCTCGATCCCCACCGGCGGCGGCGCGTCCCGCCTGCTGAGGATGCCCGCCAGTTCAACAAGAGCAGCCACGGCGGCCTTGTTGTCGGCGCCCAGAATCCCCTCGTTGGCGTTCTCCCAGCCGCCGTTGACCTGGACCGGCTCAACCGGAGCGGTGAGCGGCACGGTGTCCATGTGGGCGCAGAACAGGATCGAACGTGAGCCGCTGCCAGGGATTCGTGCCAGCAGATTGCCCGCATTGCAGCCGATCACCCTGCCCGCATCGTCCTCGTCGACAACCAGCCCGAAAGATTCGAGCTGCTCGATGATCCAGTCAGCGCACGCCCGCTCGTCCCCCGTGACGCTCGGGATACGACAGAGCGTCGTGAAGGTGTCGTGCAGGCGGCGACGTTCCTCATCGCCAAGCGCGACGCTCACGAGTCGCCCCTCCCCCGACAGGGCACCTGGTGGCCCTGTCCGCAGGTCGCGCTGGACGCGACCACTTTAGTGGTCTCTCTTTCGAAATATCCTTCGATCCTGGTCGCCAGCTATTCACGGGACACGACACTAGACGCGCAGGCGCGATGCGGTCACGTCAGCGCCATCGACAGCAGGCGCCGACACCAAGGCACCGCTGTGCGCGTGTGCCGCGCCCACGAACTCACGGAAGAGCGGCGCAGGGCGGTCCGGTCGCGACTTGAACTCGGGGTGGAACTGGGACGCGACGTAATATGGGTGCACGTCACGGGGCAGCTCAGCGATCTCAACCAGCCGCTCGTCCGGCGTCGTTCCCGAGAAGACCAGCCCGGCGGCTTCAAGCTGTTTGCGCAGATGGTTGTTCACCTCATAACGGTGCCGGTGGCGCTCATAGACAACGCTCTCACCATAGGCCTCGTAGGCGCGGGTGTCAGGGTGGATCTTCACCGGATCCGCCCCGAGCCGCATCGTCCCGCCCATGTCAGCGATCTCACGCTGCTCGGGCAGCAGGTCGATCACCGGGAATGGCGTCTCCGGATCCATCTCAGTTGAGTTTGCGCCCGGCATATCGGCGACGTGGCGGGCGAACTCGCTGACCAGGACATGCATGCCGAGGCAGACGCCCAGATAAGGGATCATCTGCTCGCGGGCGATCTTTGCCGCGGCGATCTTGCCCTCGAATCCACGGCCGCCAAAGCCGCCCGGGATCAAGATGCCATCGACCCCGCGGAGCAGCTCGTCGACCTCCGGTTCGCCCACGGTCTCCGAGTCGATCCATTCGACCTTCGCCCGACAGCCGTGCTGGATGCCGCTGTGACGAAGAGCTTCCACCACTGAGAGGTACGCGTCCTCCAGTTGCACGTACTTACCGACGAGCGCGATCCGCACCTCATCCTGGAGCGAGGCGGCGCGATCGATGATCGCTCTCCAGCCCAGGAGATCCGGCGGCGGAGCATCAATCCCGAAGTGCTCCTTGAGGATGAAGTCATCGACACCCTGATCATGAAAAACAAGGGGCACGCTGTAGACGTCCTTGACGTCGTAGCCGGACACAACCGCATCAACCGGCAGGCTCGCGAAGAGCGCGATCTTCTTGCGGATCTCCACGGAGAGCTCTGACTCCGAGCGGCAGAGAACCATGTCTGCGTTGATTCCGATCCGGCGCAGCTCATTTACCGAGTGCTGCGTCGGCTTGGTCTTGAGCTCGCCGGCATGCCCGATGTACGGCACCAGGGTGAGGTGGATGAACATGCAGCGCCGGCGACCGACCTCAACCGGGAACTGGCGGATCGCCTCCAGGAAGGGAAGTGACTCGATGTCGCCTACCGTGCCGCCAATCTCCGTGATCACAACGTCAACGTCCGTGGAGTCCGCCATCACCCAGATCCGCTGCTTGATCTCATCGGTGATGTGCGGAACGACCTGCACGGTCGCTCCCAGGTAGTCACCACGGCGCTCACGGCGGATCACGGTGTTGTAGATGCCACCGGCGGTCACGTTCGAGGCGCGGCTCGCGTTCGCGTCTGTGAAGCGCTCGTAGTGACCGAGGTCAAGGTCGGTCTCGGCGCCGTCCTCGGTGACAAACACCTCGCCGTGCTGGTATGGAGACATCGTGCCGGGGTCGACGTTGATGTACGGGTCGAACTTCTGGATCTGCACAGAAAGCCCGCGCGAACGCAACAGCTTCCCGATTGAGGCGGCCGCGATGCCCTTACCAAGCGAGGAGACAACCCCGCCTGTGATGAAGATGAAACGGGTTTCCGTCTGGCTCATAGCTCGATCCTCAGTCCAGTTCCCACTGGGCCATCAAAGTACCGCCACGGCCGGACGCAGCCCACGGGGCCCGGTCTGCATAAAGAGAGTAGTCGGTCAAAATCATGCAGCCTTCAGCAGCTCCCGAGCATGTCCCTTTGCGGCACGGTCGCCCTCATCCGCGCCGAGCATCCGTACCAACTCGGCGACGATCCCGTCCCCGTTGAGCGCACTCACGACCGTTCTGGCCGGCGAGCTCGATGCGTCCTTGACGATCGTGAAGTGCTTCGCCGCCATCGCCGCGACCTGTGGCAGATGCGTGATACACAGCAGCTGCCGCCCTGCCGCCAGCTCGCGCAGATGCGATCCAACCGCCCGGGCGGTATGCCCGCCGATGCCGGCATCGATCTCATCGAAGACGAGCAGCGACCCGCCGCCCCGGCCCACCTCCGAGTCACCGCCGTGCGCGACGCTCAGCAGCGCCAGCATCACCCGCGACAACTCACCTCCCGAGGCGACCTCGCGCAACGGACCGAAAGGCAGCCCTGAGTTCGGTGCGATCAGGAACTCCACCGCATCCTTGCCATGCGCGCCGCAGCCACCATCCCGCTCCCTCACGGCCACTTCAAAGCGCGCGTCGGCCATAGCCAGTTCTGAGAGGCGGCTGAGCACAGCTCTAGCCAGATCCGGCGCTGCTGTGACGCGCGCGGCGCTCAGGGCAGCGGCGATCCGCTCGCGCTCTGACATCGCCCGCTCGAGCTCAACCGTGAGCTCTGCGAAAGTCTCGTCGGCGTCCTGGAGCTCAGCCTGACGCCGCCGGCACTCGTCGGCGTGCGCCAGAACCTCCCCGATGGCGCCACCGTGCTTGCGAGCCAGTCGCGCGAACAGCCCCAGTCGCTCCTCAACGGCCTCAAGCCGCCCTGGCTCGGCCTCGAGCCGATCGAGGTAGCCGCGCAGCTCGGCCGCCACATCCTCAGCTTCATACCGCAGCGCCGCCAGCCTTGCGGCGAGTTCAGCCAGCGCGGGATCGAACGCCGCGGCCGACTCGACCTCCGTCGCGGCCGTGACGAGCAGTACACCGGCGCCGGTTCCCTCCTCGGGGCTGATCGCGTCGGCGCCAAACCCGGCTGCCAAACGCAGAACCTCCTGATGGCGCAGGCGATCCCGCTCGGTGAGCAGCTCGTTCTCCTCCTCGACGCTCGGGTCCACCTCTTCAATCTCACGCAACTCAAAACCGATCAGGTCGAGCTCACGGTCCCGGGCGCCCACCAACCCATCGACCTCGGCGATCCGAGCTTCGAGCGCCCGAACACGCTCATGCGCGATCGCGATATCCATGCGTAGGGCCAGCTGCTCCGGGCCGCAGAACGTATCCAGGGCGTCCAGCTGAGCGGTGGTCAGCATCAGCTTGCGATGCTCATGCTGACCGTAGAAGGAGAGCATCCTGCTGCCGAGCCCACGCAGATCCGCCACGGTCGCCGAGCGGCCGCAAACGTACGCGCGCGTACGCCCGTCGGGCCAGACCCGACGGGCTAAGACCAGCTCCTCTGCATCCTGCGGAATCCGCTCGTCACCACCGCCAGCCAGGTCAGGTGGCAAGTCGAACACGCCTTCCACGTACGCCTCAGCCGCTCCGTCGCGGACTATCCCGCTGCGGGCCTTGCCTCCCAGCAAGAGGTCGAGCGCGTGGGCGAGCAGCGTCTTCCCTGCACCGGTTTCACCGGTAAGGATGTTGAGTCCCGGGCCGAGCCTCAGCTCGGCCCGCTCCATGAGCAGCAGGTTCTCTACGCGCAGTTCGTACAGCACACGAGAACTTCTACCGCCGCCCTCGGACGGAACAATGCGAACAGGTGTTCCCGTAGCCACCATCGCGGCATGCCGGGCTGGATCAGACCTCACGGACCGACCGGGGCGCTGCGCAGGGATCACAACTCACAAAACCCAACCTCCGCGACCGGCCTCCCATGAGTTTTGATCGGTATGCGCGTTCAACTCACAGAGGTCGGGCCGGGAGCGGACCGTTTTGCTAGTTCGCACGGTCGTGCGCACGATCGCGTCATGAGGCGCGGACGTCAGCAGCGGCAGACCGGCCAGTCGGGAGAGGGCGCTCAGCCTGGACGGAGCGGCCAGCCGGACAGGGCGCTCAGCCTTGACAGGCCGGCCAGCCGGACAGGGCGCTCAGCCTAGACAGAGCGGTCAGCAGGGGAAGAGCGGTCAAGGCCGCGCGACTCGCAGGGGCATAACCAGTCGTTATATCCCCTCGCCCGACAGGGATAACCAAAGGTTATGGCAGTGTCGCCAATCGTCCGAACTTCTCTCGCAGGCGCTGGTAGAAGTTCACACCCTCCAGCTGGGCCAGCAGTCCCTGTGCGTCGACGAACCGGGCCTCGAGGCGGCCGGCCGGGGCGAGAGCGACGACGGGGCGGCCGTCGACGGCTATGTCCACCTCCTCCTCGTTGGACCGGTTCTCGATGGTGAGGGTGTCTCCCGGTGCGACCACAAGCGCACGCGCGGTCAGTGAGTGCGGTGCGATGAAGGAAACGACCATGCCCTCCACGCCCCAGGCCATCACCGGACCGCCGTTCGCCAGGTTGTAACCGGTGGACCCGGCCGGAGTCGCAACCACCAGACCGTCGCAGCGCACGCGGCCGATCTCATCGTCACCGACTGCGTACGACAGCGACGCGACGCGCTGACCCTGCTGCCGTTGCACGGAAACGTCGTTGATCGCGGTCCAGGTGGCGCCTGAAGCCCGGATCGCGATGCCGGGCACCGCCAGGACATCGAACTCCCGGGCGAAAGCCCGCTCAAACCCGACGCGTGCCTGATCACGGTCGATCGTGGAAAGAAAGCCGATCTCACCGAAATTCACACCGAACACCGGCACCCCGGTGCCCGCGTAGGTCCGCAGCGCCTGCAGAATCGTGCCGTCACCGCCGAGCGCGAAGCAGATGTCCACGTCGTGGCGGGCGGTCACGCCCAGCTCGAGGCCCTCGGCGGCGTGCAGGTCGTGCTTTTCGGTTTCAGTCCGATCGAAAACAAGCCTCGCGCCCACCGATCGCGCGACGTCCCGCAGCGCCTCAATCGCGGGGGCGGTCTCCTCCGGACGTCGATGCGTGATCACGCTGGCTGTGGCGCCGCTCATGGCTCTACCAGCAGCGCGGCGGCCTCAAGCTCGGCGATCCCGGTGAGCGCGCCGGCACGTCCCGGCTCGGCGAGCCACAGGAAGCTTTCCCGGTTCCCCTTGGGACCGGGAAGTCCCGACGATGCGTAGCCGCAGACGGAGAGACTCATCTGCTCCAGTGAGAACCGGCCGACCTCAACAAGCGCATCGCGCCGATAACCAGCCTCACGCACAACGCCGCCCTTGCCGATCCGCTCGCGCCCAACCTCAAACTGCGGCTTGATCATCGCCAGACAGTCAAACCGTGACGCGGCCGCACAAGCCAGCACCGCCGGCAGAACCTTGGTCAGCGAGATAAACGAGACATCAATCACGATCACCGTCGGAGCGTACGGCAGGTCACTCGAAGTGACGGCACGTGCATTGCGTCTTTCAATCACCGTGACCCGTGGGTCTCCGCGCAGTTTCCAGTTGAGCTCCCCGTATGCAACGTCCAGAGCTATGACGTGGTGCGCGCCTCGCTGCAACAGGCAGTCCGTGAAACCACCCGTGGAGGCTCCGACATCCAGAGCCCAAGCGCCCTCAACGTCAAGCCCGAAGCCGTCCAGCGCATTGGCCAGCTTGACGCCGCCACGCGAGACAAACTCGGGGCCCTGGGCGACCTCCAGCTCAGCGTCGGCGGCGACCATTTGCCCAGGCTTGAGCGCTCGGTCGCGCGCCGGAAGCAGCAACACGTCACCCGCGATCACGGCGGCGGCGGCGCGCGCCCGCGAGTCAAAGAGCCCACGCTCCACAAGGAGGACGTCGAGGCGCGTCTTGCTCATGACCGGTCGCTCCAGGGACCGGATAACCGGTTCCTAATCAGGCGCCCCGCTCAAGCGACCTTGTGGTGATCGGCCACCGCGCTCAGAACACGCTCGGCAATGCGCTTCGGCGTGAACTCGACCTCGGCGTGCAGCAGCTTCGGGGTGCCGTGCGTGACGAAGCGGTCGGGCATGCCGACGCGCAGGATGCGCGCCGTTATGCCCGCGTCGGAGAGCGTCTCCCACACGGCAGAGCCGAAACCGCCGCTGAGGACTCCCTCCTCGACAGTGACCAGCAGATCGTGCTCGGCCGCGAGCTGGGCCGCGAGGCCAGCGTCGATCGGCTTCGCGAAGCGGGCATCTGCCACCGTCACCGAGACGCCGTGGTCGGTCAGAATCGAGGCTGCGTCAAGCGCCTTCCCGACCCCGCTCCCATATCCGAGCAGGGCAACTCGGGGTGCGTCACCTGCGGACGACGGGCCCGCTTCCCGAAGAATCTCGCCGGTGCCGATCGGGATCAGCTCCGGGGTGGGCGGCAGCGGTACGCCCAGCCCTTCGCCGCGCGGGTAACGGATCGCCGTAGGGCCGTCGTCATGCTCGAGCCCGGTGTGCAGCATGTTGACCAGCATCGCCTCGTCGCGCGGAGCCATCAGCACGATGTTCGGGAGGCACCGCAGGTAGGCGATGTCAAAGACACCGTGATGTGTCGGGCCGTCGTCACCGACAAGGCCGGCCCGGTCCATGGCGAACACAATGTTCAGCTTCTGCAGGCAGACGTCATGCACTATCTGGTCGTAGGCCCGCTGAAGGAACGTCGAATAGACCGCCACCACCGGCTTGCATCCCTGCAGAGCCATGCCGGAGGCGAGCAACACCGCCTGCTGCTCGGCGATCCCAACATCGAAATAACGGTCGGGAAGCTCGTTCTGGATGATATTCAGGCCCGTCCCGGAGTTCATCGCGGCGGTGATCGCCAACACCCGCTCATCACGCCGGGCTTCGCGCACCAACGCCTCGCCGAAGACCTGCGTGTACTGCGGCGGTGAGGGCTTGCCGCCGCCCGGCCGCGCAGCCAAGACTTTGACCGGCGCGCCATCGACGATTGACTTCGGCTTCGCCGCGTGCCACTCCTCCATTCCCTCGAGGCCGCCCTCCTCGGCCGGAGCGAAACCTTTGCCCTTGACGGTCGCGCAGTGGACGACCACCGGCCGCTGGGCTGCAAGCGCCTCACGGACAGCAGCGCGCACAGCGCGGACGTCGTGCCCGTCGATGACGCCCATGTATGCCCAGTTGAGCTCCTCCCACCAGAGCCCGGGCGCCCAGAAGGCCTTGATCGACTCCTTGAAGTGCGGTCCGAGCTTTTCAAACGTGTGACCCAGCGCCGGCAGCTTGGTGAGGCCGCTCTCCACGTCCTCACGCGCGTGCCACAGTTTCGGATTCAGGCGCACGCGGTTGAAGTAGCGGCTGAGCGCCCCGACGTTCGGCGCGATCGACATGCCGTTGTCATTCAGCACCACGACGATCGGGGTTCCAGCACCACCGGCCTGCGCGACGGCCTCAAAGGCGACGCCGCCGGTCATCGAGCCGTCGCCGATCACCGCCACAACATTCCCGTCCTCACCGTGCCCGCGGCGCATCGCCTCCTTGATGCCGACGGCGTAGCCGATCGACGTCGAGGCGTGTCCGGCGCCCATGATGTCGTGCTCCGACTCCAGCATCGAGCAGAACGGCGCGAGACCGTCGTACTTACGGATCGTGTAGAGCTGATCCCGGCGACCCGTCAGGATCTTGTGCGGATAGGCCTGGTGGCCGACATCCCAGAGGATCTTGTCCTTCGGTGAGTCGAGCAGCGAGTGCAGGGCGACCGCGATCTCACAGGTGCCGAGGTTGGCGCCGAAGTGGCCGCCGATCTCACCGACGGTGTCGATGATGTGCTCGCGCACCTCCTGTGCAACCTCTTGCAGCTGCTCTTCGCTGAGCTCGTGCAGGTCCTGGGGCTTGTCTATGTGCTGGAGCAGGTGGGACATCTGATCAGTGGCTGCGATATGCGATGAAGTCGGTGATCTGGTGAAGCTGCCCGGGAGCGTGCGGAGCGGCGCTGTTCAGCGCCTCGCTTGCACGAGCGTGCGACTGCGTTGCCAGCTGGCGGGCGCCGTCGAGGCCAAACTCGGTGACGTAGGTCCGCTTACCGAGGCGCTCATCGCTACCGCTTGCCTTCCCGAGCGCCTCCTGCGATCCGGTCACATCCAAGATGTCATCGACGATCTGGAAAAGAACGCCCAGCTCGCTGGCGAAGTGTTTGAAGTAAGTGATTGTGGCAGGTTCCTGAGAGCCGTCCAGCAGCAGCACGCATTCGACGCTGGCCGCGATCAGGCGGCCGGTCTTGAGCTCGTGCAGATGGCGCAAGCCCTCCGCGCCCGCTGGCGCGGAGGCGGCCACGTCCAGATACTGCCCACCGACCATGCCGCCGACGCCGGTCGCGCGGCTCAGCTCCGCGGCGGCGCGAAGGATGTTGACGGGCTCACCCTCCTGATCTGTGAGCAGGTGCTTGAAAGCTTCGGCATAGAGCCCGTCACCCGCCAGAATCGCTACATCCTCACCGAACGCGACGTGACAGGTCGGCCGGCCGCGGCGCAGGGCATCGTCATCCATCGCCGGCAGGTCATCGTGGATCAGGGAGTAGGTATGGATCAGCTCGAGCGCGGCAGCCAGCGGCAGAACCGAGGCCGGATCGGCGCCGATCGCCGACGCTGTGGCGAGCGCCAGCACCGGTCGCACACGTTTACCGCCGGCGAGTAGGGAGTAACGCATCGCCTGCTCAAGGCCGGCCGTGCCCGCCTCCTCGGAGAAGCGAAGCCGCTCCAGATAGTCCTCAACCTGCGTCTGCAGGACAACTGGGTAGGCGAAGGTTGTCGTCACTGTGCCGCCGCGGGGAGCGGCAGCTGTCCGGGAAGGTCGGGCAATGGCTCAAGCGCCGCACGGACGTGGGCATCGACCGCCGATGCGGCCTCGCCGGCCAGCCGTGAGCACTCCTCGATAAGTTCCAGTGCCAGCCGCGGCTCGACAGCACCCGCTCTCAAGGCGTCGGCGGCCTGACGGAGGCGTTCGCGCAGCTCTTCGAGTGGTTCGGTCACCGCGACAACAGTAGTGCATCGCTCCGGTGCGTCGAGGGATCGGGCGCAGATGATCTCGCGTCGCCGGCGGGTGGCTGGGCGTGGACGACGTCAGCTAAGTTCCGCCCGCTCGCTAGCCGCTGCCGCCCGCGTCCAGGGCCTGGTTCACGAGTGCGTCGGCGCCGGCGTTCCGTGCTCGCGGCACCGATTCGATGCTCCAGGCCATGAACGCCCGCAGAGCCTCAGTGGCCTGCGCATGCAGCGGCTTCATGGCCGGATGCTTGACCTTGTAGACCCCCGTCACCTGACGGGCTACCAGCTCGGAGTCATTGATCACACGGACCTCCTGGGCGCCCAGTGCCGCGGCGCGCTCAAGTCCGCGCAGCAGCGCTCGGTACTCGGCCACGTTGTTGGTGGCGATCCCGATCGTCTCGGCAATCTCTTCCAGGACGCCGCCGTCCGGCGCCGAGATCACGACGCCGATCGCCGCAGGTCCCGGGTTGCCCCGCGCGCCGCCGTCGACGTGCACTACCAACAGCCGATGGCCGTCGCTCATACGCACCGGGCTTGAACGGCCGATCCGAAACCGACCACTACGGGATCGTGAGTGCGCCGGTCTCGTCGGCGCTCGCGTTTGCGTAGCGCTCGTGCTCGGCCAACTCGGCGAGCTCGTAGCCCTGGGCCGCGAGCCGCACGGCGCCGCGAGCCTCTGAGAGGTCCACCTCATAGCGGTACCAGCAGAGCTCCCAGAAGACGACAACAGAGACCAGACTCGCCACAGAGACATCAGGCGTGACATTCACGCCGGCCGCCCCCAGCGAGCGCGCGACACCGGACACCGTGCGCCGATGCTCGGTGCGGTTGAAGGAGTCGATGGCGGCAATGATCTTGTGATCGCCGCTGGTCGGAATCGCGTGCACGTGGCGCGGCTCGCGGATCCGATCGTCGGAATTCTGATGTGCGCGGCCGCCGGCCGGCACGGCGATCGGCGGAGCGTGACGCGGCCAGCCACCCAGCTCGTCATCGAGCGTCGGCGGGGCGGTCGGCCGCGCAGCGGCGGTCGCGCGGCCGCCGCGAGCGGAACGCGCGCGCCGACGGCCGAACAGCGAGCGTCGCCGGTCCGGGACCCCACTCCCCTCGGAATAGTCCGGAATCGCGCCTTCACGCATCCAGCCCTCGTGCAGCGCGTGCGGCTTGCAGAGCTCACAGACCGAGTAACGACGTCCGCCGTTGACGAAGACCTCCGTCTGCTCGCCGCGCAGCAGCGTCCGCTCGCACACGTCGCAGACGTGGTGCTGCTGTTTCGTATTGATACTCCGAGTAGTGCTCATCGCCGCGCCCGCCACAAGTGAGTACGAGCGTAGCGGATTACACGTTGTTCACACCTTCACCGGCTCCGCCTCGGTCGACGAGACGATGCGATCAACCAGGTGCGCGGGAACCTCCTCATAGCGAAGAAACTCCATCGCAAACTCACCCTGACCACCGGTTATCGAGCGCAGATCCGGAGCGTAGGAGAGCATCTCGGCCATCGGCACCTCGGCTTTGACCTCAGTGATGCCGCTGCCGACCGGCTCCATCCCATGCGGATGTCCGCGCCTGGAGTTCAGGTCGCCGATCACATCGCCCACGGCTTCCTCGGGGACGCTGAGCGTGACGAGCATGATCGGCTCGAGCAGCACCGAACCGGCAGCTGCCAGCGCCTCCCGCATCGCCATCGTCGCGGCGATCTTGAAGGCCATCTCGGAAGAGTCGACGGTGTGGTATGAACCGTCGAAGACCGTAACCTTCAGATCCTTAACTGGATAGCCGGCGACTGCGCCGGCCTGCATGGCATCCACGACACCCTTTTCGACCGCGGGGATGAAGCCGGACGGGATCACGCCGCCCTTGATCGCGTCGACGAACTCCAAGCCGCTCCCAGCGGGGAGCGGCTCGATCTGAATGTGGCAGTCACCGAACTGTCCGCGGCCACCGGTCTGCTTCTTGTGGCGCCCATGGGCCTTGGCGGGACGCGTGATCGTCTCCTGGTACGGAACGCGCGGCGGCTTCAGCGTCACCTCGACGCCGAAGCGCGTGCGCAGCCGATCGACCACCACTTCAACGTGCATCTGTGTGAGGCCGGCGACGATCTGCTCTCCGGTCTGAGGGTCGCGGTGCAGGTCAATGGTCGGATCTTCCTCCTGAAGGCGCCGCAGGGCGGTGAAGACCTTGTCCTCATCACCCTTTGAACCGGCCGCGCCGGCGCTGATCGCAAAAGCCATCACGGGAGCTGGGAGCTTGATGCTCGGCATCTGAATCGGCTCGTCGCGCTCTGCCAGCCAGTCCCCTGAGCGAGTCTCCTTGAGCTTGGCAACGGCGCCGATGTCTCCAGGCCCGAACTCCTCCACGTGGCCGGTGTGGTTGCCGTCGAAGCTGACCAGCTGCCCTATCCGTTCCTTGGCGTGAGCCCGCGTGTTCAGTAGGCGCGAATCGTGCTTGAGCACGCCCTGGTAGACCCGAAAGATGTTCATGCGACCGGCAAAGGGGTCCGCTCGAGTCTTGAATACGTAGGCGAATAGCTTTTTGTCCTCGTCGGCGTCAAGCGTCACCGGACCCGCCACCAGGCCGCCGTGCTTGACCGGTGAGGGCAGGTCCTCGACGATCGCGTCAAGCAGCCTGTTGGTACCCAGGTTCGCGGTCGCAACACCGCAGGTGACCGGGAACAGCGCTCCGTGGTTGGTGCCCTCCTTCAGCGCCGCGACTATCTCTTCGTGAGAGATCTCCTGCCCGTCGAGGTAGCGCTCCATCAGGCTGTCCGAGTTCTCGGCCACCTCGTCCATCATCCGTTCGCGGTAGTCCTGCGCCTGCTGGAGCAGGTCCGGCGGGATCGGAATCTCGACGCAGTTGTTGCGGGCGGCCCCTTCGTAGCGGTAGGCCTTCATGTCGATCAGATCGATCACGCCGCTGACGCCGTGTTCAACGCCGATCGGGATCTCGGTCGCCACCACGTGCGGCCCGAAGGCGGCTTTGAGCGATTCAAGCGTCCGGAAGAAGTCGGCGCGCTCACGGTCGAGCATGTTGACGAACAGCAGCCGTGCGTTTTCAAGCTCGGCGGCGCGCCGCCAGAGCCGGGTCGTCTGGATCTCCACGCCCATCACAGCGTTGACCACGAATATCGCCCCCTCACAGACTCTCAGGGCGCTGAGCGCGTCGGCGACGAAGCTCGGGTCACCGGGGGCATCTATGAGGTTGACACGACGCTCCTGCCACTCAAACGACGTGAGCGCGGCAGCGAGCGACATCTGACGGGCTCGTTCGTCCGGTTCGCAATCCGAGACTGTGGTGCCTTCGACTACCGTGCCGAGGCGACTGATCGCACCGGCCTCAAACAACAGCGCTTCGTACAGCGAGGTCTTACCGCTTGCGCGGTGGCCGACGAGCGCCACATTGCGAATGCGATCCGCTGCCTTGTGCATGCTGGCTCCTCTCACTCGAGATGAGCGCTCACGCCGTGGTGCCGCGAGCACCCGATTGAGTGACCCTACGCTCCTGGCGGGTCCGGATCAAGCGAGGAGACGACTCGCCCCCACTCACCCCAAACCACGAGCGTGACGTGCCAACGTATGCGAGCGACTGAGGATGCCGGATCGCGCCGGTCCCCAGCTGCCGGCCTAATCTTCCAGTTCGGGGCTGAGCTTCGAGCGCAGACGCAGCACTGCCTTGGTGTGCAGTTGCGAAACGCGCGACTCGGTCACGCCCAGGACCTCACCGATCTCTCGGAGCGTCAGGTTCTCGTAGTAATAGAGGGCGATGACGAGCTTCTCACGCTCGGGCAGAGCCGCTATCGCGTCCGCGATCCGGTCGCGGAGCTCGCCCTGATCGACCTCTGCCTCAGGATCGGCGGCCCCCCGATCAGCGAGCGTGTCGAGCAGCGAGATCTGGTCCCCGTCGCTGTCGTTGGTGTTCCAGAGCTCGTCCAGCGCGACCAGCGTCGACGTGGAGATCTGAAAGAGCGACTCATTGAACTCGGCCACGGTGATGGCGAGCTCCGCTGCCATCTCTTCGTCGGTCGGGGCACGCTGGAGCTTCGCCTCGAGCTTCTGGTTGGCGCGTTCGATCTCTCGGGCGCGAGCGCGAACCGACCGCGGCACCCAGTCGAGCGTGCGCAACTCATCGATGATCGCGCCGCGGATGCGAGTGATCGCGTATGTCTCAAACTTGATCTCGCGTCCGAGATCAAACCGCTCGATGGCGGAGATCAGACCGGTCAGGCCGTAGGAGATGAGATCGCCCTCATCGACGTGCGCAGGGAGGTTGACGCTCACCCGTCCAGCAACGTATTTGGCAAGCGGCGCGTAAGCGACGACGAGCCGCTCGCGCGCGCGCTCATCCCCGGAAGACTTGTAGCGCTTCCAGAGATCTTTGAGCTCAATGGCCTTTACGTTCGTTTCCACTTTGCCGCGTTGTCCTTGTTACGCCCGGGGATGCGCGCGAGCGTAGGCAGTCCGGAGCCTTCCTGACTCTACGCGAGTGTAGATCTGTGTGGTTGAGATGGTCGCATGCCCAAGAAGCTCTTGAATCACTCGAAGATCAGCGCCGCCCTCCAGCAGGTGTGTGGCAAACGAGTGACGTAGGGCATGAGGGTGTGCCTGCGCCAACGCCGGCGCCCGCCCCTGAGCCGCGCGCGTCCACGTGCGAAGACGTCGGCGGACGTCAGATGTGCTCAGGCGGCGTCCGGATTTGGATAGGAAGAGGGCCTCGCTCTGCTCAGCGGTCGCGGCCGGCGCTGCGGTCGCCAGCGCCGGCCGCGACCGCTCCAGATAGCGCGAAACCGCCCATAGCGCGTGCTCCCCGATCGGAACCACCCGAGTCTTGCCTCCCTTGCCCTCAATCCGAACGGCCTCGCTGTCAAAGTCGATCGAGCCAACATCGACATTCACCAGCTCCTCAGCGCGCAGCCCAGATGAGTAGGCGAGCTCGAACAGCGCCCGGTCACGCTGCTCAAGCGGCGTGTGAGCTGGAATGCGGTCGAGCAGAATCTCGGCCTCGGCCGGCTTCAGCACATGCGGCAGCGTCTTGGGCCGCTTCGGCGCCGCAATCAGGTCAGCGGGATTCTCCGTGCGGTTCGTCTGCTCTACCTGAACGCGGAAGAGGGCACGTGCGGCCGCCAGCTTGCGCGCAACCGTGGTCGGTGCCTGTCCGTCGGCTGACAGCCGAGCGACATACCTGCGCAGCGCCCGCATATCGACGGCCAGCGGCTCAAGTCCGGCTGTGGTCGCCCAGACCGCCAGTTGGCGCGAGTCGCTGCGATACGCGTGCATGGTGTTGGCTGATGCCGCGCGTCGCCGCAGATCGGCTTCAAGGCCGTCAAGCGCGGTCAGCCACGCGGCTGATGGCGACGACGATTCGTGCTCAGCTAGCGATGCGGGCATGGATTGCCAGTTCGCCATAACTCCGCAACCCCCTTCGCCCGCAGACGTCTGACCAGCACAGCGCGAGCGCCGTCAAGCGGCGGGTGCCACGTTGACGATCGTTCCGATCGGCGTGTACGGCCACACCCGGCCAGCCTCGGAATATGGCATCTCGACGCAGCCGAGGCTCTGGGGGAAGCCGTAGCTCGCCCGGATGTAGCCGTGCAGAGCATCCCCGCCGTTGAAGTAACTGACCCACGGGATCCCGGTATCGTGGTACGGCGTGCCGTCAGGGTTCACCCCACTCATCGTCGTCACGCTCAGGTGTTCATAAACCGCGTATGTGCCGGTCGCCGTCGGTGCGTCAGAGATGCCCGTATTCACCGGCCCGTGGACCACGATCTTGCCGTTGTGCCAGACGTGGATGTTCTCGGGAAGGCTCTCACTGACCATCACGAACGTGTAGCCGAAGCTCGACCGCTCGTGCTTGGAGGCCGCCGTGATCAACGCCTTCCAGACCGTCGGGCCGGCAACGCCATCGGCTGTCAGGCCTGCTGCGTTCTCAAAGGCCATGACCGCACCCTTTGTGAGCTCAGTCCAGTCCTTGGCCGACCACAGCTTCCGCAGCAACGCGGGTGTGTGTGGGTAGCGCCAGGAGAATTTCCCCTTTGGCGGGTTCGTCGCCGCCGTCTCAAGCTCGGCCATGGTGAGATCAGACGACGAGGCGGTACTCGCGGCTGTCGCGGTGGTTGTGCTTGTGGTGGTCGCCGTAGTGGTGGTGGCGGTGCTCGTTGCGCTGCCGGTCGTGCTGGTTCCCGTGCCGGTCGTGGTCGTGGGACTCGGGCTGGCTCGCGCGGCGTCCCGCTTGAAGTTGACAGGCAGATAGCCGAGCTCGGCCAGCAGCTCCTGCAGCGCCTCCGTAGATGGCTCCGGGACGTTCCAACTCCCCACCACGGAGTCAGCACTCTTTGCCTTGCTCCTCGTTGTGACCGTGCCGGTTGAAGTCGTCTGGGTAGAACTCCGTGCAGCCGAGGCTGACGGACTATTGTCGGCACCCACCAGGTAGACCGTCGAGGGCAGTAAGACCTTCACCGTAGCGCCGAGGCCATAGCCGTAGCCGGTCGGCTCGAACTCGATCGTGCGGGCGTTAATGGTGTGCCAGTAGCCGGGCGTCGTCGGGTTCACCGGTGGGCGACGGCTGCCAAGAACCTGGTTCACCGGACGCGAGAACCTCAGCGTGATGGGCGTTGAGGAGCTGATGCGCGAGCCCGGGGCCGGCGTAGCGACCGCACTTGCGCGCTTTCCGCGCGGAAACCACGAAACGGTCGTCGAGGTTGGGCGCTCCCAGGAGTAGACTGCCGCGGCCACCGCGATTGTGCCCGCCGAAGCGGTGGTGTTGACGGTGAGCGACCTCTCTGCGGTGCGTAATGAGTGTGGGTCGGCGGCGGCACCGGGCGAATACGAGCCGGCGACGCTGACCGGCTGGCGGAACTTCACCTCCAGCGGGCGGCCGGCAGTTCGGGTCAGGAATGTGGATACGACCTTGGCGACCGGTGCCACCTCAGTCAGCTTGACGCGCTCCGTGGACCCGGTGAGCCACGAAATCCAACCAGGGCGGCGCACGGTGACCACCACTTCGATGCGCTCGCCTGGCTCGACCTTCTGAGTCGGCCAGACTTCGTCTCCGCGCAGCACGATGGGGATATCCTTCTGCTCGCGTCCGCCAACCGCGGACACGCGCGACACTGAACCAGTTCCGAACGGAGTTGAGAGCTTCGCCAGGCCGTCTGCGCTGAGCGCGATCGTCGGCTGGGCGCTGGCCACAACCGCAGATACCGCGACACCCGCAACCACCACCACACCCACAACTGCGGCAGGTATGACATAGCGCATCCGGGGTCGCCGGCGCGTGCTCATCTGGTCAGTGTTCTCGTCGGTGCTCATCGTGGCCGTGTCTCCGCGGTCGAACACCGCTCCGGCGCGTGACCGTCCGCAGGAAAATGGTAGCTGCAGGTAGGGCGTTTTCCGTAAGAATTGGCCCATTATCCGGGGCTGCGTGGGAGCGCGCCCGCCCGCACGACGAGGGGCGGGTCCCCGGCAATCGTGCCCGAAAACCCGCCCCGCTCACGGCCGCCCGAACCTAGAAGATCTTGATGTTCTGGACGACGTTGACCGGCGTGTTGTTGAAGTGGTGGATGTCCCAGACCTGGTACTCAATTGAGAGCGTGGCCTCGAAGCCATGCCTATGGGTCGCGCGGATCCGTGCGGAGGCGGCGTTGGGAGCCATCCAGACGCCCATCTCCTTGCCGACGTGGACCCACTGCCTGGCGTAGCCGATCACGGTCTTGCCGTAGCGCAGCGTCATCGTCGCGCGACCGCTGACCAGATACTTGAGGTCGAAGCTGAGCGAGCCAAGCGGGTGTGAGACGATGTCAACCGGGTGCGGTGAACCGACCGTGTATTTGATGGTCTGGCCCGAGCCGATGAAACCGTCGGCCGTCTGTGCCCACACCGTCAGGGTGTGCGTGCCGGGAATGTCGGTGGCGATCCTCTGACCATTCGTGTAGTCCGAGTTGGTCTCGTCGACCGCGTAAAGGTTGCTGGGCAGCAGCGAGTCGCCTGCTGCAGCCACACCGGAGAGCTTGACGTCGACCTTGCTATTGAACGCGAAATGAGCGCCGCTGGCCGGATAGGTGATGCCAAGCGTCGGCGGCGCAATCACGCTGACGTTCCACTGCGAGAACTCGACGGGGGCGCCGGCGGGAGACGCGCTTGAAGCAAAGTTTGACTCACTCTCGCTCTTTCCATCGATCTGGAAGGACGCTGATCCGGGCGTATCTGAGGCGGTTGCCTCGGTCGTGGCGGCGACGACGAACAGCTCAACCTCACAGCCATGACCGGCTCCTGGCGAGACGGTGAAGCCGGACTCCGAGACGCTCGTCGCACCGGCCTGAGCCGCACCCGTAACCGGACCGCCATCTGACTTGGCGCTGCAGTTGGATTCTGTTGAGAGCGATCCGGGAGCGACCGAGAGAGCGGCCGGAAGATGGTCGGTGAAGCTGACGTCGGTCAGCTGCTCGGGAACGTTGTCCGTGAGCGTGTATGTGATCGCGTAGACGGTGCCGGCCACGAAAGGCAGCTGCTGCCCGGTCGCGCTCGTGTTGGAGGTGCTCACTGAGACCGCGAGCGGCGATGTGGCCGCGTTTGCCGGTGCGGCCAGCACCGCGGATGCGGCGAGAGGCACGAGACCAGCGGCTAGGAATGCTGTGACTCGCGCGGAAATGTTCGGCTTGCGTATGTGCACAGCAGACTTAACGACGACGGCGGGCGTGGGCGTTAGTCCGGGTCAACTAACCTGGACATCCGTCCACCCCCGCCGTCTCAAGGCGTCCCGAATGACGTTACTTCGGGCTCAGTCAGAGTTGTTACTTCAGCGTGATCCCCGTCTTCTTGATCGTCGGTTGGGTGCCGACGTAGGCGTAGTTCGCGGCTGTGTAGAGCACGGAAAGCGTTGCCTTGATTGACTTCGTGGTGGTCTTCTTGACCGTCTTGGTCTTGGTCACGGTTTTGCCGTTGACCTTGACCTTCTTCTTGACCTTGGTCGTCTTCGTGGTCGTGAGCTTGGCAAGCAACCTCTTGCCCGCGGCCGTGGGAGCCACCGTGACCGTCGTCGTCTTACCGACCGTGATCTTCTTGGTGACCTTGCCGATGACCGTCTTGCCATCGACCACCTCTGCCAGCACGCTGCCGGCCGCCAGGTAGTCGACACCGAAAGACACGTCTGCGGCCTTCGTGGTCTTGATGGATGTCAGCTTCGGCGATTTGACGGTGTAGCTATAGGTCTGCGACCCGAGGTAGCCGTCGGCCGTCTCCACGTAGACCTGGACCTGATGGGCACCCGGGACGTCGGTGTTGATCGCCTGGCCCGATGTCAGCGAATTGCCCTGATCGTCAGCCGCGTAGAGCGCCAGCAGCGAATCGTTTGCTGCGGCCGTCGCGCTGAACCCGAGGTCGACGCTCTGCCCGTAGCGATATGTGGCGCCGCTGGTGAGGCCAGTGATGCTCAGCGTCGGCAGCGCGGCAACGGTCAGCGTGATGGGAGTTATCGTTGCTGCAGTACCGGCCGTGCCGTTGGCGCTGTAAGTCACCCCGGTGATGTTGTCCGGCGCCAAGGTCTCCGGGGTACTAGCCACGAACTCAAGGGTGATCGTGCAACTCCCGACATAGCCGGCTTCACCACTCCCCAGCACCGTCAGGCCTGACTCGGTGACGGTGCTGGCGCCGGGCTGGTTGGCCGGGGTGAACGGGGTTCCGCAGTTCTTGGCTGTCTCGCCCACCTCATCGTCGAGTGTCACACCCGCCGGCAGGGCATCGCTGAAACCAACCCCGGTCAGGGTGTCCGTTGCCGTCGCCTTCAGGGTGTACGTGATGCCGTACGTGACGCCGACGTTCGCCAGGTAGTTAGTGGTAGAGCCTGCCGCGAGCGGCCCTGACGTGGACGCCGTGATGGTTAGCGGCGGGCTCGTCGCCGATGCCGTCGCCGGCAGCGCCGCCACGGCAGCCCCGAGAACTGCGATCAGGGCCCCGGCGCGAGCCACGCTGCGTTCAAGTCTCTTCAAGTCAACTCCCCTTCGTTTGCGGGCGTGCCCACACGTCGCGTTAGCAGTATTGGAAGTAATTCTACAATCTTTACCCGATTGGTGGGTTTTCGACCTCCGGGGGGGGCGACGCTGCGCTGTCTACGAGATCCGCTCGCCGGCGCAAACACGGAGCCGCGGCGGTCGGTGCGCCGTCAGGCGCCTGCGTCAACTTGGGTTGCCAGCGACCGCTGAACTTCGGCCAGCTCCAGGTCAACGCGCTGAAGCGCTGCGGACTTCGCAGCGAGCAGATCAAGCTCCAGATGGTCCCGGATCGCCATCTCGTAGAAGAGGCCACCGAGCTCCAGCTGCATCAGGGTAAAGCGCTCGGTGAGCTGCTCGCGCCGTGCTTCAAGCTCCAGCTCACTCACGGCTCCGACACCACCGAGCCATCGCTGTTCTCCTGCTGGTTGTAGTTCTTGCCCGTGGCACTCGACGTGGTCGTGCTGCTTGTGCCGCTCGTCTTGGCTGCAGCTGTGGCTGTCGTCTTAGCGCTCGGGGTGCTCGTGCCCCCCGCCGAGCTGCCGATGCCGAAGCCGACGGCTCCAGAGGCCACCACGATCACGGCCAGCACCGTCGCGGGGATTCGGACGTGGGTCGGCCGCTTGCGGTGGGCTTCGGCGCGGGCGCGCGTCGCAGCTGCCACGCGCGCCCGCGCGGCGCTCGCTTCGCTGAAGTACCCAGAGGCCGGGTCCAAGGCCTCACTGCGCCGGTGGCCGCAGTTGACGCAGTAACGCTGGTCCGCCGCCACGGGCGCGGCGCACTGCTCACACTGCTCGAGATGAGTGACTTCCTGCTCTGTTCCGGTCATTGTGCTCACTGCAGGATCGTAGGGATCGCTGCGACGTGAACGGTTGCACCCTGCGGCGTACCGACCAGCTGCAGCGTCAGATTTTGGTGGGAGCCGGCGCCGAGATCAGCGACAGTGGCGTTGCCGGCGGCAAGATAGTGTCCGGCCCGCTCTGCGTATGCGTAGACCTGCAGCTGGTACTGAGGCACGCTGGTCGAGTTGTCGAGGGCGATGTGCAGCTTGCTTGTCGTGGAACCGGCGAGCTTCACCGTGATCCGCACATTCGGTTCGCTCAGCAGCGCGGCCACCGATGGTTTGCGGCCGACGATCGCGAACGGACGTGCCCCCTTTGGCAGACCCCCATTCGCGGTGTATACCCAGATCCGCGACTGCCCGGCGAAGATCGCCGGCAGGTGAGTCTCAAAGTAGTTGAGTCCTGTTGTCGCGTTCAGGTAGACGCGCGGCTTCCCGGGCACGGCATAGCCGACCGAGATCGGCAGGTCGGTGACGGCCTTACGGCCGGCGTTGTGAACAGAGACGATCAGCGCCGTCTTTAGCCTGCCCGCCACCGGCCCGCTCACGCTGCCCGAGACGCTCGCGCTGACGGACGGATTCGCCGACGTCACCTTCGTGACCAGGACCGCCGCGCGTTCCCTTGCGGAGTCGAGCTGCATGCGCTGGGCTTCGTGCTGCGTCGTGGTGCAGCCGGCAAGCAGGCCGGCTGCCAATAGCAAAGCTGTTGCCATACAGACGATCCGCGCCGACCTTCTAGCCGAAGGCACCGCTTACATACTCCCGGGTCCGGTCCTGCTTAGGGTTGGCGAACAGTCTCTGAGCCGGCGCGTACTCGACCAGCTCCCCCAGGTACATGAAGGCGACGTGATCCGCGATGCGATGAGCCTGCTGGAGGTTGTGGGTCACAATCACGATCGCGAGCTCCTCCCGGAGCCTGACGATCAGATCCTCAATCAGTTTCGTCGACTGCGGGTCGAGGGCCGAGCAGGGCTCGTCCAGCAGCAGCACCTCTGGACGCGCGGCAAGCGCACGGGCGATGCAGAGCCGCTGCTGCTGCCCGCCGGAGAGGCGCAGCGCCGGATGGTCGAGGTCGTCCTTGACCTCATCGAGCAAACCCGCGTGGGCAAGCGCCTCTTCGACCTGGGGCCGCAGAGCCCCGCGCCGCGGCTTGCGCTTTGCCTGCTCACGCAGGACGTAGGCGACGTTGTCAAAGACGCTCATTGGGAACGGGTTGGGCTGCTGGAAGAGCATCGTCACCCGCCGGCGCAGCGCCGTCGGCTCCAGCTCCGAGATATCGGTCCCGTCGAGCGTGATCCGACCGCTCAAGTGAGCAGCTTTGGTCAGCTCGGTGAGACGGTTCAGCGAGCGCAGCAGTGTGGTCTTGCCACAGCCCGACGGTCCGATCAGTCCGAGAACCTCGCCCTGACGGACCGGCAGCGAGACCTCGCGCACCGCGCGCTTGTTGGCGTAGTCGATCGAGACCTGCTCAATCCGCATGCGGTCGATGGTCGGGACCAACGGTCGTTCGTCCCGGGCGGCAGTGATGAAGGATGCGGACTCCTGTGTTGTGGGCAGCTCGTCCTGCGGGAGCGAGTCGGGGATGTGGAAGCCGCGTGGCAACGGCACCAGCTTGGTGTCGGCATCGAGCCGCCGGATCGGCTTCGGTTGTGTCATGTCCATTTGAGTTCCCTCGCTTTGCGTCCGGAGATATCGACGACGATGTTGAGTAGGAAGACCATCGCCAGCAAGACGACCGCCGCTGCATACGCCTTTTGCGGCTGGTTGAGGTCGCCGGTCGGTGCGTTGGCGTAGATGAAGCTGGTAAGCGTGCTATCCGTACCGCGCAGCGCACCGAGCAGCGGGATGTGCCCGACCGCCTGCAGCGTGTAGGTGTCGCCGAGCAGCAACACGATGATCGCCGTGTCACCGATTACGTGGCCGGCGCCGATCATCGTGCCGGTGATCACCGATGGCCTTGCCGCCGGCAGCAGCACTCGACGGATGGTCGTGATCTTCGTCTTGCCCAGCGCGTACGAGGCTTCGCGGACGTGGTCAGGGATCGCGCGCAGCCCTTCGCGTACGTTCGCGACGACGATCGGCAGCGCGAGCAGCGACAGGATCGCGCCGGCGGCAAAGAACGACTTTCCGTAGGCGTGACCCTGCGTGGTCGCGCTCAGGAAGGCCAGGAACGGCGCCTGGAAGACGATCACACCGAACAGTGCCAGCACAATCGACGGTGCGCCGGCGAACATCTCAACGGTCGATTCCACTACGCGGGCAAGCCCCCGGGGGCGACCGTACTCGGTCAGCCAGACCGCGACCCCGACACCGACCGGGACCGCGATCACGAGCGCCGTGCCCGTTACCAACACCGTGCCGATTATCTCTGCGAGAAAGCCGCCGGTCTCGTTCTGATTGAAGCCAACCTTCGGGTTGGTCCAGAGCATGTCCGGGCGCAGGTAGCGAACGCCCTGGACGACCAGGAAGACCACGATCGCGGCACATACAGCGCAGAACAGCAAGCCGGTGAGCCAAGCGAAAGCAAGCCCTAGGCGGTCGCGCAGCCGCCATGCGGGGGCGTCAGCAGGCAGATGGATCGGCGCGCCGGTTGCGCTCATGCTGTAGCCCCGCCGACGTTGAAGTAGCGCTTCATCGGCTGCTTGGCCGCCCAGCCGCTAAGCGAGAGCATCAGCGACGAGAACAAGAGCACCGCGGCGATCGCGAAAAGCGTGTGCTTCATCGGCGCCGAGCCGAAGTTGTCGTTCTGCTGAAGGATCGTCGCCGCAAGGCCACGCGACGGCTCCACAAAAAACAGCAGTCCGTCAGCCGGATTCGGGGCGAAGCCGGTGGTGCCGCCGACCATGCTCAGCATCACGGCCTCGCCAAGCGCCCTGGCCGTCGCCAACACGGTGCCTGAGATCAGCGCCGGCCGTGCGGTCAGCACGGCAACGTTCCAGAACGAGCGCCAGCGGTTGACACCGAGCGCGATCGAGCCTTCGAGCCAGCTGCGCGGGACCGCACGCAACCCCTCGACGAAGATTGAGATCATGATCGGCGAGATCATGAAAGTGAGGATCAGCACGGCGGCCAGCAGGCTCTCACCGCTGAGCGGAATCACGGGCGTGACCGACGTCTCCATCTGGTTGCTGATCAGGTGGTGGAAGATGAACGGAACGACCACCAGCACGCCGATCAATCCGTAGATAACCGACGGCACCGACGCAAGCAGACGGATCACAGGCTCGAGCAAACGCTGCAGCGGCACCGGTGCGAACTCAACCATGAAGACGGCCACGAACAGCGAAGCGATGAAGGAGATCACCACGGCACCCGCGGTCGTCAGAAAGGTGCTCCAGATCAGCGGCCACGCGCGAAAGGTGTAGACCGCCTTGCCGCTGGCGCCCGATTGGGCGATGCGGGTCAGCTGCGCGTCGACTTTGCCGCCTGAGGCGAACCAGCTCAAGCCGTTATGGACAAACGAGGGCCAGCCCTGGGCGACGATGAACACGACCATCGCGAGCAGCGCGATCACCACACCACAGACCAGCGCGCCGAGCCAAAGCTCGGCGCGCTGGTCCTCAGAGAACCGGGGTTCCTCCGCATCTAGGAGGAACTCGTCGACTACTGCCATCGCCGCGAACGGTCGATCACAGCTGGAGCTCGTGACGTCGGGCCACGGCACCGGCCTTATCGATGATCTTGGCCGCGGCCGGGCTGTCGGTCACCCAGTTGAAGAAGGTCACCAGCTGTGGGCTCGGGTTCGCCGGCAGCACGACCCAGTCCCAACGCCAGAGCGGGTACTTCTCGCTGGCCACGTACTTGGAGGTGCACGGGACGCCGTTGAGCTCCAGCGCCTTCTCATTCTTGGCGGCCGAGTTGGCAAGACCTACATAGCCAATCGCGTTGGCGTGGGTCTGAATCTGGACCTTGACCTCACCGTCGGTCGACTCCTGGGTGACGCTCTGGTTCTCCGAGCCGCCCTTCAGGATCTCCTGGACGAAGAACGTGTACTGACCCGCGGCCGAGTTGCGGCCCTCCTCGAGGATCGTCTGTGAGCCGAGGTTCGAAGACTTGCCACTGGCAGCCGGTACCTGGCTCCACGAGTTGTAGAGCGGGTTACTTTCAAAGATCCCCTGCACCGCGGACTCGCTGACATCGCTGAGCCTGTTCTTGGAGTTCACGTCGATGCAGAGCGCATCGAGGAAGAGCTTGCCCCAGTCGGTTTTCTTCTTGGTGGCGGATGGCGCGGCGGTCTGGATCGCGAACTGAGAGTTGCCGTTCACAACATCCGTCACGCCGGCGTTGCCGCCATCAGGGTTGTATACGAATGCGATTCCCGGGTGCAGCTTGTGATAGCCAGCGAACAGCGCCTGCATGTACGACTCGGCGGCGCTGGAACCAGACCCGTAGAACTTGGTGCTGGCTGAAGCCGCGGCTGGCGCCAGGAACGGCACGGTTGCAGCGATGCCGACAAGGGCGGCTGAGCGCTTCAGCGACGGCTTGATGGACTTGAGGCCGCCGAAGCGACTACGGATCGAACTCAAACTGAGGTTCCTTTCGAATCACGAACGCCGCTAGGCAGCGAATTGGACTAACTCGATCATTAGGACAATCTTGATCGACTTTAGCAAGGCTAGCAGCTATTGAAGCGACTCAACAGATTTAGTCGAGATTGAGCGCCGCGGAAGATCACGCAACCCCACCCTGGTCGGCGAGCTGACGGTTCGCACACCGGGCCGCGTGCCGCCAGCTGGTGGCGCGGTCAGGCTTCGCGGGCCGCAGACGAAACGTCGAGCTCGGCAGCAGCCTCGCGCATGCGCGAGCGCTCCCAGCGCGAGAGGCGCCAGAGGTCCCGGACTATCTGCGTTGGGTCGATCTGCCTGCCGGGCATGTGCATGTTGGCCTCGCCGATCAACCGCCGCTCATCGCCGGTGAGCGCCATCCATTTGGCCAGCACATCGTCTGAATCCGGCAGTCGCGAGCTTCCGTACGGACGCGTCTGATCCGGGAACGTGACGCAGTGCTCACCGAGCAGTCGGCCGGTCGTAGGCTCGTAAGCCACGATCGGCTTGTGCGGGTAGATCAGGTATGCGTACTCGCCACCGGCGTGCGTGCGCGGGTGCTTACCCCACACTCGGATCAGGCCAAGCTCGCGGTACATTGCCCACTCCTCGTCACTAACGCACGAGCGCAACAGTGCTCTGGCGGTCTGCTCGGCGCGCCGCTCGCGGCCTGGATCGAGCGAGAACTCGGGCACCCGCCGCCGGCGCGCCCAGTGGCGCTGCCACGTCTCCCTGAGGCCCGGAAACACCATGTCAAAGGTCAGCGCGAGCGCCACCAGCGTAGAGACACCCAGAGCCAGTACCACGGTCCGTGCCGGTTCAGCCGCCGGCGGCGCGCGGGAAAAAGATCACGCGCTCCGCGTCTCGTGGAACATCGTCGAAGGACCTGACCATCATCGCCTCGCGACGACCGTCCGCTTGTACGAGCGGCACGGCCGCCCAGAGCCCGGCGTCGAGCTGCTCACGAAACGCCGCCAGAAGGCGTGCTTCTTCCTCCGGGACCGCGACGTCTCCCCCTGCGATCACAACCTCACCGTGGCCAGGCTTCATCTGCAGAAAGCGCACCTGACGAGTATGTCAGACGGTGGGCCCGGCTCCGGCCGCCCCATCGCCGATTGTCTCTGGTGCCGGGCCCACTGCCCGGCACCAGAGACTCACGATCCGTACGAGCTTCCCAACGGGCGCTGTCGTACTAGGAGTTCTTGACGGCGTTGGCGGACTTCTTGATCTTGGTGACCTTCTTCTTCTTCTTGACGGCCTTCTTCTTCGGGGTCGGCACCACGGCGGGGACCTTCGCGCACTTGAAGCTCGGCGTCAGCTCGAACGGCCCGTCCTGCGCGCCCGAGTCATCTGTGACCACGAGGTCGACGATCGCGCGCGGAACCCTGGGTGTCCCGGCCTTGGCACCCTTGGGGAGGTAGGCGCAGTAAGGAGCGGCCAGCTGGATCTGCCCCTGGACTGAATCACCGGCTGGGATGCAACCTACGTTTGTGTAGGTCGTGGCCGCGGTGACGTTCGTGCACGGGTCGGTGGAACTCGGTGTTGAGCCCCCGGTCGTGCTCACAACCGAGCCGCCCGTGCAGTCAAAGCCGTCAGACGGCGTATCGGTGTTGCAGGTGACCGTCTCGCTGGTCAGCGCGACGCCATCCGCGAAGACGGTGGGCGAGCCGTTGCTCAGCACGTTGCCCTGGTCGAAATCGAAACCGTCGATGTTCTGCCGAGTCGCGTCAATCGAATAGGCGATGATGTTGCCGGTCGCCTCACTGCCAGTCAGGTTCGCCGCGCAGCTAAAGGAGTAGTCGTACGTGTTGTCTCCCTGGGGATCACGCGCGAGCGTGCCGCTGCAGCCAGTGAGTGACTGCGGCCCGCCAGGGAGCAGTGTGTAGGCGGTTGTGCTGGTCACGGCGGTGGTCGAAGCCGCCGCGGCAGCTGCCGTCCCAGACACGGCGCCGAACAGCCCCGCGAACATGGTTGCGCTGACTCCCATGAAGGCTAGGCCAAAGCCGAGCTTTGCTGAAGGCCGCGACTTGAGCGGCCGTCTCCGAACGGACAACAGTTACCTCCAATGTCGATTTCTCCGGCGCGCACGGCACCGGCAACCCTAAATAGGATTATTTCGACCAATGTTATCGGGAAACTTATACATATGCGAACCGAAGAGACGCTTGCCGCGTTCGCGCAGGACAAGAGTCCCTAAGGGACCACTGACAGCCGCCCGCCGGGACCACGCCTGACCCGACCGGCCAGCTCAAGCGCCGCGAGCTCAGCCAGCCAGCGGATGTCGGCCAGGTCCGCCCCGGCGAGCGCCCCGGCCGTGTCCAGCCCGCTGGCGATCGCCCTGAGCAGCAGCGCCTGACGGGGCGTCGGGTCCGGCCTGCGATCGACCACGACGCTCCTGCTGCCCACGCCGTAGAGCAGGTCCAGCACGTCCTGCGCGCCTCTGATCATTGCCGCACCATCGGCAAGCAGCTGATTGGGTCCGGCCGACAGCTGGCTGGTCACCTGACCGGGCACCGCGCCGATCGGCCTCTGCAGCCACTGACCGGCCCGCGCCGTCAGCAGTGATCCGGACCGCGCGGTCGCCTGAACCACGACGGTCGCACAGCTCAGGCCGGCGATCAGGCGGTTGCGAGCCGCGAACATCCAGTTCCTGACGGGAGTGTCGAGCGCGATCTCACTGACGGTGACCCCTTCGCGCACGATCCTGCGGTGTACGAACGCGCTGCTTCGTGGATATTCGCGGTCGGCCGGCCCCGGCAGCACCGCGACCGTGCCGGCGCCCACATCGAGCGCTCCGCAATGGGCGGCGGTGTCGACTCCGGCCGCCATGCCGCTGACAACGGTGACGCCTGAGCGGCCCAGATCTCCTGCCAGCGACCAGGCGACGCCGGTTCCGTACGCGCTCGCTTTGCGCGCCCCCACAACGGCCACGGGATCCTGCCCGCAGAGGCGAAGCAACCGCTCGATTCCGCCCATCACGTGGAGCACCGCCGGAGGGGCCGCCAGCTCACGCAACCGCCCTGGGTAACCCGGGTCGCAGGCGCAGATCAGACTCACCCCTCGCCCCAGGGCGCGCTCACGAGCCCGAGCGGCAGCATCAGGGCCGAACGCCACGAACTGCGCATGGACGGCCGGCGCTGATCGACCCGCCAGGGCAGTGATCAGGGCATCGTCGCCCAGCTCCAACAGCTCCCAGATCCGCTTGCGCTCCACATCGAGATGCCCGGACAGGCGTCCGAGCAGCCAAGTGCGTCGCAGACAGCTGTCACACGCCCTGCTCGTCACGCCGCCGGCACCTCCTCCCCACCCGCGCGCTGCCTGAAGTTCAGTGCCAGCAGAACATCCACGTCGGTTACCGTGTTGCGGCCGTCAAGATCAGCGATCGTCTGGGCGACTCGGACCACGCGATGGCGCCCGCGTGCCGACAACATCCCGGAGAGATAAGCGTCTCCCAGCGCTCTCTGGCCGCCATCGTCAAGCCTGACGCGAGTCTGGAGCGCACCGGCGTCCATCTCACCGTTGCAGCTCGCGCCGCTCCCGGCCAACCGTCGTCGCTGGCGCTCCCGTGCCTCGGTTACGCGCGCCAGCGCCGCCCGGGAGTCGGTCACCGAGCCGGCGCGCAGCTCCGCATCCGACGGGCGCTGCACGCTCACCAGCAGATCGATGCGGTCAAGCAACGGCCCGCTGATGCGCCTCTGATGGCGACGCAGATCAGCTTCACCGCAGGTACAACGCTCGGCGATGCCCGCGTAGCCACACGGACACGGATTGGTGGCCGCGACCAGCATGAACCGGGTGGGAAAGACGAGCGCGTGTTGGCCGCGGACGATCGAAACCCGTCCGTCCTCCAACGGTTGGCGCAAGGCCTCAACCGCGCCCCTCTGGAACTCGGAGAGCTCGTCCATGAACAGCACCCCTAAGTGGGCCAAGGTCGCTTCACCGGGTCTCGGCGTGCTCCCACCCCCGACCAGCCCCGCAGCGGAGACGGTGTGGTGGGGAGCCCTGAACGGGCGCCCGCTCACCAGCCCGTCGTGGTGCAGCCCGGCCACGCTGTGGATTCTCGTGACTTCAATGGCCTCCGTGCGCGTCAGCGATGGCAGGATCGATGGCAGCCGGCGTGCGAGCATCGTCTTGCCCGTCCCCGGCGGACCCTCCAGCAGCAGGTTGTGTCCACCCGCCGCGGCGATCTCAATCGCCAGCAGCGGAACCGCATGGCCTCGGACCTCACCGAGGTCGGGCTCGGGCGGACTCTGCAGTGCAACTGCCGGGGCGGGCAGGCCCGGCAGGCGCCTGCCGGTCACCGCGTCGACGGCCGTCCGCAGCGTGCTCACGCCGAGCACCTCGATCCCATCGACAAGCGCAGCTTCACGTGCCCGGCCCGCCGGAACCACGAGCTTTCGCAGCCCGCACCGCGAAGCTCCCTCGGCTACGGCTAGCGCGCCGGCCGAGTCACGCAGCTCCCCGCTCAGCGACAGCTCGCCAAAGACAGCCACGTGTGAAAGCGCGTCCGCGGGAAGCTGTCCGCTGGCGGCGAGCAGCGCGAGTGCCATGGCTACATCGAACCCTGGACCAGCCTTGCGCAACGACGCTGGAGCGAGGTTGGCGGTGATCCTCCGCTGGGGGAACTCGAACCCGGAGTTGAGCACTGCCGATCGGATCCGCTCACGGGACTCGCGGACGGCGGCATCGCCGAGGCCGACGATCGTGAAGGCGGGCAGTCCGGGACGGATATCGACCTCGACGCAGACCCGGCGTGGCTCAACACCATCGATCGCAAAGGTGGTGACACGGGCAAGCACGACGGCCAACCTAGCCGTGAGGACGTGCCGCCTTCGTGACCTGGTGTGCGGTCTGTGTAAAGAATCGGCGCCCGGCACCCAACTTGTAACAGAGCCTGCACTCAGCGCCACAGAGGTGGCACGGCTACTGACCTAGGTTGGGCTGCATGAGCGAAGATGCACGCCGCCGGCTGGGTGTCGCTGGTGAACAACTGGCCGCCGAGCACCTCGCCCGCCGCGGTTTTCAGGTGCTCGAGCGCAACTTCCGCACCCGCTGGGGCGAGCTGGATATCGTCGCCAGCGATGGCAACGCAATAGTGTTCTGTGAGGTCAAGAGCCGCATCGCCAACCGCTCGAACCGTGACCCGCTCGAGTCTCTGCATCCGCGCAAGCGCATGCAGGTCCGGCGCATGGCCGCCCAGTGGCTGCGTGAGCGCCCTGATCGCCCGCGCGCCGTCGAGCTCCGATTTGACGCCATCGGCGTGACGCTCCAGCCCGACGGCCGGCTGGTGCGGCTCGATCACCTCGAAGGGGCCTTCTAACCGAGAGCGAGCTGTTGGTAGGCGGCCGACTGAAAGGACATGCGGTGAAGCGGAGTCACACCGAAGCGCTCAATCGCGCTGCGGTGCTCCGGTGATGCGTAGCCGACATGCTGGGCGAAGCCCCAGCCGGGGATGCGTGCGTCGACTCGCCGCATGTAGCGGTCGCGGGTCTCCTTGGCGATCACAGACGCGGCGGCGATCGCGGCGCTCGTCGCGTCCCCCTTGATCACCGCGCGTTGCTCAAACCCGACGGGAGCGACGGCGAAGCCGTCGCTCAGGCAAACGCAGCCGTCACATCCGACGCCGATCAACGCTTCACGCAGAGCCGCGAGGTTGGTGACATGCAGGCCGCGGCTGTCGATCCCGGGTGCGCAGCGAGAGACGATCGCGACCTTGGCCGCGACGCGCATGATCACCGGGTAGAGCGCGGCGCGGGCTGCGGGCGTGTGGCGTTTGGAGTCGTCCAGTGCAGCCAGAGCGTCGATGTCAGCATGGCGCAGGCGCTCGAAGTCCAGGAGAACGGCCGCTGCCACCAACGGCCCGGCGAGACATCCGCGTCCTGCCTCATCCGCACCGGCGACGAAGCGAACACCGAGCGCCCGGTCGTACGCGAACAGTTTCGGACCTGGAGCGGCACGCTTGGCACGCACGGTGCCGTCCGCGCGCGCACCGTTAGAGGGTGCCGATCCGGCTGACCGGCCAGTAGGTGAAGAATGCGACACCGATGATCCACCTTTGTGGGACCGGCCCCCAGAATCGGCTGTCATCGGACTCACCACGATTGTCGCCCATCATGTAGTAGTGCCCGGCCGGAACCACGATCGTCTTGGAGAAGGTGCAGTACTCCGCGACGCGGCACGGCTGGATGTACGAGCCCTTCTCCTCCACGCCGTTGCGCCAGACATGCCCGTTGACTATGCGCAGGCGATCCCCTGGCAGGCCGACCACGCGTTTCACGAAGGTCTGTGTTGACTCCGCGGAAGTGGGCGCGTCGCATGGCCGTGAGTCTCCCACGCCCTGCGTCGCGTTGCCGCAGACGGCGCTATCCGGGTCGGCCCCGGCGGGCGGATGGAAGACGACAACGTCGTAGAGGCTTGGGCTGGTGTTCAGGCGGTTCACCAGGATCCGCTGCCCAACATCGAGCGTCGGGATCATCGAGCCCGTCGGGATCCGGTAGGGCTTCACCAGGAACGCCTGGACCCCCAGCGCCAGACCGATGGCCACCACCACGGTCAGCACCAGCTCGACCAGGTTGCGGAGTGTCGACTTCTGTCTCTTGGTCGATCGGGGCATCAGCAGCAGCGTTCACTCTTCACCGGCGAGAGTCAGCAGACCTAAGCTGCGGACGGCGGGCCGCCGCAGCCGACGCCGATCTCGATCATAGAAACCCGATACGGTCGATCGGCCAGTAGGTGAAGAAGACCCCGCCGATCAACCAGCTTCGCGGCACCGGACCCCAGAAGCGACTGTCCTCTGAGTCTGGGCGGTTATCGCCCATCATGTAGTAGTCGCCCTTGGGGACGACGATCGTCTTGGGGAAGTTGCAAACGGCGTTGTCACCGCACTGGATCGCGTATGGGGCCGGCTCCTCCTTGCCGTTACGGAACACGTGACCCCTGATGATCCGCAGATGATCTCCGGGGAGACCGACCACGCGCTTCACGAACGTGACCGATCCCTCGTGCGCCCCGACGACGTCACACGCCTGCCGTGCGAACACACCGCTGCTCATCAGGCCCTGGTTGGGGTCAGCGCAGGATGTGTAGTCGGCCGGCGGGTGGAAGACCATGATCTCACCCACATGCGGTGAGGCGAAGCGCATGCCGATCCTGTCCACCAGTATCCGCTGCCCGATATTGAGGGTGGGCTCCATCGAACCGCTCGGGATCCGGTAGGGCTTGACCAGCCAAGCCTGCACTCCGAGCGCGAGGCCCAGCGCCACCACAACTATTGCCGCAAGCTCCGCAGCGGAGCGTACGAACGACTGCTTGGTTTGGGTCAAACCGCCTAGGCTTCGTCGGCCAGAGCGTCGGAGCTGGTATCGCCGGCCTCCGCTTCAGGCGCCGGGGCGTCAGCCTGCGCCTCTGGCGGTTCGAGGGCGCCCTCCGCGTCGGGCGCGTCCGTTGCTTGAGCGGCAGAGGCTTCCACGGCCTCGGTCGCGGTTGCCTGCGGCCCGAGAGGTTCGATCTCAACCGCGTAAGGGGCGGGCTCCACATGCGCTTCTTCGGCGAACGCCTCGCCATACAGCAGCTCCCGCTCGACCTGAACCTCGGGACCTGTGTTACGGCGCTCACGCACGCGAGCGCGCTTGCCGACGCGGTCACGCAGGTAGTAGAGCTTGGCGCGGCGGACGTCACCGCGCGCGGCGACCTCGATCTTCTCAATCTTCGGTGAGTGCAGCGGGAACGTGCGCTCGACCCCGACGCCGAACGACTGCTTGCGGACGGTGAATGTCTCGCGCGAACCATGGCCCTGGCGCTTGATGACAACGCCCTCGAAGACCTGGGTACGGCGACGCGTACCCTCGATCACCTGGAAGTGGACGCGCAGGCGGTCACCAGCGTCGAACTGGGGGACTCGGCGGAGCTGTGCGCGCTCCAAAGTTTCAATGACGGTGCTCATGGCTCGTTCTTGTCTTTGCCGGTAGCACCGGCCTGAGGTCAAAACTGGCAGAAGGAAGTGCGCAGCTGAAGAGCGCGCGGCGGCCTATGGTAGCGAATTGCCTCGTCCACGCTCGCGCGCCTGCTCCAGGCGCCACTGCCGGATCTTCGCGTGATGGCCTGAGAGCAGCACGTCAGGGACAGCCCAGCCGCGGTACTCGCCCGGCCGGGTGTAGTGGGGATACTCGGGGGCGCCCTCCAGAGCCTGGCTGAAGGACTCCTCCAACGCCGACTCCTCGTGACCGAGCGCCCCGGGCTGCTTGCGCAGCACCGCGTCACAGACGACCATCGCCGGGAGCTCACCGCCGGCCAGCACATATCTGCCGATCGAGAGTCGATCTGTGGCGAAGTGGTCGAGGATCCGCTCGTCAAACCCCTCGTAGCGTCCACATAGCAGCGTCAGCGCCGGCTCCGCAGCCAGCTCGTCGACCAGTGCGTCGTCGAGCATCCGCCCCCCGGGAGTCAACGCCAGAACACGCCGCTCGCGGCCAAGGTCCGCGGGATCCGCGCCATAGCGGGCCCGCAGCGCCGACTCCACAACGTCGACGCGCAGCACCATGCCCGCACCACCACCGAAGGGGGTGTCGTCAACCTGTCCGCCGCTCAGCGGCGTGTGGTCGCGGTAGTTCACGAGACCGAGCCGGTGGCCCTGCGCCATCGCGTTGCGCACATGGCGCTGGGACTCGAACCACTCAAACGCCTCCGGGAACAGGGTGAAGACGTCTATCTCCACGCTCAGGCCTCGCCGAGGAAGACCAGGTCGACCTCGATCACCTGCGCGTCGATATCGACGCTGCGCACAGCATCTGAGACCAGCGGCACGAGCAGGTCGGCGCCCCCTGCCGCGCGTGCCACCTCGAGGACCTCACACGACGGGAGTGCAAGCAGACGCTTCACCGTTCCAACCTCGGTCTCGCCGTCGCGCACCACGCAGCCCTCCAGGTCGTCGGCCCACCATTCGTCCTCGTCGAGCTCCGGCGCCAGCGTCCGGCTGATTGATACCTCCTGGCCGCGGAGAGCTTCGGCAGCCTCACGGTCCGCGCAGCCCACCACGCGGATGATCACGCGCCCGTCATGACCAGCCCGGCGGTCGATCTTGCGCGCCACGCCCGCGATCACCACAGCCCGGCCGAGGGTCAGCAGCTCTGGCGCGGTCGCAATGACGTTGAAGCTGCCGTCAAGGCCGTGTGGACTTCCCACCCGTCCCGCCCTGAGCAACTGCCGATCTGGCATCAGTGCATCGGGGGGGATCAGTCGATGATGTCAAGGAAGATGCGCTGCCCCTTTTTGGTGGCGGCGCTCTTTATTACGGTGCGGAGCGCTGTGGCGGTGCGTCCCCCGCGACCAATCACGTTTCCGTAATCGTCCCGGCCCACAGACAACTCGAGGACGACGCTGCCGTCGTCCTCGCGCACCTCGTTGACCTTAACCTGGTCCGGATCGTCAACCAGCCCCCGAGCCAGATACTCGAGCAGCTCTCGTGACGAAAAGGGTGTGTCGGTCAACCGGCGATGCCCTGCGTACGCAGAAGCTTTTTGACCGTGTCGGTCGGCTGGGCGCCACGAGCGAGCCAGTCCTTGACCTTCGCCTCGTCGAGCACGATCGTCGACGGGTTGGTCTGTGCGTTGTAATGCCCAACGGTCTCGATGACGCGACCGTCACGCTTGGAGCGCTGGTCGGCGACGACAACCCGCCAGATGGGGTTCTTGCGTCCGCCGACGCGCGTGAGCCTGAGTCTTACTGACATATGGCGCAGAGGTTAGCGTGACTGGCGCATTAACGCCCCAAGGTCAGGCGTCTTGCCCGAGGAGAACTGCTTCATGACCTTGCGCATCTGCTCGAACTGAGTGATCAGCGCCTTGACAGCCTGCACGTTTGTGCCGGCGCCCTTCGCGATCCGCAGCCGTCGCGAACCCTTGATCAGCTGGGGGTTGCGACGCTCCTGCGGGGTCATTGAGAGGATGATCGCCTGGAGCCGGTCGAACTGACGCTCGTCTATCTTCGCGCCCTTCAGCTCCTTGCCCAGCCCAGGAATCATGCCCAGCAGGTTCTGTAATGGACCGAGCTTGCGGATCTGGCGCAGCTGGTCAAGGAAGTCGTCAAGGTCGAACTCGTTGTTGCGAAACTTGCGTTCGAGCTCTCGCGACTGCTGCTCGTCATAGGCGTCGGTGGCCTTCTCAATCAGGCTGAGCACGTCCCCCATGCCGAGAATCCGCTGTGCCATGCGGTCGGGATGGAACCGTTCGAACTGGTCGAGCTTCTCCCCCGTCGAGGCGAACATGATCGGCTTGCCGGTGACGGCCTTGACGGAGAGCGCGGCGCCACCGCGGGAGTCACCGTCGAGCTTGCTCATGATCACGCCGTCAAAGTCGACCGTCTCTCCAAACTGCTCGGCTACGTTGACGGCGTCCTGGCCGGTCATCGCGTCGACCACCAGGAGCACGGCGTTAGGCCGGATCGCCTTCTTGATGTCAGCCAGTTCCTTCATCAGCTCGGCGTCGACGTGCAGGCGCCCGCTGGTGTCGACGATCAGAACGTCCTTGCCCTCGGAGATCGCGCGGTCACGTGCCCAGGCGGCGATCCTCACCGGATCGCGGTCGGTTCCCTGCTCGTAGACGTCAGCCCCGGCCTGAGCGCCGACCTTGATCAGCTGCTCGACCGCGGCCGGGCGGTAGACGTCACAGGCGGCCACCGCGACCGAGGAGTTGTGCTGGGCGCGCAGGTACAGAGCGAGCTTGCCGGTTGCCGTGGTCTTACCGGAGCCCTGAAGACCGGCCATCAGGATCACGGTCGGCGGCCGCGGTGCGAACCCAAACTCCGCAGACTCACCGCCCATCAGGTCAGTGAGCTCGTCGTTGACGATCTTGATGACCTGCTGGCCGGGATTCAGCTGCCCGATGATGTCGGCACCAAGCGCCCGCGCCTTGACCGCTTCGGTGAAGCTCTTCACGACCTTGAAGTTGACGTCGGCCTCGAGCAGCGCCAGCCGGATCTCCCGCATGGCGCGGTTGATGTCATCCTCAGTCAGGGTGCCACGGCCACGGACGTCGGCCAGCGTCGCCTGGAGCCGGTCAGCGAGCGAATCGAACATTGGCGCAGAGGTTAGGGCCTACCGGATCTTACGGCCGGCAGGGCGCCTGGAGCGGCACCCCACCGGATCGTCCTCAGAGCGTGCCGACGGTCGGCAGCTCGTCTTCAATCGCAGTGCGGCCGAGCGTCGGCGTCTCATGAAGGTAGGGGCTGCCCTGGATGTAGTAGTAGACCAGCGGGATGAAGCCCAGAGCCATCGCGCCGAGCCCAATCCAGATCACGACGGCCGAGGAGTTCGGGATCGACTCTCCAAAGATCCAGAACATGAATATTGCGCCGACGAGCGGGAACAAGCCCATGAAGAAGAAGTTGCCGACTGACTTGAACACGTATCTGCGGAAGCCGATCACGGCCGCCAGGCCGGCGAGGCCGTAGTAGATCGCGATCTGCAGGCCGATTGAGGAGATGGCGTCGCTCAGCACCGTGTCGACGGAGCCGACGAAGTTCGAGACCACAAAAAGTGTCAGCGAGATCGCCGCGATCACGGCGGTCGCGAACGCCGGCGTCTTCCACACGGGGTGAAGGTGGCCGAAGCGTCCCGGCAGCGTCTTCTCACGTCCCATGGAGAAGAGCGAACGCGTCACCTGGATCAGTGTGGTCTCGAGCGTCGCGATCGTCGAGAGCATCACGGCGATGATCATCAGCTTGCCGCCGGTACCGCTCCAGACGACGTTTCCGAAGGTCTCAAGCACGTTGCTGCTGCCGCCCTCGATCGCCTTTTGCGAGACGTCCATGTTGATCACGATCGTGAACAACATGAACAGCACGAAAACGATCAGCACGCCGACGATGCCGCCCATGCCCGAGCTCTTCTCGCTGTTCGACGTCTCCTCCCCGAGGTTCGAGGAGACGTCCCAACCCCAGTAGTAGAAGGCCGCGATCAGCGCACCGCCCACAAAGCCGCTGAACGAGCCGAAGTGGCTGAAGCCGAGCCAGCTCAGCGAGAAGCTGACCTGCTTGTGCCCGTGCACGATCCCGAGCACCGCGAAGATCACCAGCAGCACGATCTCAATCGAGGACATGATCCACTGGGCGTTGGCGGTGACACGCACGCCACGGGCTACGAAGTACGCCATCACCAGGAACCAGACGCAGCCGACGGCCGTTACCCAGCCGGTCTCACCAGCCAGATGGTTGCTGAACAGGGAGAGCGTCACCTGCCCGGCCGGCAGGGAGCCGGCGACCATGAAGATCGCCGCGGAGACGATCAGAGCCCAACCCGTGAAGAAACCGAGGAATGGGTGGATCACACGCCCCACCCACGAGTAGGCGGCGCCGGCGTTGGCGCCCATCTTGTTGAGCTGCTGATAGGCGACTGCGATGCCGAACATCGGGATGCCGCACCAGAGCAGCGACGCCGGGCTTCCGAACCCGACAACCGAGACGATCGCCGCTGTGGTGGCAGCGATCGAGTATGCCGGTGCGCTCCCGGCCACCGCCATCACTATCGAGTCCAGGAAGTGGAGCGAGCCCTCGTCGAGCTTGTGCTCCTGCTCGTCTCCTCCGGTCCCGCCGACTACCGCGTCCGTTCCCCCTAAAACAGCCATGTGACTCCTCGGATAGCGACTCAGATCGTACGAGCCATTCAGATCAGGCAGGGCCCGCGAACCAACTACGCCTCATTGTCCCCTTCTGGGGAGTCGGATGGCTTAGCCGCCTGTCCAAACAACCGGGGCAGTCCGCTAACCGCCTGGCTGAACTCCGAGGGGATCACAAAGACCTTGTTCGAGTCACCGCGGGCCAGCTCCGGCAGCATCTGCAGGTACTGGTAGCTCAACAGTTGTGCGTCAGGCTTGCCGGCGTGGATCGCCTCAAACACCGTTCCGATCGCCTTGGCCTGCCCGTCGGCACGTAGTACCTGCGCGGTCTTCTCGCCCTCGGCGCGCAGGATCGCGGCCTGCTTCTCACCTTCCGCCGTCAGGATCTGCGCCTGCTTGACGCCCTCGGCGGTGAGGATCGCGGCGCGGCGGTCACGCTCGGCCCGCATCTGCTTCTCCATCGAGTCCTGGATCGAGAGCGGCGGGTCGATCGACTTCAGCTCAACGCGCGTGATCCGCACTCCCCACTTGTTGGTCGCCTCGTCAAGTACTCCGCGCAGCTGTGCGTTGATGTGGTCGCGGCTGGTCAGCGCCTGCTCCAGCGAGAGCGACCCGATCACGTTGCGTAGGGTCGTGACGGTTATCTGCTCGATCGCCTGCAGCGGGTTGGCCACCTCGTACGTGACCGAGCGCGCATCGTTGACCGTGTAATAGAGCACGGTGTCAATCTGAACGACGAGGTTGTCCTCGGTGATCACGGGTTGCGGCGCGAACGAGACGACCTGCTCACGCAGGTCGATCAGCGGCCGCAGGCGGTCCACAAACGGCACCAGGACCGTCATGCCCGGGTTGAGCGTGCGGTGGTAACGGCCAAGCCGCTCTACCACGCCTGCCCTGGCCTGCGGCACGATCCGGATCGTCCTGGCGAACAGGATCAACAGGAAGACGGCGATCACCGCCGCAACGATTGCTCCAACCATTTGTCCTGCTCCTATTCCATCACCAGCGCCGTGGCGCCCTTGATATCGACTATCTCCACCTGCGTACCAACCTCGATCACATGGTCTTCGTCCAGGGAGCGGGCGGTCCAGACCTCATGTTCCACGCGCACCCGCCCCGCTCCCTCGTGATTGGCGATCCGCTCCAGCACCACGCCGCGTTTGCCGACCAGCGCGGCTGCGCCCGTGCGCAGCCCAGGCCCGCCCTGCAGGCGTCGCATTACGAGCGGGCGCAGCGAGGTCAACGTCAGGATTGATACGGCGAAGAACACGATCCACCCGGCGAGCCCGTCAACCGCGCTGTCAGCGCCCGCGGCGAGCAGAGCTCCGAGCCCGAACGGCGCCAGATAGAAGCTTGAGCCGCTCAGAACCTCGCCTGCGCCGAAGCCGCAGGCAATCAAGAGCCAGAGAAGCCATCCCGCCATCTCCGTTCGAGCTTACATCGCGGAGCGGGTGGGGGAGCACGGACGCTCAGGCCTCTGGAGCACCGGCGCTCCAGAGGCCAAGCTCCGCCCAGGCGCCCGTGATCGCGTGGTCGGGATCCGCGCCCTGGGCCTCTGCGAGCTGCGCAGCCAGAAGCTGCAGCCGCACCGTCATCTGGATCTGCGCGAGGAACACCGCGGCGACGGGTGTGCCGGCCGGGTCGGGCGTGCCGGCGGCGGGCACGGCGAACAGATGCGTCGTTATACCCTCCGTTCGCGCCGCGGCGAGCAGGCCCGCCGTCAGACCGTCCACATCTGCCTGGGCGGCGATCGCTATCAAGGTGTCGTCGCCACCATAAGGAACGGCGGCGCCGTGCAGCAGCGACTCCGAGTCGAAGCCCTCGGACAGGATGTGCGCCGCCTCGCGGATCTTGAGCGCCCCCTCGCGCGCGGTCACGCCCCAGATCCCGGGCCCGACCAGAGCCAGAGCGCGCTTCGGCACGCGGATTTGGGCCGTGTCCGGTGTTGAAATCACCAGCTCGACGTCAGTCGCCAGCCGCGCCAGCGCCTCCTGGCCGGTCTGCACACCGGTAAGAGCGTGCGCGAGCAGCCCCAGGACGCCTAGCGCAGCCGTGTAGCTGACCGTGTAGGTCTCCGATCGCTCCTTGGTCGGCGTCACGATCGCGTCCGGCCAGCCGGCCTGCTCGCCGGTGATCGTCACCAGAGGCCGCCCGGCGGCGACTACCTGCGAGCAGGCCGTCCGCGCATACGCGGTCTCACCGGTATGGCTGATCACCACGACACCGTCACCCTCGACCACTGCCGGACGCCAGCGGGCGAACTCAGATGAGGACAGAGCCTCTGCCTCGAGACCCCCACTACGCAACAGGTGGGCGCCGAGCTGTGCGGCGTGGAAGCTCGTGCCCGTCCCGACGATGTAAAGCCGCCGCGTGGACCGCAGCCGCTCAACCGACGCGCTGATGTCAAGGCCGGCGACCGCCCTGAGCGTGTCCGGCTGCGCGGCGATCATCTGCCGGAGCCCGCTCTCAGTCGCCATCAACTCACCAGTGCACGCGCGAACTCTGACGCCTCGAACGGCCGCAGATCCTCGAGCTTCTCGCCCACGCCGATCAACTTCACCGGAATCCCGAGGTCGTGTGCGATCGCGAGCGCGATCCCGCCCTTCGCGGTGCCGTCGAGCTTGGTCAGGACGAGGCCGGAGACCTCGATCGCCTCGGAGAAGAGCTGCGCCTGGCGCAAGCCGTTCTGCCCGGTGGTGGAGTCGACCGTCAGCAGCGTCTCATGCGGAGCGCCCTCCAGCTGCTTGCCGATGACACGTCTGATCTTGGTGAGCTCGCCCATCAGATCATCCTGGGTGTGCAGACGCCCAGCGGTGTCGACGATCACAACGTCCGCGCCGGTTTCCATACCGGTCTTCACGCCCTCGAAAGCAACTGACCCGGGGTCGGTACCGTCCGGCCCGCGCACGAAGGCGGCGCCTGCGCGCTGCGCCCACAGCTCCAGCTGCTCAACCGCTGCCGCCCGGAAGGTGTCGGCCGCAACCAGCACCACCGAATGGCCGAGCTCCTCGCTCAGGTGATACGCGAGCTTGCCGGTCGTGGTCGTCTTGCCGGTGCCGTTGACCCCGGCCATCAGGATCACCGTCGGCTTGTGGCGCAGGTCGATGTGGTCGTCTCCGGTCCGCGCGATCTGCGCCAGCAGCTCGGTCAGGCGATCCTTCAACGCCTCACCGCCGACAATCCCGCCCTCACCGGCCTCGCGCTCCAATTGGCCGACCACCTCGGCTGTCGTTCGTGCGCCGACATCGGCGTAGATCAGCGCCTCCTCAAGGCGTTCCCAGGTCTCGTCATTTAGCTCCTCGAAGAGCGTGGCCTGCAGCTCGGCGCCCAGCGCCTGACGCGTCTTGCGCAGGCTCTCGCGCAGACGCGCGAACCGGCCGACCCGCCGCTCCTCGGCCAGCGCCTCAGGCTCACGCGCCGGTGCGCCACCAGCCCAGGCGCCGTCGACGATGAAAAGGTCGGTCCATTCACGCGCCACGAGATGATTCTCCTACGCGGCTTCCCGCGCCGGCAGACGCCGCGAGATCACCTTCGAGATTCCGTCGCCGCCCATCGAGACGCCATAGAGCGAGTCCGCTGCCTCCATCGTGCGCTTCTGGTGGGTGACGACGATGAACTGCGCGCGCGCGCTGTAGGTGTCGAGCAGCTCCAGGAACCGGGTGATGTTGAGATCGTCAAGCGCTGCCTCGACCTCATCCATGATGTAGAACGGGCACGGACGGGCGAGGAACACGGCGAAGAGGAACGCCAGAGCGGTCATCGACTTCTCACCACCGGAGAGCAGCGTCAGGCGCTTCATCGCCTTTCCGGCCGGGGTTATCTCGATCTCAACACCGAGTCGATCCTCGCCGCCATCTTCGGGCTCTTCGCTCTCAGCCACCTCCTGCGCCGCCTCGCTCTGATCGTCGGCGCCGTCGAGTCTGTGGCCGCCAATCACCGGTATGTGACCGTCGCCCTCCGAGATCAGCCGTAGCCGACCGTGGCCTCCGGGGAACACCTTCGCCGCGAGCTCCGCGAAGTTCGCAGCCGCCGCCTCAAACGTCTGCTCGAAGGTCTCACGGATCTGCTGATCGGTGTCCTTGATCAGACCCTCGAGCTCGCGTAGCGCCGTCTCAAGATCGGTCCGCTGTGCCTCAAGCTCCTCGACGCGAGCCAGAGCCTGCGCATATCCATCCTGCGCGAGTGGATTGACCGGGCCAAGCTGCTCACGGCGTTTGGCCAGGCGCTCAAGGCGGCCGCGCAGCTCCTCACGCTGCTGCTCGGGCAGCGCCTCTGTAGCGGCCTCGGGTTCGAGCTCCAGCTCCTGGGCCAGTGAGCGCAGAGTGGCCTGCGCGTCAGCTGCCTGGTCACGCGAGCGCTGCGAGCGCACCTCGGCGCTCGTCAATGTCTCGCCGGCGGCGCGAAGCCTGGTCTGGATGCCGGCCTCCTCCTGCGCACAGGTGCGCAACTCCGCGGCCAGGCGCGCACCAGCCTCCCGGTCGGCCGCAAGCGCGAGCTCAAACTCACGTTTGCGCTCGCCAATCAGCTCGACCAGCTGCTCAAGCGACTGCTGGATCGCGCTGATCACCGGGCCAAGCCGCTGGTCGCGCTCGATCTCCAGCCGCAGATGCGATATCTGACCCAGGCGCTCAGCGCGTTCGCGATCGGACCGCTCCGAGCGCGCGCGCTCGGCTAGGACCTCGGCTTGGAGCTGCGCTCGACGGCCGGCGTTCGGCCCCTCATCCGGGGCCGAACGCCGGCGGGCGATGGCCGCCGCCAGCCGCCGCTGCTCCTCAGCCCTCTCGTCACGCGCTTGCACAGCCGCCCGATGCACCCCAACGGCGGCCTCACGCGCCGCGTCCGCCTCCGCGGCCGCGGCCGTCGCCAGCTCGACGTCACGCATCAGAGCATGCTCAGCCTGAACGGCTGCCTCACTGGCGCCGATCAGTTGATCGCGCCGATTGCGCTCAGCCAGCACCCGCTCCTCGCCAACTGCCGCGGCTTGCCGGAGCTCACGCGTAGCTCCCGACCAGACACGTCCCTCGCGGGTCACCGCGGTGCCGATGAAATCGTTCGGCAGTGATGAGAGGTCCGGCACGATCCACACGTTCCGAAGTAGGTGGCGGGCTATAGCGGCGGCTCCGCTGTCACCGGAGACGTGTTCAGAAAGGAGCACGGCGCCGGTGACAGCGGGAGCGGTCGCGCCACCCGGAGTCTGCGGAGTATCACCGTCGAGCACCAATGCCCGCCCGCCGTCCCGCCCCGCCCTGTCCAGCAGCGAAGCGGCCGCTGAGCGCGTGTCTACCACCGCCGCTCCGAGCCGCCCGTCGAGCGCCGCGGCCACGGCCAGCTCATAGCCCGAGGTCACGGTCAGTGAATCAGCCAGTGACCGCGCGCCTCCCGGCGCGCTCTGGTGGCCACGCAGAAACTGGTTGACCGCGGCCAGCTCACCCCCCACGCGCGCCGCTTCGCGGCGCGCGCTCTCCACCTGCCGCTCAGCATCACGCACGCCCTGCCGGGCAAGCTCACAGAGGACCTCAGCCTGCTCACGCCCAGCCTCGGCGGCCTGGACCGCCAGCAGCTGCTGCGCTTCAAGCTCGGCAGCGCCGACGCGCCGGCGCTCCAGCTCCTCGAGCTGACGCGCGAGCTCGGCCTCATGATCACGCTCAAGTGCCTCAAGCTCACGGCTGAGCTCAGCGAGCCGCGCCTCTGCCGCGCGATCGGGCTGGTCCTGCGCCGCCTGCGCGCTGAGCGTCGCCAAGCGCTGCTCTGAGTTCGCGAGGCGCGCAGCCACCGTCTCCCCTGAGGCACGCACCGCGTCGGCACGGTAGCCGACACGATCGGCTGCGGACTGGGCCGCGAAGCTGCGCCGTGAGAGCTCCTCACGCTCGCTGGAACGGACCGACAGAGCTTCCTCAGCCCCGGCGCGACGGGCCGCGACAGCCTCCAGCTCCAGCTCCAGCCGCCTCCTGGCGGCCCGCGCCTGGGCTGCTTCGCGGCCGGCGTCCTCTGACTGCTCCAGACGCGCCCGCACGTCGTCCCGCGCCAGCTGCCAGCGAACCTCAAGCGTCTGCCGGTAGATCCGCTCGTGCAGCTCGGCGGCCTCCGCCTGGCGCTTCAGCGGCTTCAGGCGCGAGCGGGCTTCACGCTCGATGTCGAGCGCGCGATCGAGGTTGTCCTGGGTGTGGCCGAGCTTGAGCTGTGCGCGGCGACGGCGCTTGCGATGCTTGCCGAGCCCGGCGGCCTCCTCAATCAGCAGGCGACGGTCGCGCGGCTTGGAGGTGACGATCGCCTCCACGCGCCCCTGCGAGATGACCGAGTGCATCTCCTTGCCCAGCCCGGTGTCAGAGAGCACCTCAAGCACGTCAGTCAGGCGGCACTTGGCACCGCCGAGCCGATACTCGCCGTCGCCGTTGCGCTCGAGCGAGCGGAAGATCGACACCTCGGGGCCGAGCCCCAGCTGATTCTCACTGTCGTCGAGAACCAGCTCGACCGAGGCGCTGGACGCGGCCTGGCGGCCTGGCGCGCCACCGAAGATGACATCCTGCATCGACTGTCCGCGGACGGCCATCGCCGACTGCTCGCCGAGCGCCCAGAGGACCGCGTCGGTGACGTTCGACTTTCCCGAGCCGTTCGGACCGACAATCACGCTCGTCCCAGGCCCAAACTCGAGACGGGTGCGGTCGGGGAATGACTTGAACCCCTTTAACGAGATGCTCTTCAGGTACATCGAATGCACCTCTGCGGGGTTCCGTTGACGGTCAAAAGCAGCAAACGCTCAGTTCCCAGTCGCCGGCGCGCCGAGATGCTGCAGCGCCACACGAGCCGCTGCCTGCTCGGCGTCCTTCTTGCTGCGCCCGACCCCGCGGCCAATCTCCTCGCTGCCGATCTGTGCCACGATCGTGAAGGTGCGGTCGTGCGGCGGCCCCTCCTCCACCAACACGTCGTAGCTGACCAGCGCGCCGCGGCGGGCGAGGCGCTCCTGCAGCGCGGATTTGAAGTCAACCGGGTGTTCCAGCGCGTCGTCAAGCAGAGGTTCGAACGCCTCAACCACAGCGTCCGCGACGTGCTCGTATCCGAATGCGAGGTAGCAGGCGCCGATGATCGCCTCCGTGATGGAGGCGAGCACGCGTTCTGTCGAGACCAGGCTGGGAACCGTCGCGGCTGCGCCGGCGGGCGCGACTGCAGCCACCCGCGCCGGAACGTCGAGCAGCTCCGCCACCACGCGGCAGGAGCGTCCGGAAACCGTCTGGGCGCGGATCTTGGTCAGTTCGCCGGCGCCGAAGGTCTCGGCCTCCAAGCTTGGAAAGAGATAGGAGGTGATGGCCAGTGAGAGCACGCTGTCACCGAGGAACGCCAGACGCTCGTACGACTCCGAGCGCTTGGAGGTCCATGAGGCGTGCGTGAAGACGTGGACCGCGAGCTCCGGCGGCAGTTCGTTCAGCAGCTCCCGCAGCCTGGCAACCGACGCTTGCGGCGACTTCCTGTCAGTCGCCACTCGGGCCTTCAGGGGAATGCATGGTCGAGACCCCGCTCGCGAGCACGAATTCGACCGCCTGCCCAACCGTCAAGATGTGGGCGGCCTCATCATCGGACATGTGCACGCCGTAGCTGTCCTCTAGCTCCTGAACGAGCGTGTAAAGGTCCAGAGAGTCCGCCTCCAGGTCCTCCCGGAAGCGCGTGGACTCGGCAATTGAGTCTGGCTCGATCTGGAGTTCGTCGGCCAGGTGAGTTTGGATCACGCTGAGAATCTGCTCACGGTTCATGGCTCTCTACCGTATTCCTGCGCCCGGACGGTCGGCCCATCAGGCCGGCGCTGCCGCGCCTTCGTCCGAGCGGTCGCCGTCGGACGGTGGACGCAGCGCCCCCGCCTCCTCAAGCGCGCCACGCGTACGGCCGATCACGTCCTCCTCAACCCCGCGTGCAGCGAGCTCAATCGCACGCGCGAAACCGCGGCGGGTGAAGCGTCCATGGCAGACGATCCCGATCTGGCGGAGACCCAGCATGTAGGCGCCGCCCGTCATCTCCGGGTCTATCTGCTCCCGCAGCGTCTGAATGGCTGGGCGCAGCAGCAGCCCACCGAGCCTGGCGCGCCATGAGCTCATCGCCGCGTCACGGATGGCGGCGAGCGTCTGAGATGAGACGCCCTCGATCAGCTTCAGCGCGATGTTGCCGGTGAAACCATCGGTCACGATCACGTCGACGAGGTTGGCCATGGCCTGGGTGCCCTCGATGTTGCCGACGAAGCGCAGCCCGGCACCACCGGCACCGCTGAGGCGCTCATGCACCTCCTTCAGCTCCGGCGTGCCCTTGGCCGGCTCCTCACCGTTCGACAGCAGCGCCACGCGCGGAGCGTCGATGCCCATCACCGCCTGGGCGAACGCTGAGCCCATATGCGCGAACTGGACCAGGTGCTCCGGCCGGCAGCTGACGTTGGCGCCGACGTCGAGCACCATCACCGGAGTGCTGCCGGGCCGCGGTATCGGAAGCGCCAGCGCCGGGCGGTAGATGCCATGGTCGCGCTTCAGATTGAAGAGGCCCGCGGCGAGCGCCGAGCCGGTTGAGCCGCCCGAGACGAGCGCCTGCGCACGGCCATCGGCGACGGCCTTGGCGGCCTGGACGATCGACGCCTCGGGCGTTGATCGCACGGCGTAGGCCGGGTCGGTCGCCTTGGCTATCGAAACCGGGGCGTCAACCAGCTCTACGCCGTCCGGGACCGAGTCAATCCTCGATGCATCCGCGAACAGCAGCACGCGCACGCCGCGGGTCGCTGCCAGTGACGCGCCTGCGGCGACTTCTGAGGGACCGAGATCGGCCCCGTTACCGTCAACGGCGACCGTCACCATTGGCGACGGACGCTCAGCGGAGCGTCGAGTCGGTCGCCACCACGCTGCGGCCCTTGTACGTGCCACAGACCGGGCACACACGGTGCGGCCGTTTGGGGCTCTGGCACTGCGGGCACGCGTTGTGAGCTGCGGGGGCGACCTTGTGGGTCGAGCGGCGCAAGGTTGTGCGCGAGTGGGACTGCTTTTGCTTGGGAACGGCCATAGACGCGGCAGACTAGCAGGCTCAGGAATCGAACTTCAGCTCGGAGAGCTTCGCCCAGCGGGAGTCCGGCGGCGACTCGTGACGGTGGCCAGGGCCGGTGCTGTTGAGGTCAACTCCGCAGAGCGCGCAAAGTCCGGCGCAGTCGGGCTTGCAGAGCAACGTGGCGGGCAGCATCAGCGCGAGCGCGTCCCGTGCCCAGGCGCCGAGCGCGAGCGTGCCGTCCACCACGTACGGGGAGTCGAGCTCGTCCCCGGCGCCTGGCTGTGAGACCTCGCGCGCGTCAACGACAAAGTGCGGCATGGCCGGCTCCAGGCAGCGCATGCAGGCGCCGTCGAGGGTCGCTTCGAACAGCAGGCGCAGCGCGTAGCCGTTGGCGGTCGTACGAGAGATCTGAAGTTCGACCGGAATCGCCGCTGGGATCACCGCGTAGGTGTTCTGCCCCAGGTCGAACGGATCGATCGCGACTGTCAACTCGAGCTTGCGCCCCTCCCCGGAGGTCATACGCAGCCCGGTCAGGTCGAAGCTGTCGGTCATGGTGCTCACGAGCGAGAGCTTAGAACGGGGGCTCGAGAGCTACTCCGACGGAACGCTCAAGACCCGCGCCGACACGGTGATCTGGTCTGCCTCGGGGATCTCAAGGCCGGCGTTCACCACACCGTGGTCCGCGAGGCGGCGCGCGGCTGGCATCACGCGCGCCTCGTAGGAGCCCACCGCCTCGTTGTAAGCACCGACGGCGCCGTTCATGCGGCGCCCGAGGTTCGCCAGCAACGCCGAGAGCCGCACCAGCCGGCTGTGCAGTTCCCGGCCCAGTTCGGACACCGCCTGGGCCGACTCAGCCACGCGCTCCTGCTGCCAGCCGTATGCGACCGAATGCAGCAGTGCCAGCAGCGTTGTCGGGGTGGCGATCAGCACGTGGCGCGCCATCGCGTCCTCAATCAGGTCCGGGTCGGCGTCCAGGGCGGCGCCGTACAGGTACTCACCCGGCAGGAACAGCACCACAAAGTCCGGCGCGCTCTCAATGCCCGACCAGTAGTTCTTGTCAGAAAGCTGTTTGACGTGGCGGCGCAGCAGCCTGGCATGGGACTCCAGATGGGCGGCGCGGGTCTCCTCGTCCTGCGCCTCGTAGGCGTCGAGCACGCCCTGCAACGGTGCCTTGGCGTCGACGACGACACTCTTCCCACCTGGCAGGTTGACGACCATGTCAGGACGTAGGGCCCCGTCCGCGCCCGCGAGTGAGGTCTGCTCCTGAAAGTCGCAGTGGCGCACCATGCCGGCGAGCTCCACGACCTTGCGCAGCTGCATCTGACCCCACTGACCGCGCGCGTTGGGCTTGCGCAGGGCGGTCACGAGCGCGCCGGTCTCCGTGCGCAGACGCTCGCCCTGCTCGGCGAGCGACCGCAGCTGCTGCTCCAGGCGCCCGCGGGTCTCGCGCCGCTCCTGGTCGAGCGCCACCAGCTGGCGGTCGACGCGGTCGAGCTGGTCGGCCAGCGGGCCGACCAGCCGTTCAACTTCGGCGTCCCGGCCTGAGGCGGAACGGCTCCGCAGCCAGACGACAGCTGTCGCAAGCGTTACGCCAACGCAGATTCCGATTACAAGCGAGCTGACCTCCACGCCCACGAGCTTTGCGCTCGCGTCGGACGTCGTGCAACGTAAGTTGCAAAACGACGGGCCCGGGCCCCCCCTTAGCCGACTTCGACCTGCTCGTCCTTGCCGGCCAGGCGGTCACGACCGCGCTGCACGGCAGAGATGAACTTCGAGAGGTTGACCTCCAGCGTGCCGAGAATCTCGTCGGCGTAATCCTCCGCACCGAGGCGGATCTCACGCTCGCGGCTGTGGGCATCTTCGATGATGTCCTCGGCGGCGCGCTCAGCCTGTTTGGTGACCTCCTCCTCGGAGATCAGGCGATCCTGGCGGTCTCGAGCCTCCTTCATGATGCGCTCGGCTTCGCGCTTCGCCTCGGCGAGCATCTCCTGACGCTCCTTGACGATCCAGCGCGCCTGCTTGATCTCCTCGGGGATCGTCGCGCGCATCTGGTCAAGGATGTCGTAGATCTCCTCCTTGTCCACACGCACCTGATCCGTCAACGGCATGGGCTTTGCGTTGTGAACAAGATCGTCGAGTTTGTCGATCAGTACTAGGACGTCCATAACCGATCCTCTATTTCGTCAGCGGCCAATGCGTTCCTTCAACGCGACTGCCACTTCCTCGGGGACGAGTTCATCTATCCGCCCTCCGAAAGTCGCAAGCTCCTTGACGCCGCTTGATCGTATGAAACTGTACTTGGCCGAGGCCATCAGGTAAACGGATTCGATATCCGGAGCCTGCGCGCGGTTGAGTTGGTTCAGCTCCAGCTCATATTCGAAGTCTGAGATCGCGCGTAGCCCACGGACGATCGCCATGGCGCCGCGTGAGCGCGCAAAGTCCACTGTCAGGACACTGAACGGCTCCACTTCGACGTTGGCCAAGTGCGCCGTTGCGTGCTTGACGAAGGCCACGCGCTCCTCACCGGTGAAGAGCGTTCCGCCCTTGCGCAGCGGCAGGTTCACGACCGCGACGATGATCTTGTCGAACATCCCCGAAGCCCGCGAGATGATGTCCAGGTGCCCGTTGGTCACCGGGTCGTAGGAGCCCGGGCAGACTGCGATTCGGTTATCTGGCGCCATGGATTCTGATCAGGGTGTCCCCGTAGCGTCGCTCCAGCGCAAGTGGCAGCTCGAGCGTCAGCGGATCACGGCGGTCGCTCTCTGTCACCACCCTCGCAGCCGGCCTCAGGATGGGTTTGAGGGCGACCGAGAGCTCCGGGCCGAGCGCGCTCGCCAATCGGTAGGGGGGGTCGATGAAGACGAGATCGTATTGACGGGAGGCGACCGGCGTGCAAGCGAGCGCCCGCAGCGCCGGCAGACAGGTGATCTCGCCCTCGAGTCCGAGCGCTTCGAGGTTGGCGGCTATCACGCTGACCGCGCGGTGCGCGTCATCGACGAACGCGACGCTCGCGGCGCCGCGTGAGAGCGCTTCGATCCCGAGCGCGCCGGAGCCGGCGAAGAGGTCGAGCACCGCCGCCGCCTGCACTGAGTCGCCGAGAATCGAGAAGAGCGCCTCCCGCACGCGGTCAGATGTCGGGCGGGTCTGCTCACCCTTCGGGGCCGTCAACGTGCGACCCCCGTGTGTACCGGCCACGACCCTCATGCCCGGATCGGCGCTCTGGCCTCGTCGCCGTAGAGCATCGCCAGTGCCTCTGCCAGTAACGCGTGCTCGGGTCGCTTCAGCTCGGGGTCGCTGTCGATCACCTCCCGGCTGTAGCGGTGCGCGCGCTCGATCAGCTCGTCGTCCCGCGGGAACTCGGCGAAGCGGAAGAGGGCCTCACCCGACTGGCGCGTGCCGGCCAGCTCACCCTGGCCGCGCAGCTGCAGGTCGATCTCCGCCAACGCGAAGCCGTCGGACTCGCGCTCGAGCGCCTGCAGCCGTACGGCGTCCTTGCGCCCAAAGAGCAGGCAGAGCGAAGCGTGCCGCCCACGGCCGATGCGCCCGCGCAGCTGATGCAGCTGCGAGATCCCATAGCGATCGGCATCTTCGACCAGCATCACGGTCGCGTTCGGTACGTCTATGCCGACCTCAATGACGGTCGTCGCGACCAGCACCTGCGCCGCGCCCGAGGCGAAGGCTGCCATCGCCCCCTGCTTCTCGGCTGGCCGCATCTGCCCGTGCATCAGCACCAGCCTGTGCTCCTTGAACGGGCCGGTCCTCAGGCGCTCGAACTCGGCGACGGCGGCCCGCGCCTGCAGCGTCTCGGACTCCTCGACGAGCGGGCAGACGACAAATGCCTGCCGACCGCGCGTCAGCTCGTCGCGGATCCGCGCGTAGGCGCGCTCGCGCTCGGCCTCGCTCGAGCAGAGGTGGGTGGCGATCGGCTGACGTCCGCTGGGCAGCTCTCGCAGCGTCGTGTGGTCGAGATCGCCGTGCCGGCTGAGGGCCAGAGTGCGCGGGATCGGCGTGGCCGTCATGTGGAGAACGTGCGGACTCTCCTCGCCCCTGCCCTTGCGGTCGAGCGCCGCGCGTTGGCTGACGCCGAAGCGGTGCTGCTCATCGACGACCGCCACGGCCAGGCGGTTGAACTCGACGGCCTCCTCAATCAGGGCATGGGTACCGACGATCATCGAGAGCTCACCGCTCGCGAGCTTTGCGAGCAGGTCGGCGCGCCGGCGCGCCGGCGTCGAGCCGGTCAGCAGACCGGCTCGGACCGGCTCGGCGCCGAGCAGATTCTGGATCGTGGCGAAATGTTGTTCGGCGAGCGTTTCGGTCGGGGCCATCAGCGCCGCCTGCAGGTCGTGCTCGACGGCGCGCAGCATCGCGTAAAGGGCGACCACGGTCTTGCCGGAACCCACCTCCCCCATCAGCAGCCGCTGCATCGGCTGGTCGCAGGCCAGGTCGCGATCGATCGCCGCGAGGGCCGCCACCTGGTCACCGGTCAACGAGAACGGCAGCACCGTCCGCAGCCAGCGGCTGGTGAACTCCGCGCCCTGGTCCAGAACCGGCGCGGACGACGCGATCCGGCGGTGGCGGCGGCGCTGCTGGAGCGCGAGCTGGGCCAGCAGCAGCTCATCGAAGGCCAGCCGGCGCCGCCCCTCCTGCTCGTCACCGGGCTCGAGTGGGAAGTGCGCGGCCCTCAGCGCACCGGACCGGTCAGCGAGGCGCTCTCTCCGACGGATCGCGACCGGCAGCGGGTCGATCACGTCATCAAAACTCGAGGCATGCTGGTGCACCAGGGCGAGGATCTGGGTCGAGGAGAGTCCTTCGGTCGCCGGGTAGTGGGCCACCGACGGCTCCCCCCCGCCAGCGCCGGCGCCACCGGGGCGCTGATCGGTCTGTGCGTGGCCCTGAACGGTGAAGCGGCCGCGGCCGTCGGCTTTGCCGTGCAGCATCAGGCGCGTGCCGGCGGGGTACCGCCCCACCAGCCATGGCTGGTTGAAGAAGGTCACACGCAGTGATCCGCTGGCGTCGGCTACGGTGGCCTCGACCAACGGCCGCATACCGCGCCGGCGCACCGCCCGCGCGGTGATCTGCTTCACCTCCACTACGACCGTGGCTGTCTCCCCGGTGAGCAGCTCGGCGACCGTGCGCGCCTCACGCCGGTCGCGCGGGAGGTGCTCGAGCAGATCGCCGACCGTCTCCAGACCGAGTGACTCGGCGCCCTGCACTGCTTTGGCGCCGTCGAGCTTCAGGCCCCGCCGCAGTCGCGCTGGGACCGGCCAGCTCACCGGAGCGGCGCGCAGCTCGTCGTCGGTGAGCGGAGTGGCTGTGGTGAACGCTGTCGGCATCGATGCGGGTTACTCGCCAAAGCTTGACCGAGGCTCCGGTCGCCCCACCCTCCTGAAGCGGAAGCCCGGTCCGAGTGGATCAACCTACCAACGACTGCAACTAGGATTCACGGCATGAGCGAGCGGATCATGTATGTGTCACGAATCACGCGGCTACCGCTCGTGGGCTCTGACGGCTCGGACGTCGGCCACGTCGTTGACGTGGTGCTCGACATGGGCGGCAGACCGCCCCGCGTCAACGGTTTTGTCGTCGGCGGCGTGCAGCGCCGGCGGGTATTCGTGGGGGCCGGCCGGATCGGCGAGATTGAGACGCGCGGGCTGCGCCTGCGGCGAGGCAGCATCAACCTGCGGCAGTTTGAGCTGCGCGCCGGTGAGAAACTCGCCTCAGGGGAGCTTCTGGGGCGCCGAATCAACTCCCGCCGCGTGGTTGACATCGGATTGACGCCGTCGCCGGACCCGTTCGCCTGGGAGGTCGCTACGGTCGCGCTCGCCGCCAACAGGCGCATGCCCGGACTCGCCGTGCCAGGGCTCAAACGGACTCCGGAGGTGATCGACTGGAGTGAAGCGGGCGAGCTCTTCTCAGATCAGCGGCCCGTCGACCGCCAGGCCGCCACGCTCGGCGGCCTGCACCCGGCGGAGATGGCCGATGAGATCCGCAGCCTGCCGCTCAGCCGCCGCCGCCTGCTGGCGCAGGCGCTTGAGGATGACCGCCTCGCTGACCTGCTCGAGGAGCTCCCTGAGGATGAGCAGGTTCGGCTGATCCAAGGGCTTGACCCTGAGCGCGTCGGGCGGGTGCTCGACGAGATGGAAGCTGACGACGCCGCTGACCTGCTCGGTGAGATGTCCGCCTCCGAACAGGCGGAGCTGCTTGCCGCGATGGACCCTGACGAGGCCGAGCCGGTGCGGCGCCTGCTGACCTACAAGCCCGATACGGCCGGCGGCCTGATGACGCCCGAACCGATCATCCTCGCGCCGAGCGCGACCGTCGCACAGGCGCTGGCACGGCTCCGGGACCCGGACCTCTCGGCACCGCTAGCAGCCCAGGTCTTCGTCTGTCAGCCGCCGCTTGAGACGCCGACGGGCAGGTTTCTGGGGGTGGTCGGCGTGCAGCGCCTGCTGCGCGAGGCGCCGTCCAAGCCCGTGGGTCGCTGTATCGACGAGGAGTGGGACCCCGTCAACGCCAACGCCTCCGACCGCGAGGTGGCGGGTCGGCTGGCCGCCTATGACGTGGTGGCCGTCGCGATCACCGACGACGCCGGACGGCTCGTCGGTGCCGTCACGGTGGACGACGTGCTGGATCGAATCCTACCGTCCGGCTGGCGCATCACTCACTCACCGGTCTGATCGATGGCTCGCAAGGACGATCTCTCAACACCCCGCGGAACCGCCGGCAGCTCCGGCTATGACTCGGACGCCTTTGCGCGTTGGGCCGAGTCGGTCGCCCGCTTCCTTGGTACCGGTCGGTACCTGGCGGTGCAGACGATCCTGGTCGTCATCTGGGTCGCGATCAACGCGTTCGCCTGGGAGCTTCGCTGGGACAAGTACCCATTCATCCTGCTCAACCTCATGTTCTCAACGCAGGCGGCATACGCTGCGCCGCTGATCCTGCTGGCCGCCAACCGGCAAGCCGACCGCGACAAGGAGGACATCGAGCGCGACCGCGAGACCAACGCGCGCTCACTGGCCGAGACCGAGTTCCTGGCACGGGAGCTGGCCGAGCTGCGGCTGATGCTCGAACAGAAGGCCGACCGCGAGGACCTGGTCGCGCCTATCGAGCAGCTCACACAGGCCCTGGAGCGCCTGCACGGCGTGAACCTGGTGGAGTCAGAGGTCGCAGACGACGTTTAGAGCTATTCGGCGCTGAGCAGCCACCAATAACTTGCTTGGCCCCCGCAGGAGAGCTCTAACTCAACGTCTCCGTTGACCATCCCCCGCACGGTCTCATCGTCGAGCGGCGCGTTCAGTCCACGCAGGCAGGTGACGAGTTCCGCGTCATCGGCCAGCTGGCCGATGACTTCGCGCAGGGTCTGTTCCGGGTCCCCCCAGGCGACCAGCTCCTCATCTACAAACCCGATCGCGTCTCCGGCGGCGAAACGCCCCTGGGCGTCGTCGCGCGCCGCCGCAGCGACGCCACCGGTGCGAATCTGGTCGAGAACCTCGACCATCGCGGCAGCGTTGGCCGCAGCCGTGCGTTGGGCGTTGAAGGTGAGCGCGGTGGCGAGCCCGGCCTGCAGTGAGCGCGACTTCACCACGATCACCGTCTTGTCAGACAGCTCCGCGGCGCGCTCGGCGGCCATGAAGACGTTGGAGCTGTTGGGCAGCACGATCACCTCCTCAGCCGGAACGGCGTGGATACCGGCGAGCAGGTCATAGGTGGAGGGGTTCAGCGTCGGCCCGCCGTCGAGCACCGCGACGCCGAAGCCACCGAACAGCTGCTTGAACCCTTCGCCGGTGACCACTGCGAGCACCCCGCAGGCGCCTGCCGCAGCGCCCGTCACGGCCGTCGCGACGCTGGTCAGGCGGGCATCTCGCTCTCTGACCTGCTCACGCATGTCCGCGATGTCGATGTGTGAGACGGCGTTGCCATCACCCTCGAAGAGCCCGGTTGCGAAGTCCGGATCGTCCGTGTGGACGTGGATCTTGAGCGTCGTCGAATCACCGACGACGAGGATTGAGTCGCCGATCTGCTCCAGCTCGCGGATGAAGGCGCGCTGGTCCAGGCCGCTGCCGGTCACGGCAAAGTTCGTGCAGTAACGGAACGTCTCGGAGTCGTGCTCCGGATGGGTTATCTTCGCTGCCGCGTGGTGCTCGATATGCACCGTCTCGGTGCCGCGCAGCTGCCCGACCATGCCCGCGAGCACAACGGTGAGCCCGTAGCCACCAGCGTCGACAACACCGGCCTCGCGCAGCGCAGGCAGCAGATCCGGGCCCTTCTTGACCGAGTCCTGACCGGCCTCCAGCGCGCGCTCCATGACTTCAGCGGCGAGATTGTCCTGCTGGTCGTCGGTGGCGTCCGGACCGAGGCGGGTCTCACCCATGTGTGCGAGGTCGTGTGAGACCCGGCGCGCCATCTCGCGGACAACCGTGAGGATCGTTCCCTCGGCAGGCTGCTGAACCGACCCATAGGCCTGGTCCGCGGCGCTTGCCAGCGCCGCCCCGATCAGGACCGGGTCGATCAGCTCGCCCGGGCGGCTGATCAGCTCCTCGGCGGCACCACGGATCAGCTGCGAAAGGATCACGCCGGAGTTGCCGCGGGCGCCGAGCAGCGCCGCGCGTGCGACCGAGCGCACAATCTCCTCCCGCCCGATCTCATCGAGCGTGCTGGACTCTGACGCCGCCGCAAGCCGATCGAGCTCCTGCAGCACTGCGCGCAGCGTCAGCACCATGTTGTCGCCCGTGTCGCCGTCAGCGACCGGGAAGACGTTCAGGTCGTTCACTTCCTCACGGCGCTCTTCAAGGGCCGACAAGCCGGCCTCGACGAGTGCTCGGAAGCGGAGGATTGCGGGATCGGTCACGCCGGTTTAGCCACAGGTCGAACCGCTGGTACATGGGCGAGCGGAGCACGCGCCGGCCAACCGCCCGCGCGTTCTCAGCTGGCCTTGGTGACCTTGCCGGCCTTCAGGCAGCGCGTACAGACGTAGACACGACGGGGGGTACCGGCGTCGTCGATGCGGACGCGCTGAAGGTTTGGATCGAAACGACGATTTGTGGCAACCATCGAGTGGCTGCGGCTGTGACCGAAGGATGGACCCTTCGAGCAGACGTGGCAAACTTTTGACATACGGCGGTCGAGTATACGCGGTAGCAGTGGACCCGCCTGTGCGGGCCCCCGGCGTGGCCCCGAGACGATGGTCAGACGCTGAATCCGGCGCGACGGGGGCGCTCGGTCAGGGAACGCTTGGCCGCCATCGAGGCCAGCACGGCTTCGACCGCGTGAGCGCCCGAGTCACGCTTGCTGCCGCCCTTGATGCGGGCGCGTGCCTGGTCGGCGCTGTCAACGGTGAGCACCCCGAAGCCAACGGGGACGCCGGTGCTCAGCTGCACGTTCTGAATGCCGCGGGCGGTCTCAGCACAGACATAGTCGTAATGGTCGGTCTCGCCGCGGATCACCGTGCCGAGCGCCACGATTGCCTCGTAGCGGCCCGACTCGGCGGCGTATTTGGCGATCAGCGGAAGCTCAAACGCACCCGGCACGTCGAACACGTCGATCGCCGTGACGCCGGCCGCCTCCAGTGCCTCGCGCGCGCCCAGCTCGAGCGCCTGCGCAAACTCCTCGTAGAAGCGCGCCACACAGAGCGCCACCCGGTCGTCAGTCGCCATCCCCTGCCTCCTGCTGGTCTTGGACGTACTCCGCGTGGATCATCTCCTCGTCGAGTGCGAGGCCCTGGTGGTGCAGGGTGTGACCCATCTTGTCGCGCTTGGCGACGAGGTAACGCTCGTTGTGTGGATTGGGCGTGTGCTCGATCGGCACCTGGTCGGTGACCGTGAGCCCGTAGCCGGCAAGCCCGGAGATCTTCTTGGGGTTGTTGGTCAGCAGGCGGATGTTCGTGAGCCCCAGGTCGACCAGGATCTGAGCGCCGATCCCGTAATCACGCAGGTCAGCCGGCAGCCCGAGTTTGAGGTTGGCCTCAACCGTGTCAAGACCCTCCTCCTGCAGCTTGTAGGCGCGGAGCTTGTTCAGCAGGCCGATGCCGCGGCCTTCCTGGGCCAGGTAGAGCAGCACGCCGCGGCCCTCTTCCTCGATCATCGCGAGCGCCGACTCGAGCTGCTCGCCGCAGTCGCAGCGTAGGGAGTGGAAGACGTCGCCGGTGAGGCATTCGGAGTGCACCCGCACGAGCACGTCCTCCGGACCCGAGATCTCGCCCTTGACGAGCGCGACGTGGTGCTTGCCGTCCATCAGGGCGCGGTAACCGACCGCCGTGAATTCACCGAAGGTGGTCGGCAGCCTGGTGTCGACCACCCGCTCGACGAACTTTTCGGTCCGGCTGCGATACGCGACGAGATCGGCGACCGTGATCATCTTGAGGCTGTGACGGGCGCAGTACTTCACCAGGTCAGGCACACGCGCCATCGTCCCGTCGTCGTTCATGATCTCGCAGATCACACCGGAAGGGTTAAGGCCGGCGAGCCGCGCAAGGTCGACCGCCGCCTCGGTCTGACCGACGCGCTCGAGCGTACCGGCCACCTTCGCCTTGAGCGGGAACACATGGCCCGGCTGGACCAGCTCTCGGGGGCTTGCCTCAGGATCGATGGCCACCTGGATCGTACGGGCGCGGTCAGCGGCGGAGATGCCGGTGCTGACGCCGTGGCGGGCCTCGATTGAGACAGTGAAGGGAGTGTCGAACGCTGACTCGTTCTTGGCGGCCATGAGGTCGAGGCCGAGCTCATCGCAGCGGTGAGGAGTCAGCGCCAGGCAGATCAAGCCCCGACCCTCCTTGGCCATGAAGTTGATCGCCTCAGGCGTCACGAACTGCGCCGCCATCGTCAGATCACCCTCGTTCTCACGGTCCTCGTCGTCGCAGACGACGACCATGCGGCCCTGTCGAATGTCGTCGATCGCGTCTTCGATCGTGGCGAAGGGTGTTCTCAGGGTGCTCATCGGTTGATCAGCCTTTCGACATATTTGGCGACCACATCCACTTCCAGATTCACGGTTGTCCCTGGCACGGCCACGCCCAGATTGGTGCGCTCGAGGGTCTCGGGGATGAGTGAAACGGTAAAGGATCGGTCATCTGTCTCGGCCACGGTCAGTGAAATGCCGTCCACGGTGATCGATCCCTTTTGCACTACGTAGCGCATCACTTGCTCAGGACCCTCGATCGTGACACGCCTGCTGAAGCCGTCCGGCGCGACGCGCGTTACCTGCCCCACACCGTCGACATGCCCCTGGACGATGTGGCCGCCGAAGCGATCGTTAGGGCTCATCGCCAGCTCAAGGTTGACCGCCGTCCCCTCACCTATCGCGCCAAGCGAAGTTAGCCGCAGCGTCTCGTTCATGACGTCGGTGCTGAACAACTTGCCGTCGATCGCGGTAGCGGTGAGGCAGACGCCATTGACGCAGACAGAATCGCCCTCACCGATCTGCGGTCCGAGCTCCGTGGCGACATGCAGCCTGACGCCGTCAGGCGAATGCTCGATTGTGGCGATCTCTCCCAGATCGGCTACCAGTCCGGTGAACACCGATTACCACTCCTTGATCCGCGCCGACACGAGTAGATCGTCACCAACCGACTCGCACTTGAGCGTCAGTGACCTGACCGCGTCCGCCACCGCTCCGGCGCCCTCGCTCTCGATCGGGTCACGTGCCGAGCGCCCGCCGAGCACCAGCGGGGCGATGAAGAGCCGGATCTCGTCGATCTCACCGGCGTCGAGAAAGGCACCTGCCAGCTTTGGGCCGCCCTCCAGCAGCACCGACGTGATGCCGTATTGACCGAGCTGGTCCAGCGCCGAGCGTATCCGTGCAGGCTCGTTCTCGCCTGTCGCGACGATCACGTCCACGCCGTGAGCGGTGAGCGCGTCGGTTGCGGCGCGTCGGGCGGCGCGGGAGACGACGACAGTGAGCGGAACCGTGTCGATATCCGCCAGCAGTCTGGCTGTGAGCGGCAGGTGCGCCATCGAGTCAAAGACGACCCGCCGTGGCTGTCGCCCCGCGAGCTCGTGAGATTCCGATCCTCCGGCTCGTGCCGTCAACGCGGGATCGTCAGCCAATGCGGTCCCGATCCCAACGGCGATGGAATCAGCTTCAGAGCGCCAGCGGTGGACGAGCAAACGGCTCTGCTCACCGGAGATCCACTTCGAATCACCGCCGCGCGTCGCGACCTTGCCGTCGAGTGACATCGCCGACTTGAAGAGCACCCACGGTCGTCCGGTGCGCGCGTGCTTGCGGAAAGGCTGATTCATCAGCCGCGCCTGCTCCGCGATATCACCGTCGGCGACGACGACGTCGAGGCCATCATCGCGCAGGATCCCGAGCCCGCGGCCCGCGGCGTGTGCGGAGGGATCCTCGGAAGCCACCACCACCCGGCTGATCCCGGCTTGGACTATCGCGTCCGTACAGGGCGGCGTACGGCCGTGGTGGCAGCACGGCTCGAGCGACACGTAGATCGTGGCGCCACTCAGATCTCTCCCGGCGGCAGCACGGATCGCCTCAACCTCGGCGTGCGGACCGCCGACCTGGCGGTGAAAGCCCTCACCGAGCGTCTCACCGTCCTTGACGATCACGGCACCGACGCGCGGATTTGGGTTCACGCTGGCACCTCCGCGCTCTGCCAACTCAACCGCGCGGAGCAGGTGGCGAGCGTCACTGTCGGTGGTGGTCGGCACCCTGAACAGGATAGGTGGCACAGGGTCGCGGCCGTAGAGCCGGCAGCGAACGATCAGGCGTGGTTACAACGGCCAGGCGGCGCCGGTGATCGCCAGGTATGCGCCTGCCGGGTCGGCCGCGCCGAACACGGCGCTGCCGGCGACCAGCAGGTTGGCACCGGATTCAGCCACGGTGCGGGCACTTTCGTAGTTGATGCCGCCGTCGACCTCGACGGCGGTCTCCGCCGGCATCGCTGCACGTAGCTCCCGCAGCTTGGCGAAGGAGTGCGGTATCAGTGACTGATTGCCCCACCCCGGGTTGACGCTCATGCAGAGCGCCAGATCGAGTACGCCCCCAGCCGCGACGTCCGCGAGCGCGGAGACCGGCGTGGCCGGGCAGATCGCCGCGCCGGCGTTGGCGCCTCCCTGCCGGATCACGTCGAGCGCGTAGTGCAGGTGCTGGGTCGCCTCGACGTGAACCGTGATCCCGTCCGCCCCGGCCTTGATGAAGTCGGCAATCTGACGCTCCGGGCGCTCGATCATCAGGTGAACGTCCAAGACTCCGCCGGCCGCATGGACCTGATCGGCGAGTGCGGCGACGACGATCGGGCCGAACGTGATCGGTGGGACGAAATGGCCGTCCATGATGTCGACGTGGATCACGCGCGCGCCTGCATCCATGACCTCCGCGACCTGTGAGCCAAGCTTGGCGAAATCAGCCGAGAGAATCGACGGGACCACGTTGGTTGAGTGGATCAGCCGGGTGTCGGTCATGGGTCAGAGTTGCCTCAGCATGCTGCCCTGGCAGTGGTTGCATTGCACCATAGCTGTGCTCTCCATCCGTACGATCGTCGAGTGCTCCCCACAGTCCGGACAGACCGACACAAGCTCAAAGCGGCCCATGCAGTACAGGCAGCGATAGCGACCCGGCGTTGCCGTCGGGCGTAGCCACGGTTCCCCGCAGCTTGGGCAGTCGGGGCCGAGCAACCGCTCTGCGTCATTCACCGGTTAAGCGTAACCAGGTGGCGCGAAGAATCAGTTAAGGGTTCGCGAACCCGAGGAGCCGACCAATCCGTCCCCTCGGTGGCGCAGCCGCGTGAGGAAGAAGCCGTCGGTGCCGTCCCGGCTCGGCAGCAACTGCCAGCGCCCCTCACTGACAAACTCATCGCCGCGCTCGGCCAGAAAGGCGTCGACCACGGCGTCGCCCTCCGCTTTTGAGATCGTGCAGACCGAGTAAACGAGGCAACCGCCCGGCCTGAGCTGTGCGGCCGCGGCGTCGAGCAGCTCTGCCTGCCGGCCGGCAAGCTCGCCCAGCTCACCCCGGCGGGGCTGCCAGCGCAGGTCAGGGCGCGACTGAAGCGTTCCCAGACCACTGCACGGCGGATCGACCAACACGCGATCAAACGGCTCGTCGGCTTTGAAGCTGCGCCCGTCCGCGGTGATGACTTGAGCTGCACCTGCGCCCATCAGCTCGCATGTCTCGTGCAGCGCGCGGGCGCGGGCTGGATGTACCTCCACGGCTATGAGCTCGCCCTCGCCGCCCATCAACGCGAGCAGATGCGTGGTCTTACCACCGGGGGCCGCGCAGAGATCGAGCACTCGCTCACCGGGCTGGGGATCGAGCACCCTGGCGACGAGCATTGAGGCGCGGGACTGAGGCATGATCCGCCCCTGCTGCCAGAGCTCGGAGCCGTACGCGTCAAACGCGCCCGAGAGCACCAGCCCCTCCTTGAGCTCCGGCAGACCGTCGCCGCGCCCCCAACCCGCCGCCGGGCGGGCTTGCGACGCGGGCGGCAGCGCCGCCATGACCGTCGCCCGATCAGCCTTCAGCGTATTCACCCGCAGCGCGTTCTCAGCGGGACGGTTGATGCACTGCAGCAACGTGCGGGCTTCGTCAGCGCCGAGCTCGCTCCACCACAGCTCCGCGAGCCAATCCGGCACCGAATGCAGCACCGCCGCGTGAAGCGCTGTCCTGTCGTCAAGGCGGTCGAGCAGCTTCTGGCCCTCTCGCGTGGCGCGACGAAGCACCGCGTTGACCATCTGGGCTCCGCCCTTGCTCGAGGCCTTGGCCAGCTCCACGCTCTCGTTGACGGCCGCGTAATCACTCACGCCGCCGAGTAGCACGATCTGGAAGAGACCTAGCCGCAGCGCCGCCAGGACCGGCGGGTCGAGCCCCTCCAACCGCCTGGTAACGAGCGTAGAAAGGATGTGATCGAGCGTGCGCTTGCGCTGTACCGTCCCGTATACGAGCACGGTCGCCAGCGCGCGGTCACGCTGGCTGAGTTCAGCGGCCGCCGAATGCAGGGCCCGGTCCGCGAACGACCCGTCTTCAAATACACGTCGCAGCACCATGAACGCCGCCTGCCTCGCGGGCGCAACGCTCATCGCTTGAGGCCCCGCAAGTAGTCCGCCCCTGACATCGGCTGCTTGCCTGGGGGCTGGACCCTTCGGAGTTCAAGGACACCGTCCGGTGTCCTCAAACGTGGCCAAGTCCCGTTCAGATCGATCTGAACGGACTCCGCTGCCTCGTCAGCGCACGCTTCGGTTGCTGCCCTGGCCGCCTGCCAGACACCGAGGCGGGTCCCGTCGGGCAGCTCCACGTACGCGCCGATGTGCGGGCTCAGGGCTCTGACCCTCAGCGCGAGTCCGGCGGCGGGCTGGGTGGGGTCGAGGCGGCGGTCCTCGGCGGTGAGCTTCTCGGCGTAGGTGACGCCGGCTTCGTCCTGCTCGGTGAAGGTCAAGGCGAGCGTTCCGGCCTGCTGCTGATCGAAGGCGCTGACGATCAGGCGCCCGCCGATCTGCTCAAGGCGGGCGGAGAGAGTGGCGTAATCATCGTCTGGGAAGATCGGGGTCTGCTCCTGGAGCGCGACGGGGCCGCTGTCCAAGCCGGCCGTCAGCTCCATGATTGAGACTCCGGTGCGCTCGTCACCGGCCAGGATCGCGCGCTCGATCGGCGCGGCGCCGCGCCAGCGCGGCAGCAACGAGGGATGGACGTTGAGGATCAGCTGATCGCTGAGCAGCGGCTCCTTGATCAGCGCGCCGAAGGCGCAGACGCAGATGGCGTCAGCGTTGGCGTGCGCGATGCGCGCTCGAGCCTCCTCGGTGTTGACCGATTCGGGTTGATAAACGTCGATGCCGAGTTCTCGTGCGACCGTCACAGTCGCCGGCGGCGCCAGCTTGCGACCCCGTCCCTGCTGGCGGTCCGGGCGGCTGACCACAAGCGCCGGGCGGTGCGGAGAGCCGGCGAGAGCTCTCAGTACGGCACCGGCGAACCGCGAGGTGCCGAGATATACGGTTCTCACCCGTCAGACCGCAGCTGCCACTCACGCAGGGACCTCATGGCCGCCTTGCGCTGGTCGCGCGGCGTCCGGTCAAGGATCAGGACGCCGTCCAGGTGGTCCATCTCGTGCTGGATCACGCGCGCCTCGAAGCCGGATGCCTCAACGAGGATCGGCTCGCCGTGGGCGTCCTGCGCGCTGACGCGGATGTGGACGGGGCGTTCGACCTCAACGTGCACGGTCTGAAGGCTCAGGCACCCCTCCTCAGCGATCTCCTCCTCTCTGGAGGCCCACGCGAGCGTCGGGTTGGCGAGCACCCCGAGCGGGCCGCCGGACTGGACCCGATAGACCAGCAGACGGTGAAGAACGCCAACCTGGGTGGCTGCCAGACCGACGCCGAGAGCATCATCCATCAGCGAGCCCATGCGCTCCACCTCACTGCGCAGTGCCTCGTCAAATACCTTTATCTGACGCGCCTTGGTCTTCAGGATCGGGTCGCCGAACTGGCGCACGTGGGCCAAGGCCGCATCACGCCGGGCCGCGATCTCAGGATCGATCTTGGACTCCGTGGCCGCTTCACCCTGCGCCTCTTCAGGCTCGAGCTGGTCCGGCTCGAGCTGGTCCGCCTCGAGCTGGTCCGGATCGAGCTGGTCCGCCTCGAGCTGGTCCGCCTCGAGCTGATCGGCGGTTACGGGGGCTGACGCCTCGTCCTTGCGCTTGTCGAGCGTCTCTGACACAGCCGGCAGTTTAGGATGCGTGTCGCATATTTGTTGGTGGCATTGGCGAGTGGCTGGAGTGGGTGGGGCTGCGCGGCTCGCAAGGCAGGTACTGGCGGTACATGCCTCTGGGCGGCCGGACCCAGGCGTGTCCAGACGCGGCCAGAACGCCAGAGGATTTAGATACGCCCCCTTAGTTCGAGCGTCGGAGGGACGGTCGGGAAGCGGCCGGTACCGACCGGCAACTCCTACTCGGAGTCACCGCTCCGTTCGGCCCACTGCCAGTTGCCGTCGACCCACCGCCAGCTGCCGTCGCCGGAGGCTCGGGCCCGATGCTGACGCGGGGCTCGCCGACGCGGAAGTTGCCCGTCGCTGTTGCCGGACTCAGCGGCCGCGGATCGAGCGCTCCCAAGCAGCAGAACGTCCAGAGCATCGAGCACGCCGAGCGACCGCAGCAGTTTCACAAGCGAGGTCAGCTGCACCGAGGCGCCTGACTCCAAGCGCTGAAGGGTGGCACGACCTATCTCAGCACGGAACGCCAGCTGCTCCTGTGTGAGTCCGCGCTCGAGCCGCCATGCGGCGACACGGCCACCGAGTTCCGCCAGGACGGCGTCAGCCGTCATCTCTTGATCAATGCGCATGATTTCTGATGCCTTAAACGGTCGCTGTCGGGCTACAGCATCGTAACTGATGCTGCACCGCGGCGCACCCGCGGGTTCTGGAGTGGAGCCGGGGGTGCGTGCGCCGACTGGCGACACAGGTGGCGGCAAACGCTATTGCGGGTCGACGTCGACGCTTATCGAGACGTCGCGGTGCGGTTTGCTGCCGGCGATGGCGTCCACGGCTGAGCGGACGGCCGCGATCGCGGCCGTCCGCTCAGCCGTCTTGACGACAAGTTGCGAGCGGTGCTTCCCGCGCAGCATGAAGAGCGCCGCCGGCCCGAGCACGCGGGCGTCGGGCGGATCGATCAGCTGCCGCAGGGCGCTTGCGCACTCACCGGCACCATCGTCATCTTTTGAGGAGCAGACCACGCGGATCAGGGTCGCGAAGGGCGGGTAGGCGAGCGCCCGCCGGCGCGCGAGCTCACCGTTGAGAAAGCCGTCGGCATCGTGCCGGGCGGCCAGCTGGATCGGCCGCGCCTGCGGTTCCATCGTCTGCACCAGCACGCGTCCGTGACCACCGCGCCCGGTGCGGCCCGCGAGCTGCGTGAGCATCGCGAACGTGCGCTCCTCTGCACGGAAGTCAGGGAAGCGCATGGTCTGGTCGGCATCGATCACCACCCCCAGGCCGACGTCGGCGAAGTCATGCCCCTTGGCGATCATCTGGGTGCCGACCAGCACACCACCAGCGGCCGCGTGGAAGCGCTCTAGCGTGCGAGCCCGTGCGTCGAGCCCTGCGGAGTCGGCGTCGAGCCGGAAGACCGGAAACTCCGTGGTGGCGAGGCCGGTCGCCAGCTCATGCTCAAGGCGCTCGGTCCCGGCGCCGTGACGTGAGACCGACACCGAACCACAGTCAGGGCAGCTTCCAGGGACGGCCTCCCGGTGCCCGCAGTGGTGGCAGGCGACCGTCCCGCCCGAGCGGTGAAGAACCAGCGTCACCTCGCAGTTGGGGCACATCCAGACGCGGCCGCAGGAGCCGCAGGAGAGAAAGTTGGACCAGCCGCGGCGGTTCAGTAACACAATCGCCTTGCCGCCCGCGCGCCGGCAGTCGGACAACGCCAGCCGTGTCTGCGGGTGCAGCGGGTGGTGGCGCCCGCGCATATCGAGGATTTCCACGGCCGGCATCGCGCCTGCGTCGACGCGCTGATGCAGTCGCAGCCGTGTGGCGCTGTACACGCTCTCCGGCCGCGGCGTGGCGCTGCCGCAGAGCAGCACCGCCCCGTGATCGGCGGCCCGTCGCTGAGCGACCCAACGAGCGTCATAACGTGGATCTCCCTCGTGCTTGTAGGAGCTCTCGTGCTCCTCATCCACCACGATCAGGCCGATGTCATCGATCGGGGCGAAGATCGCCGAGCGCGGCCCCACACAGACGCGCGCCTCTCCCCTGGCGAGCCGCAACCACTCGTCATGGCGCTTGCCCTCGCTCATACCCGAATGCAGCACCGCCACGACATCGCCGAACCGTGCCTCGAAGCGCGCCAGCGCCTGCGGGGTCAGCCCGATCTCAGGGACCAGAATGATCACCCCGCGCCCGGCTTCCAGCGCGGCTGCGGCGGCCTGGAGGTAGACCTCCGTCTTGCCGGAGCCGGTCACCCCGTGCAACAGAAACATGCTCGTCGGAGCGCTATCGCGCGCAAGTGCGGCGTCTGCGCCGATCATCGACGCATCTGCCAGATCGACCATCGCGTCGATGATCGGCACGAGGACTCCCCTTTGCTCAGCCGTGAGAGACGGAGCGGTCGCGCTGGTCGAAGAGACGGCATGGCGGCTCGGACGCCGAGAGCGCACGGCGCCCTCAAGCGCTACGAGGCCGCGGGCTTGCAGGCGGCGCAGAGTCGGGGTGCCGAGCTGCGAAGCTGGGATCGGGCCGCTGGCGGCGAGGTCCGTGAGAACTGAACGCTGGCCTTCGGTCAGGCGTGTCCCGTCGGTGAGCGCCCGCTGGCCGGCTTCGCTCAGTACGGCGGTCAGCAGCCGCTTCTCGGTCAGGCCACGGGTGGCGCCGGGCGGCAACATCACGGTGAGAGCGCGCGCCGCCGTGGAGCAGTACTCGGCCGCGATCCACTGGGCCAGCTCCACGAGGTCAGCGGGAAGACGGGCTGGCAGCACGGCGCTCACCGTCGCCAGGCGTTCCCGCGCAAGCTCCGACGTGAGCGTCATCTCGGCAACCACCGCCTGCACAGTGCGCCCAGCGAACGGGACGCGCAGCAGCGAGCCAACGGCAACGCCGTCCGCCAGGTCCGGGGGCAGGATGTAATCGAACAACCCCTTGATCGCGCGCGTCTGCGTCAGCGGCAGAACCCGCGCGATCAAGCCGTCACCTCAACTTAGTGTCGTGAACCGGGAATCCGGTGCCAGGATGGGTGATCGCTGAGCGTGGCGGGCGCGGGGGCGTGGCGCAAGACGTATCGGGGCCGGCACGGCGGTATCACCGCATCGCCCCAGCCGCAGTCAGACCCGCCCAGAGTGGTATCGCGTTTGCGTTTCATGACACTAGGCTGAGACAAGGTCGCTGAGGCCGGCCGCGGAGCGCAGCGCTGACGCCTTGTCGGTCGCCTCCCAGGTGAACTCCGGCTCGCCGCGGCCGAAGTGGCCGTATGCGGCGGTCTGCTGGTAGATCGGGCGGTGCAGGTTCAGGTACTCACGGAACGCCCCTGGGCGCAGGTCAAAGAACTCGTTGATCAGCGCCAGAATCGTGCCACGCCCCACCTTCTCCGTGCCGAACGTCTCAACCATCACGGAGACCGGATGCGCGACGCCGATCGCGTAGGCCACCTGGACCTCAGCGCGATCCGCCAGCCCGGCGGCAACGAGGTTCTTGGCCACGTACCGGGCTGCGTAAGCGGCCGAGCGATCGACCTTCGAGGGGTCCTTGCCGGAGAAGGCGCCGCCGCCGTGACGAGCGAAGCCGCCGTAGGTGTCGACGATGATCTTGCGTCCGGTCAGCCCGGCGTCACCCACAGGCCCGCCGATCACGAAGCGCCCGGTCGGGTTCACCAGGAACTCCTCACGCAGCCTGTTGGTATCGAACAGCTCAGCCGGCAGCACCGGCAGCACAACCTGCTCCCAGAGGTCGTCCTTGATCAACGCCTCCGCGCCAGGATCGTGCTGGCTTGAGATCAGCAGCTTCTCAATCTCAACCGGCCGACCGTCCAGATAGCGAACGCTGACCTGGGTTTTGCCGTCGGGGCGCAAGTAGGAGATCGAACCGTCCTTGCGCACCGCCGCTAGTCGCTTGGCGAGCTTGTGTGCAAGCGAGATCGGCAACGGCATCAGCTCCGGAGTCTCATTGCTCGCGTAGCCGAACATCATGCCCTGGTCGCCCGCGCCCGCCAGGTCGAGCGCATCGCTCTCACCGTCCGCGGTTCGCGTCTCATAGGCGTTGTCCACTCCCTGGGCAATGTCCGGCGACTGCTTGTCAAGCGCGTTCAGCACCGCCACCGAGTCAGCGGCGAAGCCCAGCTCCGGGTCGACATAGCCGATCTTGCGGATCGTCTCCCGCGCGACCTCCTGGATATCAACGTACGTGGTGGTGCTGATCTCGCCGGACACGACCACGAGGCCGGTGTTGACGAGCGTCTCGCACGCGACGCGGCCGGTCGGATCGTCGGCCAGGACCGCGTCGAGCACACCGTCGGAGATCTGGTCGGCGACCTTGTCCGGGTGCCCCTCCGTTACGGACTCAGAGGTGAAGAGAAACTCGTTGTCTGACATAGGGTTGGTGCTCCGGTTGGTTCTCAGCGGCTGCTGATGAAGGCTGACATGACTCTGTCAAGCTTCAAGATAACGACTGCTCCGGCTTGGAGGCCGTAGGCAGATGCCCTGAGACGAATCAGGACATTAGTCGAGCGGAGTGTCCTCCACGAGCTCGCTCTGATCGACGGTCTCCAATTCAATCTGATCCTGTAAGGCGAACTCGAACTCGGGCACCTCGGCCCCGCTATCGGGCTGGTCAGCGTGCCCAAGCTCATCCACGCCTTCAAGCCCGGCGTCGATCTCAAGCTCGAGCTCAGCGTCCCCTGCCGCGTTCCGCGCCGCGTTGCGCGTGAAGTCACGGTCCGAGCGGGCGCTGCGGCCGCGGCGCTCGTTGCGCTCGACAAAGTCGATCATCAGCGGGATCCCCTCCATCCGGTAGCGCTCGCGCATGCGGTTCTCCAGGTAGTACGCATAGTCACGTGTGACCAGTGAATGCGAGTTGACCTGGATGGAGAAGCGCGGCGGGCGCTCGGCGGTCTGCGTCATGTAGATCAGTTTCAGCCGCTGGTTGCCGTGGCGGCGGTTGTTGCTGGACGGCGGCTGACGCGCCGCGACGATATCCGAAATGAAGCGGTTGAGCTGCGGCGTGGGGATGCGCCCGCGGCTGCGGTCGGCGAGACCGACCGCCTCCTGCAGGATGCGCTCGACGTTGCGGCCGGTCTTGGCGCTGGCGGTCAGGATGCGCGGGCGCAGGCGCAGCTTGCGGTTCACACGGATGCGCTCATGGTCGAGCTGGTCTGGACCGATCGCGGCGCCCTGCTCCGCGCCGATGTCCCACTTGTTGAGCACGAGCGCCGTGGCGCAGCCGGATTTCATAGCCATCTCTGCGACGCGAAAGTCCTGTGAGGTCACACCATCGGTCGCGTCGCAGATCACGAGCGCGACGTCAGCCCGCTCGGCCGCGCGCTGCGATCGCAACACCGTGTAGTACTCGAGGGACTCGTCGACCTTCGACTGGCGTCGGATACCGGCGGTGTCCACCAGCGTGATCTCACGGCCCTCGAACATCATGGCCATGTCAATCGCGTCGCGCGTGGTACCCGCCAGCTCCGAAACGATCACGCGGTCAGAGCCCAGGAAGCGGTTCACCAGCGAGGACTTGCCCACATTCGGACGGCCGATCAACGCCAGGCGGATGGGGTCGTCGGGCGAAGGGTCGGTGTCCCGCTCAGGCCCGACCGACACAATCCTGTCCAGCAGGTCACCTGTGCCGAGCCCCTGGGCGGCTGAGACCGGCACCGGTTCACCGAGTCCGAACTGATGAAACTCGGCCGCGAGCGCCATGTCCTTGACCGAGTCGATCTTGTTGGCGGCGACGATCACCGGAATCGTCGCATGGCGCAGCAGGTCAGCCATATCCAGGTCCCCGGGCCGGATCCCCGCCTTGGCGTCAACAACCAGGACGGCGACGTCGGCCTCGCCCATCGCCTCGCGCGACTGCTGCTGAATCTGACGGGCAAGATCGTCACGCTCGTCCAGGTCAACTCCGCCTGTGTCGATCAGCGTCAGCGCCCTGCCGTTCCACTCGGTGTGAAGCTCCTTGCGGTCCCGGGTGACACCCGACAGCTCATGCACAACTGCCTCCCGGGACTCGGTGAGGCGGTTGACGAGCGATGACTTCCCGACGTTCGGGTATCCGACGATTGCGACTTTCATGGCGATCCGAGCCTAGTGCATCGTTCCGGAACTCCGGTCGGCCTGCCGGTCACGCGAACTTTGCTGATTCACTTCCACATGCCGGAAGCGCATTCACAAAGTCCGCGATGTTCAGCCGCGGCTGTCCGGAACGAGCGCGACGATCCGGCTGACGACCTGCTCGAGCGTGAGGCCGGTCGTGTCCAGCTCAACCGCGTCGTCAGCGGGACGCAGCGGTGAGTCCGCACGTGTGATATCGCGCTGGTCGCGCACCGTCTGTTCGACCAGGACCGCCTGCGGATCGAGCCCGAGCTCAGCCGCGCGCCGGCGCGCGCGTTCCTGGGGTGAGGCGGTCAGATATACCTTGACCTCGGCGCTGGGGATCACGACCGTGCCGATGTCTCGCCCCTCAGCCACCCAGTCACCGCTAGACATCAGCCGCCGCTGCTCGGCGACCATCGCGGTTCGCACGGCGGGATCGGCGGCGGCCTGTGAAGCCGCCTGCGAGACCTGCAAAGAGCGGATCGCCTGCGACACGTCCCGCCCGTCCAACAGCACGCGCTCGCCGAGCTCGATGTGAAGCCCGGCGGCGACCTGAGCCGGCTCCACACGGCGCTCGATCGAGGCGAGCGCCACAGCGCGGTACATCGCGCCGCTGTCCAGGTACGTGAAGTCCAGCGCGCCCGCGAGAGCCCGCGCCACGGTCGACTTGCCCGCCCCCGCGGGGCCGTCGATCGCGATCACCATCACTGGTCGCCCATGATCACCTGGGCGCCACTGGCGCGCCAGAGTTCGAAGAACTCCGGACAGGTCTTGCCGACCACATCCGGGTGCTCCAGCATCACGGCGTCGTGGGTGCCGATCAGTGAGAACGCCATCGCGATCCGATGATCGTGATACGTGGGAAGCGATGTGCCCTGAGGGGTGCCGGGATGGATCCGTATCCAGTCTGGCCCCTGCTCGACCTTGATTCCCAGCCGTTCCAGGTTCTCAGCGCAGGCCGCGATGCGATCGGACTCCTTGACACGCGCGTGACCGATGCCCTCGATCGTCGTGGTCCCCTCGGCGAATGGCGCTACGCAGGCGAGTGTCATGAAGACATCAGAACTGTTGCCCATATCGACCTCGACACCGCGCAGGCGGCTGGGGCCGGTCAACTCGATCGATTCGCCATCACGCACCGTACAACCCATCCGCTCGAGAAAGTCCACCAGCTCGATGTCCCCCTGGGCGGTCGCGCGGCGGTCCAAGCCCGGCACTCGCACGGTCGTACCGGTGAGCGCCGCGCTGGCGAGGAAGTACGACGCCGTGGACGCATCGGGCTCAACCGTGAACCGTGTGGCCTGGTACGCGCCGTGTGAGACCGACATCGCGCCTGATTCAACGCCGACTTCGACGCCGAACGCGCGCATCGCGCTGAGCGTTAGATCGAGGAACGGCTTGCTCACGAGCGTGTCGAATCGCAGGCGCGTATCGGCGCGCGCGAACGGCGCCGCCATCAGCAGCCCGGAGAGAAACTGGCTGGAGATCGAGCCGTCGACCTCCACATCGCCACCGGAGAGCCCACAGGCACCCAGGACCAGCGGGAATGCGTCACCGTCGATCGACGCGCCCTGCGCGCGGAGCGCCTCGAGTACGGGGCCCAGCGGGCGCCTGCGCAGCTGGGCGTGCGCGTCTATCGCGAACCGCCCTCCCCCAGCCGCGAGCATCGGCACCATGAAGCGGCCGACGGTCGCCCCCATGCCGACGTGGACCTCCTCATGGCCGTTGGGCGGACCGCCGAGCCCCCGCACCAGCCAGGAGAGGCTCCCGTCGTCCTCAGCACGCTCGTCGATCGTGACGCCCAGACCCCGCAGCGCGGCGGCCATGGAGTTGGTGTCGTCCGCGACCAGGGGACTGATCAGCGTTGAGGTGCCGGATGCGACCCCTGCCAGCAACAGCACCCGATTGGTGATGCTCTTCGATCCGGGAACACGGACCTGCCATCTGGCCGGCGGCGTCCCCGGCGCGACGTGAACGTAGTCGCTCATGGCCTGAACACCGAGAAGCCAAGATCGCCGATCAGTCGCTGCGCGCGCGATGCGTCGTCCTCACCTGCGATCCACAGTGCAACCACCCCCTCATCCATGTCTGCGGCCGGGTAGAGCGCCAGGTCCGCGATATTCACACCCAGGCGCCCGAGCTCAAGTGCGAGCTGGGCGACGACTCCGGGCCGGTTCGGTACCGGCACCCGTAGCTCACGCCATTCGCCGCCGGCGTTCTGATTCGCCAGCACCCGGCGATGATCCTCCCCGGCTGCCTCGTTCCAATGCGTGAGTTGGGCCGCCTGACCGCGCGCCAAGGTCTCACGGACCGTCGTGAGGCGCGCAATCGCGTCGTCGAGCACCGGAACCAGAGCGTCCCGGTTGCTGATGTAGATGTCGGTCCAGATGCCGCTGTTGGCGCCGGCGACGCGGGTCGCATCGCGGAAGCTCGGACCGACCACCGGGAGCGGCTCCGAGGCGCCGTCTGGAGCGCCACCGCGGTCCGAGCCGGAGCCTGCGGCGACCATCGAGACCAGCACATTCGCGAACACATGCGGCAGGTGCGAGACCAGCGCGAGCAGGCGGTCATGCGTCTCGGCGTCCAGGGCGGTCGGGCGGGCGCCGAGCCCGCTGAGAACGCGGTGCAGGCGCTCGTACAGCACCCCATCGGTGGTCTGGGTCGGTGTCAGATACCAGGTGGCGCCGTCAAACAGGTCGCCACGAGCGTGTTCAATCCCGGAGGTTTCCGAACCCGCGAGCGGATGGCCGCCGACAAAACGCCCGTCGCTGTGCGCGGCTACTATCGCGCGCTTGGTCGAGCCGACGTCACTGACCACGCAGTCCTCGCCCGCAGCGTCCAGGACCGCCCCGATCAACTCCGGCAGCGGCCCCACGGGTGCCGCCACGAAGACCGCGTCGGCCCCGGCGACCGCGTCGGCGATCGAGCCCACACGGGCAGCGATCGCTCCACGCGTGAGAGCCGTGTCCAGCACCGCTGGGTCGGGATCCCAGCCGAGCGTGTGAGCGTGCAGGCGCTCGCGCGCGGCCAGCGCAATCGAGCCACCGATCAGGCCAAGGCCGATGACCGCAATCCGCATCGGACGCAGATTTACGCGGGGTGCTCGCGGCGGGCTCTGACCGCTTGCGCAAGTTCGTCCAGCACCTTGACGGTCTGCTCCCAGCCGATGCAGCCGTCTGTGATCGACTGCCCGTAGGTGAGGGTCTCCATCGGTCCCGGTGCCTGATTGCCCTCGACCAGGAACGACTCGAGCATCACGCCGGTGATGGCACGGTTGCCCTGTGCGAGCTGCTGGCCGACGGCGCCGGCAACCAGCGGCTGACGCGACGGGTCCTTGGAGCTGTTGTCGTGCGAGAGGTCGATCATCAGGCGCTCCGGCAGGTTCGACGCCTGCAGCTGCTCGATCGCGGCGGCCACGGAGTCCCGATCGAAGTTGGGGCCGGCCTTGCCACCGCGCAGGATGATGTGGCAGTCACGGTTGCCGCGCGTATGCAAGATCGCCGAGCGACCGTCGGCATCGACCCCGGCAAACGCGTGCCGAGCGGCAGCGGCACGGACGGCGTCGACGGCCACCTGCACGTTGCCGTCGGTGCGGTTCTTGTAACCGACCGGCATCGAAAGACCTGAGCCGAGCTGACGATGGATCTGGCTCTCCGTGGTCCGTGCGCCAATGGCGCCCCAGGAGACCATGTCCGAGATGTACTGCGGCGTGATCGGGTCGAGGAACTCGCAGCCGATCGGAAGGCCGGCGCCGAGGATCTCGAGCATCAGCGCCCGGGCGATCCGCAGTCCGGCGTTGACGTCGAACGAGCCGTCCAGATGCGGGTCGTTGATCAGGCCCTTCCAGCCGATCGTCGTGCGCGGCTTCTCGAAGTAGACGCGCATCGCGATCAGCAGGTCCTGCTGTAGTCGCTCGGACTCTCCCGCCAGGCGCCCCGCGTACTCCTTGACGGCGTCCACGTCGTGGACGCTGCATGGCCCGACCACCACCAGCAGGCGGTCGTCCTCACGGTCGAGCACTGAGTGCGCCTGCGCGCGGCCGTCAAGCAGGGTTTCGGTACGCTGCTCGTCGAGCGGCAGCTCGTCGAACAGCTCCTGCGGGGTGATCAGCGGTACCAGGCGTTCAATCCGCTGGTCACGGACGGCGTCGTGCTGGACCGATCGGGTCACAGTCATCATGGTCTCGTAAGGGGTTCGCGGCTCATCGTTGTGTCCTCTCGCTTCTCAGACTGTAGTCGTCTACGGCGCGGTCGTGCGGGCGCACGACGCTGCAGGGCGCGGGTTCATAGACGGCGCTCGACCCCTGTAGCGCTGCCCGTGCGCCAGGACGGGCAGGAAGGCGTGTCGGCCGAGCGCCTAGCTAAATCGCCAGGCGTAGTAGCGCGCGTAGAAGGACCAGCCGAGGGTGTTGGGGCGAAGGTCGTTCATACGCGTCGGGATCAAAGCTACCAGTTATGGCTGTTCGCTCGCAACGGGGCCCGTCGGCAGGAGTTCCGCCAGCGCGTCCAGGAACTTCTGATTCTCCGCCGGGGTTCCCATCGTGACCCGGAGATGGCCCGGGCCGCCGAGGGCGCCACCGCCGCGCACCAGCACGCCGCGGTCACGCAGCCCGGAGACGATCGGCGCGTCGTTCCCGTCCTGCGCGACTTGCACCCAGACGAAGTTCGCATCACTCTCGGCCACCCAGAACCCCCGCCCACGCAGGGCTTCGGTGACGGTCGCGCGCGCCGCGACCGCCGCCACCACGCGCCGTTCGACCTCATCCTGGTGGCTGAGCGCCTCAACGGCAGCGGACTGAGCGGCAGCGGTGAGGTAGAACGGCTGACGCACCTGGTCGACCGCGGTCCGGAAGCTCTCACTGCCGCAGAGACCGTAACCGACGCGCAGTGCGGCGAGCCCGTAGACCTTGGAGAAGGTCCGCAGAATCACGAGGTTCGGATAGCTGTCGAGCAGCGGCAGCGACGCGTACGGGTCACCGACCGTCAGCGAGAATTCGACGTACGCCTCGTCAAGCATCACGCATACGTGCGGTGGCACCTTCTCGAGGAAGGCCGTGATCGACTCAAGCGGTAACGCGGTGCTGGTGGGGTTGTTCGGGTTGCAGACCAACACGAGGCGCGTCGCCACCGTGATCTCGGCTGCGATGGCCTCCAGATCGTGCTCGGCGTCACCGTTGAGTGGCACCTCTATCGCCCGCGCACCGGACGCGGCGGCGAGGTGCAGGTAGACGCTGAACGCCGGCCAGCCATATACGACTTCAGCTCCCGGCTCGAGCAGCGCGTCCCCCGCGGCGAGGATCAGGTCGCACGAGCCTGCACCGAGCGCGATCCGTTCTGCCGGCACGCGATAGCGGTCGCAGAGCGCCTCGCGCAGCGGCGCGTAGGAGGGGTCCGGGTAGCGGTTTGAGCCGAGCAGTGCGTGCTTGGCGGCTTCAACGACCGGTTCCAGCGGCGTGAACGCCGTCTCGTTCGAAGCCAGCATCGCCGTGCCGACCCCAAGGTCGTAACCGGCTGCAACCGGATAGACCGGGATCCGCCGGATCTTCTCCGCGAACTCAATGCCCATGACGCCTCGCTCTCACTGGGCCGAATCGAGATCGGCGCGCAGCGCCCGGGCAGCGCCGAGGTAGGCGTGCTGCGGCTCATGGTCGGCTGCGGCGTAGTAGTGCACCAGGACGCGCACGACCCGCGGCAGCGAGCCCGGCACCGGTACCTCGCGGCTGCAGAGCAGCGGCACGCGGCTCAGACCCAGTGCGCGAGCCGCAACCGCTGGAAACTCGGCGTTGAGATCCTCGGTCAGCGTGAAGATGCAGCTGACCATCGCCTCGGCGCTCAGCGCGTTGCGAGATATCAGCTCGCGCATCAGCTCATCGGTGGCGGCCAGGATCGATTCGGCGTCGTTGCGCTCGACGCTATTTGCGCCTCGAAGCGCGAACAACATTTGCATGGCTGGCCGATGATGCCAGACCGCTGTCATCCATACGTTTCTTTACCAAGGACTGACATGCTGCCCGGTCGTGCCTCTACTCATCATCATCGTGCTCGGCGCCGCGCTGCGCTTCTACGGCATCGGCCACCAGGGGATCTGGTACGACGAGTCATACACCTTTTCCCTGGTCAGGCTGCATCTGGGCGTCATGTTCGACCGGATTCCGCACAGCGAGTCAACACCACCGCTCTACTACTGCTGCGTCTGGCTGTGGGCACGGATCTTCGGCTACGGCGCGGCGGGAGTGCGCTCCTTCTCCGCCGTCTGCGGGACCGCGGTGATCCCGGTGGGATACGCCGCTGCACGCAAGCTGCTGCACGGCAGGCGCGCAGCTCTGATCACCGCTGCGCTGACCGCCTGCAACCCGCTCCTGATCTGGTACTCGCAGGAGGCACGATCGTATGAGCTGCTCGTGTTGCTTGGCGCCTGCACGCTGCTGACGTTCGCCTATGCGCGCGAGCGCCCGCGGCCGCTCGCGCTCTCGCTCTGGGCCTTCACCTGCTGTTGCGCGCTCGTCACGCACTACTACGCGATCCTGCTGATAGCCCCCGAGGCCGCATGGCTCGTCTACGAGCACCGCTACCGAAAGCTCGTGTATGCAGCGCTCGGCGCCATGGCCCTCGTCGGCACCGCTCTCCTGCCGCTGATCCATGCGCAGGACGGCAACCACATGAACGATTGGATCGGACGCTCACCGCTTGGCGAGCGTCTCACCCAGGTGATTCCGCTGTTCCTGATCGGTCCGCAGACGCCGGCGCGCGTGGTGCTCAAGTTCCTGGCGTTCGCCGCAGCCCTCGCGGCGCTCGCGCTGCTGTGGTTCGCGTCGCGCCGTCGTGAGCGCCAGGGGGCCCTTCTGCCCGCGGGCATCGCGATCACGGGCTTCGTCATCAGCCTGCTGATCACCCCCGTCAGCGACACCTTCCTAACACGCAACCTGCTGGCCCTGTGGCTGCCGGCGGCACTGGTGATCGCGGCCGGCCTCGGCGCGGCGCGGGCTCGCCTGCTCGGCGTCGCCTTGACGCTCGTGTTGTGTGGGATCGGCGTCGTTGCGACCGTCGGGGTCGCCTCCAACTACTACATGCAACGCCCGAACTGGCAGCGCGTGGCAGAGCTGTTGGGGCCGATGCCGGCCCGCGGGCACAGGGTCATCCTGGTCCTGCGCAACGACGGCGGACAACCGCTCGCTCTCTACATGCCAAACCTTCGATACTTCAAAACGCCGGAGCAGAAAGGGGTGAGCGAGATAGACATCATCTCCGCCAGCGACATCCACCACCTGGGTGGCTTCTGCTGGTGGGGATCGGCCTGCAACCTCGTTCCCTCGACGCTCTCACGCACCTACCACATCCACGGCTTCCATGTCGTTTCACGTGAGCGCTTTGAACAGTTCCACGTACTCAAGCTAGTCTCCGGGCAGCCGACAACGGTCGCACGCAAGTCCATAGCTCGGGCCGTCCACCATCCGCGGCTGTTCCGCGACGATCTACTGCTCCAGTCCTGACTCTTTATGCCGTCTACGCCAACCACGGACCACAGCTGGTCCGCGCGTCTGTGGTGGACGCTCGTCGGCGTCATGTTGCTGGGCCGGGCGTTCCAGATCATCAACTACGCCCCCAACTTCAGCTGGGCTGCTTGGGCGGCACTGATCTGCGGCGGCTGGGGCCTCGGCACCGTGATCGTCAGCTGGGTCCCGCGGGCGGCCACGCTGCGTGCGCGATCACGCGCCAACGTTTTTGCTTGGCTCACGGCGATCCTCACGCTCGTCGGTTTTGTCGCCTGGGCCGCTATCCAGGTCCACAACGCACCCGCATATGGAACCGACGAACTGGCCTTTGACCAGTACGCCGGCCAGCTCGCGCAGCACGGCCTCGACCCCTACACACACTCGATGGGGCCGGCGTTCGACATGTTCAGGGTCTCGCCGGGCGGCTACACGTTCACGCTGACAGGCGCCAAGGTCACGCAGCTCTCTTACCCGGCGCTCTCGTTCCTGATGTACGTCCCTTTCCTGGCGCTTGGCTGGTCGAGCCAGCTAGGAGTTGGCCTGGATGTACTCGGCTGGTCGATCGCGACCCTGCTGATCTTCAGGTTCCTGCCGCGGCCGCTGAGGCCCGCCGCGCTGCTGCTTGGAGGCGCAGTCACCTACACGCAGCTTTCGGTGATCGGCCTGACGGACATGCTGTTCATGCCGTTGCTGGTGGTCGCCGCCTACCGCTGGGACCGTTTTGGGCGCGACTGGCGCTCATATATAGGTCCGGTCGCATTCGGCCTGGCAATGGCGGTCAAGCAGACGCCATGGCCGATTCTGCCGTTCATCCTGCTCGCGCTGGCACTCGATGAGCGTGAACGGGCCGGCTTGAAAGCCGGCGCCGAGCGGGCGGGCCGCTACCTCGCGACCGTGGTCTGCGCGTTCCTGGTCCCGAACCTGCCTTACGTCATCGCGGCGCCGTCAGCGTGGGTCCGGGGAACGTTCACGCCGATCTTCAAAAGCCTGGTGCCAGCCGGCCAGGGAGCTATCGACTTCAGCCTCTTCCTGCACGTCGGCGGCGGCTCGCTGTTCGCTTTCACCGCGCTGTTCACGCTCGTCTTTGTGCTGCTGCTGATGACGTACGTCGCCACGTTCCCGCTCCTGCGAGGGCTCACCTTCGTGCTACCCGCTGTGGCCTACTTCTTTGCCGTGCGCTCGTACGCCGCTTACCTCGTGGCTCTGATCCCGCCCGGCATGGTGGCGGCGATCACCGCCGAGCAGCTGCCACTGCCCGAGGTCTCCGGATTGGTCCGTTCGCGGGCTTGGAAGCTCGGCATCATGGCCATGGCCGCAGCGTGTGTGATCGCAGCGGTGTTCGCGCTGAGCTCGCGCTCGCCGCTCTCCGTGACGATCACCGAGGTCGACACCACCGGCGCGGACAACATCGCGCAAGCGATAAGCGTCTCGGTGACCAACCGTTCAGGCTCGCCCGTGAGCCCCGCCTTCACGCTTGAGACAGCGTCGGGCGTCTCCACCTTCTGGAACATCGCCAATGGGCCAAAGCGACTGCTGCCAGGCAGATCGGCCTCCTACACCCTTACCTCGCCAGACGCCGCCTCACAGTTTTCGGCCGACAAGGGTCTGACCGTGCTCGCATTTCTCAGCAAGTCCGCGTCCGTCAGCGTCAGCAATCGCTACCAGCCGGCGATTTGGCACGTCGGCTTTGACCCGGAGTCGGTTGACCGGCTCGTGCCGGTCGGACACTCCCTGGTCTTGCACGCGCAGCTGCTGAACGAGTGGAACGAGCCGATCCACAAACAGGATGTGCCGGTCACGACCGTTCAGTCGGTCTTCGGCGGTGAAAAGATCGCATCGATCAACGGCCAGAAGGTTGGCGCCGCAGTTACCGCGTACACCAACCAGAACGGAGTTGTGACACTCACCATCGTAGGCAAACAAACCAGCTTCTGGGAACTCACGCTCACCGCGACGGTCCCACCACTTGAGGCAGAGGCGCTCGGCTACCAGACGGGCCCTTCCGACCCGATCCAACTGAGGTTCGCCCAGCATTAGAGGGCTTTGGGTTTGCCGCGACCAGCACTGCGCAGCAGGCTGACCTCACGCTCGTTCAGCCGCCGATACCTGCCGAGCGCCAGCTCTCCGAGCGCCAGCGGCCCATAGCGGATCCGCTGCAGGCTCACGACACGGTGTCCGACGTGCTCACACATGCGCTTGACCTGGCGCTTGCGACCCTCATGAATCGTGATCTCAAGGGTGTCGGGCTTGAGTCGCACGACCCGGGCAGGTGCTGTCCTCCCATCCTCAAGCTCAACCCCGGCGCGCAGCATGTCCAGTGTCTCTGCACGGACCGGCGGGTTCCGCACCACCGCGCGGTAGGTCTTATCGACCTCGAACTTCGGATGCGTCAGTCTGTGAGCGAGGTCACCGTCGTTGGTCAGCAGGATCAGCCCTGTGGTGTCGGCATCGAGCCGTCCGACCGGGTATAGCCGCAGCGGTCCGCCGACCAACGCGACCACGGTCGGCCGCCCCTGCGGGTCCTTGGCAGTAGAGACGACGCCGGCGGGCTTGTTGAGCGCGTACACGACCAGCTCCGATGCTCGGTGGCCGACCGTCTCTCCGTCAACCGTGACCGCGTGACTCCGATCGACATCGCGCGCTGGATCGAAGACGATCTCACCGTCGACGGTGACACGGCCGTCACGGATGATCTCCTCCGACGCGCGCCGTGACGCAACCCCAGCTACGGCGAGAAATTTCGCAAGCCTCAAAGTCCTGCCACCATAGTCATCCATGAACCTTGACCTTGTCGCCCAGGCGCTGACCGACCTCGGGGAGCCGGAGTACCGTCTGGACCAGGTTTGGAGGTGGACCGCTGAAGGCGCGACGTCATATGCACAGATGACCAACCTGCCGCAACGCGTGCGTGACGCGCTCACCGAGCAGGTGCCTTTCTCGACGCTGACGGTGGAGCACGAGGCTCGGGCCAGCGACGGCACGGTCAAGCTGCTGCTGCGCACCGCAGATGACCGTGTGCTCGAGGCGGTGCTGATGCGTTACCGCGACGGTCGCCGCTCACTCTGCGTCTCCTCTCAGTCCGGGTGTCCGCTCACATGCTCCTTCTGCGCTACTGGCAAGATGAAGTTCGCACGCAACCTCAGCAGTTGGGAGATCCTCGATCAGGCGCTCCACTTTCGCCGGATCGAGCAGGTCGACCACTGCGTGTTCATGGGCATGGGCGAGCCGATGATGAATCTCGACAACGTGCTGGCGGCCTGCCGGCGCTTCCCGGATATCGGGATCTCTCACCGCCACACGGCGATCTCAACGGTCGGCTGGATCCCCGGGATTGAGCAGATGACTGCCGATCCGATGCCGCTGCGGCTGGCGCTCTCCCTCCACGCCGCCGATGACGCGCTGCGCTCAGACCTGATGCCGGTCAACGATCGATATCCGCTCGCTGACGTGCTCAATGCCTGCGAGGCTTTCTACGAAGATAAGCGCCGCATGGTCTTCATTGAATACGTGATGCTCGCGGGCATCAATGACTCGGTCGGACAGGCACGTCAGCTCGCCGGCGTACTCGACCCGAAGATTTACAAGATCAATCTGATCCCCTACAACCCGACTGACGTCGGTATCGCCGGGTCCAGTCCCAAGGCGATCGAGGCCTTTCGTGATGAGCTCGAGCGCCGTGGCCTCAACGCCACGATCAGGCTTACGCGTGGTCGCGACATCGCGGCCGCCTGCGGCCAGCTGGCCGCAGGCGCGCTCACTGAGCAGGCCGCGGTGGCCGTCGGCGCCGGCAGCAGCTAGGCGCCTGCTCGTGCCTCGCCGGCGCGCAGCAGCCGCTCCCGCAGCTCCTCTTCGAGCTCGGGCGACGGATCGAAGGCGCTGCTCGGCGGCAGCTCATCGATCGAGTCCAGGCCGAAGAGGCGCATGAAGAGGTCGGTGGTGCGGTAGAGCACGGCGCCGAACTCCGAGCGGCCCGACTCCTCGATGATCCCCCGCTCCAGCAAGGTTGCGGCCGCCGACTCAGCGTTGACGCCACGGATCCTAGCTATCTCCGGCCGCGAGACCGGCTGCAGGTAGGCGATGATCGCAAGCGTCTCAGCCTGCGCGGCGGTCAGCGGTGGGGTGCGCGGACGCGCCAGCAGGTTGCGCGCCGCGTCCTCCGCGTCAGGATGGGAGGAGAGCGACCAGCCGCCGGCCGCCCGTTTGAGCACGAGACCGCGATTTCCCGACGCATAGTGCTGCTCGAGCGCCGTCAACGCGGCCCGAATCTCATCGACCTCAGCCTCGGCGGCACCGGCAAGTCCGTCTGCGGTGAGAGGGTCGGGTGAGAGGAACAAGAGCGCTTCCACTATCCGCTCCAGCTCGTCTATGCGCTCGCGGTCGAGCTCAGGCTCGTCACTCACGCAACGCCCTCCACACGCCCTGGACAGGCGTGGACCTCGATCTCCCCGAACGGTACGTCCTGCGCCCAGCTGAGCTCACCCTGCTTGTGAAGCTCGAGCAACGAGAACAGCGTCACCGCGACGGTCACGCGGTCAGCGCCCGCCACCGCCTCATCGAAGTTGAAAGAGCCGCGCCGCAGCAGCGTTCGCAGGTGTGCGAGGCGCTCCGCGACCGAAACCTTCGACACCGGGATGTGGCGAACATCGACCTCCGGCGGCAGCGTGAGCAGCGCACCGATCGCCTGCGCCAGGCGATCGGGCCTGTAAACCGCCGTGGCGATCGGCAGCGCGGCTCTGCGCAGCTCGGGCGGCAGCGGCGCTGAGCGGAATCGATAGCCGGACTGGGCGCGCAGCAGGTCACCCAGATGCTGCGCGGCGCCCCGGTAGCGGTGCGCGTCGAGCAGTCGTGCCAGCAGCTCAGTGGCAGCCTCCCCCGGATCGAGCTCGATCTCCTCAACCTCTTCCCCGGGCAGCATCAGACGCGACTTCAGCTCAAGCAGCGCTGTGATCAGCACAAGGAACTCAGTGGCGGCCTCGAGGTCCAGCTCGCCGCGCGACTCGAGGTAGTCCACGTACGAGATCACCACCTCGGCGAGGTCAACCTCGAGCAGGTCAACCTCCTCGCGCAGGATCAAGGTCAGCAGCAGGTCAAACGGACCCGCGAAGACCTCGAGGTCGAGTTCCAGATCGACCAGGCGCAACGGCGCGCGCCTATGTCTTGCGGTGGCCGCGGTACTCATCCGCCGCGACTCTAGCGGGCGCCGCGGACCCGTCCAGCGGTCTCGTCGGCAAGTCGTTAGCGGGCGTTTCGCGGCGGTCCGACGCCCATTTTGAGCTGAACATCGGCCACGGTCCGGGCGGCTATCACACGGGCCTTTTCAGCACCGGCACTGAGAATCGCCTCAAGTTGGGCGCTGTCGTCGCGAAGTTCGCGATAGCGGGTCTGAACCGGCGCAAGATAGTCAACCACGGCCTCAGCGACGGCCTCCTTGAACTGGCCGTACATGACGCCCTCGAACTCCAGCTCGAGTTCGTCGACCGAGCAGCCTCGCACGGCCGCGAGGATGTCCAGCAGGTTGTTGATTCCGGGCTTGTCCGGGCCGCGGACGACGTCCCGGCCAGAGTCGGTCACAGCCGACTTGAACTTCTTGACGATCGTATTCGGCTCGTCGGTGAGGTAGATCGTGCCCTGGGTGCTGTCGCCGCTCGTCGACATCTTGTTGGCGGGGTTCTGCAGGTCCATGATCCGGGCGCCAACCTGCGGAATGACCGCCTCGGGCACGATCAAGGTCTCGCCGAACCGTGAATTGAAGCGCTCGGCGATCTTGCGGGACAACTCGACGTGCTGGCGCTGGTCGTCCCCGACCGGCACCTCCTCGGTCCGGTACGCGAGAATGTCAGCGGCCATCAGCACCGGGTAGGAGAAGAGCCCGGCGGAGATGAACTCGCGCTGCTTTTCGGACTTGTCCTTGAACTGCGTCATGCGCTGAAGCTCGCCGTAGGAGGTGACTCCCATCAACAGCCACTGCAGTACGGAGTGCTCGTGCACATCGCTCTGGCGGAAGAGCACGCAACGGTCCGGGTCGAGCCCCGCCGCGAGCAGCAGCGCCGCCAGCTCATAGAGGCCGGTGCGCAGCGCCACCGGCTCGTAGACGACGGTAGTCGCATGCAGATCGACGATCGAGTAGATCGCTTCGCCGCGCTCCTGTCCGGCGACATATGGGGTGATCGCGCCGATGTAGTTGCCAAGGTGTTTGACGCCGGTCGGCTGGATGCCCGAGAAGATTCTCATCGGCTCCGCAGGCTAGCTGGACACGCCGGGGGGTGCCTCGAGGCCGGCGCCGGCGTTTACCCTCAGAGAAGTGAGACGGTACCCGGCTTCTCAGCGCGGGCGCCGCCGCGCCGCCGACGGTCGGTGTGTGCGAGCCGCCACGCGACCAGCACACCCGCGATGCCGCCACAGAGGTGGGCCTGCCAGGAGATGCCGGTGTGCGGCACCAGGCTCGCGATCAGCACCGCCCCCCAGACGACGCCGACAACGACGCCGATCCCGAGCTCCCAGAGGCTGCGATCGAAGATCCCCCGGGTGAGCAGATAGGACGCGTAGCCGAAGACGACACCGCTGCAGCCGATCGTGTCAAGACCGCCCCCGGAGGGCGAGATCAGCCATGTCCCCAGCCCGCCGATGAGGACGATGAAGGCGGTCACCAGCGCCAGCCTGGACGCTCCCCGAAACGCGATGATCACGCCGAGGAACACGAACGGGATGGTGTTGTCGGTCAGGTGCTGGAAGCTGGCATGGATGAACGGCGAGGTCAGGATCCCCCAGAAGCGGCCGATGTTGCGCGCGTAGATGCCGTCGCGGTCCAGGTCGTTGCCGCTGACCGTGTTGATCACTTCGACCAGCCACATGAGCGCGACCATCCCGGCGAGCAGGATCAGGCCCTCGATGTGACGGTCACGGGTCTGCTTCAGACCTCTACGCTTCTCCTCGTTCAACAAGCGGGCTCCCTCAGGATCGCGCCGGCGATCGCGAGAGCGACGGCGATGCGTGGCGCGAACGACTCCTCCAGGACGAACTCGTCCGGCGTGTGCGCGCCACCGCCACGCGGACCGAGACCATCGATCGTAAGCGGGATCTTCGCGGCAAAGTAACAGGCATCGCTGGCGCCACCTCGATGGCGGCCGATCACCTCACGACCCAGCAGTTCCGAAGCCCGTGCGAGCATCGGTGCCGTTGCCACCCGGGTATCCATCGCCGGCCAGACCCGCTCGAACCTCGCGTCCAGCGTTGCGCCGCCGACCTCCTCTGGAACGGCGGCAAGCACGCGCTTGAAGGCAGCCGTATTGCTGGAGCGGGCATCGAAGATGAGTTCGCCGGCCGATGGGACGACGTTGAAGACCTCACCGGAGCGCATGACCGTCGGCACCACGGTGAGCTGATCTGGACCGTCCGGGTCGGCTGATCGCGCAACCTCGATGGCGGCGTGCGCGAGCGCCAGCAGCGCGTTGCGGCCGTTCTGCGGAGCTGCGCCCGAATGTGCGGCCCGGCCTGTGGCCCGGACGCGCAGAGTGCCGGCGCCCTTGCGCCGCACAATCACACCGTCCTCCCCTTCAGCCGTACGCTCGCCCGCCTCAAAGCAGAGGCAGGCGTCATACCCGCTGAACCGTGCGACATGCGCGAGCGGCGCCGTACGCCACTCCTCGTCGCAGACCAATAGCAGCGCCAACTCGGCAAAGGCGGACGGGTCGGTCGCCAGCTGCCGCGCCACCGCCAGCGCCAGCGCCACCCCACCCTTCATGTCAGCGGTTCCAGACCCAAAGACCCGGCCCGCGGCCTGACGCACCAGCTGATGTTCAGCGTGCGCGACGACGGTGTCCAGATGGCCGAGCAGCAGGATCCGGCGCGAACCGGTGCCCTGTACGCGGGCGAGAAGATCGGGCGCACAACTCTCCGTCGAACACGGAACACGCTCAGACCCCGCGTCCGATGGCAGAAACTCTGTGCAGAGCGCGACGGCACGCTCCGCGCCGGGTCGGTCTCCCGACGGGGTCGAGACGTCGACCAGCTGCTGCATCTCGACGAGCGCACGTGGCGCCAGCGTCCGCCCGAGCGCTTCCCAATCTTGACCCATGAGGTCAAGTTAGCGCTCGGTCCGTGCCGGCGCCGTCGCGGCAGCTCGGCTCGCGAACTACGCGGCGGTGCCGACCGGCACTTTGGCCGGCCTGAGCGATCAACGCCGGTGTCGAGTTTGCTCAGAGCGGCTGACGCAGGACCGGGTTGCGCGCGGCACCCGCCTCGTCAAGCCTGCGTACAGGGGTACCGTAGGGCGCGTTGCGAGCTATCTCCGGGTTCTCCTTGGCCTCACGCAGAACCTCGGCCACCGTCTCGGCGAAACGGTCAAGCGTCTCGCGCGTCTCAGTCTCAGTCGGCTCCACGAGCAGAGCCTCGTCTACGAGCAGCGGAAAATAGACGGTCGGCGGGTGTACGCCGTGATCCAGCAGCCTTTTAGCCAGATCCAGCGTCCTGATCTCGAGCTCACGTTTCATCGGCGCGCCCGACAGCACGAACTCATGCATGCAGAGCCTCTCGTAGGCCGATGGCAGGTACTCGAGCACGCCCTCCTGCCGGAGTTTTGCCAGCAGGTAGTTGGCGTTCAGCACCGCTACCTCCGACGCCTCTTTCAGACCCGCGGCACCGAGCGAGCGGATGTAAGCGTAGGAGCGCACAAACACCCCGAAGTTGCCCTGGAAGCCCCGCAAGCGCCCGATCGACTTGGGACGGTCGTAATCCAGCTGGTACACCCACGCTTGCTCGTCGCCATGGCGGTTGGCGGCTTGGGGGTGAGAACCGATCCCAGCAAAGTCGTCATCAGCGGTGGCAGGCCGCCGCACGACCTGCGGGCGCGGCAGGTACGGCTCTATCCGCTCGGACACGGCGATCGGCCCCGAGCCGGGGCCGCCACCACCGTGTGGCTGCGTGAACGACTTGTGCAAATTGAAGTGCACGATGTCAAAGCCCATATCGCCAGGCCGGCAGATGCCCATGATCGCGTTGAGGTTGGCGCCGTCGTAGTAGAGCGTCGCCCCCACGTCGTGTACGACCGCGGCTATCTCCTTGATCTGCGGCTCGAACAGGCCAAGTGTCGATGGGTTGGTCAGCATCAGGCAGGCGACATCGCTCGTGGCCTTGGCGCGCAGATCCTCGATGTCGACGTTGCCGTCCGCGTCGGTGCCAACCTTCACCGCCTCATAACCGGCCATCGTCACCGTGGCCGGGTTGGTGCCGTGAGCGGTGTCGGGCGTCAGCACCTTGGTGCGACGCTCACCACGGTCCTCATGGTAGGCGCGCGTCAGCAGCACGCCCGCCAGCTCACCGTGGGAACCGGCGCTCGGCTGCAGCGAGACATGCGGCATGCCCGAGATCTCACCTAGCGCATACTGCAGGCGCCACATCAGCTCAAGCGCGCCCTGGGCGTCAGCTGCAGCCTGGAACGGATGCAGCTTGGCGTTGCCCGGCAGCGCCGCGACGCGCTCGTGCAGCTTCGGGTTGTGCTTCATCGTGCACGAGCCGAGCGGGTAGAAGCCCGTGTCCAGGTCGAAGTTGCGTTTGCTGAGGCGGTTGTAGTGACGGACTATCTCGGGCTCTGATACCTCCGGCAGCTTGGCCGCTTCGCCGCGGCGAAGCTGCGCCGGAACCAGCTCATCCAGTGGCCGCTCTGGTACGTCCAGCGGCGGTGGCGTGAAGGCGCGGCGCCCGGCCTTTGAGCGCTGGTAGATCGTCAGCTCGTCGTCGGCCGCCTGTGTGAATGACGGCGTGCGCTTGATCTCTGTCAGAGTCACCCCTTGCCTCCGCCCTGTCGGCGCTTTTGAGACACGCTGCGGGCGTCGAGCCCGTAGTTCACGTTCGGCTTCACCGCACTCATGCCACTGCCTCCCTGACGGCGTCGACCAGACCGTCGATCTGGCGGCGCGTGCGCTGCTCGGTGATCGCCACCAGCAGCTCATCGTCTGAGAGCCGGTAGCCGGGGTTGATGCCCTGGGCCTTGCAGTGCGCGATCACCCTGTCGACGCCGCCTTCAACGCGGATCGGGAACTCACGCACGACCGGCTGGGTGTGAGAGAGCGAAACGCCGCTGATCGATGCGAGCCGCTCACGCGCGTAGGCGGTCCTCTGGACCAGCAGCTCACCGAGCTCAACCAGCCCGCGGCGGCCGAGCCAGGAGAGGTAGATGACCCCGGCCAGAGCGTTCAGCGCCTGCGAGGTGCAGATATTCGAGGTGGCCTTCTCACGGCGGATGTGCTGCTCGCGGGTCTGCAGCGTGAGCACGAACCCGCGCTTGCCGTCCATGTCGCGCGTCTCACCGGCGATGCGTCCCGGGATCCGGCGGATGAGCTCCTGGCTGACGGCGAAGAAGCCGAAGGACGGGCCGCCGAAATCGAGCCGGTTGCCGAGCGTCTGGCCCTCACCGACGACTATGTCGATGCCCTGGTCCCCAGGCGCCTGCAGCAACCCGAGCGGGATCGGGTCGGCCGAGCAGACGGCGAGCGCGCCGGCCGCGTGGGCGGCGTCGGCAATCTCCCCGAGCGGCTCGATCGCGCCGAGGAAGTTCGGCTGGGCGACGATCACGGCGCTGACCTGCTCATCGAGTTGGGGGAGCTTGGTCACGCCGTCCGCCAGCTCAACGATCTCGACCTCCATGCCGTAGCCGACCGCCAGCGTTTGAAGCGTCTCAATCGCGTGCGGGTGCACACCGCGTGAGACCACAAACCGCTTGCGTCCGTTGTGATGCTTGGCGATGTAGCCGGCCGCGGCGACGGCGCTGGGGCCCTCATAGACCGAGGCGTTGGAGACAGGCAGCCCGGTGAGCTCGCAGATCGCCGTCTGATACTCGAACATCGCCTGCAGCCCGCCCTGCGAGATCTCAGGCTGGTAAGGGGTATACGGCGTCAGGAACTCCGAGCGCATGATTATCGAGTCGACCAACGCCGGTATGTAGTGGTCGTACATGCCGGCACCAAGGAATGTGACCTCGTCCTCAGTTGACACATTCCTCGCTGCCAGCGCTCGCAGCTCGCTGTAGACCTCCTGCTCGGAGAGGCCGTCGTCGAGCGCCAGCGGCCGATCGAGCCGCAGCGCCTGCGGGATATCGGCGAAGAGGTCATCGACGGTGCCTACGCCGATCGTCGCCAGCATCTCCTCCAGATCGTCTTCGGTGACCGAGGTGTAGCGGCTCAAGAGAGGGAGGCCTCGTAGTCCGAGGCGTCCATCAGGCTGTCAGCTTCGCTCGGATCCGAGAGCTTGACCTTGACGAGCCAGCCGGCGCCGTAGGGGTCCTCGTTGACCGACTCAGGGCTCGAGCTGAGCGTCTCATTGATCGCGATGATCTCTCCGGAGAGCGGCGCGACGACGTCTGAAACGGCCTTCACCGACTCGACCTCGGTGTACTGCTCGTCCTTGGTCACGACCGTGCCGACCGCGGGTGCGTCGAAGAACACAATCTCACCGAGCGAATCCTGGGCGTACCAGGTGATCCCGAACGTCGCCTCGTCACCTTCGATCCTCGCCCAATCGTGCTCGGCGTGGTATCTGAGGTCGGCTGGATAGCTGGCCTGCGCCATGTCAGGAGTCCTTTCGGTAGAGGGGCTTACGTTCGACAGTCGCATCGCGGATCGTGCCGCGTACATCAATCTGCAGCCGGGTTCCGGGCTCGCTCGCGTCCGGCGTCACGTACGCCATCCCGATGCCCCGCTCCAGGCATGGAGAGAAGCTACCGCTTGTCACCTCGCCGCCGGTGGTTTGGGGTTGGGTGGGCTGGGGCAGAATCGGGTTGCCCTGGCGCGCGATGCCGGGTCCATCGATCACGAACGGCACGAGCTTGCGCTCGGGCCCGTCGGCCCTGATCTGCGCGATCACATCGGAGCCGATGAAGCCGGTCTGCTCCCGGCAGGCCCAGCCGAGGCCGGCGCCGATCGGGTCCCAATCCTCGGTCAGGTCGTTGCCGTAAAGGTGGAAGCAGGCCTCCAGGCGCAGCGTGTCGCGGGCGCCCAGCCCGACGGGCTGGGCGCCCGCCGCGAGAACGGCATCCCAGAGGTGCACCGCGTCGGCGGGAGCGACCAGCAGCTCGACACCGTCCTCACCCGTGTAGCCGGTCCCGCAGACCAGCGCTGGTACGCCGGCGACAGTGCGTCGGGCGCAGTGAAACCGCGCGGGCAGGTCGCCGTCGGCGAGCTGCCCGATCAGCGCGCGCGCGCTGGGACCCTGGACCGCGAGCATCGCAAAGTCCTCACGGCGGTCGTTGACGTCGGCCTCGAACTCGATTCCGTGCGACCGGATCCAGGCGAGATCCTTTTCATGGTTGGACGCGTTGGTGACGGTCAGGAAGCGGGTCTCGGCGAGCCGGTAGGTGAAGAGGTCGTCGAGCACACCGCCGCGCTCGTTGCAGAGCAGGCTGTACTGCGCGCCACCTTCGGCGATCTTGCTGACGTCGTTGGAAGTCAGGTGCTGCAGGCGCTCGAGCGCCTGCGGGCCAACGGTCTCGACCTGTCCCATGTGCGAGACGTCGAAGATCCCGACGTCATTGCGGACCGCGTTGTGCTCCTCACGGATGCCTGCGTATTGGATCGGCATCTCCCAGCCGGCGAACGGGACGAGCTTTGCCCCGGCGGCGACGTGCGCGTCGTACAGCGGGGTCCTGCGCAGTGCCGTCGTCGTGTCGCTCACCACGCGCAGAGTAGCTGCTGGCAAAGCCACCAGCGTGGCGTACGGACGTACTCGAGCGACTCAGGACGGGGCAACGCGCCCCCGGGACGCTCAGCGATCTTTCAGGAACGACGGGATATCGATCTCGTCGTCACGGATCTGGAGCGAGCGACGCTGCCCGTCGTCCATATTCACGTCGCGACGGCGGGTCGTCGAGCGCGGCGCGGCCTGCGGGTTGGCGCGCCGCCCGCTCGTTGCCAGCGCCCGCCCGTGATCGAATCCGGTGGCGATCACCGTCACGCGGACTTCGTCAGACATCGAGTCGTCGATCACCGCTCCGAAGATGATGTTGGCGTTGGCGTCAGCCGCGCTCTGGACGATCTCGGCGGCCTCGTTGACCTCAAACAGGCCGAGGTCATGGCCACCGGTGATGTTCAAGAGGATGCCGTTGGCGCCCTCCACCGACTCCTCGAGCAACGGCGAGGAGATGGCTGACTTGGCGGCCTCGGCGGCGCGGCTCTCTCCGCTCGAGGCGCCGATGCCCATCAACGCCGAACCGGCGTCGTGCATGATCGTGCGAACGTCCGCGAAGTCAAGGTTGATCAGACCGGGAATGGTGATCAGGTCAGTGATGCCCTGGACGCCCTGTCGCAGCACGTTGTCGGCCTCGCGCAGCGCGTCGGTGAGTGAGGCGCGGCGCTCAACGACGGCGAGCAGCTTCTCATTGGGGATCACGATCAGCGTGTCCACGTACTCCCGCAGCTTCTCGATGCCCTCCTGTGCCTGGCGCGCACGCTGGGTGCCCTCAAAGCCGAACGGACGCGTGACCACACCGACCGTCAGTGCGCCTATCTCGTTCTTGGCGATGTCGGCGATCACGGGCGCGGCGCCGGTCCCCGTGCCGCCGCCCTCTCCTGCCGTTACAAAGACCATGTCAGCGCCCTTCAGCGCCTCCTTGATCTCGTCACGGGACTCTGCCGCGGCGCCCTGGCCGACGGTCGGGTCGGCGCCGGCACCGAGGCCCTTGGTGAGCTCGGTCCCGATATTCAGCTTGATGTCGGCGTCGCACATCTGCAGCGCCTGCGCGTCGGTGTTGGCCGCGATGAACTCGACGCCGCGAAGCCCAGCGTCAACCATCCGGTTGACCGCGTTGGTGCCGCCACCGCCGACTCCTACGACCTTTATGACTGCGAGATAACTGCCGCTTTCCATATGATCCGTCCGACCCTCGATTTAGAATTGAGTGTTATTTCACTCAACGCCTGCTTGCGGGAGTTTTGCACGTTACGGCTTGATGATCGGCCAAGTCAACGAGATCTGCACGCCCGCAACGATCGTTGCAGATCGCCGAACCCTCAACACTGCTCCGAGAGTAGCTGTTTCGGAACCCTCGACCTCTGGTCTAGGGTTATGGCCCGGTGCTGCTGTTGGTTGCGGTCGCTGTAGCGGTCGCGCTCGTGCCCGATGCTGTCGTGCTGGTGGTGGTGTTGACCCCGGCGGCCGGTCGCTGAGGGTCGCTCACGTCTATGTACTGCGCTCCCCGCGAGTCCTTGTTCTCGAGCACGGCGTCAAGCGCGTTCCACTTGGCCGCCAGCTGGTTGGCCGGCCCGAAGTACACCTCCGGGCCGTTGCGCAGCTGCAGGATCACGCCGTGAACAGCGCTCGAACTTGCGGTCTGGATGTGCGCGAGCCACTGATACGGAGCCGCCCGAAGCACCTGCAGGGCGGCGAGGGTTCCAGCGGCGGTGATTCGGCGACCGCTTACGGCACGCGCAAGCGGCAGGGTCGGAAGCACGCCGTGAGTTGCGGTCGACTGCGGCAACAGCTCACCGTAGCCGTCGACGACAGCCAGCTCGCCATTGTCGCTGAAGAGCGCGACCGGAACCTGCTCGTCTACGCGGATGAGAACAGCATGGTCACCTTCGGTCGTGACGGTCAGAGAGCGCACCGCCGAATACCGCTGCACCGCGGCGTCGAGCTGACTCACATTCACGTTGAGCGTCGTCATCGTCAGCGCTGAGCGCTCGAGTGCGGCACGGATCTGAGGAACGTCGGGCCCGGTCAGTCCGGCCACGGTGACACGGCGGATCTTCACGAACGAAGAGTCTCGATACCAGAGCCACCCGAGTCCGGCGATCAGGATGATCGCCACCAGGGCCGCGGCGACCCTGCCCTTACCGGAAGGTAACCGCGGCAGCAGCGGCAGACGCCGCGTGTCCGAGCGCGTCCAGCTGGCGGTGCTCATAACGCGCGGCGCCACTCAGCCGGCCACTGCACCGGGCCGAGCGTCTGCACCTCGGGCTCGAGCTCGACTCCGAGCTGCTGCATGACAGCGGCCCGGCCCTGGGTGATCAGCTCAATCACGTCAGCGGTGGTCGCATCGCCGTGGTTCTCCACAAAGTTCGCGTGCTTAAGGCTGAAGCCGGCACCGCCCACGCGTTTGCCGCGGCAACCCGCCTCATCAAGCAGTTGCCCCGCGGTGCGACCCGACGCCCGCTCTTCATCGGGATTCCTGAAGGTTGAGCCGAACGTCCTGATGCCGGACGGTTGCGCCTCCTTGCGGCGCCGCCGTAGCTCGGCCAGCGTCGCCTTGACCTCACCCGCGTCGGCGGGCGTCAATCTGAACAGCACGCGCCCCACGACCTCACCGGGCTCGAGGTTGGAATCGCGGTACTCAAAGCCAAGCTGATCAGGCGCTCGGCGATCGGTGCCGCCCGCGCTGACCACGTCGACCCACTCAAGCACGTCAGCCAGTGCGCCACCGTAGGCGTTTGCGTTCATCCGCACCGCACCGCCCACCGTGCCGGGGATGCTGACGCCGAACTCAATCCCGGCGAGCGCGGCTCGAGCAGCCACCGCTGAGACCGCCGGCAGCCTCGCGCCGCCGCCGCAGGCGAGCCGGTCTGCGGCGATGCCGTCGAGCTCGATCGTGCTGAGTTCATTGTCAAGTTTCAAAACGAGTCCCCGGACACCCTCGTCCGCTATGAGCAGGTTCGACCCGGAGCCCACTACCCCTACCTCAAGCGACTCAGCGGCCGCCCATGCAAGCAACCGTTCGAGCTGTCCGATGCTGCCCGCCCGGGCAAAGAACTCCGCCGGGCCGCCGGTCCGAATCGTCGTCAGCCGCGCGAGAGGAAACTCGCGCTGCACGCCCTGCGGTGGCTCAGACATCGACTCTGAGGGTAAAGCGCTCTTAGGACGGGGCGACCAGCGAACGGCCCAGCGCGTCGATGTTGCCCGCGCCCATCAACAGGCAGAGGTCGCCCCTCCGCAGCGTTGCCAGCAGCCACGCGCGCGCGTCGTCTGCGGTTCGCGTCCAGGCGACCTGCTTGCCTTCGGCGGCATCGGCGGCGGCTGTGGCGACCAGCCGGCCGTCAACCCCCGGAAACTCTTCGGCGCGCTCGCGTGCCGGGTATATGTCGAGCACGCCGCAGAGATCGGCAGCGGCGAGCGCGGCGCCGAATTCGCGGGCGAGGGCCTGTGTGCGAGAGAAGAGATGCGGCTGGAAGACGGCGACCAGTCGCCGCGGCTCAAGCGTCCTCGCGGCCGCGAGCGCGGCGGCGACCTTCATCGGATGGTGCGCATAGTCGTCGTACACCCATGCGCCGGCAGCCGCCTGCCCGAGGCGCTCCATCCGCCGTCGGGCGCCGTGAAAGCCGGCGATCGCTCTGACTGCGGCTTCAGGATCGGCACCAGCGGCAGCGCAGGCGCTCAGCGCCCCGGCGGCGTTGACCGCGTTGTGCAGGCCGGGGACGGCAAGCTGGACTTCTAATCCGCGCCATTTGAAGCGGGCCCCCGCGGGAGTCAGCACCGGATCGACCGCGTCATAAGCGACCAGCTGACCGGCGCCGGCGGCGATCGCCACCAACTCCGGGCGGTCCCAGACCACGGCCACCCGGGCCCGTCCGGTGAACTGCGCGAACGTCTGCTCGAGGTCGAGCCGCGAGGAGTAGGTGGCGTGGTGGTCCAGCTCGCAGTTGGTGAGCACCGCTATCTCCGGCTGGTAGTTGAGCAGCGAGCGATCGGACTCGTCGGCCTCGATCACGATCCACTCCCCCGCACCCCAACTGGCGTTGAGACCGGTGTCGCGCAGCTCCGCGCCGACCGCGTAGGCCGGTTCCATGCCACAGGCACGCAGGACGTGGACGATCATGCCGGCTGTGGTGGTCTTGCCGGCCGCGCCTGAGACCGCCAGGCACCGCTTCAGCGCCGCCATCTGCGCGAGCAACTCGGAGCGGTGTAGCTCGCCCCCGCCGCCGCGCTGTGGCGCGGCCGCCCGGCGCTCCGGGCTTCCGACTGGAATGGCCGTCGAGTAGACGACCTCAGCGCCCGCCGGGACGTTCTCTGCCGCATCGCCGATGACCGGCGCGATCCCCGCCTCGCGCAGCAGCTGCAGGTACGTGGATTCCGCACGGTCTGACCCCGACACCTCGGCGCCGAGTGTGCTGGCGATCAACGCCAAGCCGCTCATGCCCGCACCGCCGATCCCGACAAAATGTAGCTTGCGTCCTGACCAGTCCGCTGTTTTCACCGCCACGAAGCTACCTCAAGGACCTCTGCCGCGATGTCCCGGGCGGCGTTCGGCCGTGCCAGTGCAGCAGCCGCCTGCGCCATCCGCTTCAGCTCGCCACGATCGGCGAGCAGGCGCTCGACCGTCGCCTTCAGCAGCGCGGGCGTGAGCTCGCCGTCAGGGATCAGAACCGCGGCACCGGCGTCGGCCAGGTGGCGCGCGTTCAGAGTCTGGTGGTCCGCGGTCGCGTGTGGGTATGGAACCAGGATCGAGGGCCGGCCCGCGGCGCAGATCTCCCAGACCGAGCCACCGGCGCGTCCCACCACGAGATCACTGGCGACCAGCGCATCCATGAACTCCGACACGTAACCCCGCAGGTCGTATCCCGGGTGCGGCGATCGCAGCGACGCCACGTCGCGCTCACCGGCCGCGTGCAGCACGCGGAACTCAGAGCCGGCGAACGCCTCAAGCGCAGCGTGGTTCACGGACCTAGCGCCGAGTGAGCCACCGAACACGACCACGAGCGCCTGATCGGCGCCGATGCCAAAGCGCGCCCGCGCGGCGTCACGGTCGATCTTGATCTGCGGAACCGGCCGGCCGGTCACCACGAACTTGCCGCCCTGATGCTCGGCCAGCGGCAGGGCTGTGCAGACACGCTTGGCAAGCGGCGCCAACATCCTGTTGGTAAGGCCGAGGTGACCGTCGATTTCGACCAGCACCAGAGGCCTGCGCCGCAGCGCGGCGGCAACCCCGACCGGTCCCGCCACGTATCCGCCCCCGCCAAGCACCGCATCGGGGTCAATCTCCTTCAGCAGGCGGGTCGCCGCGACCACGGCGCCAGCGTCGATGACGACGGTCCGCGCCGCGCGCAGCGGCGAGCGGCGCGGCATCGACTCCAGGCGCAAGCGGTGCAGGGCGTATCCGGCCGCCGGAACCAGCGACGCCTCAACGCGGTCGCCGCCGACGAACTGGACCTCGGCGCCGCTATCCCGCAGCGCGTCCGCGACGGCCAGTGCCGGCACCACGTGACCGGCCGTCCCGCCGGCTGCGATCACGATCCGCGGCATAGCCATATCCGTCTCCGTCCACTTCCCGCGCGGTGGCCGTAGCTGCGCGCCGTGGCCGGCGGTCCACCAGCTTCAGCTCGCGCGCCTGGGGGCGAGCGATTGAGAGCAGCAGCCCCACCGAGCTCATCATCACCAGCAGGTTCGTCGGCGCATAGGAGATGAACGGCAGCGGCACCCCGGTCAGCGGGGCGATCCCCAGTACGACGAAGATGTTGAGCGTGGCTTGGCAGAGGATCAGCGAGGTTAGGCCGCTCGCTAGCAGCTTCGTGTGCCGCGTCGCCGCGCGCCGGGCGGTACGCAGGCCAGCGTAGGCGATCATCCCGTAGAGGGAGACGAGCGCGACGATCCCGAGCACACCCAGCTCCTCACCGATAACCGCGAGGATGAAGTCTGTCTGCGCCTCAGGCAGCCAGAAGAGCTTCTGTAGTGACTTACCGAGTCCGACGCCGAAGATGCCGCCCGAGCCGACCGCTATCTGCCCCTGGGCCGCCTGGTAGCCACCGGTCGACTCGGATGAGAAGGGGTGCAAGAAGGAGAGCAGCCGCGCGCGCTGATAGGGCTCGGCCAGCACGAACATGACCCCGGCCAGCAGCGCCAGCGCGATGATCGTGCCGACATACCGCAACGGCATGCCGGCGACGATCAGCAGCGCGACGACGGTGAAGAACACCACCAGTGCCGTTCCGAGGTCCGGCTCCGCGGCGATCAGCAGGCAGGCGGGTACGACCGCGATCGCGATCGGTGCGACCGCCTGCTTGAACGTCCGCTGCATCCTGCGCGGGTTGTCCGCCAGGTAGCGGGCGACGTACAGGACCAGCGCCAGCTTCATCAGCTCAGATGGCTGGAACTGGATCGGCCCGGCGCCGAACCAGCGCCTCGCGCCGTTGACCTCAAGCCCGACCCCGGGCACCATCACCGCCAGCAGTAGCGCGAATGAGCCCAGCAGCAAAAGTGTGACCACCCGCTCACTGAGGAGCTGCAGGCCGTAGCGCTCCAGCACGCGCATCAGCACCAGGCCGATCCCGGCCGCGAACAGGTACATGAAGAACTCGCCGGTACCGTAGCCACCGCTCTCGATGACCCCTTGGGGTGAAGAGGCGCTGTAGACCATCACCGCTCCGTAGGCAAGCAGGCAGAGCGTCGCCGTCGTCAGGATCCGATGCTCTAGCGGTGGTGCGACCCTCCTAGTCGCGCGCCCTGAAGCAGAGGTACTTGCCATCCGGTGTTACTTCTATGCCGACCCCATGAAGCCTCTGAGTTATTTCTGCAAGCGCGGCACCACGGGCGGAGACCGTCATGTGCTCACAGACCGGCTCCGGCTTGGTGGCACGTATAGCTGGCGACACCTGGTAGAGCGTGAACCCGATCGCGCCGCAGGCGGCGGCGACGATCCAGAATCGCAGCATGATCTTTGTCTCAGACCACGCTTCGAGCTCGAAGTGGTGGTGAATCGGAGCCATCTTCAAGACGCGCTTGTGCCAGACGCGGAACGAAAAGACCTGGATCAGCACCGACAGCGCCTCAATCACGAAGATGCCGCCGATCACGATCAACAGGATCTCCGTGTTGCTCATCACCGCGAGCCCGGCGATGGCGCCACCGAGCGCAAAGGACCCTGTGTCTCCCATGAACACGCTCGCTGGAAAGCTGTTGAACCAGATGAAGCCGATGCAGGAGCCGCAGAGACAGCCGGCCAATAGCTCGAGGTCATGGTCGTTCTTGGTGACGAAAGTGATCCCGACGTACGCCAGCAGCGCGATCGCCGCGCAACCGGCGGCGAGTCCGTCGAGGCCGTCGGTGAGATTGACGGCGTTGGTGGTGCCAGCCACCACGATGTAGATGAAGACGATGTAAAGCGGCCCAAGGTAAACGTGCGCGTCGAACGGCAGCAGAGACACGGAGTCGGACATGTGCGCCTTGTGCGTCGCAACCCACCAGAGCCCAATTGAGATCAGGACCTGCCCAACGAGTTTGGTTCGGCCGCGAAGCCCGAGCGAGCGTCGCTTGATGATCTTGATGTAGTCGTCCGCAAACCCGAGCAGCGCGCACCCCAGGGTCGCGCCAAAGACGCCCATCGACGCCCAATCACGTGTCGACAGGCAGAGGAAGGGAATCGCGAAGGCCAGCACGATGATGATCCCGCCCATCGTTGGCGTTCCCGCCTTGACCTTGTGGCCCTCCGGACCCTCCTCACGGATGTTCTGCCCCAACGAGCGGTCACGCAGGAAGGAGATGAAGCGCGGGCTCAGGAAGAGGCACATCAACATCGCGGACGAGCTGGAGACCAGTACGCGCCCGGCCTGCGAACCGAGGCCGTGAGCTGCGGCGATCGGTATCACGACGTCGCCGCCGCGCTGAGCGTCTCGCAGACGAGCTTGAGGCCCACCCCGTTCGAGGCCTTGACCAGCACCAGATCGCCGCTGCGCAGCAGCGTGGGCACCAGCTCGGCGGCCTCCCGCGCGTCGTGCGCGTGATGGTGCTCGCCATCGAAGGCCGAGCCCATACCGGCGGCGAGCGGTCCGACCGTAACCAGGACGTCGGCGATCCGATCGGCATGGGCGCCAATTTGGACATGGTAAGCCGGACCGTCGGGGCCGAGCTCGAGCATCTCCCCGAGCACCGCGACCTTGCGCACCGGATGGCGCGGCCCGGGATCGCCGGGGCCGGGCACCGAGCTCCTGGCGGCAGCGGCGGCGAGCTCATCCAGGGCCGCGCGCATCGAGACGGGGTTGGCGTTGTACGAGTCGTCGATCAGCGTGATGCCGCCGGGCAGCTCGAGGCGCTGCCCGCGTCCAGGTGAGAGCGCGAGCTCCAACCTGCCGCCGGGGCGCACGCCCACGGCGCGGGCGGCCGCGTTGGCTGCCAGCAGGTTCTGGCGCATATGAGCTTCTGTGAATGTGACCTGGAAGCTGACCTGCTCGCCGCGGTAATCGACCACGACCTCACCGTCGGTATAGGAGACCAGCTGCACGTCCCCGCCCTGACCAAATGTGACCATCGTCAGGTCCTCACGCCGATATGGATCAAGCAGCGGCTCAGCGGCCGGGATGATCGCCGTGGCACCCGCGGGGAGCGCCGCGATCAGCTCGGATTTGGCCGCCGCAATCGCCTCCATCGACCCCAGCAGCTCGAGGTGGACCGGGCCGATGCTGACTATCACCCCAACGTCGGGCTCGGCGATCCGGGCCAGCTCGGAGATCTGTCCGGGGCCGCGCATGGCCATCTCCAGCACCAGAACCTCGGTTCCGGCCGGGGCGCCGAGGATCTGTAGCGGCAGTCCGACCTCGGTGTTGAAGTTGCCCTTGGAAGCGACCGTCAGCCGGTATGGCGACAGTACGCCGAGCAGCAGGTCTTTTGTGGAGGTCTTGCCGGTTGAGCCGGTGACGCCGATCACGCGCGCGCCGAGCGCGCGCCGCCACTCCGTTGCGAGCCGCTGCAGGGCCGCCAACGGATCCTCGGCGGCCAGCACGACACCCTTCACGTCGCCTGCGTCCACGAGCCTCGATGCGTAATGCGCAGTGGTCAGCACCCCCCAGGCGCCTGCCTCGAGTGCGACACCGGCGAACTCGCCGCCATGAACACGCCCACCGGGGAGACCGACGAACAGCTTCCCGGGGGCGGCTGCCCGCGAATCCACGATCGCCGACTCCGGCCCGCCGGCGGGATTGGATCCGAGCAGCACGGGCCTGTCGGCGTGTAGCAGCTCCGCACCGGCGGCGTGCGCGATCTGCTGGGGATCCCAGCGCCTCATCTGCCCTCGCAGAGTACCCGCGACTCTGGACGGTTGGCGCCCATCATGCGCCCAGCGCCTCGCGTGCCACGGTCACGTCGTCGAACGGCAGCTTCTCACCGCCGGCGAACTCCTGACCCTGCTCATGGCCCTTGCCCGCGATCACAACGACGTCTCCGGCAGAGGCCGCGCAGATGGCTGAGCGGATCGCGATGCGCCGGTCCACCTCGTGCTCCACCGCGCCGCTGGTCCCGGCGAGGATCTCATCGATGATCGCCTCCGGATCCTCCGAGCGTGGATTGTCGGAGGTGACGATCACGTGGTCCGCCACGCGTGCAGCTATCTCCCCCATGACCGGCCGCTTGCCACGATCGCGGTCACCGCCACAACCGAACACCACGTGCAGACGCCCGGTCGTGAGCAACCGCGCCGCAGCGAGCACGTTCTCCAGCGAGTCGGGCGTGTGGGCGTAGTCGACGAGCACCGCGAACGGCTGTCCCTCGTCGACGCTCTCAAAGCGGCCGGGCACCTGCCCGGCCTGCTCGACGGCTGCGACCGCGACGTCCGCCTCCACTCCGGAGGCACGTGCGGAGGCGAGCGCAGCGAGCACGTTGTAGACGTTGAAGCGCCCGCTCAGCGGTGAACGCAGCTCGCTGACGCCGTCAGGAGACCGCAAGGTGAAGCTTGAGCCATCGAGATCGGTCCGCACCTCACTCGCCCGGTAGGTCGCGGCGGGGTCCTCAAGGGAGAGCGTTATCGGATTGACGATCTCCGGATCAGCCGCGAGCCGGCGGCCGTACGGGTCGTCGATATTGATGATCGCCCTCCGCGCGCGACGCTCGGTGAAGAGCTTGCGCTTGGCCAGGAAGTACTCCTCCATCGTCGGATGGAAGTCAAGGTGGTCCTGGGTCAGGTTGGTGAAGATCCCGACGGCGAAGCTCACAGCGTCGACCCGGGCGAGCTCCAGCGCGTGCGAGGAGACCTCCATCACACAGGCGACGTCACCGCCGTCAAGCATCTGCCGAAAAATCCGCTGCAGGTCGATCGCCTCAGGCGTCGTGCGGCCGGCTTCCCGCTCCACGCCGGCGACGATGCTCTTGACTGTGCCCAGCAGGCCGCTCTGCCTGCCCCCGGCCTCAAGCAGGGCACGGACCAGATAGGCCGTGGTCGTCTTGCCGTTGGTGCCGGTGACGCCCACCACGTGCAGGGTCTTGGTAGGGTCGCCGTAGAACCTCGCGGCTGCTGGCGCCATCGCCCGGCGCACGTCGTCGACCTGCACCTGCGGGACGTCCAGATCGACGAGGTGGTCGACGACCAGCGCCGCGGCGCCCCGGCTCACCGCGTCCGCGGCGAACTCATGCCCGTCGGTGGTGAAACCGCGCACGCAGAAGAAGACGTCGCGCGGGGCGACCGTGCGGTTGTCATAGGCGAGGCCGCCCACATCAACAGCCGGGGCTCCGGCGAACAGCTCGTCCAGGTACATGAGGGATCAGCCTAGTGGTGGATCTACGATCGTGAAAGACGAGTAAATCGTCCCGCTGCGGCGGCCGGGCTTTAGGAGGCGTATGGAACGCCGCCCTACGGTGTGGAGGGTACGGCGGGGTTCTTGGCGGACGCCGGGCACACTCCCGGGCAGGGGTTGATCCCGAAGTACGGGACCGCCCAGCCAACGATCTTCTGGAACGCCGGGGCAGCGACTGAGCCGCCGTAGATGACGCCGTTCCGTGGGTCATTCACTACCACTGCGACCACCAGCTTGGGATTGCTGGCCGGCACCATGCCGATGAACGAGGCCACGAAATCCGTGGTCGAGTACTTGCCGTCGACCACCACCTGGGCCGTGCCCGTCTTGCCGGCGATGTCATACCCGGGGATCGCGGCGCCCGAGGCTGTGCCGCCATCGGTCAACACACCGCGGAGCATCTTGCGCAGCTCCCACGCCACGTTTGTCGAGATGATCCGCTTGCCCTTCGGCTCGCTCACGGTCTTGCCGCCGATCGAGTCGACGATCTGCGGTGTGCGTAGCACACCGCCGTCGGCAATCGCGTCGTACGCCTGGACCATCTGCATCGGCGTGACCGACTCGCCCTGTCCGAACGGGAGGTTGTACATCGACGGCCCCGAGTACTTATCGACTGGCAACACGATGCCGCGCTGCTCACCGGGAAGCGCGACGCCGGTGGGCTTGCCGAAGCCGAAACGGTTGACCCAGTATCCGAAGCGCGCAGGACCGAGTTTCTGCCCGATCAGGTCAGCACCGATGTTGCTCGAGAACTTCAGGATGCCCGCCACGGTCAGCTCCTCGTAGCCGTGGGGCTCGGCGTCGTTGATCCTGTGGCCGTAGCTCTCGAGGTACGGCGGGATATCGAAGACGGTGCTTGGTGTGACCACCCCGTCCTGTAGCGCGCCACCGACGGTGATCGCCTTGAAGGTCGATCCCGGCTCGTACGAGAAGTCGACCGCCTGGTCCTCAGCGGCCGGCAGGTGGCCGTCAACAGGTTTGAGGTCCGACGCGGACACGTTGTTCGCATTCACCGACGGCCAGTTGGCGAGCGCCAGGATCTGGTCAGTCTGCGGATCGGTGACGATCGCTGTGGCGCTCTCGGGCTTGAACTCGGAGCCGACGCCGGCCAGCACCTTCTCGACCTCACTCTGCAGCGGTGCAGAGAGCGTGAGCTTCACTGTCTTGCCGGGCACCATCGGTTTGGTGGTCTTCACCTGGATCGCCTGGCCCAGCGCGTCCTTGACGATCTGGCGCGTGCCGCTGGTACCCGCCAAGTCATGGTTCAGCTGCTCTTCGATGCCCCAGACGCCGCCTGAGGAGCCGACCCAGCCAAGCACCTGCGCAGCCTCGGTGCCCCGGGGGTAGACCCGGTGCTCTGAAGCGACATCGGTGATGCCGTCGATATTCAGGTCAGTGACCTTGGTCATGATCTTGGCGGCCGTCGCCGCGGGCACCCGGTTGTTGAGCACCACGTATCCGGTGCCCTTCTTGGTCAGTCCCGCCAGTGTCTGCCGGGTGCTCTCACCGAGCAGCGGCGCGAGTATCGCGGCGTCGCGCTCGGGGTGCTTGATCAGATGGGGATCGGCGATCACGGAGTCAACTGATTCGCTGAGCGCCAGCACCGCACCGTCGCGGTCGGTGATCTCGCCGCGGACGGCGGGGATCGCCACCTTGTCCACGTGTTCGGTGTTGGCGTCGGCTCTGAGCGCGCCGGATCGCAAGGTCCCCAGGTAGAGCGCGCGCCCAACTGCGACGGCAAGCAGCAGGACGAACAAGCCGAACAGCAGACCGACTCTCCGGTCAATCAGATCGACGGTCCGGCGTGGTCTCTTCGTTGGCATCGGTGGCTCTGGCCGCTAGCCACCCAGGCTGGCGGCGCCGTTACTCTCGGTACTGGTCGCGGCCGTGACGTTATCTGTGGCCGCGGCCGTATCAGACGTGCTGGAGGCCGTCGAACCGGGTGGTGAGCTCGTCGCTCCCTGCGTCGCGACCGTGCCATTGGAGCTTTGCGCAGCCGACGTGGTTGTGGTCTGAGCGGTCGTGCCGGAAGTGCCCGCAGTACCGGAGCTGCCCGACGTGCTCGAGCTCGTTGGGTTGCTTGAGATCGAGCCTCCCCCAAGGACGCCGATCGCGCTCGTGGTCGCTGCGGTCACGGCAGTCTGGCCGTCCTGCGCCCGTTCGCTCACCACGCCGTCCAGGAAGGCGCTGGGCGAGGGCTCGCTGATGTCGGCGATCGCTTCGCTGACGTTTGCCGCGCCGCTCGCGTGCACGAAATGGACGTCAAGCGGGCCTGGCATCACCATGCCCTGCCTGCTAGCGAGCTGTTCGATCCTCTGGTTGGTCGACAGCGCGGAAACCTGGTTCTGAAGCTCCGCGTTGGTGCTCTGCAACAGGCTCGCCTGCTGCATCTCCGAGCCGACGCTCGACCCGAGCTTCAGCACCTCAACGCGCATCCCGACGATGCCGAGCAGCAGCACACCGAGCATCGGGATCCAGGCGCGGCCACGGATGATGCTGTCCAGTACCTTGCCGCCACGCGGCAGGCGGATGACCAGCCCTGCCAGTGGGACAGGACGGTGCGCGCGAAGCGCGGGACGCGCCGGCCGTTCGACCCGGATCGGACGAGGGTTCGGCGTGGGCGCGCGTGGACGCCGAGGCGGAGCTGGAGCTGTGTGCGGGGCCGTGCGGGCGCGCGACGGTGGGGTCCGGGGCCGCGCCGGCGCCGGCCGCGCCGGAGCGGCCAGACTCGCCACGCGCCGCGGTCCAGCCGGAGCCGTCACAGCCGCGACCCGCCGAGGCGGGGGCGCGACATGCGTCGTGTGGGTCGCCTGCCCCGAGCGCCTTGCGTACGCCTCGGTGTAACGGTTCTCGTCGACCGGCCGTGCCGCGGTTCGACGGGCGGCGGGAGTTGCTGCCGCTGGCGGCATCAGTTGATCACCTGAGCTTCCTTGCGATACGGAGGTGGGCCGATTTGGAACGTGGGTTGGATGCGATCTCCCCGGCGCTGGGGACGATCGCCCTGCGACTCAGCAGCTCGGCCTCAGGCTCGTGGCCGCAGACGCAGACCGGGAGATCTGGCGGGCATACGCAGCCGCGCGCCAGCTCTGCGAGGAAGCGCTTCACGCGCCGGTCCTCAAGCGAATGGAATGAGATGGCCCCGAGCTTGCCGCCGACCTTGAGGATCTCCCATGCGAGCGGCAGCGCCTCATCGACCTGCACGAGTTCATCGTTGACCGCGATTCGCAGTGCCTGAAATGTGCGCTTGGCCGGATGCCCGCCGGCAAACTGGGCGGGGATCGGGACCGCAGATTTGATCACCTCGACCAGCTCCTGGGTCGAGTCGATTTGGGCGCGCAGGCGCGCGCGCCCAATCGCCCGGGCGATCTGTGACGCAAAGCGCTCCTCGCCGTACTCCCGCAGTAGACGGGCGATCTGACGCTCGTCCCAGCGGTTGACGATCTGCGCGGCGGTCAGCTCCTGATCGGGATCCATGCGCATGTCGAGCGGCGCGTCGTATGAGTAGGAGAAGCCGCGCTCCCAGGTGTCTATCTGCATCGAGGACATCCCGAGGTCCATGTAGACCAGGTCGACGGTTGTGCCCTCGTCGCGAAGCTGCGTCAGCCCTGAGACGAAGTCACCGCGGATGAAGCGTGCCTCGCACGCGCCATCAGAAGCGAGCTCGGCAAAGCGCTGCTCGGCGATCGGATCGCGATCGAGTCCGATCAGCAGTCCGTGCCGGCCAAGCCGCTCGGCGACAAGCCGTGCGTGACCGGCGCCGCCGACCGTGCAGTCGACAGCCACCAGCCCGGGCGTCGGATTGAGCGAAGCGATCAGCTCGCCGGCGAGCACCGGCACGTGCGGAGTGCTCATGTCAATCAGTGTGGTCAAAGCTCGCCGCGATCTCGGGGAAACGGGCTAGAGCGGCCTCGTTGTAGCTCTCGTAGGTGGCGCGATCCCAGACCTCCAGGCACGGGCCTGAGCCGGTGATGACCACGTCCTTGGTCAGTCCGGCAAAGTTCATCGCGCTGGCCGGAATCATCACCCGGTTGGCCGAGTCGAGCTCGAGGTCGAATGAGTTGTTGTTGAGCAGACGCTGCATCTCCCGTGCGCGTGGCAGCAGCGGGTTGACGCCGGAGAGCGCGGCCTTCGCATACTCGTCGTACTCCTCGGTCCGCCAGATCGAGAGCGAGCGGGCACTGCCGGTCTCGGTCTCCGGTGAGAAGGCCAGGACGATCCCACCGGCCAGTGCGGCGCGGTACTTCGCCGGCACCGTGAGCCGGTGCTTCGCGTCGAGCGCGTATTCGAAGGTACCGCGGAAGATCAAGGTTTCTCGTTCGCCTGGCCGAAATTTGAAACCCGGGTGGCTGGGTGGGAGGAGCCCTGCCACCCGGGTCCCTGCATGCGGTCCCCACAATAACCCACTCTTTCCCACTTTGCAACCCAATTCGAGCCTGCTCACCCACTTTTGTGTTCGAGGTAGAACTTTTCATCGCTCTGCGTAGCAGCGACGGGCCTTGCGGGACCCGGACGAACGGACTGGCGGCCCCCGCACCTAGCGGCGCACGGCCGTCAGCTCTCGCGTAGCGGCCGCGGACGGCACGCCGTCGACCAGGCGGTAGCCCACCCCCCAAACGTTGATCACGAAGCGAACGCCATCCATGGCCAACTTGCGGCGCAGCCGTGATGCGTGGGAGTCCAGGGTTCGCGTGTACGTGCCGGCCGCGGTCGCCTCGTCCCAGCCCCAGACCACGCGCAACAGCTCCTCCCGCGTGAAGACACGCGCCGGCTCGCTGACCAGGGCGCGCAACAAGCCGAACTCCTTGCTGGACAGCGTCACCAGCTCACCGTCGAGCCATGCCTGACGCGCGAGCGCATCCACCTCCAGCGGCCCGACTCGCAGACGGGCCGCGGTCGACGTCGGCAGGCGACGGCGTAGCAGCGCCGCGATGCGGGCCCGCAGCTCGGGGTACGAGTACGGCTTGGTCAGATAGTCATCGCAGCCGCGTTCGAACCCACGCACCCGATCGACCGTGGCGCCCCTGCCGGAGATGACGATCATCGGCAGGGTCGCGTCGATCCGCGCCAGCAGCTGGCTTGACTCGCGGACCAGCCGCAACAGCTCAAGTCCATCGCCATCGGGCAGCCCCAGATCGACTATCGCCAGGTCCAGCGAGCTGGTGCTCAGCAGCCGCTGCGCCGCGGACATCGTGCCGGCCTCGAGCACTTCATACCCGTCGGCGGTGAGATTGTCTGCCAGGAAGGCGCGTGAGCTGCGATCGTCGTCAACGACGAGGATGGTGATATGAGTCATGAGGGCTCCTCCGGAGAATGCAATCGATATCTCAAGAGAGGTCTCAGGGGTCGCACTTTCACCCCCCGGCTGCGACAATCTGAACCGGGCCGATAGCACACAGCGCCGCCTGCAACATCGCGTTCAGGTGCTGCGCCCGAGCAGGATTCCCACATAAGATGGCGACGGCATGTACCGGCGCGGCAACTACTCCTCAGGCGAGGACTTCGTACTCGAATATGGAGACCTGCGCTTCACCTTCAACGAGCGCGATTTCGGTGAGCGCTGTGAGCAGGCCGCCCGCCGGCTCGGGTTCATCGGTGACTCGGTGGCCGACAACGAAGCTGAGGATCTGATCAACCTGGTGGTCAACGGTGAGGTCACCGATCCCGCGTCCGCCCTCGGTGAGCATGTCAATGAGTGCTGGCCCGAACTGGTCGGCCCCTCGGACCGATCGCTGGTCCATTGGCTGCGACGGCTGATCTTCCGCAGTGCCTGGCTTGACCAGCGCGTCAAGGAGAGCGAGCTCGATGTGACCTTCGACGAGGAATCGGGCGCGTTTGTCTACATTCAGCCGGACCGCGGTGGCGAGCCGATCGAGCTCGCGCCAGAGCCCAGTTGGGGTCGAGTCGCCTACGTACGACGCTGAGCGCTGGCACCACGGCGTGGTTCCAGCAAGGCCCGCCGCCCGACAGAGGCGGCGGCGAATAAATCCCAAATAAGCCGCTGGCGCCCTGCACTGACGCACGCTTTGCTACCACGCAACCCACCCGAATACCGACTACGCTCACGGTCATGAGCGCACGCATCTGGCTTGTCATTCCGACCTACAACGAGTCGGACAATATCGAGCCTATCGTCCGCGCGGTGGCCTCGGAGATGGCGAAGCTCGCCCCCGGAGAGCACCGCATCCTGATCGTCGACGACGGTTCGCCGGATGGGACCGGCCAGACGGCGGATCAGCTCGCCCTGGAACTTGACGTTCTTCAGGTCCTGCACCGAAAGACCAAGGACGGGCTCGGCCGGGCCTATATCGCCGGCTTCACTCACGCGCTTGACAACGGCGCCGAGCTGATAGTGGAGATGGACGCCGACTTCTCGCACCACCCGCGATATCTCGCTGCCCTGCTCGCAGCGGCGGAAGACGCTGACCTCGTGCTCGGCTCGCGTTATGTCCCGGGTGGCGCGGTGCGCAACTGGGGAGCGATGCGAAAGCTGATCAGCCGTGCTGGCAGCACGTACTCACGCATGGTGCTCGGCCTCAAGGTGCGCGATCTGACCGGTGGCTTCAAGTGCATCCGCCGCTCGGTCCTGGAGGCGATCGACCTGACGACGCTCCGGGCCGACGGCTACGTATTTCAGATCGAAGTCACATATCTGGCAGTTCAAGGAGGCTTTGAAGTCGTTGAGGTTCCGATCGTCTTCACAGACAGGGCTGCGGGCGATAGCAAGATGTCGTGGAAAATCGCGCTCGAGGCGATGACGCTTGTGCCCACGCTTCGACGCGAGCGCCCGCGTCATCTGACACCCTCTTAGCATGGCCGTAGAGCCGGCAGCTCTCGGAGTAGTCGAGCCTGTCGCCTCCAACGCGTTGGAGGCGCGCGATCCTCGCGCGCGGATTCATCTGTCGGGGCGGCTCGGCATCGCCGTGGTCGCAGCCGTCCCGCTGATGGGGCTGCTGATCTGTATGGCCGCGACCCGCACCAATGCGCTGCTGCCGGTGAATCATGCGGTGGCCCCCTGGATGCAAGGTGCGCTACGACACCTGGGGTTCCATGTCCCGGTCGGCGTGGCAATCGGGATGGTATTGCTGCTCTTCGCGATGTATGTGGCCGCGACCGTGGTCGCGGAACGAGTGCCGCCGCGGACGGTGCTGATAGCGGTGATCGCGTTCAACGTCATAGTGCTGCTCGGCCCGCCACTGTTCTCGACTGACGTCTTCAGCTACCAGATGTACGCACGACTGTTCGCGAGGTATCACCTGAACCCGTACACGCACGGACCGACGGCCGCGGCGCTTGACCCCCTCTACTCCTACATCGGCGCCAAGTGGATCAACACCCCGAGTGTCTATGGACCGCTGTTCACCCTGGCTAGCGCGGCGCTCGCGGGAGCCTCGATAACGGCCAGCGAGGTTGTCTTCAAGCTCATCGCCGCACTGGCCAGCTTTGGGACACTGCTCATGATCTGGCGCTCCGCGCAGTTGCGCAACGTGAACCCAACGCGAGCGATCGCCCTGTTCGGGTTGAACCCGCTTGTGACGCTGTACGGAGTCGGTGGCGGCCATAACGATCTGCTGATGCTGCTGTTCACGACAGCGGCCATATACCTGCTGCTGCAACACAAGGACGTGACCGGCGGCGTGTCGATCATCATCAGCACAGCGACCAAGCTGACAGGTGGAGTTCTGCTGCCGTTCGCATTGGCTGACAGGACGCATCCGGCGGAGATGAGTCGCAGGCACCGCAACATCCTGCTCGGAGCGACGATCGCGGCGATCGTGATCGCGATCCCGAGCTTCCTCTTCTTCGGACAGGGACTATTCAGGCTGCCGGGCACGCTCCGTAACGTCCAGGGGTCCGGTCAGTGGGAGAGCATTCCCGGGTTCTTACTGAACCTCGCCGGGACCCGCGAGGATCACACGGTCACGACGGGGCTGGTGCTGATTCTCCTCGTGGTCTGTCTCTGGCTGCTCTGGCGGGTCTGGCACGGACGCATGGACTGGCTCGAAGGGGCCGGCTGGGCGACCTTCACGATGCTGCTCACCGCCGGCTCGCTGCTGCCGTGGTACGTGACATGGCTGCTGCCGATGGTCGGGCTGAGCACCGGCCGGCGTCTGTGGAGAGCCGCGATCTGTATGACCGGGGTCGCGACGGTGATGACCGTCGTCACCTACCTTCCCAACGGCATCACGTTCCTGAACATCAGCTGATCGCGCCGGCTAACCGCCCGCGGGGTTGGGCCCGGTTGACCTACGGATGTCGATCTCAAACGACGGCGCGTCGCCCTGCTCCAGTGCGTCGATCCGAAGGGCGAGCCCCTTGATCGCATCGGCGATCGGATCTGGAAGGTGAACCCAGTCGGCGTCCGGCCCCTCTGCACGCCGGCCTTCCACGCGCACCGGATGGCCGGGGTTGCCGACCACCGTCGAGTTCGGCGGCACGTCGTGGATCACCACGGTGTTGGCCCCGATCTTCGAGCCGTGCCCGACGACGATCGGCCCCAGCAGTTTGGCGCCGGACCCGATGGTGACGTTGTCCTGCACGGTGGGATGGCGCTTGCCGGTCGCAAAGCCGGTGCCGCCGAGCGTGACTCCCTGATAGATGGTGACGTCCGCTCCAAGCTTGGCCGTCTCACCGATCACGACGCCCATGCCGTGATCCACAAAGAGTCCCGGGCCGATCTGCGCCGCGGGGTGAATCTCGATGCCGGTCAGCGATCGTGCAGCGGTGGCGATCAGACGCGGCAGTAGCGGCACGCCGGCCTCGAATAGCACGTGCGAGACGCGATGCGCCAGCAGCGCCTGCACGCCCGGCCAGGCGAGCAGGATCTCCACGCGATTGACGCCCGCCGCGGCGGGATCACGATCGCGCGCAGCGCCCACATCTCGCCTGATCTCGGCCAAAGTGGCGCGGATCACGCCGACACCATCCAGGTAGTTGCGAACACGAGGACCTAGCGTACTGACGGCGCGAACCACGGCAGCGACACGTAGCGCTCGCCGGAATCGGGAACTATCACGGCGATCCGGGCGCGGGCGAAGTCGGGGCGGCGCGCGACCTCCAGCGCGGCCGATACCGCCGCTCCTCCGGATATCCCGGCAAGCACGCCCTCTCGCTGAGCCAGCCGCTGCGCAACTGCCACAGCGTCATCATCGGTCACCTTCACCACCTCGTCAATCACCTCGCGGTTGAGCACCGCCGGGACGAAGCCGGCTCCGATGCCCTGAATGCGGTGCGGCCCAGGCCTGCCTCCGGAGAGCACAGGTGAGCTGGCGGGCTCAACCGCGATCACGTGACATGCGGGATGCCGCTGCTTCAGATACTCCCCCACCCCCGTGATTGTGCCCCCGGTGCCGACGCCGGCGATGAACACGTCGACCTTCCCGTCGAGTGCCTTCCACAGCTCCGGCCCGGTCCCGCGGCGGTGCGCCTCTGGGTTGGCCTGGTTTGAGAACTGATCGGGCAGGAAGACGTCGTCACGTGTGGCCATCGCACGGGCCGCCTGTACTGCCTCATTCATGCCGCCGAGCGACTCTGTGATCTCGAAGCGCGCGCCGTACAGCGCGAGCAGACGCTCGCGCTCGCGGCTCATCCCTTGTGGCAGCGTCAGCACCAGCTCATAGCCCTTGGCGGCGCACACGAACGCAAGCGCGATGCCGGTGTTGCCGCTGGTCGCTTCGACAATCGTCGTGCGCCCAGGCTCGATGCGCCCTTCGCGTTCGGCCGCCTCGATCATCGCCACTCCGATGCGGTCCTTGACGCTGCCCCCCGGGTTTGACGCCTCCAGCTTGGCGAAGATCTGAGCCTGGCTGTCAGCGGGCGCGACGCGCGTCAGCTGCACCACCGGCGTGTTGCCAACGAGCGCAGCGATATTCGTCGAGATCTTCGGCATCCCAACAAACCCTAGTGGAATTGCTGGTTATACGCCGCGCCGGCGCCGATGGTCATACGCCGCGCCGGCGCCGATGGGTGCTGGGATCACTCCCGCCACCGCCCGCCCAACCTCGCCATGCTCAGATGAAGTACATCGAGGTGCCGGCGGCGCTCGCTTCAGCCTCGGCGACGTCAGCGATGGTCTGTTCGGCCAAGACATCTCGCGCGGCCTGGGCGGCCTGGGCGAAGATGCCGCTTCCCTCCTGGCCGAGCGGGCCGTCCAGCAGCTCGACCACTTCGAGCACGGTGATCCGCGAGGCCGGCTTGCCGAAGCTGTAACCGCCCTTCACGCCACGCTGTGAGCGCAGCAGTCCGGCGCGACGCAGCACGGCAAAGAGCTGCTCCAGGAACTGGGAGGGAATGTCACCGCGGCGCGCGAGCTCTCCGATCGGTACGGGACCCGAGTCGCCGTGGCGGTACAGCTCAACCAGCGCCCTGACGGCGTACGGAGACTTGCTTGTGATCGAGAGCATCTGCGTCGTCTGGCGCTGATGCTAGATCCAACCACGGTCGGTGGCGATCAGCACTGCTTGGGCTCGGTCCATAGCTCCAAGCTTGCCGTAAACGTTGTGCAGATGCGTTCGCACCGTGCTGGTCGAAAGTCCGAGCTCTGACGCTATCTGCTTGTACACCATGCCCTTGGCGAGGCGCTTGAGGACGTCGAGCTCACGTGATGACATCGGGCAGGGGTCGACCGAGCGGGGACGGGCGCTGGCGGGACCCCGCGGCAGGTCATACATGATCTGCCGCATCTGGTCCGGCTTGAGGTTGATCGACCGCGCGACCGCCAGCATCTCCGACGGAACGATTGTGTCACCCAGCAGGTGGTGGGCGAGCATGTCGGAGACGCGGATGATCGCCGACTCCCCCTCAGCATCCTTGGAGTGGTGCGATTCGATCACGTGAGCAAGCGTGCCTGGCAGCCCCCAGCGCCGGGAGATGACCCCGCCGACGAGTGCGTGGTCGACACCGAGTTCACGGCGCTCGCGTTGAATGCGCTCCTCAGGTGTACGCGCATCGCCGTGGACCTCGCCCGGATAGCCCGGATACGCGTGGACCAACACCAGTTTGCCGAGGTCGTGCATCAGCGCGGCGACCATCAGCCGGTTGCGCTGCTCGTAGTCGATCTCATCTGCGATGCGCTCGGCCGCTCGCTGCGTGGCCAGGCCGTGCACACGGAACCGCTCGGGGACGTTCTGCCAGACCGCAATGCGTTCGAAGAAGTCGTAGCTGCGGGCATGGCTGGCGATCGAGAGCACGGTCGTCGGGGTCAGCACCTCGACCGCTGAGACGGCGTTGTCCACGCGTCCCTTGGTGGAGCCCTCAACCTGGTTGGCGAGCCGCAGAACTGTGATGGAGAGGGCGAGGTCGCCCTCGATCGTCTGGACCAGTTCTCCCGGCGAGGGCTCACCGCTCTCGAACATCCGCAGTAGACGGTTGCGCGACTCGGCCAGCACCGGGAACGCCTCGAGCGACTCAAACGCCGAGGTTAGCCTGCGTCCATGGCCTTCGTTGTGGCGCCGCTCACGCGATGCGTAAGGATCGGTGGGGCCGGCAGCTGGGGGAGCGATGGTGGCCACTTTTTGAACGGGTTGAACTCTCTGACAGGTCGATCGGCCGGTTGGCTACAACCCCTCCCCCGTGTATCGGCAAATGTTGGAATTTGTTTAGAGCCACTGACCGCAACGGGCTCATACGGTGGTTTTGCCAGGGATCGACCGCCGGCACCGACCAGGATCTGGCCTACGCAGCCTTGGCGAGGGCACCGTCGACGAGTGACAGGGTGCGATCTTTGCCCAGCAGCGCCACGCTCTCGAAGATCCCCGGCGAGATGGTCGTTCCAGCGATCGCGACCCGCACCGGCTGGAAGACCTCGCCCGGTTTCAGGCCGCTGCTCTCAACCAACTGGCGTAGCGACGCCTCGATGTTCTCGACAGTGAAAGGGTCCGTCTCGAGCAACGCCCGCCGCGCGGCAGCGAGCGTCCGGGCCCCGCCTTCGGCGCCGATCACCTTCTGGAACGCCTTGGGATCGTCGACGGGGCCGTCAACCAGGAAGCCGGCGAGCGGCCAGAAGTCGGCGAGTGTCTGGATCTTTTCACGCGAGATCTCAACGGCGGCTCGCAGGCCGCTTCTGCCGGTGAACTGCTCAAGACGCTCGGTCAGCTCGTCGAGGCTGAGTTCGCGCAGGTAGCGCCCGTTCATGTGACGCAGTTTCTGCTCGTCGAACACCGCCGGGCTCTTGGAGACCCGGTCCAGCCGGAAGAGCTCCGCCATCTGCGCCATGGTGAAGAACTCTTCGTCCGCCGCGAAGCCGGTGCCCAGCAGAGCGATGTAGTTGTTGACCGCCTCGGGCAGGTAGCCGGCGTCCCGCAACTCCTGCACGGAGGCGGCGCCGTGACGCTTGGAGAGCTTCCTGCCGTCGGGGCCGTGCAGCAGCGGCAGATGTGCATACGTCGGCGGCGACTCACCGAGCGCCTCGAACACCAGCAGCTGCTTGGGTGTGTTGGAGATGTGATCCTCACCGCGGACAACGTGCGTGATCTTGGCGTCGAGGTCATCGATCGCAACGGCGAAGTTGTACAGCACAGAGCCGTTCGCCCGGGCGATCACCGGATCGTCCATGCTCGCGTTCGGAAAGCTGGTCTCGCCGCGGATGGCGTCATCGAAGCTGGTACGGCCCTCATCGGGGACGCGCAGCCGGACGGCGCCGCTCGCTTCTGGTTCGCCGCGGAAGCCGCTCTCGGCGCCGTGCTTGCGCTTATAGCTCTTGACGTCATCGGCGGTCGCGTTGCAGTGATACGCGAATCCCTCGGCGAGCAGCCGCTCAAGCGCCTCCTGATGGCGTGGCGTGTTGCCTAGCTGTGAGATCGGCCCTTCGTCCCAATCGAGCCCGAGCCACTCGAGCGCATCGAGGATCTGCGCCACGTTAGCCTCGGTCGAACGCTCGCGGTCGGTATCTTCGATTCGCAGCACGAACGTCCCGGGTGTGTCGTCGCCCTCCTCACCTGGGCCGCGCGCAAGCAGCCAGTTATAGAGGGCAGCCCGGGCACCTCCGACATGGAGCGCCCCGGTGGGTGATGGAGCGAAGCGAACACGCATGACCGATCTGAGTTTGATCCTACGCAAATCTTTGAGCGAGCCCCTGCCGGATCGATGGCAAGGAGGCAGCGGCCGTGGAACGGTCTGCGGGGCGAGGCGACGAGGACGCCGCCAATCGTCGGTGGGGGCTCGCGGATGTTGATCGGCGCCCACGTCAGTCCTGCCGGCGGGCTCTGGAAATCGGTGGAACGCGGTGTTGAAGTCGGCGCCGAGTCGATCCAGATCTTCAACCAGTCGCCACGCATGTGGAAGCCCACCGCCTACGGCGAGCAGGATTTTGTGAAGTTCCGTGAGACGCTCTCCGCGAGCCCCGTACGCGGCGTGCTGATCCACGCCGTATACCTGGTTAACTGCGCATCCGACGACCCGGAGATCCGGCAGAAGTCACTGGCGTCCCTTACTCACTCGCTGCGGGTCGGGGACGCCATCGGCGCCACCGGGGTCGTGTTGCACCCCGGCTCGGCAAAGACCGGCCATGTCGGCGAGGCGATCGCACGCGCCGGTGAAGTGATCGCCGAGGCGCTCGACTCCTCCGACCGCTGCGCACTGCACCTTGAGGACACGGCGGGCGCCGGCGGCACGCTTGGGCGCTCGTTTGAGGAGCTGGCGGCGCTGATCGACGCCGCCGGCGGCTCTGAGCGGCTGGGAATGTGCCTTGACTCGTGCCACCTGCTCGCTTCCGGCTACGACATCCGTACGGTCGAGGGTCTCGACGCCACGCTCGAGCGTTGCGACCTGGAGGTGGGGCTGTCGCGACTGCACTCAATCCACCTGAACGACTCGCTCTCGACGCTGGGTTCCAACCGGGACCGTCACGCGCCGCCCGGGCAGGGCGAACTCGGCCTGGACGGTCTCGCGGTATTCCTGTCGGAGCCGCGCTTTGAGGACCTCCCGGTTGTGATGGAGACCGGAAGTGACAACAACCTGATCACCGCGCGAGACGTCACGCTGATGCGGGAACTGCGCGCCAGAGGGCAGGCACGACGCGGTCTGTAGGCTGAAGCCATGCCACGTGCCATTCGTTTTGACAGGTACGGACATCGCGACGTGCTCTACGTCGCCGAGGTGGACATGCCCGTGCCGGCACCGGATGAGGTCGTTGTCGAGGTCCGTGCGGCCGCCATCAACCCCGGCGAGACGAGTATCCGCGAGGGGTATCTGCATGAGCTCTTCCCGGCCACCTTCCCGTCCGGCGAAGGCACGGATCTGGCCGGTGTCGTCTCGGCCGTCGGCGGCAGAGTCACCGGCTGGCAGGCCGGTGACGAGGTGCTTGGCTGGTCCTGGAGCCGCTCAAGCCACGCTGATTACGTTGCCGTACCCGCTGGTCAACTGGTCGCCAAGCCGGCGAGCCTCAGCTGGGAGGTGGCGGGGTCCTTGAACGTGGCCGGCAGCACCGCCTGGGCGGCGGTGAGGGCGGTCGGCGCTGGTCCTGGTGATGTGGTGGCGGTCTCGGCGGCCGCCGGCGGCGTTGGCGTCTTCACCGTCCAGCTCTTGGCCCTCAAGGGCGCGCGGGTGCTCGCAATCGCCTCGGAGGCCAATCACGGCTGGCTGCGTGCGCACGAGGCGGAGCCAGTCGCATACGGTGACGATCTGGCGGAGCGGCTCCGGGCGGCCGTCCCGGGCGGGATCACCGCCTTCATCGACCTCTTCGGACCGCAGTACGTCGACCTGGCCGTTGAGCTTGGCGTCGCGCCGGAGCGAATCGACACGGTCATCTCACGGGCCCGCGCGGCAGAGGTTGGCGCAAAGACAGACGGCAGCGCCCAGGGCACAAGCACCGAGGTGATGGCTGAACTCGCTCGCCTCGCCGCCGGGGGGCAGCTTGAGATCCCGATCGCGGCAACCTATCCCCTGGACGCCGTTCAGGACGCCTTCGCGGAGTTGGAGCAGCGCCACACGCGCGGCAAGATCGTTCTGATCCCCTGAGTCGGCCGAGCTGCCGCCGGCGCTTCCCAGCGCTCACTCCGCACCTCAATGATCGCGTGACTCAGATTTAGTTGAAGCGGATAGGGTTCTGGCTGTGACTGAGCCCAAACCAGCCGACGCCCTAGTTGTCTTCGGGATCACCGGGGACCTGGCGCGCAAGATGACCTTCCGCTCGCTCTACCGGCTTGAGAAGCGCGACCTGCTGAACATCCCTGTGATCGGTGTCGCCGTCGAGGACTGGACGGTCGAGCAGTTGATCGACCGGGCACGGACCTCGATCAGCGAGAGCGGCGAGACGATCGATGACGAGGTGTTCAAGCGCTTCGCCGGCCGCCTGCAGTACGTCAGTGGTGACTTTGCCAACGCCGCCACATATCACCGCGTGAAGGCTGCGCTCGCCACGCTGAAGAACCCAACCTTCTACCTGGAGATTCCGCCGTCGCTGTTCGGCACGGTGATCGGCTCCCTCAGTCAGGCGGGGCTGATTGATGCCGGGCAGCGGGTCGTGGTCGAGAAGCCATTCGGTCACGATCTCGCCTCAGCGCGGGCGCTGGCGGCCGAGCTGCATAAGGACCTTGACGAGTCACAGCTCTTCCGCATAGATCACTACCTCGGCAAGATGGGCCTCCAGGAGATCCTCTACCTGCGCTTTGCCAACGTGATGCTCGAGCCGATCTGGAACCGTAACTTCATCTCAAACGTTCAGATCACGATGGCCGAGTCAGTGGGCGTCGAGGATCGCGCGCACTTCTATGACCCGGTCGGAGCCCTCCGTGACGTGGTTGTCAACCATCTGCTTCAGGTGATGGCCGCAATCGCCATGGAAGCCCCTTCCGGGGCCGACGCCAACACCCTGAACAACGCCAAGTTCGCGGTCTTCCGCTCGATCCACGACGCTGACCCCAGGCGCTACGTGCGTGGGCAGTACGAGGGCTACCTCAGCTGTGACGGCGTGAAGCCGGGCTCAAAGACCGAGACCTTTGCGACCGTACGGCTGGAGATCGACAACTGGCGATGGTCGGGAGTCCCCTTCTTCATCCGTACCGGCAAGCGCATGCCCGTCAAACAGACTGAGGTGCGTCTGGTGTTCAAGCAGCCGCCGAAGCTCGCTTTCATCCCGATGCACGGGCGCCGTCCGCAGCCCAGCCAGCTCGTGATCAGGATCGATCCCGGCACGGGGGTCCAGATGATCCTCGACGCCCAGCGCGCCGACGAGCCCGGCGCCCACGCCATCCACCTGGACATGGATTTCGCCAGCCAGGGCGGCGAGGCGGCCACCCCGTACGAGGTGCTGCTGCACGCGGCCCTGATCGGCGACGCCACCGCCTTCACCCGCCAGGACAGCGTCGAAGAGAGCTGGCGCATTCTGCAGCCGCTGCTCGACTCGCCGCCTCCGGTGATCCCCTACGCGGTAGATACCTGGGGCCCGGAGGAGTCCGAGAAGCTGCTGAACAGCTACGGCGGCTGGAAAAAGCCCTGGCTGCCGTAGGCCCTTGTCCCGGCAGGGGAGTACGACTGGGCTTCAGGCCGCTTCTGCCTCCACCGGCAGCAACGCCGAGCCGAGCAGCAGAGTGAGTTCTGAGTGCAGGCCGGCGCCGCGGGCGACGCGGAAGTCAGCGCCCAGACGCAGGCGGCGCAGCGAATCGGGCGTCGCGAGCTCAACCACGACTTCCGCCTCCCCCGGGTAGCTCACCAGCAGCTCACGCAGGTCGTCGATCACATCTGGGAGCACCGCTGCCGCATCAAGCTTGATGCACAACGCGCTCGGCTTGACAATCCGAGCCGCCTCCTGCTCGGCCTGAACCAGCTCCTCTTCACTCGGTTCAAAACGCTCCACGGAGGAGACCACCACGCACGTGCGCGCCGCTTCCTTGTGGTCGAGCTTGCCCTTGATCAGCACGACCGCGTCCTGCTGCACCGCGTCCGCGCACTCTTCGAGGGTGTCGGAGAAGATCACGAGCTCCACCGAGCCGGAGAGATCCTCAAGCGTCGCGAACACCATCGGGTCGCCCTTCTTGGTTCGCAGCTTCTTGACCTGACTGATGATGCCGCCCACTACCACGCGCTCACCGTCACGCGAGTTGTGGATCTCACCGAGGGTGACGTCTGTCTTGGTCGACATCGCGATGCTGAGCTGCTTCAGCGGATGCGCGGAGATGAAGAGGCCGATCGACTCCTTCTCCATCGCCAGCAGCTCACTCTGCTCAAACTCACCCTTGGGGATCGGAGCATGGCTGGGCGCTGCAGCCGGACCGCCGCCAACGGCTTCGTCACAGCCTAGGTCGAAGATCGATGATTGGCCGATCAGCGCGTCCTGCTGCGCCTTCTGCCCTGCTCCCTGAGCCTGGTCCATGACCGCGAGCATGCCCTGACGCGTGTCTCCAGTCGACCCGAAGGCGCCGCACTTGATCAGCGCCTCAATCGCCTTGCGGTTGACCGTGCGGCTGTCTATGCGCTCGCAGAAGTCGAACAGGTCGGTGAAGTGGCCACCTCCACGAGCGACCTTGATCGCTTCCACCGCTGAGTAGCCCACGCCCTTGACGGCGTCGAGGCCAAAGCGGATGTCACCGTCGACCACTACAAACTGGTGATCCGAGAGGTTCACGTCCGGCGGCAGGATGCCGATCCCCATCTGTTCGGCCTGAGCCACGAAGAACGGCACCTTGTCCTTGGTGTCCATCACCGAGGAGATCAGCGCCGCCATGTACTCGGCGGGATAGTTGGCGCGCAGCCATGCAGTGCGATAGGAGATCAAGGCGTAGCAGGCTGCGTGTGACTTGTTGAACGAGTAGTCGGCCGACTTCTCATTCGTGTTCCAGATCCAGTCGATCACGCTCTCAGTTGTCCCCGAAGCGCGGCAGCCCTCGACAAACTCCGGCTTGAGCTTGGCCATCGCCTCGCGGTTCTTCTTGCCAATCGCCTTGCGCAGATCGTCGGCCTTGGCCCCGCTGAAGCCGGCCAGCTCACGCGAGATGACCATCGCCTGCTCCTGGTAGATGATCACCCCCTTCGTCGGCTCGAGGATCGGACGCAGACGCTCGTCGTGAAAATCGATCGTGCTCGGTTCGTGCTTGCCGCGAGCGTAAGCGGGAATCGAGTCCATGGCTCCCGGGCGGTAGAGCGCACCAAGCGCGACAAGGTCCTCAAACTCAGTCGGGCGTACTCGTTTGAGTGCCTCACGGAAGCCCTCGGATTCAAACTGGAAGACACCGACCGACTCACCCCGCGCCAGCATCTCGTATGTCTTCTCATCGTCCAGCGGCAGGGTGCTCATGTCCGGCCGGCTGCCGGTCGAACGACCGATGATGTCCAGCGCGTCCTCGATCACGTCAAGGTTGCGAAGCCCGAGGAAGTCCATCTTCAAGAGCCCCATCGCCTCGACCGGCTTCATCGAGAACTGGGTGACCGTCCTGTAGATCTTGTCGCCGTTCTCATCGGTCTTGTTCGAGTCGGCCAGCTGGACCGGCACCAGGTCAGTCAGCGGCTGCGGCGCTATGACCACGGCGGCAGCATGGATCGAGGCGTTACGCACGATCCCCTCAAGGCCGCGAGCGACCTCAATGATCTGCGCCGACTCCGCGTCGCGGGCGATCTCAGCAGCCAGCGGCTGACCAGGTGCAAGGCAGTCGTCGAACTTGGGTGCGCGGCCCTGCTCAGGATCGGGGATCAGCTTGGCGAGCTTGTCGCCGAGCGCGTAAGGGAGACCGAGCACGCGGGCAGCGTCACGCGTAGCGGCACGCGGGAACATCTTGCCGAACGTGATGATCTGCGCCACCGAATCCGAGCCGTACTTGTCGGTCACGTAACGGATCACGCGTTCACGGCCGCGCACCGAGAAGTCGACGTCGATGTCCGGCATCGACACGCGCTCGGGGTTCAGGAAACGCTCGAACAACAGGTCGTAGCGAAGCGGGTCGAGGTCCGTGATCCTCAGCGCATATGAAACGATCGAGCCCGCGGCCGAACCGCGGCCCGGACCGACGGAGATGCCGCTGTCACGTGCGTATTTGATGAAGTCCCAGACGATCAGGAAGTAGCCGCTGTACCCCATGCGGTCGATCACGCCGAGCTCGTACTCAGCACGCTCGAGTGCAGCAGCGGGGATCGGGTCGCCGTAGCGCACGCCGAGGCCCTCCATGACCAGCTCACGCACGTACTCACGCTCAACCATGCCCCGGGGACATTCGAAGCGCGGGATCAGCTGCTTTCCCAGTTCGATCTCAACATCGCAGCGCTCGGCTATCTCAAGCGTGCTCGCCAGCGCCTCCGGCCAGATCGCGAACTTCTCCGCCATCTCATCGTTGCTGCGCAGGAAAAACTCATTGGTGGCAAAGGTCATCTTCGGCGCCGCGAGCGTCGACTTAGTCTGGACGCAGAGCAGCGCCGTGTGGTTGGCATAGTCCTCACGGCGCAGGTAGTGAACGTCGCCGGTTCCCACGAGTGGGCGCCCAACCTCCCGCGCGATCCGCACGATCCCCTCGTTGGCCTTCTCCTGATCGGCGAGGCCGTTCTTCTGAACCTCGAAGTAGACGTTCTGATGGCCGTAAACCTGCAGCAACTCGTCGGCTGCAGCGCGGGCATCGTCAGGACGATCGTTGACCAGCGACTGGCAGAACCTCGACGCCAGGCATCCGGTGAGCGCGATCACGCCCTCTGAGTACCGGGACATCATCCCCGCATCAACGGTCGGCTTGCCGCGCTGCAGCCCCTCCAGGAAGCCCGCCGAACAGAGCTTCACAAGGTTGCGATACCCGACCGGCGTCTGCGCGATCAGCGTCAGGTGGTGGCGCTTGCCGCGTTTGGTGTGGTCGTCGGTGACGTACACCTCGCAGCCCTGGATCGGCTTGATGCCGTGCTTGCGGCATGCCTGAAAGAGCTCCACTGCACCGTTCATTACGCCGTGGTCTGTCAGCGCCAGGGCGGGCTGTCCAAAGGACGCCGCGCGCTCCGCGAGCTTGTCGATCTTCGCCGCGCCGTCCAGCAGCGAGTACTCCGAGTGGACGTGCAGGTGGGCGCAGGAGTGACTCATCGGAGGATTGAGAATAGGTCCGCGACCGGACGATTCTCGATTTTCCCCGGGGGCGCTGAAGCTTTTGCCCGCAGCTAGCGGAAACCGTCGTCTTCGGTTGCGGGGATCTCCGTCCGAAGGCGATCGAGCGCTCGGTCGAACGGGTCGGCAGGTGGCGAACCGGCCGCGCGCGCAGCCTTCTTGCCGTGCTTGGAGCGACGCGCAGACTTGGCCTCCGTGACCGCCACTGCGGGCGGGACCGGCTCGGCTGCCGGCACAGGCGTCGGCTCCGACTCGCGGACCGGATCTTCGGCAGGCGCTAGGTTCCCTTCAGGCGCGGTGGCCGCGACGCCGCCCGGCGGATTGAGCGCCGTGCGCCCATCCCCAGGGCCGCGACGGCCGCGTCTGAACCAGAGCCTCATTCGCCGTGCTGGACCTGCCAGGCCATCCGGGATTGCAGCGACCAAAGTTCGATGAAGCCTGGGGACGCCTCTTGAGAGAAGAGGCCGCCCGATTCCGAGAAGGTCGCGAGCTGCGCGTCATACACGGCGTACGGTGATTCGCGCGTGACCACGCGCGCGGAGCCCTTGAAGAGCTTCATGCCGATCTTGCCGGTGACGGTCGCGTTGGCCGCGTCCATATAGGCGTCGAGGTTCTCACGCAACGGCTCCCACCAGAGCGCGGCGTAGACGAGGTACGCCCACTTCTGATCGAGCTGCGTCTTGAACTGATTTTGGTGGATCGTGCCGACCAGCCGCTCGAGTTCGGCGTGCGCCGGCAGCACGATCGCCGCCGCGGGCACCTCGTAGATGTCGCGGACCTTGAGTCCAACGATCCGGTCCTCAATGTGGTCGACGATGCCGACGCCGTGGCGAGCGCCGATCTCCCCGACCGCCTCCAGCAGCTCTACAAGCCCCAGGCGCTCCCCGTTCAAACCGACCGGCACACCCGCCTCGAACTCGATCTCAACGGTCTCAGGCTCGTCGGGGGCCAGCTCAGGACGCGTCACCAGCTGGAAGACGTCGTCGTGCGGCGCGACCGTCAGATCCTCGATCCAGCGACCCTCGCTGGATCGACCCCAGAGGTTGTCATCGATCGAGTACGGGGCCGCCTCGCTGCCCCGGGTTGGGTGGGACTTAATTGGGATGCCGTGCTCGCGGGCGTAGGCCACCTCCTCATCGCGACCCATCTTCCAGCTGCGCACCGGCGCGATCACCTTGATCTCAGGCGCCAGCGTGGCGATGGTCGATTCGATCCGCACCTGATCGTTGCCCTTGCCGGTGCAGCCGTGGGCGATCGTGTCGCACCCGCTCTGGCGGGCGTACTCGACTGCGAGCTTGGCGATCAGCGGCCGGCCAAGCGCCGTGAACAGCGGATAGCCGAGGCCGTAGATCGCGTTCGCCTTGATCGCCGGCACAACGTAGTTGTGGGCGAAGTCCTCCCGGGCGTCGACGACGAAGGCATCAACCGCACCGAGCTGGATAGCCTTGCCCTTGACGACGTCATAGTCCTCTCCGGGTTGGCCAAGGTTGACCGTGAGCGCGACCACTTCGGCCTCGTACTCATCCTGAATCCACTTCAGCATCACGCTGGTGTCGAGGCCGCCGCTGTAGAGCAGCAGCACGCGGTGGACATCAGCGGGGTCGGCCAGGTACGTTGCGGTCCTGACCTGCGTGTTTTCTTTGCTCACGCGGGCAAGGGTACCGGTCAGGCGCCGATCGACCGGGCGAACGCCCCGAACTCATCGCCGCGCTCTTCGAAGTTCTTGTACACGTTGTAACTCGGAGCCGCCGGCGAAAGCAGGACCACATTGCCGGCCCGGGCCAACCCGGCGGCCTGCTTGGTCGCGTCCCGCATGTCTCGCGCTGTCGACATGCGTTCTTCGGCGTGGCCGCGGGCACGGGCGGCGGCGGCCAGGTCTTCACCGGTATCAGGAAGCGTGATCAAGGTTGTCGGCACCCGGCGCCCGGCGATCACCCCGGCGAGTTGAGCGTGATCCTGGCCACGGTCCTGGCCACCGGCGATCAGGATCACCTCTCTGTCCTGGAAGGCCTCCACTGCCGCGATCGTCGACTCGGGCGTGGTTGAGATGCTGTCGTCCACCCATTCGATGCCGTCCTGGGTGATGTGAACCGTCTGCAGGCGATGCGGGAGCGGCTCGAGCCCGGCCAGCGCCTGGGGTAGCCGGGGGCGGTCGAGGCCTGCGGCCTCGACCGCCCCCACGGCCGCCGCCACGTTGAGCGCGTTATGCGCCCCCCGCAACGGAATCTGCTCGCGCGCCACCACCAGCTCAGACCCACGTTCGATCCCTGCCTCGGAGAGGTGCCAGCTCTCCGGGTCGGCAAAGGTCACTGTGATTGGCAGCCCCCGCGCGGCCCGCTCGATCTCCGGATCGCCGAGGGGATAGACGGCGGCGCTCGTACCGGGCAACTGGAAGATGCGGAGCTTGTCGGCCCGGTACCGAGCCTCGCTCCCATGCCAGTCGGTGTGCTCCCTGTAGAGGTTCGTGATCACCGCGACCTGGGGGCCGGCGGCCAGGTCCGCCAGCTGGTAACTGGAGAGCTCCAAGACGACCCAGGTCTCGGGTGGGAGGTCCAGCAGGTCAATCACGGGCCGTCCGATATTTCCAGCCAACTCCACCTCCTCGATCCCCTTCAACAGATGGGCTATGACGGTTGCGGTTGTGCTCTTGCCCTTGGTTCCGGTCACGCCAATCACACGGTGGCCTCCGCGTTCGGCCAGCCAAAGGCCGGTAGCGGTGGTCACCGTCACGCCGTTCCTGATCGCTTCCTGGATCAGCGGCTTATAGACGGAGACGCCGGGCGAGCGCACCAGCACGTCGACGCCCTCCAGCAAGGTGCGGGCATACTCGAGCGGAGTGCTGTCATCGATCGCCGCGGCGATCTCAGCCGTTGGCAGGCGTTGCTCCATCTGCGCCCGTAGCGCCGTGGTCTCCCGGCCAACGCCCCAAAGCGCTATCGACTTGCCGTCAAGCTCCGAGAACCGCACGCACCGCACCGGTCAGACCTTCGGGTACATCGTGGTCGTCAGAGAGCGCAAACTGCTCCCTGACGTTGGCTTCGGTGACGGTGTGAGCGCTCAGAACCTCAGTGGCGAGACGTGCCACAACCGGATGATCACTCCACTGCGGGTCTTTGGCCAGCAGGTAGATCGCCACCAGAACCTCTTCCACCTCCCCCACGCACTCAAACGGCTTGTCGCCGCCGGTCGCGCTCAGCAGCGCGAAGCCCTCGTATTGACCGGAGTCGCCGAGCATGTCGGTGCCGAAAATCTCGGTGAGCTGGGCGGGCGTCATGAACGGCGCGAGGATCAGGAAGACAAAGCGGCACTTATCGCAGTCGCAGCACCAGGAGGTCAGGCGCCTGTCCGGGTCGAGCTGGAAGACCCGGTTGCAGCTGGTGAAGACCGAGTGATACTGCGTGAGCCGGCTGAAGGCACGGGCGATAGCCAGCTCCGATGCCGGCCGCAGTACCGAGAAGATGCGCGGCGCGTTGGGAATCTCCGCCACGGCATCGCCGAGCAGTCGTTCCGCTCTGCGGCTCTTGCTGAACTGGTGGTTCACCTCGATGCCATGCCACTCGAGATTCCCGGCCGAGGCTGAACGCTCGTTGGCAAGCGCGACAGCGTCGTGCCCGCTCAGCGCGGCGGTGAGCAGCGCCACGGCGCTCACGATCGCGGTGATCGGAATGTGACCGTTGAGCGCCCCCGCGGCGTTGCACTCGAGTAGCAGAGGATCGATCGTCCGCGTGAGCATCAGCCGCTGGTGGCCAGAGGCTCGCGCGGTCTCGCGGATCGGCGGCGCGTCGCCAACCGAGAACAGAGTCACGTCCAGGCCGGAGGCCTGGGCAATCTCGATCGCAACCGCGGAATCCTTGCCTCCGCCGACCGGCACGAGCAGCCGCCCCAACCGTTGCCCGGCGGGGATTGAAGGGTCAGCTGCCCGAAGCCGCGCAGGAGTGAGCGAGTCTGACCCACCAACCCCCGCAGAGTCGCCACCAACAGCAAACCTGGGGCGCGGCAGATCGGATAGGTCGTTCACGACCGCGAATTCACCGAGACCCTCGGTGTAGAGCGCCGTGAGAAGTTCGATGGCGGCCGGGCCGGGAGTGGCACCTTCGAAGCCGATCTCAGTCGGGATCGCGGCCTTGTAGTAGCTGACGCCGGCTACCCAGTGCAGCAGATCCAGGAGAGCGTCGATCGTTTGCGGGACGAGCGTTTCAGCACTCGTGGGTGGGATCACGAAGGTCTCCTCAAACTCGAGCGCGTCGAGCCCGTAACGCAGCAGGACCGTGCCGTCCGCGTCAAGGCTGCGGCCCACGAACCGGAACGTCTTGAAGGACGCCGGATCGAATCGGCTCGCTGCCGGTGCTGTTGGAGTGCTGGTCACAAGGCAAGCGTAGAGATGGGGTGCGATGCGATCATCCGAGCATGGCCGGCGCAGTGAGCAAGGACGTGATCATCGTGGGAGCCGGGATCGTCGGCTGCGCGGCTGCCTACTTTCTGGCGCGGGCCGGTCTCAGCGTCACGGTGCTCGACCCCGACGGCATAGCCGCCGCTGCCTCCGGACGCAACAACGGCTTGGTCGAGCATCCCTACGACGCCGCCTCGGCGGCGCTCTTCGAAGAAACCGTGCAGCTGCTCACCGAGGTTCTGGGCGAAAGCTTCCCGCGCCAGCCGGTCGGCTCGCTGCTGCTGACTCACGATGAGCGCTCGGCGCGTGAGCTCGTGCGCCACTACAGCGAGTTTCCGTCACTCACGCCCCGGGCGCTTGATCCAGACCAGGCGCGTGAGGCGGAGCCGCTGCTGGCGCAGGGTCTGTGGGCGTGCATGCTGCACACCGGGCACCCGATCATGCCGGTCGAGGCGACAACCGCGTTTGCGGACCTGGCACGTGAAGCCGGTACGGAGTTCGTGCTCGGAGAGCCGCTGGCGCTGATCACGGAAGCGACGCAGGTCTGCGGCGTCACGGCGGGCGCAGATCAGTATCGCGCGGGCGCGGTGCTGATCTGCGCCGGGGCCGCCACACCAGCGGTCCTCACCGGCCTCGTGAGCCCTGAGATCGTCAAGCCGCTCTGGGGCGTGATCGTCGCGGTGGAGCTGCCGCGGCGCCCACACCACCCGCTGATTGAGGGCGCGCTCGCGGTGGCGCACGGCGGTGGCGATGTCGTGGTGGAGGCCCCCTTCACGCTGCTGGACAGCCCCAGTTGGCTGGCCGTCGGCTCGACGATGCTCGAGGGTGAGCAACCCGACCAGAAGCTGTGGGCGCCACGGCTGCTCGAACGGGGCCGCGAGTTCGTTCCATCGATAGCCGAAGCGCAGGTCAAGGGCATGCTGGCCTGTGCGCGGCCGCGTTCCTTCGACAACCGTCCGATCCTTGGCCGTGTCCCCGGCCAGGACCGTCTCTGGATCGCGACCGGACACGGCGGCCGCGGCATGTCGACCGGAGCCGCATCGGCACGATTGATGGCAGACGCGATCGCGGCCGGAAATGACGCCGCAATTCCATCGGAGCTCAGCGCCAGCCGCATCGCCATCTAACCGGGCGAGCGCCCGCCGGGCGCCTCTCGCCGCGGCACGGGTTTTGCGAGTTGTGATGCTTCCTCGGTCCCCGCGCCTGAAGCTAGCTCGAGAAGTCGACTTCGGCTGTCTTGGCCGTTCCGGCCGCACGACCTGGGGCTGACTGCAACTCCCCCCAGTAGAGGTTCATGTGGGAGATGACGTCCGCGGGCGAGGGGGCGCCCCACTGCGACTTGTCGCTGTTGGTGTGGGCGTCGCTCACCAGCAGGGCGTCGTAGCCGCGGGTGAAGGCCCCGTGCACGGTCGAGCGGATGCAGGCGTCGGTCTCGGCGCCGGTCACGATCAGCCTGCCTACACCGAGCTCTGCGAGGGCGGATTCGAGCGTGGTGTCCTCAAACGCATCGCCGTACCGCTTCTCAATCACGGTTTCATCACCCGAGGGTGTGAGTTCGGGCACGATCTGCCACCCATCGGTACCGCGGACCAGCTCCTCATCGGCGTGCTGAACCCAGATGACCGGAACCTTGGCGACGCGGGCGCGCCCAACCAGGTCCGCGATGTTCGTCACCACCTGTTCACGCTTGTGAGCTCCGGCTACCACGCCAACCTGGACATCGATCACGATCAGCGCGGTATTTGGACGGTCGGGAAGTGTGGTCATGAGCAGCCCCTAACCGGCTGGAGCCTCCACGGGGGCCGTCTGCACAGGCGCGAGGATCCCCGGCCGCAGGCGGGCCTCGATCTCCTTCCAGAGCGCCTCATAGGCCACGGCGGCGGAGCTCTCAGGCGCGAACACCGCCACGGGGTTGCGCTGCTCCCCCATCAGCTCCACCTCGTCGGCGACGGGGATCGCAGCGCCAAGAACCTTGAAGTGCTCGACACCGCGCAGCCGCTCCATGACCTGTAGATGCAGCGGCCTGAGTACCTCCGCCATCGAGAAGAAGGAGAAGATCTCAGTCCCGCCCATCTTCCCCACCCGGCCCCGGCGCGAGAGCTCATCCAGCTGCTCGTAGGCGCGAGAGGAGAGCGTGGCGGGGATCACGGGGACAAGCAGCGCGTCGGCGGCCTCAAAGACGCTCTCAGAGACGAGTGAGATGCTGGGCGGGCAGTCCAGGAAGATGTAGTCGTAATCCTTGAGCAGCGGCTCAAGGACCTTGCGCAGCCTCGCGGCGGGCTTCTTGAACTGGTCCAGCGCGAGGTCAAGGTGGCGGTAGGAGAAGTCCGCCGGCAGCAGCTCCAGCAGCTCGTGGTCCGTGGCCTTGATGTGCTCGGCGGTACGGCTGCGCTTCCTCAGCAGGCCGCGGCCACCGCCCTTGACCTTGGGCCGCACCCGGAAGAGGAAGGTACTCGCCGCCTGCGGATCGAGATCCCAGAGCAGCGTCGAATGTCCGTCGCGCGCCGCCAGGTACGCGAGGTTGACCGCGGCTGACGTCTTGCCGACGCCGCCCTTGATGTTGTAGGTCGCGAGGACCTTCGTGTCACGGTTTGTCCTTGCCATTGGGTCAGGGATGCTCGCTCAGCGCGACAGAGTTTCGCCGCTCAGGGTGCCGAGCGCTTGAATGTTTCGGCAACTAGCTTGCGCTGGGCGTCCGACGCGAACTCAGCGAAGCTCGACGCAAACTGGCCACGGGCAGCGTCTGCCTCCTTTTCGATCCGCTCCAGTAACGCCCCCATCGCCATCAGCGCCGCCGTGCCGCCGGGCTGCTGCGCGACCTGCTCCCCCAGACGCTTGAGCATCACGGCCTGAACGTCGCGGTCCTGATGCACCCCCAGGACGTCCTGCAGCCCCTTGAGCGCCTTGATCAGGGGCTTGACCACATCGGCGTCGTAGAGCGGTGTCGCGAACAGCTCCAGCATGTACCGCAGCTCCTTGCCTTTCTTGCGCAGCTCGTGGTACTCACCGGGATGTGAGTTGGGTTTGATCGCGCGCCCCATCTTCACCATGCGCCGATGAAGCCGCCAGATCCGCTCACCCGTGACCTCACTGATCGGGCGCGCCGCGTCCGAACGGCCCTCCTGCGCCAATCCCGTCAGCTGGCTCACAAGCCTGCCCCAGTCCAAACGCAGGGCGCGCGCGCGCTCAGAGGCCAGATCGCTTTCCATCCGCTCGCGCGCCGACGCGTGCCACTCCCGCAGCACCGCGAGCAGCGGGTCAAGGTCGGGACGCATCCCCGGCGGAGCAACCTCTCTGAGCCGCTCAAACTCCAAGAGGTAGACGTCAAGGTCGCGTGTCGGCCCGGTCACCTCCTGAAGCCATTTGAACTCGGCACGTAGCCGGGCGATCTGCGTCGCCGGAAAGACCCCTCGCAGCTCACGCATGACCGCGCGCGTGCGGCGGATCGCGACACGATAGTCATGCAGGAACTCAGTGTCTGTGTCGGCGAGCGTGCCCGGGAGGTTCGCATCCATCACCTCAATCAGCCTGGATAGCACCGCCGCGGCGGCGGCATCGGCCAGCTCATTGGAAGCGATTTTCACGTCGACCTTGGAGCGAGTCCCCTCCGGCTTGCCCCCGCCTGCGATCACGGCGTCGTCGACCAGCGGCATGTCGGCCAGCGCGTAGCAGCCGCTTGCCACCAGCAGCTCCTTGATGCGGTCGCGCTCACGGTCGTAGCCCCGCATCCCCACGAGGCGCGCGCGCCCGCGCAGCCCCACAGGTGCTTCCAGCACGATTCTGCAGACGGTCTTGTCGCGCTCATCGAGCACGTTGAGGATCTGCGTGGTCAGGCGCACCCTGGCAACCGGGAGCAGGGCGCGCACGCCGGCCACAGACTCAGCCGTGACGCCACTCGCCGGCAGCGATCCGTCGCGGGTGGTGAGTGTGCGCACGCCTCCCTGGATGCTGAGCACCAGGCCCGCGTCGTACAGCAGTCCGTCAAATGTGTCGTAGTAGGTGCGCTCGACCTCGGCGCCCGCGCCGACCGTGATCTCGAACCAGCCGCGCAGCGCCGCCTGCACCTCCTCGAGCGGGCGTTCGGAGGAGATCAACGGGTCGGCCGTCAACTGACGAGCCGCCCGATCCTGGCCACGGCATCGTCGATCTGCGCCTCGGTGACGATCAGCGGCGGCTCCATCCGCAGGCTCGACGGCCCGGTTGCGTTGATCACCAGATGCTGCTCACTGAGTGCCCGGCGTGCAAGGTCCACAGCCGATACCTCCCCCACCAACTCCGCGCCGACCAACAGACCGCGTCCCCTGACGGAGGTCACGCAGGGAAGCTCCTCAAGCGCAGCGGCAAAGCGCTCTCCGAGCGCTACGACCGACTCCAGAAGCTCGGGGTCTGAGCAGATCTCGAGCGCGACCAGTGCGGCGGCACAGATGAGCGGGCCGCCCGCAAATGTCGACGCGTGATCACCGGGTTGAAAGACGTCGGCCAGGCGCGGGCCGGTGATCAGCGCCCCGATCGGCAATCCGCCCCCCAGAGCCTTGGCCGTGGTCAGGGCGTCCGGCACCACCGGGGTCTGCTCATACGCCCAGAGCGTGCCCGTGCGCCCCATGCCGGTTTGGACCTCGTCGAAGATCAGCGCCGCACCAACCTGATCACATAGCTCCCGCGCGGCGATCAGCAGCTCATCGGATAGCGGCAGCACGCCGCCCTCACCCTGGATCGGCTCCAAAAGGATCGCCGCCGTCTGCGGGCCGACCGCGGCTGCCAGCGCCTCGGGCTCCTTTGCGACCGGCACGAAGCCCGGCACGAGCGGCGCGAAAGGGGCCTGCTTGGCCTCCTGCGGAGTGGCCGATAGAGCGCCGAAGGTACGGCCGTGGAAGGCATCCTGTAGCACCACGATCTCACCGCCCGGCTTGGCCCGGCGGGCGAGCTTGAGTGCCGCCTCGTTGGCCTCGGCTCCAGAGTTCGCGAAGAAGACCTTCCCTTGTAGCGAGCTCTCGGAGAGAGCTTTTGAGAGCCGCATCGCCGGCTCTGTGTAGTAGAGGTTCGAGACGTGGGTCAGGTGCGTCGCCTGTTCCTGGATCGCGGCAACCACACGCGGGTGGCAGTGTCCGACGTTGAGTACGGAGATCCCGGCCAGGAAGTCCAGATACTCGTTGCCGTCCACATCCCACAGCCGCGCGCCCTCGCCGCGCACGAACTCCACCGGGTTGCGCACGTATGTGGGGATCGCGTACGCGCGCTCCAGTTCACGAAGCTCGTCGAGACTCACCGGTCAACTCCATCACTTGACAGGATCATCGTGCCCGGGCCGGTCAACTCCATCAGGCAGGATCATCGTGCCCTGGCCGGTCAACTCCATCAGGCAGGATCATCGTGCCCTGGCCGTCGTCGGTGAAGAGCTCGAGCAGCAGCGAGTGCGGTACCCGTCCATCGACGATCACCGCCGAGGCGACACCGCCCTCCACGGAGTCAAGGCATGCCTGGAGCTTCGGGCGCATGCCGCCGCCGACGCCGTCCAGGGCGCCGCGCAGCTCCGAGGCGCTCGCCACGGCGACCAGTGACTCCGGGTCGGCGACGTCACGCAGCCATCCGGCCACGTCGGTCAGGAACATCACCTTATAGGCGCCGAGCGCGGCCGCGACGCAGGCCGCCGCGTCATCAGCGTTGATGTTGTAGGAGTTGCCATCGGCGTCCGCGCCGACGCTGGCTATCACCGGTATGTAGTCCTCGGCGACGTGGGTCAGCACGCCGGTGTTGACGTGGTCGATCCTGCCGACGAAGCCGATGTCCTGCCCGCTCGGCGCCGCCAGGCGGCTGCAGCGAAAGAGCCCGCCGTCATCGCCGCTGAGCCCCACGGCGGACTGGCCGTGATGGGTCAGCGTCAGCACGATCTCCTTGTTGACCTTGCCGATCAGGACCATCTTCGCCAGCTCAACCGTCTCAGCGCTCGACACCCGCAATCCATCGACGAACTCCACCGGCAGGCCCAGCCGCTCCATGTAAGAGGTGATCTCGGGGCCGCCGCCGTGCACTATCACCGGCTTGATGCCGACATACTTGAGCAGCGCCACGTCGCGCGCGAACTCCTGCTTGAGCTCGGGCTCGGTCATCGCAGCGCCGCCGTACTTGATCACAACTGTCTTGCCGTGAAACTCGCGGATGTACGGCAGCGCCTCAAGCAGCGTAACGACGTCACGCTGTGTTCTGACTGCCATATCGGAGGGCGTCATGTGGTGTACTCCGCGTTGATGGTGATGTATTCGTGGCCCAGGTCTGAGAAGAACCGCTCCGTCTCAGCACCCTCGCCAGGCAGCGTGATCTCGTACTCGACCTCATCACGCTGCACCGCCTTCGCAAGAGTTTGAGCGTCGTGGACGACGTAACCGCCCTGGACGCAGACCTCGATGCCCTCAATCTCGATGCCGACGTCCAGCGGGGCCGTGCCGGGCAGGGCCGCGCCCACCGCCTGGATGATGCGGCCCCAGTTGGGATCGGCGCCATAGAGCGCGGTCTTGACCAGCGGTGAGTCAGCCACCGCGTGCGCGATCCGTTCCACTCCGCGTTGGTCTCCGCCACGCACCACGACGCGCCCGATACGGCGAGCGCCCTCGCCGTCCTTGGCCACCAGCAACGCCACCTGCCGCAGCGCCGCGTCCAGCACCTCACCGAAGGCACGCTCATCGTCGCTCTCAGGCTCGATCCGCACCCCGGAGGCACCCGATGCCTGGAGCACGATCGTGTCCGAGGTGGAGAGCTGGCCGTCGACGCTGATCCGGTCAAACGAGCGCTTGGTGCAGACGGCCAGCAGCAGGTCCACCTCATCGGCCTCGATCTCGGCGTCGGTCTGCGCGAACACCAGCAGCGTCGCGAAGTTCGGGGAGATCATGCCGGCTCCCTTGGCCTGGACGCTCAGCCGCACCGTGCCGCCGGGGAGCTGCACGTCGAGAGAGACCTGCTTGGGGAAGGTGTCCGTCGTGCGGATCGCCTGCGCGAACTCAGCGGCGCCGTCGGCGCGAAGCCGACTACCGGCGGCGAGGATCCCGCTCTGGATCGCGTCGATCGGTAGTGGCACCCCGATCACGCCGGTCGACGCAACCGCCACCTGCTCCGGCGACAGCCCGGCGATCGTGGCCGCGGCCGCCCGCATGGCGGCCGCATCCAGCAGCCCCTGCTCGCCGGTCGCCGCGTTGGCGTTGCCCGAGTTGACGACGACCGCGCGCAGGCCGGTGAGTTCTGACTGCTGTCGCGTGAGAAGCACCGGCGCCGACTGGGCCCCGGAGCGGCTGAAGCGCGCCGCGCTCGTGACGCCCGGCACGTCGCAGACGATCAACCCGACGTCCAGTGCGCCGCTCGGCTTCAGCCCGGCGGCAGCCCCGCCCGCGCGAAAGCCCGCGGGCAACAGCCCGTCGTCGATCTCGGCCGCGCAGCCCGGCGCCCGCACCCAGCGCGAGCTGAAGAAGCTCACGCGATCCCTCCGCTCTCGGGCAGACCGAACATCAGGTTGAGGTTCTGCACGGCCTGCGACGCCGTGCCCTTCCAGAGGTTGTCAATCGCGCCGAATACGATCACGCGGCCTGTGCGCTCGTCGCGGTGCACGGAGATCCGGCAGATGTTGGTCTCGCGCACCGCCCGCACGCCCGCGGGCTCGCTGGCCAGCTCCACGAACTGCTCGCCCGCGTACGCCTCGCGGTAGAGCTCCTCTACCCGCGCCGTCGCCAGCCCAGGATCGGCGAGAGTGACGTAGCAGGAGACCAGTTCGCCCTGGTCGAGCGGCAACAGGTGCGGCGTGAACGTGATCTTGATGTCGCTGCCGAGCGCGGCCAGCTCCTGCTCGATCTCGGGCGTGTGACGGTGTCGCGGAACTCCGTAGGCGTTGACGTTCTCATCTACGGTGACGAAGTGGGTCTTGTCGTTGGCGCCCCGCCCGGCGCCGGAGACGCCTGATTTGGCGTCGACCACCACATCAGCGAGCAGCCCGGCGCTGGCCAGCGGTGCCAGCGCCAGCACCGTGGCCGTCGGGTAGCAGCCTGGGTTGGCGACCAGGTCAGAGTGGGCTATCTGCTCCCGGTAGAGCTCCGGCAGGCCGTAGGCGGCCGCTCCGATCAGCTGCGGCGCCAGGTGCGGCTTGTACCACTCCTCGTAGGTGGCCAGGTCACGCAGGCGAAAGTCGGCGCTGAGGTCGACCACCTTCACGCCGCGAGCCAGCAGCTCTTCCACGAGCGGCGCCGCTGCCCCGTGCGGGTAGGCGACCACAGCCGCGTCGAGGCCGTCCGTGTCGCGATCGAGGTCGAGTTCCTCGAGCATCAGCGGCACCCGATGCTGCGGATAGACGTCGCTGAGCGCCTGGCCCGCATCGCTGCGGGAGGTGATCGCCGTCAGTTCGAAGTGCGGGTGGCGCCAGAGCAGGCGTGCGGCTAGCGAGCCGGCGTAGCCGGCGGCCCCGAACACGGCGACCGAGTGCCGATCACTCACCGGTACGGATCTTTCCCTCGAGCTGCTGCTCGAGTGCGTTGATGATCCGCTGCCGCTGGCCACCGACCTCGGAGTCAGTCAGCGTGCGATCGGAGGCTCGGTAGGCCAGGCGCACCGCGACCGACACCTTGCCCTCGCCGAGGAGTTCGGCGTCGCGGTAGACGTCGAAGACCTCTGCGCCGGCGAGCAGCGGCGAGCCGGCCGTCCTGATCAGCGACACGATCTGCTGGGCCGTGACGCTGTCCGAGACCACCACGGCCAGGTCCTCGCGCACCTCAGGGAAGGCCGCGAACTCCTGATAGATCGTCGCCGTGGTGAGTGGCACGGCGTCCAGATCTATCTCGAAGGCGGCAAGTGTCTGGCTGAGCTCCCAGTGCGAGGCGACGTTCGGATGGATCTCACCGACCCAGCCAACGCGCTCGCCGCCAACCAGCACGGCCGCGCTGCGCCCGGGGTGCAGAAACGGGGCAGTTTCGGCGTGCAGCTCCGACTCCACACCGAGTTTCGAGAAGAGCCCGGCGAGCGCTCCCTTGGCCGCGAAGAAGTCGACCTGAGGCGGGCTCTGGTCGCGCCAGTTGGCCGGCCGTGCTGGGCCGCTCAGCAGCGCCGCCAGATGGTG